>Ga0187879_10001601_pt1 | contig 15506 bp, 12 predicted proteins | sample June2016WEW_19_1_FD_132423 | JGI IMG/M metagenome (GOLD analysis project Ga0187879, IMG submission 132423) | Peatland microbial communities from SPRUCE experiment site at the Marcell Experimental Forest, Minnesota, USA - June2016WEW_19_10 | ecosystem: Environmental > Terrestrial > Soil >... | reverse complement strand
GCCTCCGACGCGTTCCTCAACGCGCTGCAGGCCTACCAGGCCGCGCACCCCGGCTGGGCCACCCAGCCGCTGTGGGAGGCAGCCCAGGGCGTGCAGAACTCCGGTTTCCCCTACGCCTACGCCCAATGGGAGGACCAGGCTGCGCAGATCGTCGCAGCCGCCGCCCGCCACCTCCTGTAACCTCATGCCCGCGCCCGGCCCCGCCCTTAGGCCCGGCCGGGCCGCGGTACCACCCCGGGGCCACGACGAGCCCAGCGTACCCGGCGGGCCGCGGCACACCCGGCGGGCCCTGGCACACCCGGCGGGCCCTGGCACACCCGGCGGGCCGCGGCACACCCGGCGGCCCCGGCACCGCTGCGCGTCCCGCCGCCACGTGCGGGCGGGACGCGCGGTCACGGGGGTCAGCCAGGGGAGAAGCGCGGCCTGATGGCCCGGCGCGCCGCGCGCGGGGCTGGCACACTTGCACTGGTCCGGGCGTGAGCCCGGCTATGCCCCGGGCCCGCATGCTGTACAACAGAGACCCATGGAGAGCTTTCTGAGTCATGCCCTGACTCATTCGGGCTACGGCGCCCTCATCGTCCTCGGATTCCTTGAGGCCTGCTGCGTCCCGATCTCCTCGGAGATCACCTTCGGCTTCGCCGGCGTCCTGGCCTATCAGGGCCACCTCAATCTGGTGCTGGTCATCGTCATCGGGTCGCTCGCCGAGCTCGGTGGTTCCTACCTTTCGTACGCGGTGGGCCGGATCGGCGGCAGGCCGCTGGTCGAGCGGCTGGCCCGGTACGTCCTGATCACCCGCGCGGACATCCAACGCGCTGAGCGTTTCTTTGCCGGCCGGGGCGCCTGGGCCGTTGCCGTCGGGCGGGCGCTGCCTTTCATTCGCGCCTTTACCTCGCTGGTCGCTGGGCTCATCGAGGTGCCAGCCGTCCAGTTCGGCGCGTTCAGCCTGCTGGGCACGGTCGTCTACGTCACCGTCTTCTCCCTGATCGGTTACGAGTTGGGCAGCGCCTGGGGCAGCCTGTCCCACTACCTTTCGATCGGCAGCTATGTGATCGTGGCTGTCCTGGTCCTCGCCGTCGTGGGTTTCGTGGTGTACAGGCTCCGCGAGTTCAGGAAGGAAGCAGCAGGCGACAAGGCCAGGCATGCGGCCGGCTCGCACAGCGGGCAGCCCCGGGCCTGAGGCCGGTCTAGTCGAGAACGCACTGGTAGACGAGCTGGCGCAGCTGCGAGCGGATCGGATGCGCGCTTGACGGAAGCAGCTGGGTGAAGAACATGGCGACCAGCCCCTCGGCGTTGTCGATCCAGAACACCGTGCTCGCTGCGCCCCCCCAGGACAGTTCGCCCGCCGAGGCAGGCGTCTTGCCGGCGACCGGATCGATCATCACCGCGAAACCGAGACCGAAGCCGACCCCGCGGAACGGCGTTTCCGCGTACAGCGGCCGCCCGTACTGCTCCAGGTCCGCGCCGCCCGGCAGGTGGTTGCGGGACATATAGCTGACCGTCCGCGGGCCGAGCAGCCGGGTGCCTTCGAGTTCCCCGGCCGGGCTGCCTGGCCGGTCAAGCATCAGCTGGGTGAACCGGTGATAGTCGGCCGCGGTGGAGATCAGGCCGCCGCCCCCGCTGAGGACGTCCGGCCGGCTGAGAGCGTGCTTGCCCAGGGCGTTCAGGCGCGCGGCGCGGCCATCGGGGCCCGGCGTGTACAGGGCGGCTAGCCGGCCGGCGTCCGCGGGCCCGACCTGGAATGCCGTCTCGGTCATGCCAAGAGGGCGAAGAATACGGCTGGCCAGGAAGTCATCGAGCTGCTGGCCCGACGCCACCTCGATCACCCGGCCGAGCACGTCGGTAGCCACCGAGTAATTCCACTCGGCGCCCGGCTGGAAGAGCAGCGGGATGGCCGCCCAGGCGTCACAGCACCGGGCCAGGTCGGCGCCCGGCGGCGTGCCCCACTCGAATCCGCTGGCCCGGTACACCGCATCGACCGGGTGTGCCCGGAGGAATCCGTAGGTCAGTCCGGCGGTATGGGTCAGCAGATGCCAGATGCGTACCGGCTCGGCGGCGGGCACGGTTACCTGCTTGAGGTCGGATCCGCCCGCGTAAACCCGGACATCAGTGAACGAAGGGATGAAGTCACTCACCCGGTCGGTCAGCTCGAAGGCGCCCTCTTCATAGAGCATCATCGCCGCGACCGAGGTGACCGGCTTGGTCATCGAGTAGATCCGCCACAGGGTGTCGGCCGTGACCGGGAACCGTGCCTCCGAATCCCGCGCGCCGTGCGCGGCGACATGTGCCAGGCGGCCGTGCCTGCTCACCGTGAGCAGCCAGCCAGGCAGCCGCCCATCGTCGACGTAACGCGCGAAATGCCTGCCGATCCTGCTCAGCCGTCCGGCATCTAGCCCGACCTCGGCCGGTTCCACTTCCGCTTCCAAGCCGGTCACCGCGGCCACCTTCCCGGCCACCCGGGCGGCGGCGCCTTCCCTGATCTTGCAGGCGCATGCCCGGTCCGGTCCAGTCAAGGCGCGGGTACCCGGAGGGCGCCGCCGGCGCATGACATAACAGGCATGTCACATTAATAATCCTAAATCTCTTTCATGATGAATTCGCCTAGCCCACTTTACCTTCCAGGCACTGTCACTTGACCTTAGCTTGACACAAGGCTGAATAATTGTTTAACTGCTTCTAGTTGCTATGGCGCCGAATTATCCAAGGTCGCTACGGATCCGGGCCCTGATAAGCGTCAGATCGCATACTAGGAGCAGGGAGCAGGCAGGATGAGGGCAGGATTTGTTGCCCCCCGTTACCTGCGGGGCGGACTAATAGGAGCAGGCGGCGTCGGCGTGATACTCGCGCTCGCCGGAATTACTACCGTGGCCCGGGGGCCACTGGTGCTGCTATTTCTCGTGGCAGCGCCCGCACTGGCCGTGGCCGGCCTACTGCGCGGCCTCGACGCCGGCCCCAGGTACATCGTCGCCGTGACCGCGGCAATTGTCATCAACATGCTGGTCGCTGAGGCCATGCTGGCGGCCGGCCTATGGTCGCCGCGCGCAGGACTTGTCGTGATCGCGCTGGTCAGCGCCATCATGGGCGTGACCGGACAGTGGTCAGCACGCCGGCGTGCCGCGGTGCCCCGATGGGCAGGCGCCGCGCGCGGAACTGACGGCGGGCTACCGGACCGCACCTAGGCATGGCGGCCGCGGCGCATCCGCGCCACCCGGCTGGCTAAACCAGAATTCACCTACCGCTGCGCCGCATGTCTCGGCGTGACGACGGTTCATCTCTTCTATCGCACAACCAGGCGCACGGGGTTACCGGGCGCACGCGACTCAGTGCGGCTCGTTTACCTGACTTTGACACCATCTCGGGGGGGACTGTCATGTCTATTGCATCTCAACGCGATTCTGAGCCAGCCGTCCGGCAGCCAGAACAGCTTCACCGGACCGCCGAGAATAACGAGGATAACGAGGATAACGCGAGCACCCAGCCGGGTGCGGATAACTCCGCACCGCGCAACGGCAAGGCGCTTAGTTCACGGTCAGTCGCCGATCGCCCGGCCAGGCAGTACACGCTGCCCCGCTACCGTCCGGTGTCTGAGGCCATGGCGATCGCGCCGACCATCACGGTCGTGATCCCGGCCATGAACGAGGCGCGCAACCTGCCGGATGTCTTCGCCACGCTCCCGGAGTGGATCGATGAGGTCGTCCTCGTGGACGGCCGCTCCCGGGATGACACCATCGCGGTGGCGCGCCGTCACTGGCCGGATGTCAAGGTGGTGCACCAGGGCGGCGTCGGCAAGGGCGACGCGCTGGCCGCCGGGTTCGCGGCGGCCACCGGGGACATCATCGTGGCGATCGACGGTGACGGATCCACCGACGGGCGCGAGATCGTCAGGTTCGTCAGCACGCTGCTGGCCGGCGCCGACTTCGTGAAGGGCTCGCGGTTCGCCAGCGACGGCCGCAGCGACGACATCACGGCCATCAGGCGGTATGGCAACAGGATGCTGAACATCCTGGTCAACAAGCTGTTCCGGACCCAGTACACCGATTTGTGCTACGGCTACAACGCCTTCTGGGCGCGGCACCTGCACAAGCTCGCGCTGGACAGCCCGGGCTTCGAGGTCGAGGCGCTGATGGGCATTCGGGCCGCCAAGGCGCGGCTGCGGATACACGAGGTGCCAAGCCACGAGCGTCCGCGGCAGCACGGGACGAGCAACCTGAGCGCGGTCAGGGACGGCCTGCGGATCCTGCGGGTGATCGTGAACGAGAAGGCCAAGGCCGCCCGGCACCGCGGGCCGAAGCCGTTCATGGCGCCAGCGCGGGTCGCCGGCGACTCCAGGACGCAGCCATGAGCGGCGAGCCGGTGCTGGCGGCCGGACGGGCAGGCCGCCCGGAGGTTTCGGTGGTCATCTGCGCCTACACCGAGCGGCGCTGGGATGACACGCTCGCCGCCGTCGCCTCGGTTGCCGCACAGAGCCGCCCGGCCCTGGAGACCATCCTCGTCGTCGACTACAACCCGTCGCTCTACGAGCGGCTGAAGGCCGAACTGCCGGACGTCACCGTGGTCAGGAACCGTGCGGCGGCGGGGCTGTCGGGCGGCAAGAACACCGGCATCGCCGCCGCACGCGGCGAGATCGTCGCCTTCCTCGACGATGACGCGGTCGCCTCGGCCGACTGGCTGAAGTTCCTTGCCGACTCCTACACCGGCGCCGACGTGATGGGCGTCGGCGGGCTGACGCTGCCGCTGTGGGAAACGTCGCGGCCGTCGTGGTTTCCCGGCGAGTTCGACTGGGTCGTCGGATGCACCTACATCGGCATGTCCCCGTCGCCGGCCCCGGTGCGCAATCTGCTCGGCGGGAACGCATCCTTCCGGCGCGAGGCGTTCACGAAGGCCGGCGGGTTCCGCAGCGGCATCGGGCGGTCCGGCCGCGGGCTGCCGGGCGGCTGCGAGGAGACCGAGTTCTGTATCCGGCTGCGGCAGCGCTCGCCCAGCAGCGAGCTGCTGTTCGACAACCGTGCCGTGATCTGGCATCGGGTGCCCGACGCGCGCAGCACGTTCTCCTACTTCCTCACGAGGTGCTATGCAGAAGGTCTTTCCAAGGCCCAGGTGACCAGCAATGTCGGCATGGCCGAAGGGCTGTCGGCCGAACGTGCGCACGCGCTGCGGGCGCTGCCCAGCGGGGTCGGGCGCGGGCTCACCGAAGCCGTGCGCGGCGACGAATCCGGCCTGGGCCGGGCCGCCGCCATCGTCGCGGGCCTGGCTGCCGCGGTCGCCGGCTACTGCATCGGCAGCGCGCGGGACGCGGCACGGCGGCTGCCACGAGCGGGAGCCCGGCCAGCCGCAGAAGAATGCCGGGAGAGCCGATGAACGCGCCGCGGGGCGCGAGCCGTCCGATCACCGCGATGCCGTCCGCAGGTAGTGCACAGGGGCTTATTAACGGGATCCCCATCCTGATGTATCACCAGATCGCTGACCGGCCTGAGGCCGTGGACCGGCTTGCCGTCGGCCCGGGCGCCTTTGCCGCCCAGCTCGACCGCCTCCATGCGGGCGGCTTTACCACGCTCACCGCGTCGGCCCTGGCTGCCGCGCTGGCCGGCGGCGACGCCCTGCCGGAGCGGCCGGTCGTGCTCACCTTCGACGACGGGTTCGCCGACTTCCATTCCCGGGCGCTGCCGCTGCTGCGGCAGCACGGCTTCACCGCGACAGTGTTCGTGACAACCGGCTGGATCGCCGACGCCGCGGCCCGGTCCCCGGCCAGCCGCCGCCCGGGCCTGATGCTCAGCTGGAGCCAGATCGCGGAGGCGGCGAGCGCCGGGGTCGAGATCGGCGCGCACAGTCACACTCATCCCGAACTCGACCACCTCGCCGAAGACAGGCTCCAGTTCGAGCTGCGCCACGGCAAGGCACTGCTCGAGGACCGGCTCGGCCGGCCGGTGCCCGGCCTGGCCTACCCGTTCGGCTACTCCAATGCGGAGGTCAGGCGGGCAGCGCGGGACGCCGGGCATCAGTACGCCTGCGCTGTCGCCAACGCCACCGTCGGTTCGCGCTGGGACGTCATGGCGCTGCCGCGGCTCACCGTCAGGCAAGCGACCAGCCCGCGGGTCTTCGACCAGATCGCAGCCGGACGGGTGCCGCTCACCTTCGTCAAGGACCGGTCGCTCACCAAGGGCTGGTCAGTGGTGCGACGGGCCCGCGCCGCCCTGGGCGGTGCCAGCCTCAGTGGATAGGACGCCGACGGCGCCCGCTCGGACGGCGGGCCCTGAGCTGCCGCCGAGCGGGCTGCCCCGTCGGCTGGTCCGGATTGCCCCGGTGGCGGATCAGCCAGCCACGGCGGCCGGCCAGCCCGCGACCGCGGCCCGGCCTGCTGCAGCGGAGCAGTCCGCGACGGCGGCCGGCCAGCCCGCGACCGCGGCCCGGCCTGCCGCAGGCGAGCCTGCCGCGCCGGCGCCGCCGCCGGGCCAGCGTGGCTGGCTCCCGGTGCCCGGTGCCGCGGGCGCGGGCCTGCTCCGGCGCTCCATGCGGCTGCGTGAGCACCTGTCGGATCCGCTGTTCCGCAATGCCTACGCCCTGATGATCAACACCGGTACGACCGGCCTGCTCGGCCTGGTGTACTGGCTGCTGGCCGCACGGCACTACGCGGCGGCCGACGTTGGCCGGGCCTCGGCCGCCTACGCCGCCATGAACTTGCTGGCCGGTATCACCGCGCTGAGTCTGACGGGCGCCCTGGCCCGTTTCATCCCGCAGTCAGGCGGGACCACGCGGGCGCTGATCCTGCGCGCCTATGCCGTCAGCGCGGCGGCCTCGCTGGTGATCACTGTCCCGTTCCTGCTGACTGTCGGGCACTGGGGCTCCTCCTACTCCGAACTCGGCGGGGTGACCGCCGGGTTCGTGTTCACCGCCGCCGTCGTGGCCTGGGCCATCTTCACCCTGCAGGACGGCGTGCTCATCGGGATCAGGAGCGCGCCGTGGGTGGCCATCGAGAACGGCGTCTTCGGCGTCGCCAAGATCGCCCTGCTGCTCGGGTTCGCGGTGGCGCTGCCTCATCTCGGCATCTACATCTCCTGGATGCTGCCGGTGGTCATCTCGCTGCCGCTGGTCAACATGCTGATCTTCAGGCGGCTGATACCACGTCACGAGCGGCTGGTCGGTCACCGGGAGCCGCCGACCAACCGGCAGGTCGGCCGGTTCGTCGCCGGTGACTTCACCGGTGCCGTCTGCCTGCTGGCGACCGCGAACCTGGTCCCGATCGTGGTGGCCATGCTGGTCACTCCCGGCACTAACGCGTATTTCTATATCGCCTGGACGATCGGGACGACGGTCGACCTGCTCGCCATCAACATGGCCATGTCACTGACGGTCGAGAGCGCCTTCAACGCTGCCGCCCTGGCGGCCAATACCAGGACGGCGCTGCGCAGGACCTTGCTCATCCTGGTCCCGGTCGCTGGCCTGGTGGCGCTGCTCGCCCCCTGGGGGCTGAGCCTGTTCGGGCCCGGTTACGCGCAGTACGGCGCGCCGATCCTGCAGTTGCTGGCGGCCGCGACGGTGCCGAAGGCTCTCACCGAGCTGTACTTCGGTGCACTGCGGGCCCAGAGCCGCACCTCGCGGATCGCGATCTTCCAGGTGATCCGGGCTGTCCTGCTGCTTGGTCTGGCGCTGGTGCTGACCAAGGTGATGGGAACGGTCGGCGCGGGTGTCGCCGTGCTCGCCAGCCAGCTGATCACGATGATCCTGATCCTTCCGGGCCTGCGCGGCGTCCTGGCCGCCGGCCAGTGGCAGCCCGCACGTGCTACCGCGGAGGGTGAGCTGAGTTGAGCGTGAACCTCCGGACCGAAAGGGGCAGGCCGCCGGCCGCCGAGGCCGTTACGGTGCCCAGGCGGGCCGCAGCCAGGCTGCCTCGCTGGGCCGCGCTCAGGATGCCTGGGCGCACCGCGCTCCGGCGGCCAGGACCGGCCGGGCCCAGGCCACAGAGCCGGGCCGCGGCCAGGGTGCCTGGACAGCCGGCGGCCAGGCTGCCCGGGTGGGCGGCAGCTGCTGCCATCGCCGTCGTGAGCCTGATCGGCCTGCTGCTCTTCGCCGTTCCGCTTCGCCATGTCGACCTGGGCCGGATGAGCTCGATCGGGCTGGTCTCGGTGCTGCCCGCGACCAGCCTGGCCGGGATAGGCCTGCTGGTGCTCTCGTTCATACTGGCCCTCGGGCTCGGCAAGGCGCGACCGCTGTTGCTGGGCGGCATGCTGGTCGCGATTGTCCTGTGCCTGCACGGGGTCACCTCGATCATCGAGTCGGAGCCCCGGTTCGCCACCGGCTACCAGATCGCGGGATTCGCCGATTACATCAGCCGGACCGGGCATACCGCCCCCACCCTTTATGCCTACTTCAGCTGGCCAGGGTTCTTCGCGCTGGTGGCTTTCCTCAAGGCGGTCACCGGCGGCCAGAACCTCCTTCCCGTGCTGCGATTCTGGCCGGTCGTCATCGACCTGGCGTACCTGGTTCCGATCTGGCTCATCTTGCGGAACCTGCGCGCCAGCTGGCAGGCCAAGTGGTTCGCGGCCCTGCTCTTCACCATCGGCCTTTGGGTGGGCCAGGACTACTTCTCCCCGCAGTCCTTCGACTACCTGCTCTACCTGCTGTTCGTGGCGTTCGTGCTCACCTGGTTCCGGGCCAGCCCGGCCGCGCCCAGGCCGGGACGGGCCCGCGGCAGGCTGAGCGGGATCAGGTGGCGGCTGGCCGGCCGGTTCGCGCCTGGCGAGCTGCCCGCCCGTCCGGCGGGCAACGGCGAGCGGGCGGTGCTGCTCGGCGTGCTCATCGCGATCTTCACCGCCGCGACGGTCAGTCACCAGCTGACGCCGTTCCTCATGGTCGGCGTGTGCGCCGCGCTGGTCCTGGCCCGCCGCACCACGCTCACCGGGCTTCCGGTGCTGTTCGCCGTCATCCTGGTCGGCTGGCTCAGCTTCGCCGCCACCGGGTTCTGGTCCGGTCACCTGTCGGAGATCTTCGGCGGCGTCGGCCACCTGGGCGGCAACGTCTCCTCTGGCGTCACCGGGCGGCTGGCAGGCGCATCACCAGGCCACGAGCTTGTGCTGTACCTGCGGGTGGGCTTCGCCGGCGTGGTGCTCGCGATGGCCGGCGCTGGCCTGCTGCGGCGCCGCCGCGCGCTGATCGACGACCGCTTCGCCCTGGTGCTGACCTGCGTCCCGTTCCTGGCGCTTGGGCTGCAGAACTACGGCGGCGAGATCCTGCTGCGCGTCTACATGTTCGCGCTGCCCGCGGCGAGCGTGCTCGCCGCCTACCTCTTCTTTCCCAGTACTGATTCCGCTACGGCGGCCGCCCGGGCTGACGCGTCCGCCCAGGGTGACGCGTCCGCCCGGGCTGGCGCGCGCGCCACGGCCGGCGCCGCTGGCCTGCCCGCGGGATCGAAAGTCGCCAGGGCCGGCCGGGCCGTGCTACCTGCTCCGCCGGCCCGCCGGTCCTGGCCCAGGGTGCTCGCCGTGGCTGCCGCCGCGGTGTGCGCCATCGCGATGACCGGTGGCTTCTTCATCGCGAGGTACGGCAACGAGGCGTGGGAGCAGACGCCGCGCGGCGAACTGGCCGCCATGAACTACCTGTATGCCCATGACCGGAACGGCGAGCGGCTGCTCTGGCTGAGCCAGGAGCCGCCGGTCGACGTCACGCCCGAGATGCCGTGGCAGTACCGCGATATCGAGAAGATCCAGTACGCGGCGGCCCAGGCGCCGGTCAACCCGGCGAAGGTCGGCGCCCTGGTCGCGACGCTGCGCGCGGCGGGCCCGGGCAGCTACGTGATCACGACCAGCACCCAGGAGGCCTACCTCCAGCAGGTAGCGAGCTACCGGCCCGGCTGGGGCCCGGCGTTCCGCGCGCACCTGGGTGCGACGCCTGGAGTGCGGACTGTTTTCGCGAACCGCGACGCGGCCATCTACACGCTGCGCTGGCCCCGGGGCACCACCGCCCCGCGGCTGACCATGACCGCCGCGGGGCCGGCGACCAGCGCCACCATCTGGACCCCGATCGGCCTGGCGGTCCTCATGCTGTTGCTGCTCGTGCTATTGGCCCGGGAGTTCATCCGGGTGTCCAGGCCGGCTGCGGTCAGCGTCATCAGGCCGCTGACCTGGGCGTCCCTGCCGCTGCTCGTAGCGGTGCTGGCGATCGTCGCCGAGCGATTCGTCGTGCTGTCATGACCGCCAGCACTAGCCGCCTGGACCACCGGGCCAGTGAATATGAGGAGGAAACCGTGCGAACCATCCAGCCGCGCAGCCCGCGGAACCTGCGTGATGGCGCCGGCCGGCCTGCACCGGAGGCACCCGCGGCGCCGGTGCCCGCGGACCTGGAAGTGCCGGCGCTGATCGTGAAGATCGGGCGGTATCCGTTGCACCACGGCGGCGTCGGCGCGATCAGGACGCTCGGGCGCCTCGGCATCCCCGTCTACGCCATCACCGAGGACTCGTTTACCCCTGCGGCCGTGTCGAGGTACTGCCGGGGCTCGTTCGTGTGGCCGACAACCGGCCGTGAGGATCCGGACCGGCTGGTTGACGAGCTGATGGAAATCGGCAAGAAGATAGGCCGCCGCACGGTGGCGGTGCCCACCGACGAGGAGGCCGCGGTCCTGCTGGCCGAGCACGCCAGCCGGCTTTCGGCGCATTTCCTGCTCCCTGACGTGCAGCCAAGCCTGCCCCGGAAACTGGCCAGCAAGCAGGGGCTTTACGAACTGTGCCGCGAGCACGGAGTGCCCACGCCTGGCTCCGCTTTCCCTGCCACGCCGGCCGCGCTGGCCAGCTTCGCCAGCCAGGCCTCCTTCCCGGTGGTGGCGAAGAACCTCGAGGCCTGGGTGCGGCGGCAACGGCCGGCCGTCGCTGGCACCACAATTTTCGGCACCGAGCAGGAACTGCTAGCCGCTGCCGGTGACTGGGGCGCCGAGCCCAGCGTCATCCTTCAGGAATACATCCCGCGGGAGCAGGCGCAGGACTGGATCGTCCACCTGTACTGCGACGCCGACTCGAACTGCCTGGTGGAGTTCACCGGTATCAAGATGCGGTCCTGGCCGCCGCACGCCGGGATGACCGCGTGCGCCAGGACGGTGCCCAACCCGGCGCTGGCTCGTGCTGCGGCCCGGTTCTGCAAGCGGATCGGCTTCAGCGGCATCGCCGACCTTGACTGGCGTCTTGACCTGCGCGATGGCAAGTACAAGCTGCTCGATTTCAACCCCAGGGTGGGCGCGCAGTTCAGGTTGTTCGAGACCGAGGCCGGCCTCGATGTCGTCCGCGCCATGCATCTCGATCTCAGCGGGCGCCCGGTGCCTGCCAGCCCGCAGGTGAACGGGCGGAAGCTGGTCGTGGAGAACATCGACCCGCTGGCGCGGCTGGCCTATCGCGGCCAGGGTCGCCTGCCGGGCCTGCCGGTGCGGACCGAGCGGGGGCGGAAGGAGCTGGCCTGGATAGCGACTGACGATCCGCTGCCGTTCGTCGCGATGTCAGCCCGGCTGATCGGCCCGGCGATAGCACATCTGAGCCGGGCGTTGCGGTCACGCAAGCTACGCCGCCGGGCGGCCCGGGAGGCGCGGGCCGGAATCAGGACTCGTGACCAGGACTACGGCGCCGGGTCCAGGTTCCGCCGAGCCCGCGATGGCCGGCGAACAGCTCAGCCGGGTGGCCGCGACGGCCACCCCGCCGGTCAGGATCAGCGAGATTGCCCCGGCGCCCGTCACGACCGCCAGGCCGCCCACGCTGGCCGGGCAGCGAAAGGAAGATGAGTCATGACCACAACAAGCAGGCCCGCTGTCATCGTCGGAGCCGGGCCGTACGGGCTCTCGATAGCCTCGCACCTGCAGGCACGGGGCGTGCCGGTCCGGATCTTCGGCGAAGTGATGGGCAGCTGGCGAAACCAGATGCCGGCCGGGATGTGCCTGAAGTCGACGCCGTGGGCGTCCAGCCTGGGGGCGCCAGAGCCCGGATCCACGCTGGCCGACTTCCAGGCCGCCCACGGAATCCCGAAGCTCAGGGACGACGAGGTCGTACCGCTCGAGCAATTCATCCGGTACGGCGAGTGGTTCGCCGGGCGCCTGACGCCTGAGGTCGAGCCAAGCATGGTGCACTGGATCGAGAAGCGAGGCGACGGGTTCCTGGTGCGCCTGGACACCGGCGAGAATATAGCGGCCCGATCGGTGGTGCTCGCGAACGGCCTCGCCGGATTCGCCCATGTGCCCGCCGAGCTCGCTGCCATCGCCCCGGATGGCGCGTCTCCCTTCGGCCTGGTGTCGCACAGCTCGCACCATCACCAGCTGGCGGAATACGCCGGGCGGCAGGTCGCGGTGATCGGCGCGGGCCAGTCCGCGCTGGAAAGCGCCGCGCTGCTGCATGAGTCGGGCGCCGATGTTCAGCTGGTCGCCCGGGAGCCGATCCGGTTCGGTGACCCGCCCGCCGATCCTGACCGGCAGGCCCACAGCCTGCTGCCAGCGCCGCGGACGCCGCTCGGCCCCTCATGGGGGCTGTACCCCTTTAGCTACCTGGCAGGCGGGTTCAGGTACCTGCCCGAGCGCGCCAGGCTCCGCCTGGTGCGGAAGGTGCTCGGCCCGCTGGGCGCGTGGTGGCTGGCCGACCGGGTCAACGGCAAGTTCCCCGTGCATGAGGGATATCGCCTTGAGGAGGCGTACCTGGACGGCGCCAAGGCGGCGCTGCGGCTGGTGGCCGAAGACGGGCACCGGTTCACGGTCCGGACCGATCACGTTCTCGCCGCCACGGGCTACCGGCCCGATGTCAGCAAGATCGGTTTCCTCAGTCCGGGCCTGCGGGCGCGGCTGCAGACGCCTACTGGCTCGCCGCGGCTGTCGGCCAGCTTCGAGTCCGATGTGCCCGGTCTGTATGTCGTCAGCCTGGCCGCGGCCGCGACATTCGGTCCGCTGATGCGGTTCGTCTGCGGCACGCCGTTCACCGCCCGGCGGGTCAGTGCCGCCATATCGGCGAGGAGCCGGACGGGGAGCCGGACTGACCGGGCACCCCAGCCTGCCTGACCGGGCGGCCAAGCCCGGCCGGGTACCGCACAGCCTGCCTGACCAGGTGGCCAAGCCCGGCCGGGTACCGCACGGCCTGCCTGACCGGGCGGCCAAGCCCGAGCGGGCGCTGGCGGGTGCCGGCCTAACCGGTCGCGGCGTTGACCGCGAGGCCGAACAGTCCCCGCCGGTCCGCCGACGGGCAGACGATCGTCCGGTACTCCGGATGCCGCCGGGCGAAGGTCGCGAAACCTTCGTGCGTGCTGATGTCGTCAACCAGCATGACGCCGCGTGGCGACATCGCCGAGGCGGCCTGGTCCATCTCGAATACGGTGTTCTTCGCGGTGTGCAGGCTGTCGTGGATGAACAGGTCCAAGTGGCCGACCCTGGTGACCAGCGGGGGCAGGCGCTGGCTGCTGGAGCCCTCCACGTATGACCAGCGGGCTCTGCAGGCATCGGTGACGGCCGCGCCGGTCTGCGCGTGCAGCTGGCGATCGAAGGGATGCGGCAGGTCGATGCTCCACAGGTGGCCGCGGTCGTTCTGCCGTAGTGCCTCAAGCACGATCCGGCTCGTGACGCCGCGCGCGACGCCGGTCTCGATGACCACCTCGGGCCGGGTGTGCAGCACCGAGCACCATGCGGCGCGGCCGAATGAATCGTCAGCATCGCTGTACCCGCCGTAGGTGTGGCGGCCGTACGCGAGTCCCCTGGCGGCCAGCTGCGCGCCGATCTCCGCTATCAGGTCTTCGAGGCGCTGCCGCTGCGGGCACGGCCAGGCGGCGCCGAGCAGGGAATGCAGATGCTCGTCCCATGCTTCGTCGACTTCGTAGCCAGGATTGCTTTTCAGCTGCATCCGGACATGCCCGGGCAGCGCGCGGACGACTCCGATCGGGTCGACGGCAAAGGTCCGCAACAGGCCCGCGATCATGCGCTGGCGCGACTGTCCCCCGGAAGCCACAGCAGCAGCCTAACCTGCAGCCAAGCACGGACAGTTACTGGGGATGGACGCAGAGCTACCTGGCCGTCAGGATAGGGCTAGGCTGCGCGGGCGGCGTCCCAGAGCGCTACGTGGCGGCCCAGTTACCAGGGTCGGGTGCCCCGAACGGCGCGGCTGCGGGCGCGGGCAGCGATGCCGGATCGACGAAGGTACTGCCGTTCGGGCCGGCCTGCACGGCCATGTGCAGCGCGCTGCCCTTCAGGTACTTGTTCCAGGTCAGGAACCATTCGGTCCAGCCGTTGTCCCACTCGCCCGCGCGCGGGCTGCCGGTGATCGTCACCGGATCCCCTGGCACGGCCATCTGGTAGTACACCTCGGCGTCGGCCGGCGGCATGTTGACGCAGCCGTGGCTGACGTTGGTGAAGCCCTGCTCGCCCGTCGACCAGTAGGCGTCATGCAGGTAGTCGCCGCTCCAGGTGAAGCGGACCGACCAGGGCACCTCGATCGAGTATCCGGGCCCCGTCATCAGCACCGGGTTGCCTTTCTCGATCGTCAGGTAGGTCCCGTTCGGCGTGTTGTCGCCCGGCCGCCCGGTGCTGATCGGCCAGCGGTCCAGCAGCTTCCCGTTCCGGTACAGCTTCATGTAGTGCGTTGAGGTGCTGGCCACCACGATCAGCGAGCTGCCGATATTGAACGACTGCGTGAGGGTGTGGTCGCCGTACACCCCGGGGGCCAACTCGACGCCGTTCAGGTGTCCGGTGAAGCTCACCTGCGTGTGGGCTGGCCAGTAGCTCTCCGGCCGGAAATCGAGCGTCTGGCTACCGTCCCAGTACCAGGCGCCGGCCACCGGCTTGGACGTGCGGAGCTGGAGGGACCTCTCGACCGCCGCCTTGTTGACGACCGGGTGGCTGAAGGTGAGGATGATCGGCATACCGACGCCATAGGTCTGCTGGTAGCCCTCGAAGATCATGGTCTGGGCCGTCTCCGCAGGCGTAAGCGTGCGGAACGAGCTCGTCTGGGTCACCTTCTGGCCGGTCGGCCCGGTACCCGCAGCGGTGACCGTGTAGCTCTGCGAAACCCCCAGTGCCCAGCTGCTGCTGTGCCAGACGGTGCCTGCGGAGTTGAGCGAGCCTGTGACGGTGCCGCCTGCCGTGCTGACCGTCACATTCGTGATCTTGCCGTGCGCTGCCGTGACGGTTATTCCCTGATCAGGCCGGGCCTGGGTGCTGCCATTGGCGGGGGTGATGGACAGCTGGCCGCCAGCTGCCCGGCTCGCGCTGGCGGCAGCAGAGGCTCCGCCAGGCGCCGCGCCCGATCCGCCGGACGCGCACGCCGTAAGGAGCAGGCCAGCTATCGCGCAGGTCGCCGCGATCGCAATCCGGCGATGCTGACGCGCCGGGACGGTTACCTTCGCGGGCAGGTTGGACCTCGCGATGCGGATCTGGCGGCTCACCCGTTGTCTCCTCGAAGAACCAGACTCAGTGGTCTGCGCGCGGCGCCCGGGGCGCGGCGCTGTCGCTATTCCCAGACCGGGTAACGGCAGTCGCCGGTTATGAAGTTCCCGCTGCAGAGCCGGACCGGTCG
>Ga0187879_10001599_pt1 | contig 15519 bp, 13 predicted proteins | sample June2016WEW_19_1_FD_132423 | JGI IMG/M metagenome (GOLD analysis project Ga0187879, IMG submission 132423) | Peatland microbial communities from SPRUCE experiment site at the Marcell Experimental Forest, Minnesota, USA - June2016WEW_19_10 | ecosystem: Environmental > Terrestrial > Soil >... | reverse complement strand
TCGGGCGTGAGCGTCACCGCCTTCTCGACCCCGACCATCATCGCCACGCTTGGTCCGTACACGTCGGCGTCCATCAGGCCGACGCGCCATCCCAGCGCGTGCATCGCGAGCGCGAGGTTCACCGCGACCGTCGATTTGCCGACTCCGCCCTTGCCGCTGGCTACCGCGACGATGTGCTTTACGCCCGCGATTGTCCGCGGCTGCGCTATCCCGGCCGCCGCCCTCGGCGCGCTCTGCGCAGCCTGCTCAATCTGGACGTTGACGGCCGGCACGCCCGGCATCGCCGCAACCGTCGTCTTCACCTCGGCCACGATTTTCTCGACGACTTCGGGTTTGGCCGACGCCATCGTGATCGAGACGGTCACGCCTGCGTACGCGACTTCGATATCCTTTATGATCCCGAACGACACGATGTCGCGGGTGAAGCCCGGGTATTTTATTTTCTTGAGTTCGGCGAGAATTTCATTTGGACTCGGCATTGTGCGGATCGGCCCTGTCGATGGTTTCGATTCGGATGCGGCCACGCGATCAAAGCGTGACGCTCATATTATCATTCCGGGACAAGGTTTCAGTAGGGCACTTAAGGCATCGAAGGCAAACTGCTCGCCCCCGGAATCTTCGAGGTCACGCCACTCGTGGCGTTGCTGACGGCGCACGAAGCCAGGATGTCGGTGGCATGCTGCGCCACATACCCTTGCAGCATGGTGGTCGCGCTCGGCAGCGGGAGGTTCGTGCTGCCAGCGAACGTAGAGGCCGCGGCGGAAATCACGGCCGGGCTGCTCAAGTCCGACGGCGCAGCAGCGGCGGGATTCGGTACCTGACTTCCAATCGCGGAGCATAGCGCACTGTTCGCCGCAGACTGCTGATCGCCCGTGAGCGCCCCGGCAGCTTGCTGCGCCGCTTGAGGCACGGCGGCGCCAGTGTCCTGCGCACGCAATCCCGTGGGATACGCCGCCAAGAATGCAAACGCCGCGCCGATAATTGCAAAGAGAGCGGATTGTCTAAACCTGTGAGAGGTAAACCATTGAGACATAGACAATTGAGAAATCATCCAATGTTCCTCCTTGCTTGTGTTACTCGGTTCATCGACGAGCCTTCAAACCATAGCCGATCTGTCACGCTAGCCGCCATCGCGGGCGTGACGGTTTTGATTAGGATACGGCCACGCTATCAAAGCGCGACGCTCATGTTATCATTCGGGGACCCCGGAAAAACGACGGGTCGAACGCGTCGGGAGTTCTATAAGAAGTGAGTAAAGCAGGCGTCGCCGCGCCCTTCTGTCCCCAAGTCCGCTTCAGCGGCGCCGGCGGCGGAGTCGCGGCGCTCGCCGCTGGCGATCTGTCGAGCGGACTCGCGGCGATGCTCGCCGCTCGGGTCGGATCGTCCGCGGACGCGGCGCTACCGCGAGCCGAAATGAGAATTGACCTCGGCGATTCGGTGGCTTCCGCGCACGCGGCGCCGATCGCACTCGAAGGCGACAGCTTCGACGTCTCACGCGCAGGCGGCGGCGCTGGATCGATACTGATTCGCGCCGGGACGGAACGCGGACTAATCCATGCGGCGTCGAATCTGCTCGAAAAGCTCGGCGCACAGTTCCCACCCGGCGCTGCGCCATCGTATCCGCGAATCGATTCCGCCCGCGTTGGCGCGCTCGAAGCCTGGCGCGTCACTCCCGCCTTCAAGCGCCGCGCATTCGTGTCCGACATCATGACCTGGAACTACAACTTCGCCGACCGCCTCGATTTGCATCTTCGCCACGACCGCGAATTTATCCCATGGATGGCGCGCCGGGGGATCAACGCCTTCTCGTACATCTGCCACGCGCACGACACGCGCCTCAAGATCGACGAGATCGCGCCGCTTCTGCGCGAGCGCGCAATAGACGTCGAATACGGCGGCCACGTCCTGCAACTTCTGCTGCCACGCGAACGCTTCGCGGAGCGCCCGGAGTATTTCCCGGCCGGCGACGACGGCGTTCGAATCGCGCGCGGCAATCTCTGCGTCTCCAATCCCGACGCCGTCGCTATCGTCCGCGCGGGCGCGCTCGCCTACGTTCACGACCATCCCGAGAACAGGTTGCTGCACATCTGGGGCGCCGACGTATGGCGCGGCGCTTGGTGCCGATGCGGTCGATGCCGCGAGCTCCCGCCGCAGATCCAATACATGACTGTCGTTAATGCAATTGCCGGTGCACTCGCCGAGGACTCCAATGCTCCGCCAATCGCCTATCTCGCCTATCACGACACCATCGATCCGCATCCCGCCCTGAGGCCGCTCGACAACGTATGGTTCGAATGGGCGCCGCGCGAACGATGCTACAGCCATGCGATCGACGATCCGGCGTGCGAGATCAATCCGCACTACCTCGAATCGCTCAAACGCTACATCGAGATCTTCGACGGCCGCGGCCACGTCTTCGAGTATTACGCCGACGCGATCCTGTTCTGCGGTCTGGGCTTCGCAACGCCTGCGGTAGTGGCGCGCGATCTCCGCGCCTATCGGTCGCTTGGGGTCACGAGCATTTCGTGCCTGACTTTTGGCGCCTACAGCGCGATGGCCTATCCTGTGAACCTCGAGGCATTCGTTCGCGGATCGCGAGATCCCGATTTCGAGCCCGCTACAACTTTAGCTGACATATCTTCGGGACGGCATCCGCGATGCGCCCCCGAGATGGCCGCCGCCTATCGCGCTGTCGAGCGCGCGTCGAAGCTGTGCCTCGACTACGGCGACGTGATGCGCCCGCTGATGCCATCCGAAAAGGCCGTGCGCAAGCGCGACGAACTGCGAGAAGCCGCTCTGACGTTCAACGAGGCGATTGCCGCGGCCGACCAGATTGCGCTGAGCCTGGATACCCCCCTCGCGGATGCCGAGAAGGATCTCTGGCGCTATAGCAGCGACGTGCTCGCCGGACTGTCTGACTATCTGGGGGCGCGCGGAGAGGCGGGCGCCGATCGCCGGATACGTGGCAAAGCCGCCATCGCGAAAGTTGCGGGCGCGATCGAGCGCATCCGCGAGATCGATCCCGAAATCAAGGGAACCTGGGGCGCGTACGATCTCGAATGGATCCGCGAGATATGGCTCAGCGCACTTGCGCGCGGGCTCGATGGAGACGGGAAACCGCCGGAGGAGCTGTTCTGATGGACGCTGACAATGGGTTCGTACTGTCGCCGGAACTGAGGTCGCTTCGCGCTCAAGTCGGAAGAATAATCCGCGAAGAAATTATCCCGATCGAAGCGCGGATCGATCCCGACGCGCCCGAGATTCCCGAGGATGAATACTGGCCGATCGCGCGCAAGGTGCAAGCCGCCGGAATGTGGTGCATGGGCGCGCCGCGCGAGTACGGCGGCGGTGGCCTGGGCACTTTCGACATGTGCGTGCTGACCGAGGAAATGGCGCAGCATCGCATGGGACTCTACAACCCCGGATGCGGGGTCTTCGGGCGCACGCCGCCACCGGTGATCTACGCGGGCAGCGAGGAACAGAAGCGCACCTACGCCGGCGGCACCATCAAGAATGCCTGGCACACCTTCTTCGCGATCACGGAACCGTCGGGCGGTTCCGATCCGGCCGGCGCGATCCAGTGCAAAGCGGTTCGCCAGGGCGATACCTACGTCCTCAACGGCACGAAGATTTTCATTTCGCATGCGCACGAGGCCGAGTGGGGCGTCGTCTTCACCCGCACCGACGCCAAGGCGGGTCGCAAGGGGATCACCTGCTTCATAATCAAGAAGGGCACGCCGGGATTCACGCCGCGACCGATTCGCACGATCCGCACCTCGGCGGTACCCAATGAGGTTCAGTTCGAAGATTGCGTCGTGCCGATCGAGAATCGCCTCGGGCCCGAGGGCGAGGGCCTGAATCTATGCCTCGATCTGCTGACTCGCCTGCGCTTTCCGTACTCGGCGTGCAACGTCGGGGTGGGAGTGGCTGCGCTCAGGATGGCGATCGATCATGCCAAGCAGCGCAGCACCTTCGGCGAACTGCTCGCCAAGCGGCAGGCGATACAGTGGATGCTCGCGGATTCGGAAGTCGAGCTGCGCGCGGCGCGGTGGCTGACGTGGGAGGGAGCGTGGAAGGCCGATCGCGGCGAGGATTTCCGCACCGAGGCGTCGATCGCAAAGCTCTATTCGAGCGAAGTGCTTGGCCGCGTGATCGATCGCGCCGTGCAGATTCATGGCGGCTACGGCGTCAGCAAGGAGCTTCCCATCGAGCGATGGTACCGAGAGGCGCGAGTCCGCCGGATCGGCGAAGGGCCCAGCGAAGTGCATCGGATGGTGATCGCCCGCTCGCTTTTGCGATGAAGACTGAACAAGGAGAGGCGCGATGAGTCTGCCGGGTTTGCCGCTTGACGGAATCCGCGTGATCGACTTAGGCCAGGTTTACGCGGTGCCGTACTGCACGCTGCAACTCGCGGCGATGGGCGCCGATGTCATCAAGATCGAGCCTCCCGTGACAGGCGAAGTGCTGCGGCGCCCGGAAATCCCGCCGGGCGGCGCCGGTTACTCGTTCCTGATGCTCAATGCGAACAAACGCTCGGTCACGATCAATCTGAAGGACCGGCGCGGGTATGAAATCCTGCTCAAGCTGCTCGAGGACGCCGACGTGCTCGTCGAGAATTATCTTGACGGCGTGATGGAGTCGTTCGGACTGGGCTACGACCAGATCGCCGCGCGCTTTCCGCGGCTGATTTACGCGTCGGGCAAGGGCTACGGCTCGAACAGCAGGTACGCGAAGCTTGGTTCGATGGACAATACGATCCAGGCGTCGTCGGGATCCATCAGTATCACCGGATTTCCCGACCATCCGGTGAAGACCCCCGCCACTTTCATCGACATGGGAACGGGCAGTCATCTGGTGAGCGGAATCCTGGCCGCGCTGATACATCGCGGGCGGACCGGCCGCGGACAGCATGTCGAGGTCGCGATGCTCGACGTGGCGATTGCCGCACTGACCAGCGCGGTGGCGCCCGCGCTGCAAGGGATGAAGTTCAAGCGGCTGGGAAATCGTCATTGGGGCGCATGCCCGACCAACCTCTATCCCGCGCGCGACGGCGGGATATTGATCTTCTGCCTGACCGAAGCGCATTGGCGGACGCTGGCGAAATTGATGGGACGCGAAGAGCTGATCGCCGATCCGCGATACAGGAATCATGGCGCACGTCTGAAGATTGCCGACGAACTCGACGCGATGGTCTCCGATTGGACGAGCGCGCAGCCGCGCGACGCGATGGTCGAGGGACTGATCGAAGCGGGGATCCCGTGCGCGCCGGTGCGCACGGTCGAGGAAGTGATCGCCGATCCTGAAATCGCTCAGCGCCGGATGCTTATAGACAGCGAATATCCCACCAGGGGTCCAATCCGCGTCGCCGGCACTCCTATCAAGATGTCCGATGCGCCCGAAGACAGCCGGCCGATGAGAAGGCCGCCCGAGCTTGGCGAGCATAACGCCGAAGTGCTCGCGTCGATCGGAATTGGCGCCGACGAACTCGAACGCCTCAAGCGCGACGGGGTTATCTGAGCGGACGCGCCCGCAGTGCAAGGGCATCTCGCCTTCTATCGTAATGACATCAACTTGAATTGAGCTAACATCCGATATTAACATCCGACTGGAGTGAGCTAACACCCGCCTTGATCGAACTAATGTCTGACGAAGGCCTCGTAGATCGACTGTGACCGGCTCGCGTAAACTTTTTGTCGGGCTGCGACTGGATGGGTATTCGGAGGTGAGACAGCACGCTTATGGAAAGCACTAAGAAAGTTCAGCAAATGCTTGATGAACTCAAAACCTCAGAGCGCCTGCTCGAAATCGCTGACACGGCCGCTCAGATCAACGCGGCGGTCGCGCTGCTGGAGGCTGTAAACGTGGACGCGGCCAGCGAGTCTCTTAGAGCCACTCTCGACATCTTGGGCAAAGAGTTGGAAGAAGGACATCACGGCATATCACGTACCAAAGCAGCCAGCATCCAGCAATTGCGCTCACTGGTGGAAGCGCTTGGTCCGCTGGAGGTTTTTCGCGAGCAAATCTCAGTACTGCACGAGTTGCATGGCATCAAGCCCAGAGAAGCCGAAGCAAGGTGGGCGAAGTTGAAGGCGGATAAGCTGATTGCAAAAATCCAGACCTTCGTGAAGATCACCGAGACTCTCGACTCAATTAACGCGCTCAGACATGCGGTCGAGAATCGCTTGGAAGGATACAAGCCCGTGTAGCTCGTTCGGAAAGCCCGCTTCGATATGGAAATTCCGGCTTACATTCGCAAGTTGATAGCGGTCGCGCTCGTACTCGCATCGATCGCGGCCTCGTGCGCTCTGGTGAATCGCGAAGACATCGCAGCCGCGAATATCCCCGCTCCCGACCCGGCGGTCACGAGCCGCGTTTCTTCAGCGACGGATGATTTCGGCTTTCGGCTGCTGAATGCGCTCGCCAAAGACCCGACCCAAAATACGATCATATCCCCGCTTGGCGTCGCGACGGCGTTCGCGATGGCATACAACGGCGCTGCCGGCGATACCAAAACGGAGATGGCCAAGACGCTCGCTCTCGGATCGCTTGGCGATGAGGACATCAATCGAGCCAATCACTACTTGATGCACACCCTCGCGGAGGCGGATCCCGCGGTGCAGACTGAAATCGCCAACGCGCTGTGGGTACAGAAAGACTTTCCAATCAATCCGGATTTTCGCACAGTGTGCGAATCCTTCTACGATGCGAGCGCTGCGAGCCTGGATTTCATCGGCGATCCGACAGGCGCCGCGGCGGCGATCAACTCGTGGGCTGACAAAAACACCCATCACCGGATTCCGGTCTTAGTCGCGGGGATTAGACCCGATACCCGGCTGATGCTGACCGACGCGGTCTATTTCAAAGGCCGCTGGTCCTCGCCGTTCAAAAAAGCACAAACGCGGCCACGGCCGTTTCATCTTCTGAGCGGCGCTTCGCGGCAGACCGCAATGATGGATCAATCGGGAACTTACGCTTACCTCGAGAATCAGAGCTTCCAGGCCATTCGCCTCCCCTATGGCAATCAGCGCTATGCGATGTACGTATTTATCCCGCGCAAGGCGGCGGGACTGCCCGATTTTATCCGCTCACTCGATGAAACACATTGGACGCAATGGACAAGTCAGTTTGCTCGAAGGTCCGGACAGATAGTTATCCCAAAGTTCGAAACGACGTATAGCAAGCAGCTCAATGATGCTCTGAAGGAAATGGGAATGAGGTTGGCGTTCGATGACAGAAGAGCCGATTTTTCGCGAATTCATCCCTACCTATTCATCAGCGACGTTGAACATAAGACGTGGGTAAAAGTCGATGAGGAGGGAACCGAAGCCGCGGCCGCTACCTCAATCGGCATGAGCGTGGCCGCTATAGCTGTTGCACCCATGCCTTCGTTTGTGATGATCGTGGATCACCCGTTCTTCTTCGCGATTACCGAGCAGCAATCCGGCGCGCTGCTCTTTGCCGGCATTGTCATGGATCCGACGTTGTCCGGTAGTGCGCGATAGGCTTTGAAGGAGTTGGCAACTTCAAACGGCGCGCGGGCGCGGGATTTTTCGGCAGCGCTCGCGGCGCTCTCGCGCATCCTCAAAGTGACAAAATTGGCTTCACCTGGGAGCAGGCGTTTCCGCGCGGCGATGCGGCGCGCGTCGGCGGCCCTGCTCGCGCTCGCGATCTCGAATGCGCTAGTTACGTGCGAGCCTACCCAATCAACTGACTATCCGCCGAACGACACTGGCGCCCCGGCTGAAGTCGGAAAACGGCCGCTCGAGCTGTCGCCAACGGAATTCGCGGCCGACCTGGTCACGCCTGGCGGAATTCGCGTCAAGACCAACGGCCAGTACAAGACCGAGGCGGCCAGGAAGGCCGCGGCCCTTGCGATCGATCGTTACTGGAACGAAGTTCGCATTTGCACGGCAGGCGTGGAACGGCCCGGCGACACGGATGTCCGCGACTTGACGGAGGAGTTCCCGGCTCATCTCGCGGTTGAGATTGCGAACAACTGGAAGGTGGTCGAGGGTCCGGCCACCCATCGCACGATGCAGGCGTTCCCGTCGATTGCGCGGCCGGGCTCGTGGTCAACGGCGCGGCGCCAGGAGGACGCGCTCTACATTATAGTTGTCCCGGAGCTGAGCGGGCTTGGTCCGCAGATGGCCAATGAGCTGAACCTGTGGCTGATGACGAACGCGAACGTGCCGCCGACGGCGGATTTGGTTGGTGCGTGCGCGTCGGTCGCGTGCGTGAGATTCAACTACAACAACGCGCCGTCGCAGGCATGGAATGAGTGCAAAGAGTAGGGCAGGGGATCTACTTAATTCAATGCGAAATCTACCGTGGGTTTCAGCATGGGTGACCCCTGCTGGTTCCCAGAGTGACCAATCTTCCACATTTTGGTCCGCATAATGTGACATTTTGATGCTGACTACTGCGATAGTCTCATCCGATGGAATCGGCAAAGGGAAACGGGCGGCGCGCGAGCCCGCGGCGCTGGTTCGAACTGGAGCCGCCTGCACCCGAACGATTGCAACTGGAGACGTCGCCGCGCGTCTCGACCGTCGCGAGCTACGTGCTCACGCGCGCGGCCGAACGCTCGTGGGAAGTCCTCAATCAGCATCTCGCAGAGCCGCAAGGGGGATTGTTCTGGATTGGCGGACCGGCGGGATGCGGCAAGACGCATTTCCTTGACTATGTAATCGCGCTGCAGAGTCGGGCGGGAGCGCTCGACGCGCAAAACACGCGCCGCCTGGTGTGCGGGCTCGAGCTGGCCGGGCGCGTGCATGCGGCAGAAGTCGAGCTGCTCCTGTTGAGCGTCCTGGCGGAGCAGATCGGCGGCGAGCCGCGCTCATCAGGCGATCTTTTCCGGCAGATGCGCGGTGCGGCGGCGTTGAAGGTGGGTCTGGAGACCGCGCGGCGGACGGGAGTCCGGTCGGTAACGGTTGCCATAGATTTCGGAACGTCGCAATGCGAGTCGGCGGCGGACTTCTTTAAGATGCTGGGGCAAGTTGCGGCGTCGTTCCGCCAGGTGAAGTTCACCGTGATCGCGGCCGGGCGCGCGATGGCTCCGGAAGCGACGCGTGCGCTGGCGGTGGCGCCGCGCGACGCGAACGAGGAAACGATCATCGCGGTGCGGCGCGCGCGACGGCTTGTCGAGGACGCCGAGCTCGACGCCGGCGTCGCGTACGCCGGAATAGATACGGCGGGATTGGCGGCCGACGCGATTTTCCCGTTCCATCCGGTAGCACTGAGCGCGCTTCGAACAATCGCCACCCGTCCCAATCCAGCCGCTGAAAGTTCCGATCCCGCAACGATCGTATCGCTGTCGCGCCTGGCGCGCGAAGTGTTGTCCTCCTCAACTTTCGCCGGCGCCGGCGGCGGCGCCGAATCACCGGTGCGGCTGATCTATCCGCCCGACCTGACTATGAACGCGGTAATTTCAAACCAGGTCAAGGCGCTCCTGGCTGAGGCCGGACGCGCCGCGTGGAAGATTGCGCGCGACCGGATCGCCGATCTCGATGGGTACGAGAAGGACCTCGCGCGCGAAATAATCGACTCGCTGATCATGGAGAATGTGTGCGGCGGCACGGCGGCGCTGGCGGTCGAAGAACTGAAGTCGCGAGTGCCGATGGTCGCGCGCCGCGGTACGGCGGATGAGCGGACGCTTGTGGCCGTGCGCGAGTTGTTGCGCCGATTGGAGGTGTCCACCGGCGGCGTGATCCGTTTCGAGACCGACGCGGCCCGGTTCGACCCGGAAGCCGCAGGCGCGCCGCAGCTCGCGGCGTTCAACGCGGTGCTCGTGCTGGCGCGGCGATTCGATCCGCGGCTTACGCTGGCGCGCGACCGCGAGGAGCTGGACGCGCGGCTGAAACGACTCGAAGCCGCGATGGCCGACGCCGTCGAGGCGGCAATCCGCACGCGCGACGTGCTTGCGTCGGCGCTTACGGAAGCGAACCTCGAGATGCCCGCGGCTAATCGCGCGGCGATCGCGGAATATATCGCGCTGGCGGAATCGGGCGCTGCGACGATGCTCGAGGCGGCGGCCGATCGAGCGTATCTCGCGTCGGCAATCCGAATCGCCGGCGCGTACGAGGCGATCGCGGCCGCTTGCGAGTCGATTCCGCGGATGCGCTCGATGCGCGAGTTTCTCACTGCGACAGGACTGCGCGCGGCGCCGGGCGAGGCCGGCCTATTAGAAAGCGTCGCGCGCGAATCGGCGGTTGTTTCATTGGAGACCGAATGCGAACTGCTCCGAGTGGAACTTGGGCCGCGAATCCTGACCGGCCCGCCACGCAGTCTGGACGCGCTGGAAGCACGCTTTCAAAAATTCAAATGGACGTACGTGCAGTGTTATCTGAGCGCGCATGCGCGATGGTGCGTGAAGATGGAGCGGCTGGAGCTGGCGGCCGGCGACGCGCGGCGGTACTTCGACGCGCTCACGCGGCTCAACGCGATCGCCGCGCTGGGTCCCCCCGAAGGCGAGCATCTCCGGGCGCGGGTGGCGGAGCTAAGCGCGCGCGTGGTGCGATGCGAGCTTAAGGACGCAATCGCGCCCGAGACGACGCCGCGATGTTCAAGCTGCGGGTTTCAGCTGGGCGCGTCGTCGCCGCAGGCGGAACTCGAGGAAGCGATGGAGGGGATTCGGCGCGCGCTCGAGATCAAACTGTCAGCGCTGTCGCACAGCATGATCGCACGGCTGATTCACATTCACGACCGCGAGCATCGCCTCGAAGGATTTCTGAAGATCACGCAAGCCGCGCAAACCGACGCGCTCGTGCGCGTGCTCGACGAAAAGCTCGCGCGATACCTGGCGCAGGTGCTCGACGAGAATGAGACAACGGATCCGGGGTTTCCTCGGCTACGCAGACTCCGCTCGGGATAGCGCGAAAAAACCAGTGCGCGGGAGTTCGGCTAGCGAGCGCGGGCGTTGCGTTTCTTCGGCTGGCCGGGAGGAAACGCGCTCGCGCGTTTGCGGCGCGGGCGAACGTTGAGACGATCGAGAACGCGGAAGTACGAATCGCGGACGATTTCGAGTCCCCACAGCAGCGTCAGACCCAACGCCCGGCCAACTGCGCCAGCGACTTCCTTGACCAGAGGAAGACCGCGCAGCGGCTGGATGCGAACCTCGACGCGGGCTTTATCTTCGGCGGTTTCCATCAAGGTTCAGAGTAAGTTGCCAGGCGCCCGGATGCAACCATCGCGCGGGCGACTGGCAACACTGTTACCGCATCGGCGGACCTCAGAACGAACTAACTACGGCGACGGTGATGCGGTGGGCGCAGCGCTCGCTCCGCTATCGCCTGAGACAAGCAGCGTGATCTTCACGTCGTCGAATTGCGCCTGCGAATCGTCGCGCGCCCAGAGTCCGACTTTGCCTTTGGCTATTTTGCTGTCGTCAAAATCGAAGATCATCTTGTCATCGTCGTAACACATGAAGTGTCCGCCCTGGGCCGTGACCTTCAGCCGGTACCAGGTGTCTTTGTCGGTGGGGACGACGCTCTGCTTGAGTGCAAAAAGCTGCCCGTTCGTCATCCGCGACAGAGCGAAGTAATCGCTGGGGCATCCCGCAGACAGCAGGTAGAAGTTTTTGTCGTCGACGTAGCGGAAGATGAGACCGCCGGAGCAATCGAAACGTCCGCCCGCAGATTTGAACTGAGCTTCGAGAGTAAAGTCGGAATACTCAGTTGGATCGGTTTGAATCGCCATTGGGTAATACTCGAGCGCGCTGGTCAGCGACTTGATCAGACGGCCGGGGGGCAAGCCGAATGTATTGGGCTTGCTGGGCGCGCTCGGATCGGGAATCACCTGCCAATCGCCTTCAAGGGCTTGCCATCCCGAAGGCACTGCCCCCGCCTTGTCCTGATCGAAATTCCACACGTGAACTTCAGGGGTCGGCGTGGCGGTCGGCGTCATGGTAGCGGTCGCTGTCGCGACCTGTTTCTTTTTTTGCCTCGAATGAGCGGCAGGGCTGATGACCAGCACCGTCACTACTATGCCTGCTGCGACGACTGCGGCGCTTCGCAGCCAAGAATTTCCCGTCTTCATCTATCCTCTCTCCGCCCCGATGAGCTTGATGCGTCTTAATTCTTAATTTGGTGGATCGACTATCGAGTCGGCGGGAGTTTCGCCAATGAATGGCGTTGCTGTCAAGCGAGTACACGTCCGGGCTCTGCGCCATTCTTGCCGCATCGGCTTTCCGCCGAATAGCCAGAGCGACTCTCAGTTTCGCTGTTTCTTCGCTACTGACTATTTGAGCTGATAGTCAGTTTATCGCTTCGCAGGACCCGCGGATTGCTTGACTGTAGTGGGATAGAGTGGGATGTTGTGGGACGCTGGGGAGGGAATACGGTGTTCAGCGGCCGCTTCGACCATTCGATCGATGAGAAAGGGAGGGTGAGTATCCCGGCCCGATTTCGCGAAGTTCTCCAGCGCGAGAATCACGATCGTCTTTATATCACCAATTTCCCGTTCGATGGAGAGCGATGCCTGGCGCTGTATCCGCCGAGTCAGTGGGAGACGCTCAACGCGCATCTGCGAACGAAGCCGAGATTCGATCCGCGGGTGCAGGTGTTCGAGACGCTGATCATCGGCGGAGCGCATGAGGTGCCCGTGGATCGGCAGGGACGGATTCTGATTCCGCCCAAGCTTCGCGAATATGCGGCGCTCGATCGCGAGGTGACGTTTTCGGCGCGGCAGGATCATTTTCAACTTTGGGACAAGCAGATCCTCGAAAAGGTTTTGAAGGCCACCGAGGAGAAGATAATGGATCCGGAATTTTTTTCGAAGCTGGGTCTGTGACGAGCGATGAGTCTGGCTGCCATACACGAAGACGACGCGGCGGACCGGAGGCATGTGCCGGTGATGGTGGAAGAGGTGTGCGGACTGCTGTCCGCACACGGTCCGCTCGCGTTCGTCGACGTGACGGTCGGGACCGGAGGGCATGCGGCGGCGGTGCTGCGCGCGACCGGGGCGCGGATGCTCGGGCTGGATCGCGACGGGACGGCGCTGGCGGTCGCGCGCGAGCGGCTGGCGGAATTCGGCGATCGCGTGGTGCTGGAGCGGGCGGACTTCGGCGAAGTTGCGAACGTGATGAAGCATCACGGCTTCGATGGCGCCGACGCGATGCTCGCCGACCTGGGCATGAGCAGCTACGCGCTCGACGATCCGCAGCGTGGCTTTTCATTTCGGCTCGACGGTCCGCTCGACATGCGGATGGACAGCCGCAACGCGATCCGCGCGCGCGACATCGTCAATGAAGAGAGCGCCGAGGAGCTTGCGCGCATCATCTATACCTACGGCGAGGAGCGGGCGTCGCGGCGGATAGCGAGGATGATCGTCGAGGCGCGCCGGCGGAGTCCGATCGAGACGACCGGCGAATTGCGCGCGATCGTCGAGCGCGCGCTGGGAGCGCATCGACGCGGCGGAGCGCATCCTGCCACACGCACCTTCCAGGCTCTTCGAATCGCGGTGAATCACGAGATGGAAAGTCTCGCGGCTCTTCTGCGCGACGGTCCCGCGAGGTTAAATCCCGGCGGCCGGATGCTGGTTATCTCGTATCATTCGCTCGAAGACCGTCCGGTCAAGGAGCGCTTTCGGGAGTTGCTGCGCGCCGGTGGTTACGCGGCGATTGCGCGCAAGGTGATCAAGCCGTCGGCGGCGGAAACTTCGCGCAATTCGCGCGCGCGCAGCGCAAAAATCCGATGCATCGAACGGAGCGCACCATGAGCGCGCGGGTAAAACCGGCGCGGCGGCCGTCGAAGGTGGTGCCGGCGGTGCTGGGCGCGCTGATCGCGGTCGTCGGATTCGCGACGTTGATAATACGGCTGGAAGTGACGCGAGAAGGCTATCGGATTCCAGTGTTGCACGATGAAATCGCCAAGCTGCAGGACGAAAATCGCGGGCTGCGCCTGACGGCCGCGCAGCTCAGCTCGCACGATCGCCTGCGCGCGCTCGCGCCGCAATATCATCTTGCGCCGCCCGGCCGCGGCCAGGTGGTGATGCTCCCATGAAGGCATCGTTCAAGCAGCGGCGCGCTCGAATCGGAGCACTCACGCTCGCGCTGGCGGCGTTGTTCGGTTTCGCGGTAATCCGGCTGGTGGTGCTGGTGGCAATGTATGGGCCGCGATTGAACTCGCTCGCCCGCCACGAATATGCCGGCGAGACCGAACTCGCAGCGGTGCGCGGACCGATCGTCGATCGCAACGGCGAGCCGCTGGCGCTATCGGCCGAGACGCGGTCGGTTTACGCGCGGCCGCGCCGGGTGCTCGAGTCGAGCACGCCCGCCGAGCGGTCGAAGCTCGCGGCAATTCTGATGATGCTGCCGATTTCGCTCGAATCGAAGCTGAACAAGGACGCGCCGTTCGTGTGGCTCGAGCGTCGAATCTCACCGGACAAAGCGCAGACCGTGGAAGCGCTCGGAATCGACGGTATCGGCACGATCAGCGAATACAAGCGGTTTTACCCGGAGAGCAACCTGGCCGCGTCGGTGGTGGGGTTGGCGGGGATGGACGGCCAGGGGCTCTCCGGGTTGGAGTTGCAATACGACAAGCTGGCGCGAGGCGAAGCGGTCGAGCTGAGCTTCTATCGCGACGCGCTGGGGCATCCGATTTTCGACAGCCCGCTGGCGCTTAAGGTGCCGGAGCCGGGCGCGCAGCTCGAACTGGCGATCGATTCGTCGATCCAGTCGCTCGCCGAAACCGAGTTGGCGGCGGAAGTGGTTCAGAGCGGCGCGAAGCGCGGCAGCGCAATCGTGCTCGATCCATTTACCGGCGAAGTGATCGCGATGGCCAACGTCAGCGCCGGCGGGGCCGATGTCCACGACCGTCTGCACAACCCGGCGGTGGAGGATGCGTTCGAGCCGGGCTCTACGATGAAGGGAATTCTCGGCTCGATTGCGCTGGCCGATCACGCGATCACGCTCGATCGCCAATTCTACTGCGAGGACGGGCACTTCACGATCGATCGGCACACGATCCACGATCACAGCCGTCACGGATGGCTCAATCTCGGCGGGATAATCGAAGTGTCGTCGAATATCGGCGCGGCGAAGATCGCGTTGACGCTCGGCTCGGACCGTTACCACGAAGGACTGCGCGCGTTTGGAATCGGATCGCGCACCGGAATCGATTTGCCCGGCGAAGCGGCGGGCTTGCTGAGCAAACCGTCGGGATGGAAGGAAATCGACCTTGCCAATCACGGTTTCGGGCAGGGCGTGGCGGTCACGCCGATCCAGCTCGCGGTGGCATACGCGGCGATCGCCAACGGCGGAAATATCATCCGCCCGTACGTGGTGAGGACCGCTTACGACGCGGAGGGCCGCGCGATCCTCACGCATACGCCGCAAGTGATGCATCGCGCGATTGCGCCCGATATCGCGCATCAGATGAACATCCTGCTGCGCAGCGTCGTGATGTCCGACGGCGGCACCGCTGCGAAGGCGCGCGTTGACGGGTTTATCGTGGCGGGCAAGACCGGCACGGCGCAGATGGTGAATCCGGAAAACGGCACCTACTATCAGAATCGCCACGTTTC
>Ga0187879_10001596_pt1 | contig 15533 bp, 18 predicted proteins | sample June2016WEW_19_1_FD_132423 | JGI IMG/M metagenome (GOLD analysis project Ga0187879, IMG submission 132423) | Peatland microbial communities from SPRUCE experiment site at the Marcell Experimental Forest, Minnesota, USA - June2016WEW_19_10 | ecosystem: Environmental > Terrestrial > Soil >... | reverse complement strand
CGCCGGTTCCTGGAAGCTCCGGCATGGCCATGACATCGCCCGAGTCAACCCACGAGCCAACCCACGTGCCAACGCACAAGCCATCGGCGCAAGCCGCGGTCGGACCGCCTCCACCAGCCGCCCCGACACCGGCGGCAATCCCGTCGGCGCAAGCCTCATCTGCACCTGACGCAGCGGAGCCGGGCTTCGAGGCCGGCACGCCGCTGACGGCTCCGTCCACCGGGCCGGCGCAAACGAATGACGACCCGTATGGTTGGATCGGCTTTGCCTCAGGCGAGGCGTTGCCGCACATCGTCGCCCCGGCCAGCGGCCGGCTGGTCAACGCCAATGAGCCGGTCTGGCCGCCAAACTTCCCCGTATTCATGGGCCGCGACACATTCAGCGACTGGCGGGCCCGACGCATCCGGACATTGCTCGCCAGTGCACCGCGACATTCCACCAGCGATTTCGCTGCAATGCAGGTCGATACCGTCAGCGCCTATGCCACCGCGTTGTTGCCGACGTTGCGCGTGGTGCCCGGCGCGCCGCAGGTGTTGCGCGACTGGGACGGCGCGATGACCGAGAACGCCCCGCAACCACTGATCTTTTCCGCCTGGCTGCAAGCGTTCCAGAGCGCCGTCCTGGCCAAGGCCGGCATCCCGCTCTGGGCTGCCTCGCCGGTGTTCGAATTCGTGCCTTTCGTGCTGTCGCCCGAGGGTAGGTCATGGTGCGGCGGCGACTGCGCGCCGCTGTTGAAATCCACGCTTGACAGCACGATGGCCGCGCTGGCGTCCCGGTTCGGACCCGATCCGGCCGCGTGGCGCTGGGGCGCGGTGCATCGGGCGGTGTTCGCCCACCCCGTGCTGCGCTCGATCCCGATCCTGGGGGCACTGACCTCGTTGCGCATCGCCATGCCGGGGGACGGCACGACGCTGGACTGCGGCGGCACCGACGAGGCACTGGAAGCAGTGCATGGCCCAAGTTTCCGCGGGGTCTACGACCTCGCCGACCTCGATCGGAGCTTGTTCATGATGGCGCCGGGCCAGTCGGGCAATCCGCTCAGCCGCCATGCGCGGGATTTTTTGACCCGCTGGCGCGATGGCGCGATGGTGATGTTACCGCCGCGACCAGTCGAAACCTCCGGCGTCATAAGGTTGGAGCCATGAGCAGCACCGTTCAAATGGTACCGGATGAAGCCTTCATTTCGGGCGTAATGAGCCGGCGCTGCTTCGCGTGGCTGCTGGATATGGTGCTGATCGGCTTGCTGGTTGGCGTGCTTTGGGTGCTGCTGTTGTTGTTCGGCCTGCTCACGCTTGGTCTGGGATTTGGCGCTTTGGCGATCCTGCCGGCGATACCATTCCTGTATCAGTTTCTGAGCTTGCTGCGGCCGTCCAGCGCCACGCCGGGTCAGGCGATGATGGGCCTGACGGTGCGCCGTGACGAGGATCTGGGCCCACCCACCGGGCTCCAGGCGCTGATCTTCACCGTGGTGTTCTATCTCACGCTGGCAACTTCCGGATTATTGCTGCTGATCGCGCTGTTCACTGTCAGGCATCGCACATTGCATGATCTGGCGAGCGATCTCGTGGTGGTGCGGCGGTATGCGTTTGAGGATTGGCGCCGGCAAACCGGGGCCGCCTGGGGTCCTTGAGCTGCAACATCGGGGACCCGGAACTTTGACATAATTATGTCAACGGGCGATTGAAATTTGCCTGGGGGTAAATGCGCTGGCGAATTTGCCCGGATCATCTCTCCCCTGTATAGCGTCCCCCTGTATAGCGTCGTTGACTCGGTTGAACGATACGGCGGCGAATAGCGGTGGTTTCAGTACGATTCGTGCCATTCGACGGTTCAAGCTTTGTGCCGTTATTGCCGATCGATCGTTTTCTGGCGGTTCCAGAACAGACGAAACATCGGCCGGCGCGCGCCGGCAGGCATGGAAAATCCGGAGCCTCGGGAATGCAAAGCCTGCTGATACGTCATTATGTGCACCCGGGAGTCGTCGTCCGTGAGCAATGACCTCCGGCAGGCACTAACGGCGGTGCTGCCGCGTCTTCGCCGGTTCGGCCTGGCGTTGACCGGCGCAGCGTCCGATGCCGATGACCTGGTACAGAACACGTGCGAGCGTGCGTTGAAATACGCCGACCAGTTGCGGGAAATGAACCGGCTGGATGCGTGGCTTTATGGGATCATGCGGAACCTTTGGTTTGATGAAATGCGACATCGCAAGGTGCGGCGCCATGACGATATCGACGCGGCCTCTGACGTGATCGGCGAAGATGGCCAGGCCACGGCCGATAGCCGGATCACGCTCGACGCGGTGCGGCGGGTGATGAGCCTGTTGCCGACAGATCATCGTACCGTGCTGATGTTGGTTTGTGTCGACGGCCTGAGTTATAAGGAAGCAGCGGAAGTACTCGGCATACCGGTCGGAACGATCATGAGCAGACTGTCGCGCGCGCGTCAGGATTTGCATGAGCGTCTGACCGGACCCGCGAAGACCGACACCGTTACGCCGTTTCCGCTCCGCCAGGGTGGAACGCAAACGCCGGCGCCGCGCGACCGGGCGAGGCCGGCCTGACATGCCAGACAACGAAGCTATGGACGCTCTGCTTGTCGCATATGCCGACGGCGAACTTGATGAAACTTTGATGGCGCAGGTTGAAGCATACCTCGCGGTGACCCCGGCGGCGCAACGTACCCTGGCAATTTATCGAGAGACTGCTGCGCTGCTGCGTGCGGCTTTCCCGGAGAGCCGCTACGCACCTGGCGATGTACCGGAGAAGATCAGGCAATCCGCAACCGTGCCGAAGCGTCGCAGGCTACGTTTGCCGCGCTACACCTGGGCGATCGCTGCCTCGCTGGTAATGGGCATGATCGGTTACGCGGCCGGCGCACGCTGGCCTGGTCTGATCGAGTCCGACCGTGACCGCATGCTCGACGAAGTTGCCGAGTATCACTCGATTTATTCACGTGAGACCGTGCACCTCGTCGAAGTTCCCGCCACCCAGGAAGACCATCTCAAGGCCTGGCTGGGCAAGCGGGTGAACGCGAGTTTGGTGATTCCAAATTTCAATCAGGACGGCCTGACCTTCGCGGGGGGGCGCCTCGTGGTGCTGGATGGCGAGCCGGTCGCCGAGCTGATGTACACGCGCCCGACCGGTCTGCCGATCGCATTTTGCGTTTTGTACCACGTGGGGCAACCGAGCACGATTACGGTGGAGCAGCGCGGGGATCTCAACCTGGCAACCTGGAACGACGGCTCGCATTCCTATTTCGTCGTGGGTGACGCGGACCGGGCAACGATCCAGGGACTGGCGACACAGGCGCGGAAGCAGTTGTGATCTGCGCAGTGTGGCACGCATTGCCGTCGGTCTGCACCAACGACTTCGTCGCTGCCGTCAGAATGCCATCAAAAGATAAAGCTACAGTGAGTCATTATCAGAGGCATCGCGGCCAAATCCGTCATAATTCTTCGAGCCGCCGTTGAACATGGTATAAGCCACGTATTGCAATCCAACTTTCAGATTGGCGAATGGGCAAGCCCAGGAGTCCTGCTTGCCGCAGGGGACCCAGTCAGCTTTGAAGGTAAAGGCGTTGCTGCTGGGTTTGCCGTTGGCGCTGCCGGAAACCGGCACGGATGGAAATAGCGCCGGATTCCGTCGGCCCCAGGTATATCGCCATCCCAATGTCACACCCGGCAACGGGGCAGCCGTCCGTCTCAGTCACATGGACCGCCAGGCCGGGTCCCCGATGAGTGCCTCGCGCGCCGACGCTACAGCGAAATTCCGCAAAATTCGGCCACCCGGCCAGGCCGGCGCGACATCCTTGTTGACCCGGCAGCCCAGACGCTGGAACATGCGAAGCGGAACGTTTGCATGAATTTCACCGCCCCGCGCCGCCCGCAGTTCTTCTACACCACCGCTCCGCTGCCCTGTCCCTACGTGGCAGGCCGGACGGAGCGGAAGGTCGTGACCGAGATCGCCGGACCCGGCACCGAGGCTCTGCACGACCGGTTGTCACGAGCGGGGTTCCGCCGCAGCCACAACATCGCCTACGCGCCGGTTTGTCCGTCGTGCCAGTCCTGCATCCCGATCCGCATTCCGGTCGCCACCTTCCAGCCCGGCAACACGCTGCGCCGGATCGCCCGGGCGAACGCGCAGGTTGAGGCGTTCGTGGTGGCGCCGCGAGCCACCGCCGAGCAATTTCAGCTGTTTCAGCGCTACCAGCAGGCGCGGCACGGCGGCGGCGACATGGCCTCCATGAGCTTCTACGATTACCGCGCCATGGTGGAAGACACGCCGGTAGAGACCTTCCTCATCGAATTCCGCGATCCCGACACACGGCTGATCAGCACCTGCCTGACCGACCGGCTGGGTGACGGGTTGTCGGCGGTCTACAGTTTTTATGCCCCGACGCTGGAGAAGCGCTCGCTCGGGACGCACGCCATCCTGTGGCTGATCGAGCGGGCGCGGGTACTGGGCTTGCCCTACGTGTATCTGGGCTATTGGGTGCCGGAGAGCCGGAAGATGGCATACAAAGCCCGGTTCCGGCCGTCGGAGGTGTTGGTTTCCGGCACCTGGCGCACGCTGACCGAGGCGGATGCGGACTTTTCGGCCGGCTCTGTCACCGAGCCGGCGCTCGTCACGGAACCCACAGTCTGACCGGCGAGCCGCCAAAAGGGTCCCAGGCTGGCGACCCGGATTGGCTTGTTTGGGCCCGCGAGATGCTGGCGATGGCGCAAACCGGTCTCACCTACACCCAGGATCCGCACGACAAGGAACGCTATCTGGCGTTGCGCCGCCTGGGTTCGCGCATCATGGCCGCGCATACGGCGACCGACAGCACGCGGATCGAAGCGCTGTTTGCGGAAGAAACCGGCTACGCTACGCCCAAGGTCGGCGTGCGCGGCGCGGTGTTCGACGCCGAGGGACGCCTGCTGCTGGTCCGCGAGGTGGCCGATCAGCACCGCTGGTCGCTGCCCGGCGGTTGGGCGGAGGTCAATCAGACTCCCGCGCAATCGGTGGTGCGGGAGATTTTTGAGGAATCCGGCTACCACGCCCGTCCGCTGAAACTGGCCGCGGTCTGGGACCGTGCGCGGCAGGCGCTGCCGCCGGCGCCATACTCGGTCGTCCGGTTGTTTTTCATTTGCGCGCTGGAAGGCGGCGAGGGCGCGACCAGCCTGGAAACCAGCGGCCATGGCTGGTTCCACCAGACGGAGGTGCCGTCCGATCTGTCACTTGGCAGGACCTCGCCGCATCACATCGCACGCATGTTCGCGCATTGGCGGGATCCGGGACTGCCGACCGAGTTCGATCCACTGTGACCGTGCTCAGTGATGTCGCGCGGGCGTTCTGCGATCGCTGTCGCGTCGCAAGGTTGGCCACGGCTGATACGAAGGGCGTGCCACATTTGGTGCCGATATGTTATGCGATCGTCGGAAATTCGCTGTACATCACCATTGATGAGAAGCCGAAACGGACCGACGTCCCATTGAAGCGGCTGCGCAACATTTCGGAGAATCCGGAAATCGCGGTCACGATGGACCGGTGGGACGAGGACTGGCGCCGGCTCGCCTGGGTTATGTTGCATGGCCGTGCTGAAATCCTGACCGATGGCGCCGAACACGACGAGGCCCAGGAGCGGTTGCGTGAACGGTATCCGCAGTATCGGAACATGGATCTTGCGCCATTGCCGGTGATCGCCATGCGCATCGCGCGCGCCTTGGCTTGGGGTCATCTGGACGGCTGAGCTCGCGACCTGGCACGGCTCGTCGACACCCGCGCTCACTTAATATCGTCGGCGTCGTGGTACTGTCCTCTCACCATCATCCCCCGGCTTGTCCGGGCCATCTGAACCAGCAATACGCTACGACACGGTCAAACGATCGATCGGAGCCATGCGGAGGAAGCGATGCGAGGACTGACGGGCAAACGCGCAATCGTCACAGGCGGCGGCAGTGGGATTGGTCGCGCCACGGTGCTGCGGCTGGCCGCCGAAGGCTGCGAGGTCGGCATATTCGATATCGATGAAGCCGGCGCGGCAGCTACGGTGGCGCTCGCGGGCAGTCATGCCAGAGCATATCGCACCGACATCGCCGATCGCACTTCGGTGGAACAGTCCGTTGCAGCGTTCGAGCGCGACGTAGGGCCCGCCGACCTGCTGGCGAACGTCGCGGGTTGGGAACGGCCGATGAACTTCCTCGATACCGACACCGCACTCTGGGACAAGATCATTGCCATCAATCTGTATGGTCCGTTGCACATGCATCACGTCGTGGTGCGCGGCATGGCGGAGCGAGGCTTTGGCCGGGTAGTGAACGTGGCGTCCGACGCCGGCCGCGTGGGCTCCTCGGGCGAGGCGGTGTACAGCGCGTGCAAAGGCGGCATCATCGCATTCACCAAGACGCTGGCCCGTGAACTTGCGCGCCGTAACGTCATACTGAACGTATTGTGTCCTGGGCCGACCGATACGCCACTGTTCGATGCGTTCAAGGCGGCCTCACCCGGCGGTGCGAAAATCGGCGAGGCGCTGGCGCGTGCAGTGCCGATGCGGCGGATCGGCACGCCAGAGGATTATCCGGGGATCATTGCGTTTCTGCTCTCGGATGATGCTGGGTATATGACCGGCCAGACGATCTCGGTGTCGGGTGGGCTGACCATGGTGTGATGGCGAACCAGCGTTTTCGTCGCAGTACTTGGCATCACCATTCGCATGCGCGATACCCGACCGACGTGCCCGGGCCTGCCTCCTTACCGCTTTATCTGTGCTTATCTGTGGATATCTGTGTGTATCTGTGTCTAAAATTCTTCCCTGTTCCGTAATACCCGTCACGACAGGACGGAGAAAAGCAAAATCCAACGCAGATATCCGCAGATAAGCACAGATATTTCCGGATCAAAAACGGGCCCCCGTGTCCCTCCGGAGAGTCATGTTTGCCGAGATTTGGCTTGACCCTGGAATCGATTGCGGCACTGTGTTCCGCTGGCCGATGGGCCGTGACGAGCGATGGAGATTTCAACCATGACCGAAATCGACGGCTACGAAGTGCTCGGCCTCGGCATCTACTTCGAGGACCTGCCCGTCGGCCGCAAGTTTCGCACCATCGGCCGCACCCTGACCGAGGCCGATCTGGTGAACTTCATCAGCGTCACCGGCCTGACCGAAGTGTTGTTCTCCAACATCGAATTCCTCAGGCACGAAAGCGACATCAAGCAGCGCGTCGTGCCGGGCGCGATGGTCTACTCGTTCGCTGAGGGGTTGCTGACCCACGCCACCATGCAGCACACCGGCTTCGCCTTCCTCAACATGGAACTGAACGTCCATGCGCCGACCTTCGTCAACGACACCATCCATGTCGAATGCGAGGTCGTCGAAAGCCGCCGCAGCAACAGCCGTCCCAACCGAGGCCTCGTGCGCACCATGAACCGGGTCGTCAAGCAGGACGCCACGCTGGTGCTGACCTACAATCCGTTACGGATGGTGAAGGCGCGCACCGAGGGTTAACATCGATCCTGACCGATCCTCGCCATCAGGCGAGATCAGCGCGAAAAACCCACGCCGACACTCAGCTGCCCGCCGAGATGCAGTCTGGCCGTGCCGGGATCAGGCGCCGCACAGCAAGACGCATCGCCTTGGGGTGACGAAGCCGCACACCCAGCCAGCAAGCCACCCAACAACAGCACGCGCAGCAATCGGACCATCGCCGCATAACAGCCACGGCGGATCGGTTGCCGCAAGCGATTTCCGTCCAGGCGGATGGGCGCGGGCAAAATGCCGCGGCGTCACGCCTCAATCGGAACCCAGATCTCGACCCCGCCCAGTCCGGAGTTTGCGTCGAAATCTTCGGCGTAGCGTTCGAAGTTCGGCGCATTCGCCATGCGCAGTCCGGACTCCGGCAGCCAGCGATCCATGATCGCATGCCACGTCGCATGAATGCCGGACACGTGCCCGCGATGGCGGAACACCAGATAACGCTGCGGCGGAATGCGTACGCCACTCAGTTCCGGCGGCAGTCCGGACAGGCTGGCCACGGCGACACCGCAGACATAGTCGAACTGGCCCGACTCATCGAAATCACAACAAACCCCATACGCCATGCCGCCAATCCGGCTGGCGATGCTGCCGATAAACGGCGCGAAGCGCTGCCACTGCATCGGAATGCCGGCAATCGTTTCATTGCTATAACGCATCCGCAGTCCGGCAATCAGCAACGCCGCACCGGATTCGCGCCGCGGCTCGTCAAGCGCAACAGTCTCGCTCTCGGTCATTTTGATTGGCTCCACAAGTTCGAGGTTGTCCAGATCGCCCCGTTGGCGCACCGCCTCCGGTGTCACGCCGAACTGGTCGCGAAACGCCCGCGTGAACGCCTCGTGCGAGCCGTAGCCCGCATCCAGTGCGATACTCAGAATATTCGGGGCACCCAACGACAGCGCCCGCGCCGCCTCGGTCAGCCGCCGGCCGCGCACGTAGCGCATCACTGACCGGCCGGTCGCCAGACCGAAGGCGCGCGACATGTGGAATCGCGATACGTCGCCCTGGGCGGCGGCAATATCCTCCAGCGAAATCTCTTCCGCGAAGTGGCTTTCGATATACCAGAGTGCCTTGGCCACGAGGTTCATGCCGCCTCCCACACGCTTGACCCAAACCTAGCCGTCTCGGCCTGCATTCGCTTGATCGATCTTGCTGGTGGTGGGATGCGAAGGTAACTCATCCCGACCGGGTCCTCCCGGCCGCCAAATGCCACCGGGAGCGAAATGCGCCGCACAGACCCACAGAACGGAGCGGCCGCCGCGCGCCCGGCTTTGGCCAGCATCGCCGGCCGGGTGAACAACACCGCGCCGCTGCTGTTCGTGCTGCTCTGGAGCAGTTCCTTCCTTGGCACCCGCATCGGGCTGCGCCACATGTCGCCGCTGTGGTTTGTCGCGCTGCGCATGATCCTGGCAGCGGCGATCGTCAGCGGCACCATGACTGTGTTGCGGCGACCCTGGAACCTCTCGCGCATGGCCTGGCTGCATTGCGCAGTGGTCGGCGTGTCGACGCAGGCGGTGCTGCTGATGACCGCCCATGTCGCGATGACCCGCATCGAGGCGGCGCCGATCGCCCTCATTCAGACCTTAAATCCCCTGCTGTGTGCCTTGCTCGCCTGGCCGCTTCTGGGCGAGCAATTGCGGCCGTCGCAAATCGTTGGACTTTTGCTCGGTTTCGCCGGCGTATTGCTGATCCTGGGCCTCGCGGCGCTGAACAGCCGGGCGGAGCTGCCCGACCTGTTCGGCGCCATTGCCGGTGTTGGCACTCTGTCCGGTGGCACGCTGTATTTTCGACGGTTTTGCCGCGACGTGCCGGCGCTGCCGGGTGCGGCTGCGCAGTTCCTCGCCAGTGCCATTGTCTGCACCGGATCGGCCATGCTGCTGGAACCGTTTTGGACGGATTGGAACCCCGGCGCGTTTGCCGGCATTGCGTGGAATACCGTCGCGGTCTCGATGGGCGGGATGGCGTTGTATTTTCTGATGCTCACCCGCGGCACCGCTGCCCGCGCCACGGTCAACTTCTATCTTGTCCCCGGTGTCACCTCGGTTCTCACCTGGGCGATCCTGGGCGAGCGCCTGACGCCCGTCATGCTGCTCGGGCTGGCGATTTCGTCGGTTGGCTGCTGGCTGGTGGGGCGCCGTCGGAATTGATCTGAAGTTTGCCTTAATACCGCCGGTTTCGGCGCTTAATTGTGAAAACGAAAGCAGAGTCTGTTGCATGGGAGATGACACGATGCGTCCACGTTTCGCGCTGGTGGCACTGCTGCTACCATTGAGCGGCTGCGTCGTGCCGCCGGAGCCGATTGGCTATGGCTATGGCTATCCGGCGCCAGGATATCCGGGGGGCTACCCACCGCCGGGCTATCCTGCAGCATATCCGCAACCGGATTATGGCTATCCGGGCTTTACCTACTATGACGGATCACCAACCCTGTTCGTCGACGGCGCGACCATGCCACTGATCTTCTACGGCGGGGGCTGGGGCTATTGGGACGGCGCGCATCGGTGGCACGCCGCGCCGGAGGGCGTCGCGCGCAACCTCAATCAACGCTTCCCAGGTGGCGCCGGCTACCACCCTTGGGGTGGCGGCCCGCCCGGTCATCCGGGCGGTCCCACCTTCGGTGCCGGCCCGGGCCGCCCTGGTGGTCCGCCTCCAGGAGGCGGATTTGCCGGCCGGCCGCCTGGTGGTCCGCCTCCCGGTGGCGTTCCCCGGGGTCCGGCGCCGGTCGCACGCAGCCCGCTGGCAGCGGCAGTCGGCCGTGTCGCGGCGCCGGCCCAGTCCGGGCATGAAAAGGACGAGCACCATTGACGTTGCGACCTGAGAGTGTGACTGGCTTCGGACGCGTCGCTGTGCGGTCTCGCCGGTTGCACTGTCTTGTCGGTGTCCTGATGGGGCTGGTCTCGTTGCCGGCCGGTCCGGCGGCGGCGCAACAGGATACCGCCGTGCCGTCGACGGGCCCGCTGCCGACCATCGTCTATCCATCGCCCACCGCCAAACCGGCGTCATCGGACATTAAGCCGCCCGCCGTCGCGCCGAAACCGAATTGTGCCGTGGATGACGACTGCCAGACCCAGTACGTGATCGTCGGCGGCTATTGGGGGTATTGGGACCGACATCGGCACTTCCACCGGGTCTCTGCTGCCGCGGCCCGTGGAGCTCGGCCCAGGGCGATCGCAGAACGCGCCATTCCGGTTAGCCACAGCGGCGGCTCTGGCCACGATAAGGTGCACCGATAACCATTGCCGCGGCCGGTCACATGCTTGCGAAATCTGCCACCTGAGCGCATCGTCACCGCACCAGCCACGCCGTGCGACCGGACCCTGGCATGCTGATTCCGTAACGCCCATCCCGTGGGCGGCAGCAAACCGGGGACCGCGCAACAGATGAGGACAGGCAATGAACGTCGATACCATTAAGTCCATGGGCCGCCCGAAAGGCCTGCCATTCCGCATCGGCAAGATCGGCCATGTCGGAATGTATGTGAAAGACCTGGAACGCTCGACCCGCTTCTATACCGAAATTCTCGGCTTCCAGGTCAGCGATGCAATCGCGCCCGGCGAACTGCCAGGAGGTGCCGTGTTCCTGCGCTGCGCCACGGATCATCACGCGATCGCTCTGTTCGGCGCAACCGAGGACCATCCGGCTGGCACTGGCCTGCATCATGTCGCCATGGAAGTGCCGACACTGGATGAGATCGTTCGTATCCGGGAACATCTGCGCGAGCATCAGATTCCCATCAACCTCGACGGCCGCCGCGGTGCCGGAGTGCAACTGGTTGTCGAGTTCCGCGATCCCGACGGCCATTTGCTGGAAATTTACTGGGGCATCGATCAGATCGGCTCCGAAGGAATTGTCCGGCCGGAAGACGAATGGAAACCGGTCCGCTCGTTGGAGGCCGCGATCGCCAATCCGGTCGACGGCCAGGACACCAGCGTTTTCGCCACCCAAGATCTACTGAGCCAACCATGAGTGTACCTCTGCAAGAACTGAAGCGGCCGCACGGCACACCGTTCCAGCTGCGCAAGATCGGCCATGTCGCGCTGTTCGTAACGGACGTCGAGCGGTCGGTGCGATTTTATGTCGACGTGCTCGGGTTCCGGATTTCGGACCTGTACCAGGAAGACATGATGCCCGGCGGTGCGGCGTTCATCCGGCTGAACACCGACCATCACGGCATCGCTCTGTTCAAGGCGACGCAGGACCGCGATCCCGGCGCTGGACTGCACCATATGGCGTTCGAGGTCGGCTCGTTGGACGAGGTGTTCCGGGTGCGTGACCATCTGCGCAAGCACAACGTGCCGATCCATTTCGAGGGCCGCCGGCGGGCCGGTGTGCAGATCGCCGTCGAGTTCCGCGATCCGGACGGGCACAACCTGGAGGTCTACTGGGGCATCGACCAGATCGGCTCGGAAGGCAAAGCGCGACCGGCCAGTCAGTGGAAAGGTGCGAGCAGCCTGGAGGCAGCGATCGTCGACCCGGTGATCGGGCAGGATACGTCGTTACTGGATCCGTCACTGGCGCGGGCCTGAAACGTCGCTCCACCGCAGCGTCGCACCGGCCGGCCGCAAACCCGGCCGGCATCAACCGCTCGGCGGCTCCAATTCCTGCATCCTTCCGTCTGCGATATGAAGGAACCGCGTGCCGATCGCACGCACGAAAAACCGATCGTGCGACACCAGAACGCAGGTCGCCTCCTGCGCCAGGATCTCGGCTTCCAGTCGTTCCAGACCAGCGATATCCACGTGGTTGGTCGGTTCGTCCATCAGGTAGAAATTCGGCTCCGCCAGACGCAGCGCCAGCAAGCCGAGACGCGCCTTCTGACCCGGCGACAATCGCTCGATCGGCCGGCGTTGGGTTGCGATATCGAAACCGGCCGAGGCCAGCAAACTAACGCTGCGCTGATCCCCCAGACGAAACTCTCCCGTTACGAAACCAAGTAACGTTTCTGCCGCCGGAAGCTGCGACATCTGCTGATCGACATACCCCACCACCACGGTCGGACTGAGCGTGATGCCGGAGACCGTTTCACCTTCGATGGCGCGTCGCAGCAGCCGCACAAACAACGATTTGCCCACCCCATTCGCCCCGGTCACCACGATGCGATCGCGCTGGAACACCTTCAAATCTCCGGTGCGAAACAGCATTTGTCCGTCCGGCGTCGCGACCGTAACATTGTCCAGCGCCAGCAGCACTTTGGCGTGTGTACCGCGATTGCTCAGGCGGATCTCTCCGGCGCGGGTTTGCGTCAGTGGCCGCAACGACTGCTCGATCGCCTTGGCGCGGCCGGCGAGTTGTTTCGACTTCTTCAACCAGGTGTCGCTGCCGCTGTTGATGCCGACATTACGCAAATGCCCGGCACTGCGGCGCAAACGATCGGCCTCCTTGGCATCACGGGCGAGTTTTGTCTCGCGTGCCGCATCCTCCTCGGCCAGCAGCGCACGGGCAACGCTGAACGGGTGCGCGAAATTTCGCGAATCCTCGGGCCGCAGAAACAGCGTCCGGTTGCTGCAATTGTCGAGGAATTGCCGGTCGTGACTGGCGATCACCATCGCCACGCCCTCAGTCGCGTGGTTGATCCAGTTTTCCAACAGAGCCAGACGCTGACCATCGAGGTGGTTGGTCGGCTCATCGAGCAGCAGTACGTCCGGGTCGCTGACCCAAACCCGCGCGAGCAACGCCAGCCGCTGCCACCCGCCGCTGAGTTCGGACAGTTTCCGCTGCCGCATTGCGTCCGGCGTTTCCAGCAGATCCAGCACGAGACCGATCTTCCAGGATAACGTCTCCCGCTCAGCCACCGGCAACGCCCGCCGGATCGCTTCGTTCATGGTCAGATCGAGCAAGCCGGCGGGGATGTCCTGCTCGACAAATCCAATGCGCAGACCGCGGTGGCAAGTGATTTCGCCGATCCCGGGCTCCGCCTGGCCGGCGAGGCAGCGCAACAGCGTGGTTTTGCCCATGCCGTTGCCGGCGATCAGTCCGATGCGGTCGATTTCGTGGATCGTCAGGTCGAGGTTTTTGAACAGTGAACGCGGCGAAATCACGCCGATATTCCGTAGGTGGATCAAACTCATGGTGGCTTCCGTGTCCAGCCCGTCCGCCGGAGCGGCGCAGGGTCATGCCAAAGGTCAGGCGAGGCTGTCGCCGGACAGGCGAGGCTGGAGGAAGGACGTCAGATCCAGCGTTCGGCCCGCCCCGCGACGCGGTATCGCGGGGCACGCCAGGGTCCGCGCGGGTGATGCTGATTGTAGGCGACCATGCATCCCTCCACGGCCTGGATGTTAACGGGGATTGTCCCATAGAGCCGAACGGCCGGGGCTGACAAGTCTGACAACATCCGAGATTGCTGGTTCCGGCTTTGCGGTGCCGCAGCAAAACCGCCCAGTGGCAGGACCGGCTCGCAGGAGCAAATCGCACTGCTGGACCCGCATTCCGTTTTGCTCCGGTAAACCCTGGCGTGCTAAGCGCAGGGACGTCTGATAGGTGCCAATCACGCGCATGGGGTACTGGGGCAAGGTTCTCGGAGGAATGGCCGGGTTCGCCATGGGCGGCCCGTTCGGCGCCGCCATCGGCGCCGCACTGGGCCATGCAGCCGACTCCGGGATGGGACAGCGTTTCGCATTCCCGTTCTCTCCGGTTGCCAACTCGGTCGCTGGACAGGCGAAGGTCGCCGCATTGCTCGGCCAGAAACAGCAATTGTTCTCCATCGCCGTGGTCGCGCTATCGGCCAAACTCGCCAAATGCGACGGTCCGGTAAAGCGCGCCGAGATCGACACCTTCCGCCGCCAGTTCCGCATTCCCGACAGCGGCGTGCGGGAAATCGGCCGGCTGTTCGACCAGGCGCGCGAAAGCACCGACGATTACGGCACCTACGCCACGCAGCTTGGCGACGCCTTCGCCGACAATCATCCGATGCTGGAACTGGTCCTCGGCTCGCTGTTCGCCATTGCCCGGTGTGACGGCGCGGTCAACGCCAAAGAGCAGGCGTTTCTGGGCGGCGTGTATCGCGCGTTCCGGCTTGACCGGACGGCGTGGGACCGGGCCAGCGGTGCCGCTCCGCCTCGACCGTCCGCGGATGAGCCGGATCCGTACGAAATTCTTGGCGTGGCCCGCTCGGCCGATGGGTCGGAGCTGCGGGCGGTTTGGCGCAAACTGATGCGGGAGAACCACCCCGACGCGCTGGCGGCCCGCGGTGTACCCGCGGAGTTCATCGAGAAGGCCAGCGCCTCGGTCGCCCGCATCAACGCGGCCTGGGATCGCATAAAACGGGAACGCGGCCTGTGAGACTGACTGGGATGGGCGCCCCGTGCGCTGCTCCCCCCCGGCGTGGTCGCTCGGCGGGGATGCAGACGCGAGGCCGGGAGAGGTCGTGGGGGCAGCCCTGGATGGGCGTTTTGCGGTGCGGCCGGTTGGCATGACTCTGGCGATCCGCGAACAACTTAGCCCCAATCACGATGAACGGCCGGCGGATGAGCCGATTGACACGTTGATTCTGCATTACACCGGAATGCAGACGGCCCGGGAGGCAATCGACCGGCTGTGCGATCCAGACGCAAAAGTGTCCTCGCACTACGTCGTGGACGAGGACGGCACGGTCCTGCGCCTGGTGCCGGAAGATCGGCGGGCCTGGCACGCGGGGGTATCGTTCTGGCGAGGCCATGGCGTGCTGAACGGGCGCTCGATCGGGATCGAGATCGTCAATCCGGGTCACGAATGGGGTTATCGCGACTTTCCGGCGCTGCAAATGGCGGCGGTGTGCGATTTGTGCCTGGCGATCCTGTCGCGGCATCGGATCCCGGCGCGCAACGTGGTGGCGCACAGCGACGTGGCGCCGGACCGTAAGGAAGATCCGGGGGAGAAGTTCGACTGGGAGGGACTCGCGCGCAACGGCGTTGGGCTGTGGCCGATCGGGGTGCTTGATCTGGGGCCGGGAGGCGTGGTCCGCGAGGCCGGCGGGCTGCGGCCGGTGCGCGCGGCACTGGCGCAAATAGGCTACGGTGTCGCGCCGGAGGGAGCGCTGGATCCTG
>Ga0187879_10001595_pt1 | contig 15533 bp, 15 predicted proteins | sample June2016WEW_19_1_FD_132423 | JGI IMG/M metagenome (GOLD analysis project Ga0187879, IMG submission 132423) | Peatland microbial communities from SPRUCE experiment site at the Marcell Experimental Forest, Minnesota, USA - June2016WEW_19_10 | ecosystem: Environmental > Terrestrial > Soil >... | reverse complement strand
GCAGGTCGTGGCGGTCGAGCTGGTCCACCCGGGCGACCTGTTCCTCGTCCGGCCGGGCGACAAGGTTCCCGTGGACGGGATCGTCGTGTCCGGCTCCTCAGCCGTGGACGAGTCGATGCTGACCGGCGAGTCGCTGCCGGTGGAGAAGGACGTCGGCGCGCTGCTGACGGGCGCGACGCTGAACGTCGACGGGGTGCTGCAGGCGCGCGCGACCGCCGTCGGCGCCGACACGGCGCTCTCGCAGCTCGTCGCGCTGGTCGAGCGCGCGCAGGCGTCCAAGCCGAAGCTCCAGCGGCTCGCCGACGAAATCGCGCGCGTGTTCGTGCCCGTCGTGATCGTGCTCGCCGCGCTGACGGCGCTCGTGTGGATCCTCACGGGCGACGGCCTGCAGGGGATGTTCGCCTCGATGCACCTGCAGCGGGGCATGGACGCGACGATCGCGGTGCTGATCGTCGCGTGTCCGTGCGCCCTCGGGCTGGCCACGCCAGTCGCGATCCTCGTGGGCACCGGGCGCGGCGCCAGGCTCGGGCTGCTGATCCGCAGCGCGGAGATCCTCGAGCGCAGCCAGCATCTGGACACGATCGTGCTCGACAAGACCGGAACGGTCACCACCGGCGAGCTGTCGGTCGCCGATGTCTGGAGCGCTCCCGGCGAGGACCCCGATCGGATGCTGGCGCTGGCAGCCTCCGCCGAGGCCGGCTCCGAGCACCCGGTGGCGCTCGCGATCGTGGCCGCGGCGCGCGAGCGCGGCCTGGAGCTCGCGCACGCGGCCGAGTTCCGCTCGATTCCCGGCCGCGGCGTGCGCGCGCTGCTGGACGGCGCGGACGTGTGGGTCGGGCGCCCGAGCTCGCCGGAGGGCTCGCCCGAGCTCGCGTCCGTGCTCGAGGACTGGGAGGGAAGCGGCCGCACGGCGGTCGTGATCGAACGCGCGGAGCGGATCGTCGGCGCGGTGGCGCTGGCGGACACCGTCAAGCCCGAGGCGCAGGCGGCGATCGCCGGGCTGCGGCGGATGGGCATCGACGTCGAGCTGCTCACCGGCGACAACCCGCGCGCGGCACGGGCGGTCGCCGCGGCGGTCGGCATCGAGCACGTGCGCGCCGGGGTGAGCCCGAGCGGCAAGCTCGAGGAGATCGCCCGGCTGCAGCGCGAGGGGCACCGCGTGGGCATGGTCGGCGACGGCGTCAACGACGCCGCCGCGCTCGCGCAGGCCGACCTCGGGATCGCGATGGGCACGGGCGTCGGCGCGGCGATCGAGGCGGCCGACATCAGCGTGCTCTCCGGCGATCTGCGCGGCGTCGCGCGCGCGCTGCGCCTGGCGCGCGAGACCTACACGATCGTGCTGCAGAACCTCGGCTGGGCGTTCGGCTACAACCTGATCGCGCTGCCGCTGGCGATGACCGGGCTGCTCAGCCCCGCGCTCGCCGCCGTGGCGATGGGCCTGTCGAGCATCACCGTCGTCACCAACAGCCTGCGGCTGCGGCGCTTCGGCGCTCCCGGTCGCCCGACGCCCGTGCGCAGCAGCCGACAGCGGCTCGCGAGCATCGCCACCGCCGCCGCGATCCCGGCCGTGCTGCTCGGCGGGCTCGTGCTCGCCGACCCCAACTCGTTCGCCGTGCCGCGGACCGCCGCGTTCACGCTCGCCGAGCCCGCCGGCGAGACGCTCGAGGTCGAAGCCCTGCCGCTGCGGCCGGGCAACGTCAACCTGCATCTCTACCTCGAGGGCGCGACCAGCGCCCGCGTGAGCTTCCGCTCGATCTCGATGCGCGCCACCTCCCAGACCGGCGCGCGGGCGAAGGTCGCCTACTACGTGGCCGGCACCGGCCACGACATCGCCGAAGTCCATCTCACGCGCGGCGTCTGGGACATCCACATCGCCGGCGCCGACGGCGCCGGGCGCCCGCTGAGCGGCTCCTTCGCGGTCCCGATCAACTGAGCCGACCGACGATCTGATGCTGTTCGACGCGCCGCATGCGGCGCGTCGCGGGCCGGCGCATGCGCCGGCCCGGACCACGGTGCATGCACCGTGGTCGACGACGACGACGATCCCTACATCATCAGCTGCATGGCGGCGAACATGTACGCCATGCCGATCGTCATCGCCGACATCGAGAAACGCAGGTCGCGGAAGCAGACCAGCGGCTCGGCCGCGGCCATCGCGACGGTCCCGCCGGGCGTGATCGAGAAGCTGCCGCCGAACAGCGTCCGGTGGTCGACGTCGCGCATCCTGTTGGTGACCCACAGCAGCGATTGCGCTGCGAAGTACGCCACCAGCAGCCACGTCAGCGGCGCCTGGAAGCCGCTCGGCGACCACATGTAGGCCATTGCGCCCAGGTCGATCGCCATCGCCAGCCACAGCACGTTGACCGCCCGGCCGTTCAGGGCCTGGGCGAGCATCCACGCGAGGGCCGCGATCGCGCCGTTGGCGAACGCGAGCTGCCAGAAGCCGCTGGGGATGTCGAAGTGGTCGATCGACGCCGGCGCGAACATGAACGCCATGCCGAGCGCCATCAGCACGTGCCCCGAGTGCCAGATGCGCCGCTGGCCGTCGTCGCTGTCGAGCACGTGCCGGATGTGGACGACGACGATCGCGATGAACGCGAGCGTCCAGATCACCGCGAGCCACTCGGGCAGGATGTTGGTGGCGCCGTGCGCACCGGCGCTCATCGACATCCCGCCGATCGACGTCGAGTGACCGCCGTGGCTCATGCTCATGTTCATGCTGCCCATGGCCTCGCGAAGGTACCACACGGAGATGGCCGCGACGATCGGGTCTTGCGCGCCTGCGCCGCCTCGCCGCCGGGTTTATCATTACCGCGCGATGAGCAGCCTCTGCTCAGTGCTCGGTTCGCGCCCACGCATGCGCGTCGTCTGGCGCATGGCGCTGATCCTCGCGCCGGCGGCGCTCGCGGCGCTCGCTCTCAGCGGCGCGATCGACCCGCTGCAGAGCGGCGCGTTGACGATGGCCCCCGCTGTGGCGCTCGCGGTGCTGATGCTCACCCGCCCGTATCTCGGTGAGCGCGTGATCGCACGGCTGCGCGACCGCCGTCCGCGGCGACGCGGCGCGGTGGGGGCGAGAACGGCACGCCCGCGTCCGTCCGCGTGCCTGGCGCGCGGTGGACGTCTGATCGCGGTGGCATTGGCCGGCCGCGCTCCGCCGCTCGCGCTCGCCGGCTGCCGCTGAAGCGCTCGGCAGTCCGCGCCCGCACCGCGAGGCCCCGCGACGCGGGGCGAGTCAACGGCGCCGGCTGGCTTCTGGCCAAGCCGGGTCGACGAGCGATAGAGGAGTCGCCGTCATGTCCAACCTTCGTGTCACCACACGCGCCGTCCAGATCGCGCTCGGCGTGGTCTGGCTGCTCGACGGGCTGTTCCAGTTCAAGAGCTTCATGTACACGCACGGGATCGTCAGCGAAGTCTTCGCGCCGGCGGCGGAAAGACAGTGGTCGATCGTAGGCGGCCCGATGAAGACGTTCGACGACTTCTACGGGCACGACCTGACCCTGTGGAACACCCTCTCCGGGGAGATCCAGGTCGCGATCGGCCTCGGCCTGATCCTCAGCCGCAGGACGGTCAGGCCCGCGCTGCTCGTCTCCTTCGGCTGGGCGCTGGTCGTGTGGTGGTTCGGCGAGGGCTTCGGCGGGCTGACCTCGAACACGATGCCCTCGCCGCTGATGGGCGCGCCCGGCGCGGTGATCATCTACGCGATCATCGGCCTGCTCGTGTGGCCGACCGGCAGGGAGGAGGGGCGCTCGCCGGTGGACCTGGGGCCGCTCGGCGACCGCGGCGGGCGCTACGCGTGGTCGGGGCTGTGGGCGCTGTCGGCGGGCCTGTGGCTGGCGAACGTCAACCGCGCGAACGGCGCGACCCACGAGATGATCGAGGCGATGGCCGAAGCCTCGCCGCACTGGCTCGCCAGCTTCCAGAGCTCGATCGGCGGCCACGCACAGGGTCACGGCACGACGATCGCGGTCGTGCTCGCGATCCTCTCCGTGGCGGTCGCGATCGGGGTGTGGACGCCGCTGCGCTGGCCGGCACTCGCGATCGGGATCGTGCTGTCGCTCGCCTACTGGGTGCTCGGACAGGACCTCGGCGGCCCGTTCTGGGCCGAAGGCGCCACCGACTTCAACTCGGGGCCGCTGTTCGTGCTGCTCGCCGTCGCCCTGTTCCCGGTGGCGCAGGTCGCGCCCGGCGCGCGGCGCGCGCCGGTGCGGGAGATGCCGCAGATGGAGGCGCCGGGCGTGGCCTGAGCCAAGCGCCGCGCAGGTCCGCTCGCGGATGACCTACGCGGGCGCCGCGAGGCCGTATCCGGCCGCCTCGACGGCGACCCGGACGGCCTCGCCGTCGACGCCGCCGCCGCTCACGACCATCGCGCCGCTGGCGAGGTCCACGTCCACGCCGCTGACCCCCGGCAGCTGGCCGACCTCCGCGCTGACGGCCGCCACGCAGTGCTCGCAGGACATGCCCGTGACGTTGAAGGTCCGCTGCTCGCGCTCGCTCATCCGACACCCAATCTAGCGGAGCGCCGTCACCGGCCCGCGGGCGGCGACGGCCACCCGCGTGCCGATCGGCAGCGCCTGCTCGCCGTGCACGCGCGCGAGCAGCAGCTCCGCGTCCCGCGGCTGCGCGGCGTCCCCGGGCTGCGCGGGGCCGGCCGGCCGCGCGGCGTTCCCGGGCCGCGCGGGGCCATCCGGTTGCGCGGGGCCATCCGGCTGCTCCGGGCGGATGTGCAGCAGCGCGTCGTGGCCGTAGTAGCGGCACTGCTCCACCCGACCGCGCACGCCCGCGGCGCTCGCGGGCGCGCCGTCCTCGCACACCTGCACGTCGAGCTGCTCGGGGCGCACCATCACGACGCCCGCCCCTGTGTCAGCGCCCGTCCTCGCGCCGGCGTCCGACTCGGCGCTGGCGCCCGCCGACGCGCCGCGCAGCGTGAGCGTCCCCAACGCGGTGCGTGCGGCGCCGTGCTCGAACTGCGCGTCGATCACGTTGACCGCGCCGAGGAAGCGCGCGAGGCGCTCGTCGGCCGGCTGCTCGTACAGCTCCGCGGGCGCTCCCTGCTGGACGATCCTGCCGTCGCGCAGGACCGCCACGATGTCGGCCAGCGACAGCGCCTCCTCCTGGTCGTGGGTGACGAGCACCGTCGTGACGCCCTGCTCGCGCAGCAGCGCGTGCACCTCCTCGCGCACGCGACTGCGCAGCGAGGCGTCGAGCGAGGAGAACGGCTCGTCGAGCAGCAGCGCCTGCGGGCGGCGGGCCAGGGCGCGGGCAAGCGCCACGCGCTGCTGCTCGCCGCCCGAGAGCTCGTGCGGCAGGCGCTTCGCCAGCGGCGCGATCCCGACCATCTCCAGCAGCGCGTCGACCCGCTCGCCGCGACGCTCGCGGCGCGAGAGCCCGAAGCCGACGTTCTCGCGCACGCTCAGATGCGGGAACAGCGCGCCCTCCTGGGGCACGTAGCCGATGCTGCGCCGCTCGGGGGCGAGGTAGGTGCGACCGTCCTCGAGCGTCCGCTCGCCGAGCGAGACCGTGCCGCGCTCGGCGCGCTCGAAGCCGGCGATCACGCGCAGCAGCGTGGTCTTGCCGCAGCCCGACAGCCCCAACACCGCGGTCAGCGAGCCCGCCGGCACCTCGAGCTCGACGCCCTGGAGCACCGCCGTGCCCGCGTAGCCCTTCCACAGGCCGCTGACCGAAAGGCGGCTCACGCGCCCCGCTCCGTATGCGCGAGCGTGCTCATGCGGCGGCTGAGCAGGTAGGCGGGGACCGCCGAGATCGCCACCATCAGCGCCGCGTACGGCGCCGCCGCCCCGTAGGAGAGTTCGGACGTGTACGCCCAGAACTGGGTGGCGAGCGTGTTCACCCCGGTCGGGTGCAGCAGCAGCGTCGCCGTCAGCTCGGTGGCCGAGGAGATGAACACCAGCGCGAACGCCGCTCCGAGGCCGGGGGCGATCAGCGGCAGCGTCACGCGCCGCCACACCGCCGACGGACGGGCGCCCAGCGAGCGTCCGACCTCCTCCAGGCGCGAGGAGGACTGTCCCATCGCCGAGCGCACGCCGACCACCGCCAGCGGCAGGAACAGGACCGCGTACGCGACGATCAGCTCGAGCGCGCTCTGGTAGAGCGCGAACGCGTAGCGCACCGTGAACGACACCAGCCCGAGCGCGATCACCACGCCGGGGAGCGCCATCGGCAGGTATGCCAGGCGCTCGATCAGCACCGTCGCGCGGTTGCGGTGGCGGATCGCGAGCGCGCTCACCGGCACCGCCAGCGCCGTCGCCAGCGCGGCCGCGGCGGCGCTGTAGAGGGCCGTGTGTCCCGCCGCGGCGAGGATCGAGGCGGACGGCAGCGTGCTGGAGCTGCCGCGCGCCATCCAGTACGCCAGCGAGCCGACCGGCACCCCCAGCGCGAGGCCGCTGAGCGCGGCCAGCCCCGCGAGCGCCGGCGCCGACAGGCGCCCGAGCGCGACCCGCGGCGCGGGTCGCCGCGCGCCCGGCCCGGCGGGACGCCCCGATCGCCCGCGCCCGGTCAGCGTCAGCTCGCCGGCGAGCGCGGCGACGCTCAGCGCGACCAGCACCAGCGAGAGCACGCACGCGCCGACGGCGTCGAAGCCGAGCTTGTACTCGGTGTAGATCTCGACTGTGAACGTCCGGTACTGGACGATTTCGAACGCCCCATACTCGGCCAGCAGCGCGAGCGTCACCAGCAGGCAGCCGCCGAGCACCGCCGGGCGTATCTGGCGCAGCGTGACCCTCCAGAACGTCTGCCACGGGCCCAGGCCGAGGCTGCGCGCCGCCTCCTCCAGTCCCGCGTCGAGGTTGGCCAGCGCGCTCGCCACCGGCAGGTACACGAGCGGGTACAGCGCCAGCGTCATGATCATCACGGCCGCCAGGTAGCCGTGCAGCGCCGGGTCGATCGAGACCCAGCCGAAGCCGACGACGAAGTCGGGCACGCCGAGCGGCAGCACCAGCGCGACCGCCCACAGACGGCGGCCGGGCAGCGTCGTGCGCTCCACGCACCACGCTGCCGCGACCCCGAGCACGGCGCACAGGGCGGTGCACGCGAGCGCCAGCCGGACCGTGTTCCACAGCAGCACCGCCACCGAGTGGCGCAGCAGCAGCCGCTGCACTTCGCCCCATCCGGAGCGCTGGGCCTCCACGACGAGGTATGCCAGCGGCAGCAGCACGAGCGCCGCGGCGATCGTCGCGCCCGCGATGCCCACCAGCGGCCAGCGCCGCCGGCCCGACCACGCGCGCGTCCATCTGGCGGCCAGCCGAGCGCTGGGCTGGCTCGGGGTGCTCGGCGGGCTCGGCGCGAGTGTGCTCATCGCCGGCTACAGCAGTCCCAGCTTCTGCTCCAGCGCGAGCGCCTGGCCGCCGTCGCCCAGCTCGGCCGGCGTCAGCGGCGCGGGCTTCAGCTCGGCGAACGGACGCAGCCCAGGGGCGGGAGCGACACCGGGGCGCAGCGGGTACTCGTAGCTGTGGCTGCGGGCGATGGCTTCCTGGCCTGCCCTGCTGACGAGGAAGGCGAGGAACCTCTGCGCGGCCGCCTGGTGCGAGCTCGACCTCAGCACCGCCGCGCCCGAGACGTCCACCAGGTCGCCGGGGTCGCCGGCGGCGTAGTAGTGCAGCGCGGAGCGCATGCCGCCCTGGCCGAGCTCGGCGCGCAGGCGGAACCAGTAGTAGTGGTTGATCGGCCCGACCGCGCTCTCGCCGTTGTTGACCTGCGCGACCACGGCCTCGTTGTCGGGGTAGGTCTTGCCGTTGGCCTGCAGGCCCCGCAGCCAGCGTTCGGCCGTGGCGAGCCCGTCCAGCTTGACGATCGCTGTGATCAGCGGCTGGAAGTCGGTCTCCGAGGGGGCGAAGCCGACCTTGCCCTTCCACCTGGGCTCTGCCAGTTCGAGGATCGAGCTGGGCAGTTGCGAGGGCTTGACCAGGGAGGTGTTGTAGACGAGCGCGGACACGCGCGCGGACACGCCGACCCAGTCGCCCTGGGTGGAGTCGTAGCGGCTCGGGACCGCCGCCAGCGTCGCCGGCGCCACGGGGGCCAGCAGGCCCTTCTCGCGCAGCGCTTCCAGCACGGGCGTGTTCTCGGTGTAGAACACGTCGGCCGGCGAGCTCGAGCCCTCCTGCAGGATCTGGTTGCCCAGTTCGGCCTCGTCGCCGGTGCGCACTTCGACATGGATGCCCGTCTGCTTCTCGAACGCCGCCACCAGCGCGGCGGTCGTCTGTTCGTGCTGGCCGCTGTACAGCGTGATCGCGCCGCCGTCGTGCGCGGCCGAGCCGCACGCGCTCAGCGCCAGCGCGGTGCAGGCTGCGAGGGCGCCGAGAATTGGAGGCTTGCCACGACTCATCTGGTAAATCCGAGCTGTGCGGTCGGGATGACGGGGGAACCGTAGCATAGGGGGTTAGGGTTGCCTAACTCCTCTGCGGCGCCCACCCGCCTGCCCGCCCACCCGCCGGTTCGCCGCCGGATACGTGAGAATCACCGTATGCACGTCACCGCCAAGGCCGACTACGCCGTGCGAGCCGTCGTGGAGCTGGCGGACAGCACGCAGGACTCGCCGCGCAAGGTGGACGAAGTCGCGCAGGCGCAGAAGATCCCTGTTTCCTTCCTGGAGAACATCCTCACGCAGCTGCGCTCCTCGGGCATCGTTCGCAGCCAGCGCGGCCCCGAGGGCGGCTACTGGCTGGCACAGCCGGCCGACGAGGTCAACCTCGCCCAGATCATCCGCGCCGTCGAGGGGCCGCTGGTGGGGGTGCGCGGGCAGCGCCCGGAGGAGGTCGAGTACATCGGCTCGGCCGAGAGCCTGCAGCAGGTGTGGGTCGCGCTGCGCGCCAACCTGCGCAAAGTGCTCGAGAACGTGACCGTCGCGGACGTCGCCGCCGGGAGGCTGCCCAAGGAGGTGCTCGCGCTCACGCGCGAGGAGCAGGCCTGGCACACCCGCTAGATCCGCTGGAAACTGCTGGAAAGTCGAGATGTAACCGAGTCATATCGGTTTTATGATTTATCGGCTTTTCGCGCCGCGATCGTCGATGCAAACGGCTCGCGCGTGGGCTACCCTGTCAAGGGTTCCAGCGCGGCGTTTGTCAAGGGTATTCCCACTCGTCCCGCCCGTCTGGAAGCCCGGCACGATCGCTTCCAGCGCCCCGTCACCAAAGGAGATACCGCCCGATGTCAGCCTCACCCACAGCCGTCCCATCCGCCCCGAGCGCGGCGGCTACCGATGCCGCGGAGGCCGCGGTCGAGGCGATCGCCGGCGCAGCCAACCAGGACGTGACGTTCTCGCTGGCGCTGACCCAGGACCAGAAGGACATTCGCGACTGGGTGCACGGCTTCGCCGCCGACGTGGTCCGCCCGGCCGCCCACGAGTGGGACGAGAAGGAGAAGACTCCCTGGCCGATCATCCAGGAGGCGGCCAAGATCGGGCTCTACGGCTTCGAAGGCCTGGCGCAGTTCTTCGCCGACCCGACCGGGCTGACGCTGCCGATCGTCAACGAGGAGCTGTTCTGGGGCGACGCCGGGATCGGCATGTCGATCATGGGCACCGCACTGGCGGTGGCCGCGATCTTCGGCCAGGGCTCGGGCGAGCAGATCGGCGAGTGGATCCCGCGGTGCTTCGGCACCGTCGACGAGGTCAAGGTGGCGGCGTTCTGCGCCTCCGAGCCGAACGCGGGCTCGGACGTCTCGGGAGTGCGTACGCGCGCCAAGTTCGACGAGGCGACGGGCGAGTGGATCATCAACGGCCAGAAGGCCTGGGCCACCAATGGCGGAATCGCCGACGTGCACGTCGTCATCGCCACCGTCGACCCCGAGCTCGGCTCCAAAGGCCACGCCGCGTTCGTCGTGCCGATGAGCGAAGCGAAGGGCATCTCCGAGGGCACGAAGGTCTCCAAGCACGGCCTGCGCGCGTCGCACACCGCCGATGTCTTCCTGGATGACTGTCGCGTTCCGGCGGGCTACGTGCTCGGCGGCAAGGAGAAGCTGGACGAGCGGATCGCGCGGGTGCGCGAGGGCAAGAAGGGCAACTCCCAGGCCGCGATGCAGACCTTCGAGTCCTCCCGGCCAACCGTCGGCGCCCAGGCGCTCGGCATTGCCCGGGCCGCATACGAGTACGCGCTCGAGTACGCCAAGGAGCGCGAGCAGTTCGGCCGAAAGATCATCGAGAACCAGGCGATCGCGTTCACGCTCGCGCGCATGAAGCTGGAGATCGACGCCGCACGCCTGCTCGTCTGGCGCGCCTCCTGGATGGGTCGCAGCGGCGTGAAATTCGAAAACGCCGAGGGCTCGATGAGCAAGCTCAAGGCCGGCGAGGTCGCCGTGTGGGCGACCGAGCGCGCGATCCAGATCCTCGGCGGCAACGGCTACACGCGCGAGTTCCCCGTCGAGCGCTGGCACCGCGACGCGAAGATCTACGACATCTTCGAGGGCACCGCCGAGATCCAGCAGCTGGTGATCGCGCGCGCGATCTCCGGCATGTACATCAAGTAGCCGCGGGACTGCTTTTCGAAGCAACGCGTCTTGCGGTGGTTCGCTCGCTCGCTATGTGTCGGACGAATCGCGTCTGCTGAGACTGGCGCAGGTATCCGGCAGCCTTCCAGAACGCCATTGCGACAGGATCGTCCTCGAGGACGATCGCGGTCAATCTCACGGCGCCTTGCGTGCGCAGGCGACTCTCGCCCTCCGTCAGCAGCTTGGTGGCGAGGCCCCGCCGGCGATGCTCGGGATGCACCACGAGCTTGTAGAAGCTGCCGCGCCATCCATCCCATGCAGCGATCAGCGAGCCGATCACCTCGTCACCGGACTCCGCCAGGAGCAACGCATCGGGGTTGCGTGCGAGCAGGCGAGCGAGTCCTTCGGGGGTGTCGCTCGTGCTCGACGGGCCACCCGCGGCCTCCCACAAGCTCAGCACTGAGTCGATGTCCCTGGGATTCGCGCTGCGGAGCACCATCGGTCGCGCCAGCTTACGGATAGATGATTGGAGCGGAATCCACGCAGCGGGTCGCCGGCGATCATGTCGTGTCCAGTGGGGCAGCGCCGGGCCATAGAGTGCTCGGCCTCACGCAAGAGCTGGTGACCTTCGACTGTGACGGCGTACTCGTCGACTCCGAGGCGATCTCCAACGAAGGAGGCGTTCCACCGTGACCTCAAGCCGGTAGCGGGTGCTGCTGAGGTGGTGCGGCGAGTCAAGGCCGCCGGACTGAAGGTGTGCGTTGCTTCCCAGGGCTCGCTCTCAAAGACGCGAATGACGCTCGGGCTGACCGGCCTGCGCGACTCTGTTCCGAGCGTGAGACGTCCCTTGCGCGGCGTCAGGAGGCGCTTGCCCGCAGCCGGTCTGTGGCTTTGACGTCAGCTCGGCTTTGGACGGTCTCGGGCTTCCGCTTGCAGCGGACGTAGGCTTGCATGACGGTCATGGCAGACGCGTTCGACCCACAGTGGGATAGGGAGCAGGACCGCCCGCAGTTCTCGTGGAGGCGTGCACGGCTCGGACGCCAAGCCGGCGGTCGTGCGCCGACTATCTCGACGGCGAGAGCTGAGCCTGGATCGGTGGTGGCCTCGGCGTGAGTGATCTGCGGCTGCTGTTCTTCGGTGACTCTCTCGTCGCCGGCGTGGGCGATCCGAGCGGGAGAGGGTGGGTCGGCCGTGTGGTCGCCGCGTCATTCGAGAACGGGCTTGCGTTGACTGCGTACAACCTCGGTGTCAGGGGGCAGACCTCAGAGCAGGTTGCGGCGCGCTGGCGCAGCGAGGCACAGCCACGAGTGCTGCCCGGAACCGACTCGAGGATCGTGGTGTCGTTCGGCGCCAACGACACCACGATCGAGGATGATCGTCTGCGGGCGGAGCCCGAGCAGTCCTGTGCGGCGCTCGCTGACATCCTCGACGGCGCCGCAGCGCTTGGCTTGATCGCGCTGGTGATCGGGCCGGCGCCGGTGGATGACCCTCAGCAGAACGAGCGCATCGTGGCTCTTTCGGCGTCGTTCTCGGGGATCTGTTCCGCCGCCGCCGTTCGCTTCATCGGTGTCGCCGAGCGACTGCTCGCCAATCGAGCCTGGATGAGCGAGGTGATGGAAGGCGACGGTGCTCATCCTTCGGGGGAGGGGTATGACGCACTCGCCGAGCTCATCCTGGCCGGGGGTTGGACGGACTGGCTGCGTGCTGAGCTGGCGGCGCGCACGTCCGGGTAGGACAGCAGCGCATCAGCCGCTGGCGCTGAGCGAGGTGAGCTGCTCGGCATACCCGGAGGCGACCAGTCGCTCGTCGGTGATTCCGAGCCGCTTGCGCAACATCTCGACCAGCGCGTGCTCCCCGGACAGGTCGGAGCCCGGTGGGGCAACCGCCTCCAGCTCTATGAAGCTGCCGAGGCCCTCAACCGTGTCGAGATGGATGCGCACCTGCCGCCACAGGAACAGTCGGCGGGTCTTGCAGACCACGACGGTCGCGCCGATCGCGGCCGTCAACGCGACGCGGAGGGTATCGGGGTCGTTGACCTCGACGATGCGATACCGGCTCTCGCGCTGCTGCGGCTCGCTGGCGCGCTCGAACTGGATCAGATGCGGTCGGCCCGGCGTCTCCTCGCGCAGCTTCAGCCCTCCATGCGCCACGGCGAAATAGGTGTCGCGCTGGCGAATCTCGCCGTGGTCGTGCGCGCCCAGCCCACGACAGACCGCCAGTGAGGCGGACGGGTCCGCGTCGATCGCCTTGCACTCGATGTTCCGCCGCGGCGCGCTCACTTGGGGGATTCTGCCCTGCGGCCCGGCCGCTTCATTCGCGCTCGTGCGCTGCGCCGGTCAAGCGGCGCGGAGCACGTACTTGGCGAAGATGCCGTCTTCGGAGTGCTCGGCCTGCTCGATCTGAAAGCCGCTGCGTGTAATCATCGGCTCAAGCAGCCATGTGAAGGTGGAGTGCTCGTCGCGGACATGCTCCTCGAGCTCGGCGCGGCTCCACCCGGCCTCGGCGGCGTCGGCGCCGGTCGCGCACCAAGCGTCGATCCGGTCGTGTGCCTCTGCGGGAGCGAAGTCGTAGACGACATCCCAAAGTCGCAGCACGCCACGCGCTCTGAGCATCCCACGTAGCCGGCTGAGCGCGAGCACCTTCCAGAAGTCCGGCAGATGATGCAGGGCATAGCGCGAGTAGATGAAGTCCGCCGGACGCCCGACATGCTCGTAGGTCAAGAAGCCGGCCCTGATGACCTCCACGTTGCTCACGCCGAGGTCGGCGAGCTTGGACCGCAGCCGAGCCAGCATCGGCTCGGACACGTCCACCGCGATTACCCGCGCACAAGCCGATGCCACCTCCACGGTGAACTGCCCGGTGCCGGCACCAAACTCCACCACCAGCGAGTCGCCCGCCAGACCGAGGCTCTGCAGGAGCGCGACCTCGCTGGCGGCGCTCGCGTCCTCCTTGGCGTCGTAGCGCCCGACGTGCGCGCTGTCCAGGTTCTCCCTGCCAGCGGCGCTCGACTCGTCAAGGAACCAGCCCGGTGCGCCGGCCGTCATGGGCGAGCTTCGATGGCCGTGAGCTGGGCGCGCACCCTGCCCGCGTAGGGGACGAGTGCGGGATCGTGAACTTCGTTTCGGTCGTGGTAGGCGAAGTAGCCCCGCGCGAGGCGTGAGCTGCCGTGCCGAGTCGTCTTCTGCTCGAACTCTCGCCGTGAGCGGACCGCGTAGTGGTTGAGCCGCAGGCGCTCGACCGAGACGCGTTTGACGGAGGACTGGCGTATCGCATAGGGGTCTGTCTGGATGACGGGCAGCCGCGAGAGGCTGCGCCGCCATCGCCGCGCCCACGCGCGGCGTTCGATCACGCGCACCGGCTGATGATCCTCCGTGACAGCGAGTGCTCCGACGGCGTACTCGAAGAAGTGCGGTCCGACCGCCCGCAGCGCGCGCGATGGGTCGACGATGCTCTTGACACGCCGGTTGCGAACCCACTGCGTCCTCGCACGCCTGACGAAGCTCTCGATCACGAGGCCGTCTGTCCTGGTCGAGAGCCCGGAGGAGCCGTAGACCTGCCAGTTGACGACGACGCCGGGATGCTCCTCGTAGTCCTTGAGCACGTCCGGCAGCGGCGTCGGCGCTGGCGAGAACAGGAACTCGTCAAGGTCGATGAACGCGAGCCAGCGCGTGCGTCCGCGGGATCGCTGCAGCGCATCCGCGTAGGCCCAGCCCTGGCCGCCCTGTTCCAACGGGATCGAACAGTCCGCGATCGACGCTACGCCCGCGCGAGCCCACGGCTCGAGAACCTCCCTGCTGCCATCGACGCTGCCGTTGTCGTAGAGAAAGAAATGCTCGACCCCTACGAGCCGATGAAACTCGATCCACTCGGGCAGGTACGGCGCCTCGTCCTTGAAGATCGCGCAGATCGACAGGTAAGCCAGCATCGCGCTTGAACACGATACTTGGCACTTCTACGCCACCGTCCGTTGCCGCCGGCGCGCGACGACCTCATGCGCTGGCTGACGGATGCAGGCATCGCTGATGGGCAGGTCGGCGCCCAGCCCGGGTTCGCCGCGTTCTGCGGCCGTCGAGCGTAGAGCGCCCACGCGCGACACGCACGCCCCACACACACCATTGACGCCCGGTCCGGCTCAGCACCGCGCAACCGTCCGAGCGTGGGTCCGCGTCGTGGTCGGGCCCGAGGGGCGCTCGCTGCGCGCGTGTGGTTTCGGGGGATGTGTTCGTGTCAGGATGACGACTGCGTGCAGGGCTTTTCGGACAGTGCGGTTTTGTTTGATCTCGATGGCGTGCTAGTCGATTCGCGTGTTGCGATCAGTCGTTGCATTGGTCACGCGCTGGATGCGCAGGGGTTTCCGCGGCCAAGCGTCGACTCGCTTGAGCGGTTCATCGGGCCGCAGTTGACGCTTGCGTTCGCGGAGCTGACTGGGCATCCGGAGGACTCGCCGGTCGTGCTCGCGTGCCTTGCGAGCTACCGCGCTCGATACCGCGTGGCATCGCTGCGTGAAACGCTCGTCTTCTCGGGTGTCCCCGCGGCCCTTGAGACGCTTGCAGCGAGTTATCGACTTGCGGTGGCGACGTCAAAGCCGTTGGCTTTCGCGGACCCCCTGCTCACAGCTCTTGGTCTTAGAGACGGCTTCGAGCATGTCGCGGCGCCCGAGCTCGACGCTCATCGGGAGGGCAAGGAGGAAACCATCCGTGGGGCTCTTTCAGCGCTTGGCGTTTCGCGTGCGGTGATGGTCGGTGACCGGTCATTCGACGTTCTCGGCGCGCACGCATGCGGCATCCCGGCGATCGGCGTGTCCTGGGGTATCGGCAGCACGCACGAGCTGAGGACCGCGGGCGCTGAGGTGATCGTTGGCGCCCCGCACGAGCTGCCCCAAGAGGTCAGCGAGCTTCTGCGCTGAGGCCGAACTCGCTGAGCTGGCCGATCGACGCGCGTGCCCGTGCGTGGCGAGCAAGCGAGCTGCAATGGTTGGGCACGCGTCGGTCGAGGAGGATATATACGTTTCGCCGGGATGGCTGTCGAGATCAGACCCGTCGGTAGCCGGCGCGAGCTGGATGTCTTCATCAAGCTGCCGTGGCGGCTCTATCGCG
>Ga0187879_10001594_pt1 | contig 15547 bp, 10 predicted proteins | sample June2016WEW_19_1_FD_132423 | JGI IMG/M metagenome (GOLD analysis project Ga0187879, IMG submission 132423) | Peatland microbial communities from SPRUCE experiment site at the Marcell Experimental Forest, Minnesota, USA - June2016WEW_19_10 | ecosystem: Environmental > Terrestrial > Soil >... | reverse complement strand
GCGCTCATGTGGGCTGATCGAGCCGTCGATGGCACCCTCCCAGGGTCGGCGCTGCACACCCGGGCTCGCGTCGCGCAGGCCTTTGCGATGTCCGCCGCTGGCCGGAGCCCCGACGGGCTGGCGGCGCTGGCCTTGCTTCCGGCATCCCGGAACGAGGTGCAGGCGGCTGCGACCGACGCCTTGATCATGCGGGGCATGCTGAAGCTCTACGTCGACGATCTGGCCGGCGCCATCGCCGACCTCGGCGTTGCTGCCGCCCGGCTCCGCAACGGCCTGCCCGCCAGCTACCCGGGCATGTGCTTGTCGGATCTGAGCGACGCGCACTTCCGCCGCGGCGACTGGGACGCGGCGGTGACGTATGCACAGCTGGCGACCTCGCTGGCCATGGACACCGACCGCCCTGCTGATCTCGCTCGGGCGCACGCCCGTGCCGCCCAGGTTCTCGCCTTCCGCGGGCAGTGGGCCGACGCCGATGCGCACGCACGGGCGGCGCGGGCGGCGGCGGAGCGCTTCCCCCGGGCGCTAACCACCGCTGCTGCCGCCATGGCGGGCACGTCGTTGGCCTTCGCCCGAGGCGACTGGGCGGGCGTGATCGACGCCGCCGAGCCGGTGCGGGCGGCCGGTCCGCCCAGCGTCGGCGGCCTGCCCGGTGTGTGCAACTGGCGGGCGTTCGAAGCCGACGCCCTGGTCGGCTTGGGGCTGCTAGGCGACGCCGAGCGCGCCCTCGACGAATTCGATTCCGTGGTCCCCCACGGCGGGCTGGGCTCAGCGGTGCTCGCCCTGGCCCGATGCCGCGGCAACCTGGCCGCGGCCAGGGGTGATGAGACGGGGGCGGAGCAGGCCTTCTCGCACGCCCGCTCGATCACGACAAGGGCGCCCATGCCGTTCGAGGTCGCCCTGTTGAATCTCGACGACGGCCGCCGTCTGTGCGGGTTCGGGCATGGCCCGGTGGCCGTCGCCCGTCTCGAGGAGGCGCACAAGGCGTTCTCCCACCTAGGCGCCGACCCTTTCGTGCAGGCGTGCGCGACGGAGCTCGCGCACCTGCACGTCACAGCGGCCGCCCAGGGCCCTGCCGCCCTGCTCGGGCTCAGCCGGGCCGAGCTGGCGGTTGCTCGACTGGTCGCCACGGGGCTGACCAACCGGGAGGTGGCCGGCCAGCTCTACGTATCAGTGAAGACAGTGGAATACCACCTCCGCAACAGCTACATCAAGCTCGACATCACCTCCCGCCGAGCGCTAGCCGCTCTGCTGCACTGACCGATCCAGTCCGCTGGACCAGCGGGCGAACGGCGGGCGACTGGGCCCGCGGTTGCTTCCGCCGCAAAACCCAGGGTCGAAACCATGGTCACACCCTGGGGACACGAAGGCGTCGCCCGCGTTGACTAGGTGCCATGGACTCCTCACCAGCGCCGAGGCAGGCGATTCGGCTTCTCCTCGACATCAGCTGGACTACGGACCGGCGGATCGAGGGACGAATGCGCGCCGACGGCACCGACGCCTGGAAGCCGTTCTCCGGCGTCCTAGAGCTGCTCAAAGTTCTTGAGGAAACATGCCCAGACCTGTACTAAGCGACCCTCGCAATGCGTACGAAGGAAGGCGCCGGCCATGAATATCAGGCCCCAAGGGATGACCGCCATAACCATGTCGGCGAATCAGACCGAGCCCGGCAGCCGTTCCGTATTCGAGAGGTGGGGGCGCACTGCTTACCGGCGCAGGCGGCTGATCCTGGTGCTCGCCCTGCTGGTCGCGGTGGTCGGTATCGCGTGGGGGACCACGATCTTCGCCGAGGTCCAGACGGCGGGCGGGTTCGATGCCCCGAACAGCCAGAGCCAGCACGAAGCAAACCTGGCAACGTCGACGTTCGGCAGGGACGCCGGTGACGTCGTCGTGCTGTATTCCAGCAAGACCCTGACCGCGGTTTCGCCGGCGTTCCGGTCAGCGGTAACCAGCACGCTGGCCAGGCTGCCGCGCAGCAAGGTCGAGTCGTACGCCACGTACTGGTCCACCAGATCGGCCAAGTTCGTCAGCGCCACCGGCCACCAGACCTACGCCGTGCTCGAGCTAGCCGGCGCCAGCGACACTGCGCGGCAAGACAACTATGATGCGATCAAGACCGACCTGAGCGCGCCGGGCCTGCGCAGTCAGGCCGGCGGGGTAGTCCCCACGGACGAGACGATCGACAAGCAGACGACGGCCAACATCACCCGGGCTGAGGGGTTGTCCTTCCCGATCCTGCTGATACTGCTGCTGATAATTTTCGGCAGCCTGACCGCGGCCTGCCTGCCGCTGGCGATCGGCGCTCTGGGGATTCTCGGCTCGTTCACCGTGCTGCGGCTGCTGACCATCGTCACCGGCGTGTCGGTATTCTCCCTGAACATCACCACGATCCTGGGCCTGGGGCTGGGCATCGATTACGGCCTGTTCCTGGTCACCCGGTTCCGGGAGGAACTGCACCGCCAGCGCTCGGTGGAGGACGCGGTCGCCCGCACTGTCGCTACCGCCGGCCGCACCGTGCTGGTCTCCGGCGTCACCGTCGCGATCGTGCTGGCCAGCCTCATGCTCTTCCCCGAGACGATCTTGCGGTCCATCGGCTACGGCGGCGTCGCCACCGTGCTGGTCGACATGCTCGCCGCGCTGACCGTGCTGCCCGCGCTGCTGGCCATCCTCGGCCCGAAGGTCAACTCGCTGCGCATCCGCCGCGCAGTGCAGCGGCCGCCCGCCGCCGAGGGCAGCGGCGGCTGGTACCAGCTCGCGCACAGCGTGATGCGCCGCCCCGTCCTCTACGGCCTTCCGATCGTGGTGCTGCTGCTGGCCCTCGGATCCCCGTTCCTGAAGGTCGTGTGGGGCGGCGTCGACGCCACCGTGCTGCCGTCCGCCGCCGCGCCCCGCATCGTCACCGAAGCGCTGAACCGCGACTTCCCAGGCAACCCCACCGCCCCGATCGAGACGATCGTCCAGTTCCGCGGCCCGGTCGCAGGCTCGGCTTCGCGCGCTGCCGGGCTCGCTGCTTACGTCAGCGGCCTGGACCACGTTCCCGGTATCACCGACGCGCAGGTCACCGGCATCCGCGGGGACGTCGCCAGGGTGGACATGAGCTACGGCCCCGGCCCTTACACGCCGCAGGCACGGGCCATCGCCGGGAACGTCCGCGACGTGGCCGCACCGCCCGGCGCCACGGTCTACACCGGCGGGCAGACCGCCGCGCTGGCCGATGAGCTGTCCAGCCTCGGCCACACGCTGCCGTGGATGGCGCTGGCCGTCATCATGGCGACGTTCCTGCTGATGTTCCTCGCGTTCGGGTCGCTGGTCCTGCCGCTGCAGGCGATCGTGATGAACATCCTGTCGCTGTCGGCGATGTTCGGCGTCGTGACCTGGATCTTCCAGGACGGGCACCTGTCCGGGCTGCTGGGCTTCACCCCGAACGGGACGATCAGCCCGACTATCCCGGTCCTGATGTTCGCGATCATGTTCGGGCTGTCCATGGACTACCAGGTGTTCCTGCTCTCCCGGATCCGCGAGCGCTACGACATCACTCACGACAACACCAGCGCGATCGCCAGCGGCCTGCAGCGCACCGGGGGCGTGATCACCAGCGCCGCGCTGCTGCTCGTCGTCGTCATCGGCATGTTCTCCCTCTCCAGCATCACCTTCATCAAGATGCTGGGCGTTGGCATGATCGTCGCCCTCATCCTCGACGCCACTCTCGTGCGGATGCTGCTCGTCCCAGCGGTCATGCGGCTGGCCGGCGACGCGAACTGGTGGGCACCGGCTCCGCTGCGCCGCTTCTACGCCCGGCACGGCATCCGCGAAGACGACGGCCCCGCGCCAGGCGCAATCCAGGAACCCGCACCCGAGCCGGTCAGCACCTAGTGACACATGCCGAAAACCACGGTTCCCGGCACATTGACCTAGCGGCTGTCACCCAATGGCTGGCAGCTCACCACCCCGCTAGTTGGCCTCGGCCGGCGTGGCAGCCTCGGCCGGCGTGGCAGCCTCGGCCGGCGTGGCAGCCTCGGCCGGCGTGGCAGCTTCGGCCGGCGTGGCAGCTTCGGTCGGCGTGGCAGCTTCGGCCGCCCGGGCGGTGGCCGGGGCCACGCCGGCCATCATGAGGCCGATCTCCTCCCGGCTGGTGGTCCGGGGGTCGGCCTCACTGATAATCGCTCCCTCGTAGATAACCAGGACCCGGTCGGAAATGGCGATCACCTCGTCCAGGTCCTCGGAGATGACGAGCACGGCTGTGCCGCTGGCCCGCTGGCCGATCAGCCGCTGGTGGATGTAGGCCGACGCCGACACGTCGATGCCACGGGTCGGCTGGGCCACCAGCAGGACCGCCGGCGAGCCGGACAGCTCGCGGGCCATGATGAGCTTCTGGATGTTGCCGCCGGACAGGTTGTGCACGGGGGTGTCCAGGCCCGGTGTCCGGACATCGAACTCCGAGACCAGCTGCCGGCAATGCCGGCGGATCGCCCGGCCGCGCAGGAAGCCAAACCGGGCGTACGTCCGGTCGGCGCTGCCCACGAGCATGAGGTTCTCGGCCACGGAGAGCTCGGCGATGACGCCGTCCCGCATCCGCTCTTCGGGCACGTATGCGAGCCCCGCATCACGGATGACCCGCGGATGCCGCCCGGTCACATCGGCGCCGCCGATCTCCACCCGGCCGCCGGCCGGGCGGCGCAGGCCGGCGATGGCCTCGGCGAGTTCCCGCTGCCCGTTGCCCGACACCCCGGCGATGCCGACGATCTCGCCGGAATGCACCCGCAAGGAGAGCCCGCGGACGGCATCAGCGCCCCGGTCGCCGGTCACCCGCAGGTCGCTGACGGTCAGGGCGACCGGGCCAGGCTGCCGGAGCGATGGCACTTCGACCGAGGTGACCTCATGCCCGACCATCATGTCGGCCAGCCCGTCCATGGTCGCGTCGGCGCCGCGGACCGTGGCGATCTTCCGCCCGCCGCGCAGCACCGTGATCCGGTCGGATAGCTCCAGCACCTCGGCGACCTTGTGTGAGATGAACACCAGCGAGAGGCCGTTCCGCACCAGGCGGGAGAGGTCGGCGAAGAGGTCACGGACCTCATGCGGGGTCAGCACGGCGGTCGGCTCGTCGAGCACGAGCAGTGAGACCTCACGGTACAGGGCCTTGATGATCTCGACGCGCTGCCGCTCGCCGACCGACAGCTGCCAGATGTAGGCGGCCGGGTCCACCTTGAGCCCGTATGTCTCCGACAGCTCGCGGATGCGCTCGGAAACTCGCCGGAGATCGGTGAGCAGGCCCCGGGATGAGCGGACGCCCAGCGCGACGTTCTCCGCGACGGTAAGCGTCTGCACCAGCATGAAGTGCTGGTGAATCATGCCGATGCCGTGCTGGATGGCCGCCGCGGGCGAGCTGATGGCCACCCGCTCACCGTGCAGCCGGATCTCTCCCTCGTCAGGCTGGTACAGGCCATACAGAATGCGCATCAGAGTGCTCTTGCCCGCGCCGTTCTCGCCGAACAGGGCATGGATCTCACCGGGTACCACGTCGAAGTCCACGTGGTCGTTGGCGAGCACCCCGGGGAAGCGCTTGGTGATGCCGCGCATCTCCAGGAACGGGGGATCGCCGGCCGCGGCGCTCCCCGGGGCTGTTGCCGTCATCGTGGATACTCCCCCTCAGTTCGTCGGCGGCGTGATGGTTCCGCTGATGATCTCGGCAGCCACGTGCTGTCCGGCGGACTTGATCGCCGCAGGCAGCGGGTAGGACGGGTTGTAGACGATCTTCTCGCCGTTGTTGCCGAGGGTGATCGTGTAAGTGGCCCCGCCGAGCACCCCGCCCCTGATCGCGGTCAGCATCTGCCGCAGGACGCCGGTCCAGTCGTAGACCTGGGAGGCGACGACCTCGGTCGGCGCCAGTGACGACTGGTCCCACTGGGTGCCGAACCACGCGACCTTCTCGCTCTTGGCCACGCCGACCGCCCCGACGACCGACTGCGAGCTGCCAGTCAGCACGTCAGCCTTCTCGGACACGTACGACTTGGCCGCGGTGGACATCAGGGTGTCGTCACTGAACGAGCCGGTGAAGCTCACGTGCACGGTGGCCTTCGGCTCGGCGGCGAGGGCGCCCGCCTTGAAACCGACCACGTACAGGTGCGCATCTCCGACGTTGATTGGGCCGATGACGCCGAGCACCTTGCTCTTGCTGAGCTGGGCCGCGACGTAGCCCTCGACGTAGCCGCCCTCCTGCGAGTTGGCCTGGTAGGCGAAGACGTTCTTCAGCCCGTAGGTGACCCCGGCGGTGCCCCAGGCGAAGGACGTCTTGGGGAACTGCGGAGCGAGCTGCTCGACCGTGCCGCCGTACTGCGAGCCGTGCGCAATGATGAGGTTGTAGCCCTCGGACGCGTACTGCCGCATCGCGTTGGCCGCATCGGTGATGTTGAACAGGTTGTCGGAAACCGACAGCGTGAAGTGCATCGGCCCGGCCAGCGACGTGGCCGCCGCGTACATCGACTGGCTGAACGCCAGGTCGTTCCGCAGGCTCGGCTCGATCAGGGCGACCTTGAGGGTCGCCGTGGACGATGCGCCGGCCGTCGGCGAGGTGGACGGGGTGGACGAGGTGGAGGTTGCGCTTGAGCCGCAGGCTGCGGCTGCGAGAGCGAGGGCCGTGCCCAGGATGAGCACCACTGGCCGCCGCAACGGGTGGGTCTTCATGACTGTTGCCCCCTCGGGAGGGTGTGAAAGGGATTGACTTTTAACGAATGGCTGCGGGCTGGTCGGCATGAGGTAGCTGGTCATGATCCACGGTCCAGGCTCACGCACCTCTCTCGTAGGGCTTGCCCAGTGCCGCGGGCTGCCGGTAACGGCGCGCGACCGATAGCAGGGCGACGACGGTCAGGACGGCGGGTGCCATCGCGGCGATGTCGGATTCCGAGGTGGGGATGATGCCGAGGGTCTTCCAGGTCACGACGACCGCGCCGACCATGCCGTATAGCAGCGATCCGCCCATCACCCCCAGGGGCCGCCAGGCGCCGAAGTACACGAGGGCGACGGCGATGAAGCCCTCGCTGTTGGTGATGTCCTCCTGGAAGATCCCGATCTGCAGGAGCAGCGTCGCGCCGGCCAGCCCGGCCAGGGCACAGCCGATGATGACCGTTGAGTAGCGGATCCGGGCGACGCTCACCCCGACGGTGTCCGCCGCGGCGGGATTCTCGCCAACCGCGCGGATCTTCATCCCGTACGTGGTCCGGTTCAGCACGAATGTGAGCACCGGCACCAGCAGGAACGCTAGGTAGACCAGCCAGTTCTGGGTGAAGAACATGGGGCCGATGTACGGGATGCGGTGCAGCAACGGAATCGGCACCGCGGGCAGCGCGGCGATCGTAACCGGCGACGGGAAGACTCTCAGCAGCAGGACGTTGGTCAGCCCGAGGCCGAAGAGGAAAACTCCGATCCCGCTGATGCCCTGCTCTGCCTTGAGCGTGACGCTCACGAACGCGGTCAGCAGGCCCATCACCACGCCGATGCCGAGCCCGGTCGCCGCGGCCAGTACCAGGTTGCCGGTCTTGGCCGCGACATAGTAGGCACCGAACGCGCCGAGCAGCATGATGCCGTCGACGCCCAGGTTGACCACCCCGCTGCGCTGGCCCATGGTCTCGCCGAGCGCGGCCAGCAGGAACGGTGTCGCCAGCTGAACGCCAGCGGCCACCGTGGCGACCAGCACGGCGGTAGTGAAGAACTGGCTCATGCCGGCACCTCTTTCTCCGCGATCCCGGTCGCATCGGCCTGCCCGCTCGCGGGCGCATCGCGCGCGCCGGGCCCGGCCGCCGCGGCTGCCCGCGCCCGCGCCCGCGCCCGCCGCCGCAGGTACTCGACCGAGACGACGAGGACGACGATGATGCCGTTGATAGCGGTCACCAGATCGGCGGGCACCCCTGTGACCACCTGCATCGAAGTGCCGCCGACCAGCAGGCCTGCGAAGAGGAACGCGGTGACGATCGTCCAGAGCGGCTGCAGGCCAGCAAAGAGAGCGACCACGATGCCGTTAAAGCCGGCGTTGCCCGTGAAGCCGGTCAGGGTGCCGTCGGTGACCATTCGGTGCGAGATACTGCCGGTCACGAGCATGGCTCCGGCTACTCCCGATAGCGCGCCGGCCAGGGTCATCGCCAGCGTCATCGTTGGCCTGACCGACATGCCCGCATATCTTGACGCTTCACGCGAGAGGCCGACCGCGCGGATCCTGAAGCCCAGGCTGGTCCGCCACAGCAGCACGTAAACGGCGACGGCGAGCAGCACGGCGATGAGCACCCCGAGGTGCAGCTGGGTGCCGGCGATGAGCGTGGGCAGCCAGGAGTTCGGTGACAGGAGCCTGGTCTGCGGGATGAGCCCGCCGACCGCGTAGCCCGAGTGCGCCACCAGCGGCCCCGACAGCAGGTAGTTCATGAACTGCACGGCGACCAGGTTGAGCATGATCGTGCTGAGGATCTCGTTGACGTTGAAGTACGCCTTGAACGCGCCGGGTATCGCGCCCCAGATGCCGCCCCCGACCGCCCCGGCCAGCAGCACCAGCGGTACCAGGATCACGGCCGGCAGCCCGGGTACCGCGAGTGCCGTCGCGGTCCCGGCCAGCCCGCCCATGGCGATCTGGCCCTCGCCGCCGATGTTGAGCATGTTGGCGCGGAAGGCGATGCAGATTCCCAGGCCGACCAGCAGCAGCGGGACCGCCTTCACCGCCGTGCTGGTGAGAGCGTAGGTCCCGGAGAAGGCACCGGTGATGAGCGCGTGGTATCCGGTGATCGGGCTGGCGCCGAAGGCCAGAATGAGCAGGGCGCCGAGCAGCAGCGCCAGGATGGCGGCGGCGGGCAGCGCGAGCCAGCTGAAAAGCAGGTCCTGGCGACTGCCTAGGCCGGCAGCCCGCGGTGGCCGGCCCGACTTCAGGTAGCTCATCCGCCGCTCCTAACTGTCATGCAGTCGGGACGACGGTAGCTTTGGGTGGCGGTTATGGTCGCGGGGCAATGGACCCGCGTTGAGGAGCCGAAAGTCCCGCACATGCTGCATTGCCCGGACGTGCTGGTCTGCTGCCCTCAGACCTGTTCGCCGGTAGCTATTCAGAAAGCGTCAGTGGCGTGCTGTGGCAGGTCGTTGGTGTTGCGGTGTCTCACCTTTCGTGGTCGTCTCGGTCAAGCAGCTGGTCGATCGCTGCCGCACGCGCTCTCATCTGCTCGATACCGCCGGTTAGCGCCTCGTGCTCAACACCGGCCAGGGGCACCGACCGTGATCAGCCTCGACCGGGTTGTTCGCATACTGCTCAACGGTATGCAGCGCCGAGGGCCAGCTCATCGAGGACGGCGGGTAGAAAGGCGCGCCGTCGGTCGTGACCTCGGCCGGACCGTGCCCGCGCGCAGCACTCGGGTGAAGAAGCGCCGCGCGCCCGCCAATCACGCCGCACGGACAGCAGCACGTGAATGACCTGGCCACGCTGATCGACCGCCCGGTAGAGATAGGTCCACTTGCCGGGCGACCTTCAGGTAGGTCTCCTCGACGTCCCGGTAGGACCGTCCGTACCGCAGGTATCAGCGGACCGCGAGTGAGTTCACCTCCCGCGGGAACCGGAAACCAGCGAAGACCGAGGTCGTGCCAGGCGCCGTCACCGGACCAGTCTCTCCAGCCAGCCGCGATCGGCCAACGCAACAGGGCCCGTCCACCTCAATGAATAATGTGATTCATGGCCCCACGATCAAGGAGCAGGCGCTGGCGCCGACTTGAACGATGGCAGGTGCTGCTGGCTGCGGTTGTCGCCGCGGTAGCGAGCATCGTCGTAGCGCTTATCAGCCTTTCCCCTGGCGGACCTGCGCAGGTTAGCGTCACAACCACCTCACCGGCCTCGCCAAGCCTCGCGATCACAAGTGAACTCGAACAGTCCCACCCGCCGCCACCCGGCCGCTTGTACATGTGGAGCGGCACGGTGCGCAATATCCCAACTGCTGCCTCGATCTTTGTCATTGACAAGCTCGCCGGCGCCCACGCGACAGTCACAGAAGGCAAAGACGCTCCGCCGTGGCTGGTCTCACCCCAAGCAAGCATTGCAAAAAATGGGACTTGGACCGTCACCTGGGTTATTGCGAAGCCGCCAGCTACCGTGCGGTGGATTGCTGTGTTGCAGATCCCATCATTTGGAGCATGCACTTCCCCGGGCTGCTCCAGCCCGTTTCCGCCCCCGGTTGACCTGACCAGCCAAGGCTCGAGGGCTCCGGGAGTCCTAGCGACCGCCACGTATCATCGGAAGGCCGCGCCCTGACTAACCCTGCGGAAAAGCGCCAAGCGGGCACGCCGGGCCGGATCCGCGAGGCATCGGCGACCGTCGGCCGTGAGCGCCGGTGCTCCGGAACACTTCAAGATCACCGTGCCAGCGTGCCATTCGGCAGGTCCGGAGGGGCGCGTTATGGTCATCAACGAGGTATACAGACCGGGCGAATTCTGTGACGTGCCCGGCCAGTCAGCCGCGCATCCAGGAGCGAGCCAGGCCACATCCCCAACGCTCCGACGTCGGCATGACCGGATGCGTCTCGGCGCCCGTCAGGACCCCGCGCATGGTAGATTAATGGCATGAGAACTGCCATCGATTCTGCCGGGCGCGTTGTCATTCCCAAGGCGCTGCGGGACGCTCTGGGGCTGACGGCGGGCCAGCCGCTGGAGATAGCCGAGCGGGACGGGCGGCTGGAGATCGTGCCGGCCGCCACGCCGATGAGGCTGGTGGATGAGGGTCACGGCGTGGCTGCCGTCGCAGGTGCGGAGATGCCCGTGCTGACGGCCGACCTGGTGCGGGACACGCTAGAGCGCATCCGCCGATGAGGGCCGTGGATTCCAGCGTGGTAATCGCGGCCTTCGCCACCTGGCACGAGCATCACGCCATCGCGCGCAAGGCCATGGCAAGCCGGCCGCGTCTGGTCGCGCACGCGGCGGTTGAGTCCTACTCCGTGCTGACCCGGCTGCCGCCGCCGCACCGTGCCCATCCGTCGATCGTGCACGCTTTCATTACCGAGCGGTTCACCGAGCCATTCCTCACCCTGTCCGAGACCGGTTACCAGGAGCTTCTCGCCACAGTGGCGGCCGGGCAGATTCTGGGCGGCCCCGCCTACGATGCCCTGATCGCTTTCACCGCCGCTGAGCATCGGGCTACTTTGCTCAGTCTCGACCAGCGGGCCACCGCAACCTACGAAACTGTCGGTGCGACGGTCGAGCACCTCCTCGCCTGACTGTCCGTCGCCTGTACGCGGCGGAAGCACAGACCAGCCCCCGGCTGCCACCTCGCAGCCAGCATCGTGACCACGTGGCCGCCGATGACGCGGTAGTCCGCCGCGATATCTCCGAGTGCTTCCCCCAGGTCATATAGCGCCACATAGCCGAGATCATCGGCGACTGAGCTGGCACCGAGCGCGAGCCGCGGCCGCGGATGAACCGGTACGGCCGGTCACCCAGACGGTTCTGCCGTTTTGCAGAACACCGCTTCGAGCCATTTAACTAGCCATTCCGTCACCTGGAGGTCGTTGCAAGGGAAGGCTTGGCCGAAGTGATAGTTAGCATTCTGGATGCCGTTGCACACGTCATTCGCTGCCTGGACATCGTTATTGGTTTGCTGCTGCTGAATATAGCTATTACAGACCTGACTGAAGTTAGTGAGGTAGTCATTGAGATTATCGAGGTCCTCAAGGTTATTGCTCAGACCTTCAAGATCGCTGCATACGTCCTCGTCGAAGTCCGCCTCGGCGGTAAGTTCATCGGTCCACAGGTCCACCTCCTCTTCTTCGGCTACTGCAGCCGACTCCTGGTGCAGGTAATCTTCGGTAACTGGGGAAGAATTTCCGACCAGCGATTCGGGATTCTCGCTCGCATGGCCGAGGCCGTCGTTTGCCCAGTTCTCCTGCTCCTGCTCCTGCTCCTGATCATCTTGCGCCGGCAGGTCCGCCGGGCGTAGCCCGTCGAGGTCGCTGTCGATGTCCGGGAGCGGGATGATGTCCGGCGAGGGAACCAGGGCCGCGGCCAGGACGGGCAGCTGGCCGGCGCGCAATTGGCCGTTCCTGTGCATGAATCCTGACGTGGAGCAACTTGGCGAAGACGATGGCGAGGACGATTGTGACCCGTTCTGGGCCGAATAGCCCGACCCGTTCTGGGCCGAACTGCCGCATCCCGACAGCCCGGCAAGACCTATCAGAAGCCCGGCCGCGCAGACGAAGATGGTGTGCCCGCCTAGCCATGGCCGTAATGACGCCTTCCTATCGCCGAGCCTAATTGATGCCATTGTGATCCGCCCCTTCAGTTTCCGCGGGATTAACTGTACAGTTCGGCAGACAAGGGGTCAATGCGACTACCGATAGCTGGTCGGCCGAATATCCCCTAGCTGGTCGGCCGAATATCCCCGCCTGTGTGGAGGGTGGTATCGGTGGTTCGGCTCCTGAGCTGGCTGTCGCTGTTTCAGCGGACGGCCTCGAGGGCGGCAGAGCGCAGGGCCGAGTCCGTGCGTGCCGCTCGTAGATCGCCCCGGGTCCGGCCCGGCAGATGCGGATGTTTCCAATTCAGAGGGGGCGGGTTTCTCGAGGATGACCTGGCCGCCGACCTCGGCGGTATCGTCCGGTCCCGGTCGCGCACCGGGCACGGCCGGGACGTCGCGAACCTGACGGCTGGGCGCGGTCAGGCTGGCGGGTAAGACAAGCCGATCTGCCGGCGGACCTCGTCCATTGCCTGCATGATCGTGTACGTCTCATCCAGCGGGAGCAGCGGACTTTCTAGTAGCCCCGCGCGAAGACAGCGGCCCACCTCGGCGGCCTCGCCGCGCAGCCCGCGCCCTTCATAGGGTTCCTCGAAGCGCTCCAGTTCGGTGCCGTCACGCGCGATCACGCGGAACGCGGTCGGCGTGTAAAACCAGCCATCGATCTCTATCCTGGCCGCCGTGCCGTAAATGGCGGCGGGGTTGCCCGAGGCGGCCAGCAAGGTCGTCGTTAGCACCGCGTGGGCCCCGCTGTCGTACTGGAAGATCATCGACGTCGTGGCGTCAACGCCGGTAAAGGCCGGATAGCTGACCGCGGTGATCCGCGTCGGCACGCCAAGCACCAGGCTCGCGAACGAGACCGGGTATATACCAAGGTCCAGCAGGGCCCCGCCGCCCAGTTCCGGCGCGAACAGCCGGAACCGCGGATCGGGGGCGAACCACTGCCCGTGCTCGGCGGTCAGGTATACGACATCGCCGAGCGTTCCCGCGGCGAGGATCTCGCGCACCCGTGCAATGTGCGGCAGGAAGCGCGTCCACATTGCTTCCATGAGGAACGTTCCCTGGCCGCGCGCGGTGTCGATCATCTCGCGCGCCTGGGCGGCATCCATGGCGAACGGCTTCTCGACGAGCACCGCCTTACCCGCGCTGATCGCGAGCAGCGCGGCGTCGTGATGGCCGGGGTGAGGCGTTGATACGTATACGGCATCGACATCCGGATCGTTGACCAGAGCCTGGTAGCTCGGGTGCCGGTGCGGTACGCCGAATTCGTCTCCGAACGCATCCGCCGATGCCCGGGACCGTGACCCGATGGCGACAACCTCACCGTCGGGCTGCAGCGCGAGATCATGCGCGAAGGCATGGGCGATGCCGCCCGTAGCGAGGATTCCCCAGCGGATCGGGCGGTCATCCGGTTGCGTCATCCGATTGCTCCTGTGGCGGGCAACCTGGCAGCGCAGCCGCTTGCCAGGCAGAGCACCGTAGCTGGTTTGCCGGTCGCCATGGGAATACCAGGGAACTGATCCGGCCCCGTGGCTCGGACTCGACAACCTTAACGACGGCCGCAGACAGCAGCAAACGGATACCTGGGGCGGTCCAGGCGCTGAGGTGAGCCCGTGCCGGCGATCAGATTCGTGGCGCGGTGGCTGCCCTGACCCTGGGACAGGTGCCGGCCGGCCGGGGATGCTGGTCATGGGCCGAACAGCCGCTCACCGTCACTGCCGCCGAGCTCGTGAAGGCCGGCTCGTAGCCGCCGCATGTTCGTCGACGAGGCAACGCCTGGTCGTCATGCGCTGCCTGGGCCCGGCCGGAGCAACGTCCGTGCTCCACGCCATCGATCGAAGAGTGCCAATCCGTCCGCATGACTGGTGCGTGCGTCTTGCGGTGCATGCTGGTTTCTGCCGATCAGCGCGCTTTGGCCGGAGCGACCTTCGAAAGCCGAACTTGTCACTCGCGTCGGCGTGGACGAGCTGCTGACGCGGTTGCGGGCGCGCCCGCGCATAGCATTGGTTCGTGCCGCTGTTCCCCCCGCTAGTGGACGCGGAAACGCTGACCGCACAGCTCGGCAACCCCGCATTGCGGATATTCGACGCGACCGTGCATCTCCGCCGTGCGGTGGAGGGAGGCCCCTATACGGTCGATACGGGGTGGCCCGCGTACCAGCAAGCGCACCTGCCCGGGGCCGCCTTTGCCGACATCCCGGGCAAGCTGTCAGACACCCGTTCGCCTTATCCGTTTGCACTGCCGCCCGCCGGTGCCTTCGCTGCGGCAGCGGGCAGCCTGGGGATCGGCCCGGGAACACACGTCGTGGCGTACGCGCAGGCGTCGCCCATGTGGGCCACCCGGTTTTGGTGGCTGCTGCGGTTTTTCGGCTTCGATGACGTGAGCGTGCTGAATGGAGGGCTTCCAGCCTGGCTTGCCGCCGGACTGGCCACCGAGCCTGGTGATGTCCGTTACCCACTCGCCCGGTTTGCTGCCCGACCCCGGCCGGAACTGCTGGCCACCCTGGACGATGTCCGGGCCGTGGTCGGCGGAGATGGGCGCACGTGCCATGGGCGCACGTGCCTGCTGAACGCGCTCTCCGAGAGTGCTTTCCGCGGTGCGGGCCCGGGAGCGTACAGCCGTCCCGGGCGGATTCCGGGGAGCAGCAGCCTGCCAGCGGCCGGCCTGGTCGATCCGGTCACTAACCGGTTCCGGCCACTTCCCCAGCTGGAGGCGGCCGTGGACGCTGCTGGGGTGCGCGGCGGCGAGCCGGTCATCGCCTATTGCGGCGGCGGCATCTCGGCCACAGTGGACCTGTTCGCCCTGTTGCTGACGGGGCGGGCTGACGCCCGTCTCTACGACGGTTCACTCACCGAGTGGAGCGCCGATCCGAGCTTGCCCCTGGTGACCGGGTGAGCTCAGGATAGGGTCGCCAGGCGAACTGCCGCTGCGCGTCATACGTAGGCGGCCGCGCAGCGTTATCCGCGAAGAGGTCCGCGCGCTCGGGGATCTGTTCCGCGGCACGGTCGGTCGTGGTGCGCGCCGGGTATGAGGTGGCCGGCTACCGGCCGCAGTTGGGTTTCCAGACGACCATCGCGAGCCACGTTCCGCGTGCTGCAGCCGGGCGGCCGCTATATCAGCGTGGGCGTGCGTTGGGGTGCCCGCCCGGAGGCTCGCGAGCCTGGTGATCAGCGCCGGGGCTTGCCACGACGATGGCACGTCATGGCGGCTGGGTTGCGCGCTGGCCCCGCGCAGTCGGCGCTCCCGCCTGAACGGGTGCTCACCGCGCCGGTCACCTGAGGAGGTGGAACTGCACCCGGTACAGCAGGGTGTCGTCGG
>Ga0187879_10001591_pt1 | contig 15556 bp, 15 predicted proteins | sample June2016WEW_19_1_FD_132423 | JGI IMG/M metagenome (GOLD analysis project Ga0187879, IMG submission 132423) | Peatland microbial communities from SPRUCE experiment site at the Marcell Experimental Forest, Minnesota, USA - June2016WEW_19_10 | ecosystem: Environmental > Terrestrial > Soil >... | reverse complement strand
GACGCCGTCGTGGCGCTCGCCGGCGGTCCCGGGCAGGCGGTGCTGCCGCTCGGCGAATTCATCGCCCAGGCGATCGCGCCGGCGCTCGGCTCACGCGACCTGCTGATGTTCGACCAGCGTGGCACGGGCTCCTCGGATCCGCTGAGCTGCGCGGCACTCGAAACGTTCAGCACGAAGCCCGCAAGCCAGCTGTTCGAACAGTGCGCGTCGCAGATCGGACCCTCCCGGGGCGCCTTCACCACACCGGAATCCGTCCAGGACATCGAGGCGCTGCGGGTCGCCGGCGGCTACGAAAAGCTCGTGCTGTACGGCACCTCCTACGGGACCAAGGTCGCGCTGGAGTACGCCGAACGCTACCCCCAGAACGTCGAAGCGCTGGTGCTCGACTCGGTGGTGCCCACCGACGGTCCTGAACCGTTCGCGATTCCCAGCTTCGAGGCGATCCCCGGCATGCTCGACGAGCTGTGCTCGAACGCCGCCTGCGCCGGGACCACGTCCAATCCCCTCGGCGACATCGCCGGGCTCGCCGCACAGCTGAGCAAACGCGCCCTCAGCGGGTCGGTGTACGACGGTTCCGGCAAGCGTCACGCGAGCACGCTGGGCGAGCAGGGCCTGCTCGGCATCCTCGAGGCCGGCGACCTAAACCCCGCGCTGCGTGCGCTGCTGCCGGCGGCCGTCCACTCGGCGCTCGCGCACGACCCCGACCCGCTGCTGCGTCTGCACCTGCTCTCCGAGGGGCTGATCCCCAACGTGCCGATCGAAGAAGACACAAAGGGCGAAGCCCCATCAGAGCTCGACGAAGCGCTGTTCGTGACGACGAGCTGCGAGGAGGAGCCGTTTCAGTGGCAGCGCGCCGCGCCGGCTTCGACCCGGCTCGCCGAAGCCCTCGGCTTCCTGCACGCGCAACCAGCCGGCGACTTCTACCCGTTCGACGCAGTCACCGCGTACGCCAACAGCCTCGTCCCCGAGTGCTCCGCATGGCCCGACGCATCCGCGGCGCCGCCACCGCCGAGCGCGCTGCCGAACGTGCCCACGCTGATCTTCTCCGGCGAGCAGGATCTCAGGACCCCGACCGCGGACGCGCGCAGCGTCGCCGCGCTGATCCCGGACGCCCAGCTGCTGCTCGTGCCCTACACCGGACACTCAGTGCTCGGCAGCGACCTCAGCGGCTGCGCCTCGCTGGCGGTCAAGGCCTTCTTCGCCGGCGGGGTGGGTGGGGGTCAAATCCAGCCGTGCGCGGCCACCAGCGACCCGTTCGCACCCACCCCCGTGACCCCCACGAAGCTTGCCCACGTGCAACCGCCGGCCGGGTTCGGCGGTAAGCCCGGCCGCACCCTGGTGGCCGTGCTCGACACGCTCCTCGATCTCAACCGCCAGCTGATCGCGGCGACGCTGCAGGCCGACGCCGAACTGCCAAGCGGCGCGAGCTTCGGCGGCCTGCACGGCGGCTACGCCAGGCTCACCACCTCCAAGGCGATCCTGAAGGACTTCTCGTTCGTGCCCGGCGTGCAGCTCACCGCGACGTTCCCGGTGCGAAACGGCGAGCTACAGACCTCGAACATCCACGTGTCAGGCACGGAAGGCTCACCGGGGATCGTGCGCTTCGGCGGCGGCGCCGAGCAGGTCACCGGCACGCTCGCCGGCAGGCGCTTCGACGTCAGCCTCGCCAAGGTCAAGCTCTCGCGCGTCAGCGCAGGCGCATCGTCCCCGGAGGGGGAATGGCCCTCCGGCGCCGCGCTCGGCAGGCTGCTGGGCCACCGCTGGCCGGCTTCGCATCGGTCGCACCCGGCGAGCAGCCGCCTGGCGCTGTCGTTGCTGTCCTGGCTACCCTGAGCGCGTGCCCAACGCGCTAGCGCACGAGACCTCGCCGTATCTGCGCCAGCACGCCGGTAACCCTGTCGAATGGCTGCCCTGGGGGCCGACGGCGCTCGCGCGCGCGCACGCCGAGGACAAGCCGCTGCTGGTCTCGATCGGCTACTCCGCCTGCCACTGGTGCCACGTGATGGAGCGCGAGTCCTTCGAGGATCCGCGGACCGCGAGCATCATGAACGAGAGCTTCGTGTGCGTGAAGGTCGATCGCGAGGAGCGCCCCGACATCGACGCGCTGTACATGGAGGCCGTCCAGGGCATGACCGGCCATGGCGGCTGGCCGTTGAACGTGTTCCTCACGCCCGAGCAGCTGCCCTTCTACGGCGGCACCTACTTCCCGCCCGACGCGCGCCACGGCATGCCCGCGTGGACGCAGGTGCTGCAGGCGATCGCCGAGTCCTGGGAGGCGAACCGCGATGAGATCCGCGCCGGCGGCGAGCGCCTGCGCGCGCGGCTGTCCGGCGGCGCGCAGCTGACGCCCTCCAGCGAGCCACTGCGGGAGCGTGCGCTCGATCAGGCGCTGGCCACGCTCGCGGACAGCTTCGACGCGCGTCACGGCGGCTTCGGCCGGGCCCCGAAGTTCCCGCAGGCGCCCGTGCTCGAGTTCCTGCTGCTGCGCGACCGGCCAGAGCTCGCGCTCACCACCCTGCATGCGATGGCCGGCGGCGGCATCCACGACCAGCTCGGCGGCGGCTTCGCGCGCTACAGCGTCGACGCCACCTGGACGGTGCCGCACTTCGAGAAGATGCTCTACGACAACGCGCTGCTGGCGCGCGCCTACCTGCACGGCTGGCAGCGGTCACAGGATCCGCGCCTGCGAGACGTCTGCATCGACACGCTCGAGTGGGCCCTGCGCGAGATGCGCGGCCCCGAGGGCGGCTTCTACAGCGCGCTGGACGCCGACTCCGAGGGAGTCGAGGGACGCTTCTACGTGTGGAGCGTCGACGAGCTGACCGAAGTCCTCGGCGCGGACGCAGGCGCGGCGATCGCATGGCTGGGCGTCACCGAGCAGGGCAACTTCGAGGATGGGTCGGGTGGGTCTCAGTTCGCCGAGCCAGGCTTGAACGTGTTGACCGACCGCGGCACTGCGCCCGACGATGAGACGCGCCAGCGCATTCGCGCGCGCCTGCTGGCGGCGCGCGAACAGCGCGTGCGCCCGGCGCTCGACGACAAGCGCCTGGCGAGCTGGAACGCACTGATCATCTGCGCCCTGGCCGACGCCGGCGCGGCGCTGGCGGAGCAGCGGTACCTGGATGCGGCGATTGCCTGCGCCGAGTTCCTGCAGCGCGACATGCGCGACCATCGAGGCCGGCTGCTGCGCAGCTACAACCACGGACACGCAAAGATCGACGCTTACCTGGAGGACCACGCTTTCCTGCTCGAGGCGCTGCTCGCGCTGTTCGAAGCCACATGCGATGAGCGCTGGCTCCACCAGGCCACCGCGCTCGCCGAGGAGATCATCGCCCGCTTCGCCGACACCGCATCTTCCCCGGAGGGGGAGCACGGCGGCTTCTTCTCGACCGCATCCGACGGCGAGGCGCTGATCGTCAGGCGCAAGGACCTCGAGGACTCCCCCGTCCCCTCCGGCTCCTCCAGCGCCGCCGTCGGGCTGCTGCGCCTCGCCCAGCTCACCGGCAACGAGGACTACGAGCGCCACGCCGTCGGCGCGATCGCGCTCGTCGCCGAGATCGCCCCGCGCCATCCCAGCGCGTTCGGCCACATGCTGCAGGCCATGCACTGGCAGCTCTCCCCCGCGCGCCCGGTCGCCTGCGCGGTGCCTACAGGATCGCCAGGTAGCGGTCCAGCTCCCACTGCGTGACGTGCACGCGGTAGTCGTCCCACTCCTGGCGCTTGATCTCCACGTAGCGGTTGAACATGTGCTCGCCGAGCGTGCGCAGCACCAGCTCTGACTCGGCCGTGATCTCGATCGCCTCGCCGAGGCTCTCCGGCAGCTGCTCGACGCCCAGACGCCGGCGTTCCTCGCCGGGCAGGTGGTACAGGTTCTTCTCCATCGGCTCCGGCAGCTCGTAGCCCTTCTCGATCCCCTCCAGGCCCGCCTGCAACAGCGCCGCGAACGTCAGGTACGGGTTGCACGCGGGGTCCGGGCAGCGCAGCTCCATGCGCGTGGCCTTCTCGCGGCCCGGGTGATACAGCGGCACGCGCACCAGCGCCGAGCGGTTGCGCCGCGACCACGCCACGTACACCGGCGCCTCGAAGCCGGGAACCAGGCGCTTGTAGGAGTTGACCCACTGCGCGAAGATCGAGCAGATCTCGCGCGCGTGCTTGAGCTGGCCCGCGATGAACGCCTTGCCCACGTCGGAGAGGAAGTACTGATCGTCGGGGTCGTAGAACGCGTTCTTGCCGCCTGAGAACAGCGACTGGTGCGTGTGCATGCCCGAGCCGTTCTCGCCGAACAGCGGCTTCGGCATGAACGTCGCGTGCCAGCCGTACTTCATCGCGTACTCCTTGACCGTGATGCGGTACGTCATGCAGTCGTCGGCCATCTTCAGCGCGTCCGCGTAGCGCATGTCGATCTCGTGCTGGGAGGGCCCCACCTCGTGGTGGGTGTACTCCACGTGGATCCCCAGCTGCTCCAGCGCCAGCACCGTCTCGCGGCGCACGTCCGAGCCCGCGTCCAGCGTCGTCAGGTCGAAGTAGCCGCCTTCGTCGAGCACCTCCGTCGAGCGCGAGTCCTTGAACAGGAAGTACTCGAGCTCCGGGCCCACGTTGAACGTGTCGAAGCCCATTTCCGCTGCGCGCTCCAGCGCCCGCCGCAGAACATGGCGCGGATCGCCCTCATACGGGGTTTTCTCGGGCGTGATCACGTCGCAGAACATGCGCCCCACGCCCTGCTCCTCCGGGCGCCACGGCAGCACCGCGAACGTGCTCGGGTCGGGCATCGCGATCATGTCCGACTCCTCGATCGCGTTGAAGCCCGTGATCGACGAGCCGTCGAAGCCCATCCCCGCCTCGAACGCGTCGTCGAGCTCCGCCGCGTTGATCGAGAACGACTTCAGCTGGCCCAGGATGTCCGTGAACCAGAAGCGGATGAAGCGGATGTCGCGCTCCTGTACGAACGCCTTCACGTCCTCTGCGGTCTTCGGCTGGTCCGGCATCCCGCGGGACCTTAACCGATGCCCCGCCACCGACGCTATCGACGAATGGCTAAAGACAGCGCGACTGGCGAAGCAACGCAGTCAGTGCCCTGCGACGGCTGCCACGAACTTCGCGACGTCTTCGGCTTCCTTGCCCTGGTAGAGCAGCGCCGGCATCTGCCCCAGGCCGCGCGCGCGGCCTTCCGCGATCGCGTTCTCGACGAGCGCGATCCGTCCCGCCGGGGTGGAGATGTCGTCGCCCACGCGGATGTCGAGGTCGGGGCCGATGCGCCCGACCGACCTGACCGCCGCCAGCGTGTGGCAGACGGCGCACGCGTGCGCGAACAGTTCGCGGCCCTTCTGCTCTTCCTTGTTCAGCTGCACGCCGCCCACCGCCACGCTCGCCTTGTGCTCGCCGTTGAACGCCAGCACGATCGCCGGCACGACCAGGCCGAACGCGAACACGACGACGATCCCCAGCGTGAGCGCGCGCTGGCCGGCGGTCGATTCAGCCTGCGAGGGGTCGCCCGGCCCGCGCGATCGGCGCATCGCCAGGAAGAACACCCCGAGGCCGACGAGGATCCAGAAGCAGATGAAGATGATCAGCATGCGCGCGAGAAGATATCGGGTGGCGCCGCCGGACGGCCCCATGAGAGCTCTCCCACCTTTAGGGGCGCCGAAGCCGCCGCGCTAACCTGGAAGGTGGTCGGACAACCTGAAGGACGTGGACGCACAGCGATGAACATCCTCCGACGCCTGCCCCTCCCCCGCCTGCTGCTCCTGTGCGCGCTCGTGCTCGTCATCGGCGTGTCCGCCACCGCGCTCGCCTTCGCCATCGGCTCCGGGCCCACGCCGCCGCCGAAGCCGCTCGCGCAGGCGATCCACGACGCGCTCGGCGGGGCGAACGGCGAACAGATCGAAGGCGTCAGCGCGAACATCACGCTCACCGACCACCTGCTCGAAGGCGCCAGCCTCGCGAGCGGCGGGCACGGCGGCGCATCGTCCCCGGAGGGGGAACTGACCTCCAGCCCGCTGATCGCCGGCGGCTCCGGGCGGCTGTGGATCGCCAAGGACGGACATGTGCGCCTGGAGCTGCAGTCCCAGAAGGGCGACACCCAGGTCCTCTACGACGGGCACACGCTGTCGCTGTACGACGCCGCCACCAACACGCTCTACCGCTACACGCCGCCCGCCGGCGAAGGCGGATCCGGCTCGAGCACGCCGGACAGCGGCCACCACGAAGCCCCCAGCGTCGCCAAGATCGAAGAAGCGATCGCCCGCCTGAGCAGGCACGCGGACGTCTCCGGCGCCACGCCCACCGACGTCGCCGGCCAGGCCGCCTACACCGTGCGCGTCTCGCCGAACGAAGGCGGCAGCCTGTTCGGCGGCGTGGAGCTGTCCTTCGACGCCGTCCACGGAGCGCCGCTGCGCGCGGCCATCTACTCCTCCGCCAGCGCCTCGCCCGTGATCGAACTCGCGGCCACCGAAGTCTCCTACGGCCCCGTCGCCGACTCCGTGTTCGAAGTCAACCCGCCCGCCGACGCCAGGGTCGAGGAAATCGCCACCCCGTCCTCCGGCGGCGCCCACAAGTCCGCGGGCGCAGGCGAAAAGCCCGCCATCACCACCCACGGGCACGGCCCGTCCACGATCGCCGTCCTCGAAAGCAAGATCAAGACGGATGCCAAGGGCGGTGGCGGGGAACCGCTCGAAGGTCTCCCCAAGGTCACCATCGACGGCGCCAGCGCCAGCGAGCTGCGCACCGAGCTCGGCACCCTGCTGAGCTTCGAGCGCGGCGGCGTGCGCTACCTGCTCGCCGGCTCCGTCACGCCCGCCGCGATCGAAGAAGTCGCGCGAGGCCTGTAGCGGTGGGCGACCACGCGTCGCCCCGGGGCGACGAGGCCCCGCCGGTCAGGGCGCGTGGGCTCGTGAAGCGCTACAAGGAGGTCCTCGCGGTCGACCACATCGACCTGAACGTCCGCGCCGGCGACGTGTACGGCTTCCTCGGGCCCAACGGCGCCGGCAAGACCACCACGCTGCGCATGGCGCTCGGCCTGATCACGCCCACCGAGGGCACGGTCGAGCTGTTCGGGCGCGACCCGCTGCGCCACGGCGCGCACGCGCTGGAGGGAGTCGCGGGGTTCGTCGAGGCGCCGCGCTTCTACCCCTACCTCACCGCGCGCAAGAACCTGCAGCTGCTCGCCGCGCTCGACGGCGACGGCGCGGCCGGGCGCATCGACGAGGTGCTCGAGGTCGTCGAGCTGAGCCCGCGCGCGGGCCACAGGGTCGGCGGCTACTCGCACGGCATGCGCCAGCGCCTGGGCATCGCCGCCGCGCTGCTGCGCAGGCCGCGCCTGCTGATCCTCGACGAGCCCGCCACGGGCCTGGACCCGGCGGGCATGCGCGACATGCGCTCGCTGATCCGCCGCCTGGCCGACGAACGGATCACCGTGCTGCTCTCCAGCCACCAGCTGCCCGAGGTGCAGGAACTGTGCGACCGGGTCGCGATCGTCGACTCCGGGCGCGTCGTCTACGAGGGCGCGCTCGCCGATCTGCGCCGCCAGGGCGGAGCCGGCTACCGGCTGCGCACCAGCGACGACAGGCGCGCGCTGGAGGTGGCGCTCGCCCAGGAGGGCATCGAGCACGCCACCGCCGGCGAGCACGGCATCAGCCTCCAGGCCGACGAGCAGCACGTCGGCGAGCTGTCGCTGGCGCTGGGGCACGCCGGGGTGGCGATCCTCGCGCTGACCCCCGAGCTCGCCACGCTCGAGGACCTGTTCTTCAGGCTGACCGAGGGCGGCAACGGAGCCAAGCCGCAGGCGGTGCAGGTCGGATGAGCAGCGCGGCCGCCGCCCCTCCCGCCGCCGCGCCCGTGTTCGAGCGCTCGCGGCGCCCGTCCGTGCTGACCGTCTACCGCTGGGAGCTGCGCAAGCTCGCCTCGCAGAAGCGCACCTACCTGGGCCTCGCGCTGGTGATCGTCCTGCCGCTGATCTTCGTCGTCTTCGAGAGCCTGCGCCACGGGCACAACCGCGCCGGCAACATCTTCGCCACGGAGATCACGCAGTCCGGCCTCGCCACGCCCGTGCTGATGCTGCTGTTCATGTCCGGCTTCTTCCTGCCGCTCGCCTCCGCGCTCGTCTCGGGCGACATCTTCGCCAACGAGGACGCCAACGGCACGCTCAAGACGATCCTCACCCGCTCGGTCGACCGCGGCCAGGTGTTCGCCGCGAAGGCCCTCACGGCGATGACCTACGCCGCGACCGCGGTGTTCCTGTCGGCGGCCGTCGCGACCGTCGCCGGCGTCGCCTCGTGGGGCTTTCACTCCGTCAGGACGTTCTCGGGGACCGTCGTCTCCGCGCCCGAAGCGCTGCTGCTCGTGTTCGCCGCCAACGCCGTCTACCTGATCCCGCTGGCCGCCCTCGCCGGCATCGGCGTGCTGCTGTCCGCCGCCACCCGCAACAGCGCCGCCGCCGTCGTCGGCACGATCGGCCTCGTCATCATGCTGTTCATCGTCGCCCAGATCCCCGGGCTGGAAGGCATCCAGCCCTACCTGCTCACCGAACAGTTCCAGGCCTGGCAGGGCCTGCTGCGCACGCCCACCGACTGGGCCCCGATCGCGCACTCCGCGTGGGTCTGCGCGCTGTATGGGGTGCCCTCGCTGCTCGCCGGCTATCTGGTGTTCCTGCGGCGGGACGTCGCGGGGGGATAGGACGGACCCGGCCCCGCCGCCCGCGCGTAGCTGTCCGGGCTGAGTGCTCTAATCGGACGATCTGGCGGCCGCGCCACCCGCGCGCGCCGATCTCCACTGGAACGACGGGGGTTCTGGCATGTTTTCGTCTGCACGCAGGCACCTGAGCTACGCGAACGTCGTAGCCACGATGGCGCTCGTGTTCGCCATGGGCGGCACCGCGATCGCCGCGAAGCACTACCTCATCAGCTCGACGAGCCAGATCAGCCCGCAGGTCCTGAAGGCGATCGAAGTCAAGATCGCCGGCCGCGTGCCACGGGGCAAGGAAGGCAAGGAAGGCCCGGCCGGCTCGACCGGCCTGACCGGCCCGGAAGGCAAATCGGGCGTCTCGCTGCTCTCGAGCTCCGAACAGGAAGCGCTGAAAGCGGTCCTGCCCTACATCAAGCTCGTCTCCAGCGGCGTCGACGGCAAGCCCACGATCCAGTTCACCGGGGCCAACGTGCAGATCCTCAGCGGCGCCGGGTCCGAGCGCGCGACGGTCAACGGAGAGGGCAACCTCATCGTTGGCTACGACGAATCCCCGCGAGAACAGACCGGCTCGAACAACATAGTCATCGGTAGCTCCAAACAGAAGTACACGTCGTTCGGCGCGCTCGTCGGTGGGTCGGAAAACGCCGCCGCTACCGAACCGTACACCGACGTCTTCGGCATCTCGAACGTCGCTCAGGGCGAAGGCGCATCCGTCAGCGGCGGCAATAACAACTACGCGGATGGCGAATGGTCGTCGGTGAGCGGCGGCTATGAAAACACCGCCAACCGGAGTGCCGCGTCGGTCAGCGGCGGCAACGACAACGAAGCGCTGGGCATCCAGTCGTCTGTGAGCGGCGGCTACAAGAATGAAGCCAAAGGCGACTACTCGTCGATCTTCGGCGGCAAAGAACAAGCCGCCTCGGGATCTTACGAAGCCCTTCCGTAGCAGCGCGGCGACGGCCAGCTCCCCCGCCACGCCTCTGCGCGGGCGGGGGAGCTCGCCAAGCCGAACGATCAGGCCACGTACGTGTACATCGGGCCGCCGCTGGAGCTGAGTTCGCCGTTGGTGACCACCACTTCAGCTTTGCCGGCCGCATGAGCCCCGGTCGTGACCACCAGTTCGGTCGCCGAGATCCATTCGACCTTCTCCGCTTCGGTTCCTCCGATCTTGACCTTCGCGTGTTCGGAGAATCCGGTACCCGTGACCAGGACTTCCCAGCCACCGGCCGTCGAGCCTTCAGGCGGGCTGATGGACGTCACTTTCGGGGGCGTGGCGTAGGTGAATTCCACCGTCGCGCTCTGCGCGACACCACCCACGCTGACTTCGACAGGGACTTCCCCGGCGGCGTGCGCGGTCGTTTTCGCGGTGATTTCGGTCGCAGAGACCACCACTATAGAGGTCGGTTCGCCACCGATCTTGACCTTCGCGCCTTTCACGAACCCGGTGCCCGTGATTTTCACGGCCGTGCCACCCGCCGTCGTGCCTTCTTTCGGCGAGATCGCGGTCACCGTCGGCGGCGTGATGTACGTGAACCCAGCACCAGCCGAAGAAACCCCATCCGCGTCGGAGACGACCACTTCGTCTTTCCCAGCAGCGCCTTTAGGCGTTTTCGCCGTGATTTCCGTCGGCGAGACAACCACCACCGACGTCGCTTCTTCCCCAGCCAACGTCACCTTCGCACCCGACACGAAATCCGAGCCTTTCAACGCGATCGCCGTCCCACCTTCCGTCGAACCTTCCGCCGGACTCACCGACGTCACTTTCGGCGCCGCGTTGTACGTGAAGTCCGGACCGGCGCCGTTGACGCCTTTGGAGTCCGTCACGAAGACTTCGTCTTTGCCGACGGCGGTGGCCGCGGTCTTCGCCGTGAGTTCGGTCGTGGACTTGTATTCGACTTCGGTGGCGGCGCTGCCGATTTTGACGAGCGCGCCTTCCGTGAAGCCGGTCCCGGTGAGCGTGACGACCGTGCCACCCGCCGCGGGCCCTTCAGCCGGTTCGACTTTCGTGACCGTCGGCGGGGTGAGGCCCGTATCGGGCGTGACGCCGCCTTCGGCGGCGACGCCGTCGAACGGAGCCGCGACGAGGTCGAGCGGACCCGCGATCACGACCTGAGGCTGCGTCATGGCATGCGCAGTCCCGGCGAAGGTCGCCAGCAGCGCAGCGGCGAGCGCGATCGAGAACGCGAGCGCCCTGACGAGGGACGCTCCCGGTGACGTGTGCGACGCATTCGCGCCTCGCACCGTTGCGCTACCCACGAGCACCTCACTCCGCTTGAACACCATGCGCCTCCTGGCCAGTTGACAGTTCGCTCGGCTATCGGCTGCACGGTCGGAAAGCTTGACCTGCGCACGAACCGGTTCGACTCATTCGACGGTTCGCTGAGGCGGAGACGATTCCTGCCCCTGAATGGCGCTGTGCGCCTACGCGGCCAACGCTGGCCGAAGCGCGCTCGCCTCCACGTGGGCCGGCGGCCACGTGAGCTTCAGCTCTCCATCGCGCTCGAGGGCGCCGCGCACGCCCATCAGCTCCAGCCCGACGATCGCCCCGTGCTCGTCGTATTCGACCGTGTGCCCCTCGGACGTCTCCAGCGCCTTCGCGGGCGGCCCATTCGGCTGCCCCAGGTGCAGGTAGAGCACGTCGCCACGCTCGTCGTAGTCGTGGTAATCGAAGTCTATGCCGGCGATCGTGATCATCATCGCGCTATCCACGGGGATCATTGTCCTGTACTACGACGGTCACGACCCACGCGGGTTCCCCGCTGAAGTCTACGACGACCCGCAGCCAGCGGTTCGGCTCGATGTGCTGGCGGTAGAAACGCTCGCGGCCGGGGACAGGGTCCAGGACACGATGGTCGGGCCGCGCGATCGTCCCCATGATCACGTCGATGTGATCGAGCAGCCAGGGACGCCGATAGGCAAGATGCAGTCGAGAGCCCGCGTCAAAGACCACCAGCCGACCGTCGGGGTCGGTTGCGTTTGGATGCTTGTCGGCCACGATCCCTGACCGTACGCGCGGACGGGGACACTATGCTCGCTCGGCCTTCGCTCCCGGTGGCTGGGAGGGTCGTCGTGTCTGTGGCTTTCTTTGCGAAGGCAAAGAGAACCGGATTGCAGGCCCTGCAGATCAGGGCCTGCGTGGCCCCTGCTCCGATCTCAGGCGACCTCGGCCGGCAGATCCACCACCGTCAGCTCCACCCCGCCCATCAGCCGTCGCGCCTCGCGCGGGTCGATCAGGCCCGCCCCCAGGCGCGCCGTGGACTCGGCTCCGCACGCGACGCCGAAGCGCAGGCACTGGTCGGGCGCGCGGCCTTCGTAGCGCGCCGCCAGGTAGCCGGCCAGGAAGGAGTCGCCGGAGCCGCTTCTGGCGACCGGCTCGCGCAGCTCGATGCGGGCCCGCTTCAGCAGCCGCTGGCCGTCGACGAGCACCTGGGCGTAGCAGCCGTCGGGGAGCGTCATGATCGCCTCGCGCGGGCCCAGCGCGGCGACCTCCGCGACCGCCAGCGAGCGCTCCTCCTCGCCGGCGAACTCGTGCCCTACGAGCTCCTCCGCCTCGAGCACGTTGGGCGAGACCACGTCCGGCTCGGCGCGCACCGCCTGGCGCAGCGGCTCGCCGTCGGTGTCGATCACCGTGATCACGTCGAGCCGCTCGAGGTCCCTGATCAGCGCCGCGTAGATGTCGGGCTCGACGCCGCGCGGCAGCGAGCCCGCGAACACGACGATCGCGGCCCCGCGCGCCAGGTACAGCAGCTTGTCGCGGAACAGCTCCACCTCGCGCGCCGACACCGCCGGGCCGCGTTCGTTGATCTCGGTCTGTTCGCCGGTCGTGGGGTCGAGCACGGAGGTGTTCGTGCGCGACTCCTCGCGAATGCGCACGAAGTCGTTGAGGATCGACTCCTCCGTGAGCTGCTCGACGATGTGCGTGCCGGTGGCGCCGCCGGCGAAGCCCGTGGCGATCACCGGCTGGCCGAGCGCCTTCAGCGTGCGCGCGATGTTCACGCCCTTGCCGCCCGCCATCGTGCGCTGGTCGACCGTGCGGTGGCGCCGCCCGAGCCTGAAGTTCGGCACCGCGAGCGACTTGTCGATCGCCGCGTTGAGCGTCACCGTGATGATCATCTCGACCCTCTACCCACCTTCCGGCGCGCCCGAACGGCAGAAGATGCCCTGGCGTGCACGACACAAAGGCTAGCGGAGATCCGAGAGCTCCCAGGCTGCCTCTCGCAGGCGCTCGGCCTCGGCGCGCGCCGCCGCCGCCGGCTCCCCGCCCAGCGTCCGGTGGGCGCCCGCGATGCTGCGCGACGCCGAGACCAGACCGCCGGCGCGACCGGGCGCGAAGGCCGCCGCCAGGTCCTCCACGCGGCCGCCCTGCGCCCCCACCCCGGGAAGCAGGAAGGTGGCCCTCGGCATCAGCTCCCGCGCCCGCTCGAGATGCCCCGGCTCGGTGGCGCCGACCACCGCTCCCACGTCGCTGAGGCCCGCATCGCCGACCCCGGGGGCGCCGAGCTCGTCCACCAGCGCAGCGATCCGCTCCCACACGGTCCCCGAGTCCGCCAGCCGCAGGTCCTCGATGTCCGCCGCGCCGGGGTTGGACGTGCGCACGAGCACCAGCACCCCCGTCCCCGCCTCGCGCGCCGCGCTCACGAACGGCTCGACCGCGTCCCTGCCCATCAGCGGGTTGACGGTCACCAGGTCGGCGCCGATGCCCTCGATCCGGCCGAACGGGCTGTCGATGCCCCCGATCAGCGCCGCCGCGTACGCTGCCGCCGTCACGTCTATGTCGCCGCGCTTGCCGTCCGCGATCACCAGCAGCCCCAGCCGGCGCGCGTGCGCCGCCACCGCTTCCAGCGCCGCCCAGCCGGCGGCGCCGAGCACCTCGAAGCGCGCGAGCTGCGGCTTGACGGCCACGCAGGCGTCTGCCGTGGCGTCCATCAACGCGCGGCAGTGCGCCAGGACCGCCGCGGCGGCGGCCTGCGCCGGGGTCGAGTTCGCCGGCGTCTCCGCGCCGCTGCCCGGCCACAGCGCCCCGGGATCGGGGTCGAGGCCGAGCACGATCTGCGACTCGCGCTCGGCCACCCGCGCGGCCAGGGTGTCGCCGAAGGAACGCGCTTGGCTCAGCGCCCCTTCACTGCGCTCTTCAGACCGCTGCCCGCCGTGAAGCGGGGCACTCGCGACGCCGCGATCTGGATGCGCTCGCCCGTGCGCGGGTTGACGCCCACGCGGGCGCCGCGCTCGCTGACATGGAACTTGCCGAACCCCGACACCGTCACCTCGCTGCCGCGGCGCAGCGCGTCCTCCACGGTCGCGATCACCGCCTCCACCGCCCGCGAGGCATCCTGCTTGGTCAGATCGGCGCGATCCGCCACCTGGTCGACCAGCTCGGACTTTGTCACTTCGCCCTCCTCGTTCGTGAAACTGTTGTAACCGTTGTAACGAAGCTAACAGTGCGTGCGGACAGGCGCATCCGCAAGAATACGCCGATGGCGATCACCCGCATCGCATGGCTGGTGACGGTGCTCGTCGCGCTGATCACCGCGCTGCTGCTCGCGCTGTCCGGCTACACCGGCTACGCCGGGCTCGGCGTAGCCGTGGCCGCTTCGGCCGCCATCAACCTGCTCTGAGCCACTCCAGCAGCGCCCGCGCGGCGCGGCCGCGGTGGCTGATCGCGTCCTTCTGCTCGGCCGACAGCTCGGCCATCGTCGGGGCGGGCGCGCTCGCATCCCCGCGGGGACCGTCGTCGGGCACGAACGCCGGGTCGTAGCCGAACCCGCCCTCGCCCCGCGGCCGCTGCGCCAGCCGGCCGGCGCAGCGACCCTCGAAGACGCGCTCGACGCCGCTCGCCGGATCCACGTACGCGATCGCGCACACGTACTCCAGCGGACTGCCAGCGGGCGCCTCGCGCAGGAGCTTCTCGAGGTTCTCCGCGTCTGTGGCGCGCTCGCCCGCGTACCTCGCCGAGCGCACGCCCGGCGCTCCGCCGAGCGCCGCCGCGGCGATGCCGGAGTCGTCGGCGATGCTCACGCGGCCCGTGGCCGCCGCCGCGGCCCTGGCCTTGCCGAGCGCGTTCTCCGCGAACGTCTCGCCGTCCTCCGGCGGCAGGAGCACGGCGGCGGGCAGCGCGTCGATCTCCCAACCGCCGCCGTCGGCGAGCTCGAGCAGGCGCTCGAACTCGCGGCGCTTGTGCTCGTTGTGCGTCGCCAGCAGCAGCTTCAAGGCGTCGCGGCGATCGCCTGCGCCTGCGCGGCGCGCAGGCGCTCGATGCCCGCGGCGGCGAGCACCAGCAGCTCGTCCAGATGCGCCCGCGACAGCGGCGTGCGCTCGGCCGTCGCCTGCACCTCCACCAGGCCGCCGCCGTCGGTCATCACCACGTTCGCGTCGACCTCCGCGGTCGAGTCCTCCGAGTAGTCGAGGTCGAGCAGCGCCGCTCCGCCGATGATCCCGCACGAGACCGCCGCGACCGACCCGTTCAGGGGGCTGCGCTCGAGCCGGCCTTCGGCCTGCAGCCGCGCGCACGCCAGCGCCAGCGCCACGTACGCTCCCGTGATCGACGCGCAGCGGGTGCCGCCGTCGGCCTGCAGGACGTCGCAGTCGAGATACACGGTCCGTTCGCCGAGCGCCTGGAAGTCGACGACCACGCGCAGCGAGCGCCCGATCAGGCGCTGGATCTCGATCGTGCGCCCGTCCTGGCGTCCGCGCGTGGCGTCGCGCTGCTTGCGCTCGCCGGTCGACGCCGGCAGCATCCCGTACTCGGCCGTCACCCAGCCCTTGCCCCGCCCGGTCATCCAGCGCGGCACGGACTCCTGCGCGGAGGCCGTGCAGATGACCCGCGTCTCGCCGACCGAGATCAGCGCCGAGCCGGTCGCCGTGCGCATGAACCCGGGCT
>Ga0187879_10001583_pt1 | contig 15595 bp, 13 predicted proteins | sample June2016WEW_19_1_FD_132423 | JGI IMG/M metagenome (GOLD analysis project Ga0187879, IMG submission 132423) | Peatland microbial communities from SPRUCE experiment site at the Marcell Experimental Forest, Minnesota, USA - June2016WEW_19_10 | ecosystem: Environmental > Terrestrial > Soil >... | reverse complement strand
TGGGGCGAGCTGGATTGCCTGGTGCTCGACCTGCCGCCCGGCACGGGAGACGCGCAACTGACAATCACGCAGCGCGTCGCGCTTGACGGCGGCGTGATCGTGACGACGCCGCAGGAGATCGCGCTGCTCGACGTGAAGCGCGGCGTGGCGATGTTCGAGGAAGTTCACGTGCCGGTGCTCGGCGTAGTCGAGAACATGAGCTATTACATTTGCCGCAAGTGCAACCATCGCCACGAGATTTTCGGGCACGGCGGCGGCGCCGCGCTGGCGCGTTCGCTCAACGTGCCGTTCCTGGGCGAGCTGCCGCTGGTTCGCGAGCTGCGCGAAGGGGGAGACCGGGCAAGCCCGATGGTCGCGGCCAACCCGGCGCATCCGGTGAGCGCGGCGTTCAAGTCGATTGCGTCGAAAGTGATCGAAGGACTCGACCGATCGGAAGCGCAGCACGCGTCTTAGCGGATGTCAGAACGGCCAAAGATTTCGCTGATCACGATTACGCGCGACGAAGAGGCGCTGATCGGCCAGTGCCTGAAGAGCGCGTGGTTCTGCGACGAGAAAATAATCATCGATTCGTTCTCGACCGACAATACGGTCGAGATCGCGCGCAGCCTTGGCGCCAACGTCGTGCAGCATGAGTTCACGAACTACGTGAAGCAGAAGCAGATGGCGCTCGATCGCGCGACCGGAGACTGGGTGCTGCTGATGGATGCCGACGAGCAGGCGACGCACGACCTCGGCGAGGAAATTCTGCGCGCGGTATCATCGCCGGCGCCCGCCGACGGCTACCGGATTCGGCGCATCCTGTACCACCTGGGGCATTACTACTCGCACGCGATTTATCCGGACACGCCGGTGCGCCTGTTCCGGCGCGAGCGCGGGCATATAGGCGGCCGCGATCCGCACGACAAGGTCGTAGTCGAGGGACGGGTCGAGCGCCTGGACGGGCAGATTTTGCATTTCAGCTACCGCGACATCGCGGATCACGTTGCGACGATCAACCGGTTCAGCTCGCGGGCGGCGATGGAGCAAGAGCCGAACGCGCTGACGCCATTCAAGATGATAGCGAATCCGGCGTGGCGTTTTTTCAATTTTTATATTCTCCGCGGCGGGTTCCGCGACGGCGGACGCGGATTGTACGCCGCGATGACGGCCGCATTCTACGTGTTTCTGAAATACGCGAAGCTCTACGAGCGCCGATTGAAATCGCGCACCGGGCTGTGAGCCGCATGCAGGCCGAAGCGATTGAAGCTTCGGTGGCCAGTGAGCAGCCACTTCTATCGCGCCGCAGACCTGATAATTTAACCGACAGCCCATGAAACGACTGCTCTTTTACGCGCGACGCTACTGGTTGCGATACGTATTCGGGATCTCTTGCACGTTCGCGAACGCCACGCTCGCGATGATCATTCCCTTGTTCATCCGCGACGCGATCAACGCTACCGACAAGCATCGATTCGACTTGGTCGCACATTACGCGGAGTTGATGATCGTCTTCGCGCTGATGCTGGGGACCGTCCGCTGGTTCTCGCGCTTCGTTATCTTCAACGTGGGACGCGATATCGAATACGACTTACGCAACGATCTGTTCCAGCATCTGACGACGCTTGGCACCGACTTCTACCAGAAGTTCAAGACGGGAGACTTGATGTCGCGGATGATCAACGACCTGACCGCGGTTCGAATGATGGTGGGAATGTTCGTGCTGTCGGTCTCGAATACTCCGCTGACCTATGTGCTCGCGCTGGTTTTCATGAGTTCGCTCAACCCGCGCCTGACGTTGTTCGCGATCATCCCCTACCTTGTTCTGTTCGTCGCCATCCGCTGGCTGATGCGCAAGATGATGATGCGCAGCCTGAGAGTGCAGGAGGGGCTAGCGGCGATCGGCTCCAAGGTGCAGGAGAGCCTGGCGGGGATCCCGGTCGTGAAAGCGTACACGCTCGAGGAGCACGAGGCCGGGCTGTTCCGCAAAATCAACGATGAATACAACGAGCAGGGTCTCGCGCTGGCCCGCACGCGCGGCGCGATGATGCCGATGATTCGCGGCGCGGCCGCGACCTCGGCGATGATCGTGCTGATTTACGGCGGGTCGCTGGTGATGAACGGACGGATGTCGCTCGGATCGCTGGTGGCGTTTCTGAGCTACCTGGGTCAGCTCGCGTGGCCGACCATCTCGCTCGGATGGATGCTGGCCATTTATCAGCGCGGCAAGGCGTCGATGAAGCGTCTCGACGAGCTTTTCAACGCGCGCGGGGCCGATAGCGTCGAGGGCGAGGAGCTCAAGCTCGAGATAAATGGGGCAGTCGAATGGCAAGGAGTCTCGTTCAGCTATCCGGCGAATAATGGCGACGGATCGAACGGAAAGATTCCGTACGTGCTCAAGAACATCAACGTCAAAGTGGGCGCGGGAGAAAAGCTCGCAATCGTCGGCCGCACCGGATCGGGAAAATCAACCATGGTCAAGCTGCTGGCGCGGCTGCTGCAACCCACCGAGGGACGAATACTGCTCGACGGCCGCGACGTCGAGGAGATGGCGCTGGGCGCGCTGCGGCGCACGGTGGGAATGGTCCCGCAGGAGCCGACCCTGTTCACCGACACGCTCGCGCGCAACATCGCATTCGGAAAGACCGATGCGTCGAGCGATGAAATCCAGAACGCCGCGCGCATCGCGGGACTCGAAGCGGACATCGCGGTGCTGCCGCATGGACTCGACACGATCGTCGGCGAGCGCGGAATGGCGCTATCGGGCGGGCAGAAGCAACGCGTCACGATCGCGCGGCTGCTCGCCTACAATCCCGCGATCGTGGTGCTGGACGACGCGCTGTCGAGCGTCGATACCGAAACCGAAAAGGCGGTGCTGGACAGTCTCGAGCAGAGCGTACAGGGCCGCACCACCATCGTGGTTTCGCATCGCGCGTCCACGGTGAGGGACTCGGATCAGATCGTGGTGCTCGAAGAAGGGGAGATTGCCGAACGCGGAACGCACGCGCAACTGATGGCGCAGCATGGAATCTACGCCGAGCTGTTCCATCGCCAATTGCTTGAAGAGGAATTGAGCCGCTACTGAAATGCAGGCCGCCGAGGAAAAGGCGCTCGTCAGGATCTACGATGTCGCGCTGGTGCGCTGGGTGTGGGGTTTCATCCGCCCATACCAGCGGCTGTTTTGGCTGGCGACGGTTCTGATGCCGCTGGACACGGCGTTTTTGCTCGCACAGCCATACGTCATCAAGCTCACGGTTGACGAATTTCTGTCGGGCTCGCATGGAGCACAGCCGCCCGCATGGCTCGCGATGCTGTTTCGTGCGTCAGGCGGACACGGCCTGTTCGTGATGGGTGCTCTGTATCTGTTGCTGGTGATCTGCGAGTTCGCCGCGTTTTACGCCCAGTTTTACCTGATGATGATGGTCGCGCAGTTCAGCCTCTCCGATCTTCGGTTGGCGTTGTTTCGCAGGGTCGAGCGTTTGCCGATGTCGTTCTTCGATCGCACGCCGGTCGGCAGGCTGGTCAGCCGAATGACGACCGATATCGATGCGATCAACGATATGTTCTCGGCGGGCTCGCTGACGATATTCATCGATGCGATGACGCTCGCAGGCATCGTGACGATCATGTTCTCCTTAAGCCCGCGCCTGGCGCTGTCGGCGCTGTGCGCGATTCCACCGCTGACGCTGGTCATTTACTTTTTGAGTTCCAGATCGCGCATCGTGTACGGCCAGATACGCGACCGTCTCGCCGCGTTGAACGCCTACCTGTCCGAATCGCTGGCCGGCATGATGATAGTGCAGCTCTTCACGCGCGAACGCGAAAGCCGCCGCGAGTTCGACGCGCTCAACCGGCGTTCGCGAGACGTGCAGATGATGGCCAACGTTTACGAAGCCGGCCAATTCTCGTCGGTGGAGGCGCTCAGTTCCATCACGGTGGCGGTTATCCTGTGGATCGGCGGCGGCAGCGTGATTCGGCGCCTGGTGACGTTGGGCACGCTGATCGCGTTCATCCAGTACGCTCAGCAGTTTTTCCTGCCGTTGCGCGAGATCTCGACCAAGTACAGCGCGCTCCAATCGGCGCTCGCGGCGGTCGAGAAAATCCACGCCTTGATGGAAGGCGAGAAGATGCTTCCAGTTCCTGCGCATCCGGAGCGGCCGGCGGTCTCGCGCGGGGCGATCGTGTTCGATCGCGTCAACTTCGAATACCGTCCGGACGAACCGATACTGAAAGACCTGAGTTTCACGGTCGAGCCGGGACAGAAGATAGCGATCGTGGGGCCGACGGGTGCCGGAAAAACGACGATCATCAAGCTGCTGAACCGTTCGTACGATGTGACCGGCGGGCGAATCCTGGTTGACGGCGTCGACGTGCGCGATTGGGAGCTTGGCGCTCTTCGCCGCGAAATCGGATACGTGCAACAAGACGTGTTCTTGTTTGCCGGCGATGTGATGGAAAATATCCGGCTCTCGCGAACCGACTTGAGCGAATCCGAGGTGCGCGATGCGCTGCGGCGCGCGCAGGCGCTCCGATTCGTCGAGCGATTGCCGGAGGGGCTGGGCGAGCAGATTCGCGAACGCGGCGCCAACCTGTCGGCGGGTCAGCGCCAACTGCTGTCGTTCGCGCGCGCGCTGGCGTACAACCCGCGAATCCTGGTGATGGATGAAGCGACCTCGAGCGTGGACAGCGAGACCGAGCGCCTGATCCAGCTGGCGCTGAACGAGTTGCTGGCGGAGCGCACCGCGGTCGTAATCGCGCATCGGCTATCCACCATCGAGCGCGCCGATCGGATCATGGTGCTGGGCGGAGGCGTGCTGCGCGAAAGCGGCACGCATGACGAACTGCTCGCACAGCGCGGACTCTACTACCGGCTATTCGAATTGCAGTACGCGGCAATTGCAAGCAGCGACCGCCTTGTGGCGGGCTGACGTTGGCTCGGTGGACGGTGAAGTGGCTGGCACGACGCGGCGGCCGGCGCGAGCGCGACTTCAGGCGGCATATCTGCTGCGCCTGACAGCATTGGTCTTCGCGCCGATTGTGCTGGGCGGATGCTACGCGGGTTACCTCGCACGCGCCGCGTACGAGGAAGGCCGAATTCTGTGGAACCGCAAGCCGATTGACGACGCGCTCGCGCGGGGAGATCTTCCGGCGGACATTCGCGCGAAGCTGGAGACCGTGCTCGCGGTGCGCAAGTTCGCGGCCGAAGAACTCGGCCTCAATGTCGGCGGTGCGTATCAAAGCATCGCGCCAGTGGATCGAAGCGCGGTCGTGCACGTCTTGATGGCCGCGCCGCGCGACTCGCTGGAGCCGTATACATGGTGGTTCCCGATCGTAGGCCGCGTACCGTATCGCGGCTATTTCGACGAGAGCGATGCGACGGCCGAAGCGGCGGCGCTCGAAGCACAGGGGCTCGACACGATGGTGCGGCCGGCGGCTGCATTCTCGAGCCTTGGGTTTTTCGACGACCCGCTGCTGTCAAATCTGCTCAAGCTGGACCGCGTCGAGCTGGCCGGCGTGATCATCCACGAACTGTTCCATCGCACGTATTATCTGGCCGGCGACGCGATGTTCGACGAATCGGCCGCCAACTATGTCGGCAGCGCGAGCGCGGTGGCTTTTTTCGCGGCGACTGACGGTGAGTCGGCGCCGGCCACGATCGCGGCGCGCGGCATCCTGGAGAGCGATCTCAAGTTCGCGCGCTTTCTGCTCCAGGAGCAGGCGCGCCTGCTCGACATCTATATGGCCAAGCCGCCGAAAGAGGAGCTCGACAAGCGCCGCGAAGCCGCCTTCGCAGCGATCAAGGCCGACTACGCTGCGCTGGCGCCGTCGCTGTCGGGACTCGAGCGCTTCGACCTCGACAAGCAGCCGCTGAACAACGCCGTGCTGGTGAACTATCTGATCTACTTTCACGATCTCGACAACTTCGCCGCGCTCGATCGGATGAATCGCGGCGACTTGCGCGCGACGATCGCGCAGATCATTTCGATCGCGAAGGCGCATCCCGACGATCCTTTCTACGCCATCTGGGAGGCGACCCGCGCGGCTCCCGCGCTTTCCGCCCGCCGCTAGGTTGCAAGCGCGGCGGCGATTGCGCGCGACAGTTGCGCTTCGCGGCCGCCAAAGAAATGATCGGCGCCGGCTATGATCTCGAGTCGCGCCGAGTCGCCGATTTTCGACTTGAGCGCTTTCAGCCCCGCGACGGGCGAGTACGAATCGCGATCGCCGGAAACCGGCAACACGGGCTTGGATGCGCCATCCGGAATGCGCGCATCTGCCATCGCAAGCGGCAGCGCGACGGCGACTATTCGCGCGATCTCCGCGCGTGAATATCCTGCAATCACCGCGACCATTGCGCCGAACGAATATCCCGCCATCACGGCGCCGTCTTTGCGCACGCCGGGCCGCGCGAGCACATAGGCCATCGCCGCGACAGCGTCATCGACTTCGCCGGGGCCGCCGTCATGCTCGCCCTCGCTGGCGCCGACGCCGCGAAAGTTGAAGCGCAAGGTCGCATATCCGGCTTGCCACATCGCCGTGAGGATCGCATCGACAACATTGTTGAGCATCGAGCCGCCAAAGGCCGGATGCGGGTGACAGACCACCGCCGCGGGCGCATTTGCGCCGGGATTGGCGAGCAGACCTTCCAACCTCAAATCGCCGGATCGAAACGAGACCTGAATTTCCTGCATCGCGCACCTCTCAAAACTTAAACTGTCACTTTATATTTTGCCGGACTCCGGTTCCCTCGATCGCTGATATAATACCTCCATCGCGATGGATGAAACTCCCCGACTTGCGGCGGACAGGATGCTGATGCGATTGGCGCGATGGCTGCGGCTGCTCGGCGCCGACGTTATTACGGACGCGTCACTGACCGGCGCTGAGCTGCTGAAGATCGCTCGCGCCGACAACAGAATCCTGCTGACCCGCGACAAACGCCTTCGAACCGCGGCCGGCGTTTTTTTCATCGAGAGCAACGGCATCAGAAGTCAATTGCGCGAGGCTGTCAGACGCTTCCGGCTCGACCCGCGAGCGATTGCGCTGACGCGATGCTCACGATGCAACCATGTGCTGACGCCGGTAGCACGTGAACTCGTGTCGCGGCGAGTGCCGCCCTACGTCTTTGCCAGCCACGATCGATTTGCCGAGTGCGCGGAATGCGGCCGAATTTACTGGTCCGAGACGCATCCGGAGCGAATCCATGCGATGCTGGATTCAATCGCGTTCTGACGTCCCGACCCGCCGCCGCGGGTGGCTTTTCCTTTGCATTGCGCTAGGGGAGCTTTGGCTAGTATAAGAATCTCGGAGACCTCAGATTCGAGTTACTGATTAAGGACTGGGGGAAAAATGTTTAATTTCAGGGCTTTCCCATCTGCGCTCGTGATTCTGCTCCTGACTCCACTGAGCGCGCACGCGGTTTCGCTGACCCTCAACGGAAACAGCGCCGATTTGCAGATGGACAACACGCAGGCGGTCTATGCCAGCGACAGCAACGGCATCCCGATGCTGATCACTGCAATCGGAATGCCGACGCCCGGTGGCGGCGTCGTGACCGAAGTCGGCGTGCCGTCGATGATGCCCGATGGACGCGTGATCTTCGGCGCAGAGACGCAGCCCAAGGACACCAATATCAGGGCCGGGTGGAATATCTTCATCGGCAATGCCGATGCCGTACCGAGCCATCGCATAATCACGGCGCTCAATCCCCAGGCGCTGGTTGGCGATTGCAGGCCCGCATTCAAGGGCGACCCTTATCCCATCGCCGACATGGACGGAAATGTCGCGTTCATGTCCACGGTGCCGCATGGCCGCGATGCGCTGTTCTTTTATTCGCACGGCAAACTCGCCTGCATGGCGAAGGCGGGTGACAAAACCAATGAAGGGCACGAGCTCGCAGTGCTGAGCTTCGGCAGCCCGCAAATGGGCGACGACGGCCAGGTCGTGTTCACCGGCTTTCTCGGCGAGAGCGCGAAGCCCGCTGGACATCGTCAGGCGCTCCTGCTTGCATCCGTTGCCGGCGGCGTCACGGAGCTTGCGGTCGAAGGCGAATACGGACCGAATCACACGCTCTATCAGCGCCCGTTCGGATTGCCGGCCGCACTGCCCACTCCGCTTGGAATGATGGTCGCGTTCACGGCCAAGTCGCCCAGCGGCGCGGCGCTGTTCCTTTACAGCGGCGGTTCAATGGCGAGGATTCTGCCAGTCGGCACTCTGACTTCGGCCGGTCCGGTGTCATATCTATCGTCAGGGCGCCCAGGTTTGATGGCTGACGGAACGACCGCGGTGCTCGCGGGATGCGCGCGCATACCCGCAATTTTTCGGCTGACCCGCCAGCGCCTCGATTTGCGGATTCGGCGCGGACAGCTAACTCCCTTCGGCACCGAGCTGGAGTCGCTGGGCGACCCGGTGCTGACTGCTTCTGGCGCTATGTTCATCGGGGCCACCGATTCTGACGATCACGAAAAGCTCTACGTGCTATCGCCTGACGACGCATTTTTCGAGGTCGGCGACTCGGAACTGATCTACCGAATCGCGATGGGCGCGCAGAAGCATCATTCGATCTTCACGGGCACTTTGACAGTGAATCAGCACGGCGACTTCGCGTATCTCGGCGGCCGGTAAGAAGTCCTCCCATCGATGAGTGAGTCGGCGCCCGCGCGGCGCGGGATTCACCGGACTCTTCTCTGCGCACCGTCTTCCTGCCATTTTAGAAGCATGGCAGAATCCTGGAAATTTACCGCGCTCACTCCCAAACTCTACGAATACATGGTTGCGCACGGGCACAACGGCGATCCGATCCGCGCCGAATTGGCCGCTGAGACTGCAAAATTGGGGTGGATTAGCGGAATGCAGATTGCCGCCGAGCAAGGCACTTTTATGGCAATCCTTGCCGGCGCGATCGGCGCGCGCTCTGCTGTCGAGGTCGGGACGTTCACCGGCTACAGCGCACTCTGCGTGGCTCGCGCGTTGCCCGCCGACGGCCGGCTTCTGTGCTGCGACGTGAACGAGGAATGGACGAGCATCGGGCGTCGCTATTGGGAACGCGCAGGCGTCGCGAACAAGATAACACTCAAGCTGGCTCCCGCGGCCGACACGCTGAAGGCGCTACCGGCTTCGCCTGCCTTCGACTTCGCATTTATCGATGCCGACAAGACGAGCTACCCGATCTATTACGAGGAAATTCTGAAGCGGCTGCGTCCGAGCGGACTCATCCTGCTCGACAACGTGCTGTGGAACGGCGCAATCCTCGACGAAGCGACAAAGGATGCGGACACGCTGGCTCTTCGCGCGCTCAACGATTTAATCGCGAAAGACACGCGCGTCGAGGCCGTGATGGTGGGCATCGCCGACGGCCTCACCATCGTTCGCAAGAAGTAACTAAGTAACCGCGCGAGCCGCCTCGCATTTGGCGTGAACGAACTCAACACTCGTCGTCTTGCCGGCGCGCCGGCCGTTCCAGGCGACTTCGCAGATATTCGCCGCCTGCACGCCGATCCGCGCGTGATGGCGACGCTGTCCGCCGACGGCAACACTTTCAGCGAAGTGCAGACCCGTGCTTTCCTGAAAAACGCCGCCGAGCATTGGAAGTTGCACGGTTTCGGACTGTGGCTCTTCCGCGAGCAGGTCGGTGGCGAGTTCGTTGGTTACGGTGGAATCAAACACGCCGTCGTCGAGGGCCGCGACGAGATCGAACTCGCCTATGCGGTCAGGTCCGACTGCTGGGGCAAGGGAATCGCCACCGAGATTTCAATCGCGGCGCTGAAGCTGGGCTTCAACGTGATGCGCCTGGATCGAATCGTTGCCTTCACCCTGCCGCACAACCGGGCGTCGCGCGGTGTGATGGAGCATTGCGGGTTCACATACCAGCGCGACATCGTCCACGCCGGCCTGCCGCACGTCCTCTATGCTTTGGAAGCTCACGACTTCACCGCCCGCTCCTGAACCCGCGCGCGCCCGCGGCAGTGGCTGCGCGCGACAACGGAGCGCGGCGTTAACACCGGGTGCAGGGGTCACCCCTGCCGCGACATAGTTGGAGCCGCACGATCGGCACGCTAAACTCGCGTAGCTGAACCGCACCCGCAGCGACCTCACGCAAAAACTACGATGGACGAACGTTACGACCCAAAGAAAATCGAGCCCGCGTGGCAGGCTGATTGGCAACGCACCAATCTCTACCTCACGCGCGAGGACCCCGGACGCCCAAAATTCTACATCCTCGAGATGTTCCCCTACCCGTCCGGCGCCGGCCTCAGCGTCGGTCATCTGCACAACTACGTTCCGTGCGACGTGATCGGCCGCTACAAGCGGATGGCGGGATTCAACGTGCTGCACCCGATGGGATGGGATGCGTTCGGACTGCCCGCGGAAAACGAGGCGATCCTGAAAGGAGCGCATCCAACCGAGACCGTCCCGCGTTACGCCGCCAACTTCAAGCGCCAGCTGACAATCTCCGGATGCGCGTACGACTGGACGCGCGAAATCAACTCGTCGTCGCCGGAGTATTACAAGTGGACGCAGTGGTTCTTCCTGATGCTCTACAAACGCGGCCTGGCCTACCGCGCGACCGGAGCGCAATGGTGGTGCGACAAGTGCCGCACCATCCTCGCCAACGAACAGGTCGTCAACGGATGCTGCTGGCGGCATACCGACAATCCGGTCAGCAAGAAGGATCTCGAGCAGTGGTATATCAAGATCACCGATTACGCGGATCGATTGCTCGCCGATCTGGACGGGATCGATTGGCCGGAACCGATCAAGCTGATGCAGCGCAACTGGATCGGGCGCAGCGAAGGCGCGGAACTTGCCTTCCCGGTGGCCGCCCACGCCGGTAAAGAAATCCGCTTTTTCACCACCCGCCCCGACACCGTCTTCGGCGTCTCGTTCATGGTGCTCGCGCCGGAGCATCCGCTCGTCGCCGAGATCGCTGCCCCCGCCGAGCGCGCGATGGTCGAAGCTTATGTCGCCGACGCGCGCCGCCAGACTGAAATCGAGCGGATGTCAACGGTGAAGGAGAAATCCGGCGTCTTCACCGGCGCCCACGCGCACAACGTCTTTACCCGCAAGGACATCCCGATCTGGATCGCCGACTACGTCCTGATGGGCTATGGCACCGGCGCAATCATGGGCGCGCCCGGCCAGGATCAGCGCGATTTCGAATTCGCCACCAAGTTTGGCCTCGAGATTCCCCGCGTGACTGCACCCGCCGGCGGCGGCGCTCCACCGGCGGATCGCGCGTTCACCGAACCCGGCATCGCAATCAATTCGGGCTTCCTCAACGGCAAGACTACGGCTGAAGCGATCGATAGCGTAACAAAGTACGCCGAGCAGCACGGAATCGGTCGCGCGACCATCACCTACCGAATGCGCGACTGGCTGATCTCGCGTCAGCGCTACTGGGGATGTCCGATTCCGATTGTGTACTGCAAGACCGACGGAATCGTGCCGGTGCCCGAAGACCAACTACCCGTGATGCTTCCTGCGATGAAGGACTATTTGCCGTCGGGCACCGGCCGCTCTCCGCTCGCCAACGTACCGGAGTTCGTCAACACAATCTGCCCAAAGTGCGGAGGCCCGGCTGAGCGCGAGACCGACACGCTGGACGGCTTCGCATGCTCTTCATGGTACTTTCTGCGCTTCGCGTCGCCGCATGAAGACCGCCGCCCATTCGATCGGAGGGCGGTCGATTACTGGTTGCCGGTCGATCTCTATGTCGGTGGCGCCGAGCATGCCGTGATGCATCTGTTGTACGCGCGGATGTGGACCAAGGTCATGTTCGACGCGGAACTGATTGGATTCGACGAACCGTTTCCTGCCTTGCGCAATCAGGGTGTGGTGGGAGCTTCGGACGGCCAGCGCATGTCGAAGAGCAAAGGCAACGTCGTCACGCCGGACGCGATGATCGACAAGTACGGTGCGGACGCACTTCGGCTCTGGGAACTGTTCATGAGCCCGTTTGACGAAGCTACCAACTGGAACGAAAGCGGCCTTGCGGGCACGCTCCGATTCATCACGCGCGTCTGGACCATGATTCGGCGTTATGTCGAGGCGGGATGTCCCGGCGGAACGCCCAACGAAGAAACGCTCAAGCGCGCGCACAAAACGATCCATCTCGTCACCGACCATATCGAGCGGCTGCGCTTCAACACGGCGATCTCATCGCTGATGGATCATCTCAACTACCTGGCGAAGCTCAGGCCCGACGAGATGGGCCGATTCACCGCGGAGACCTTCGTGCTGATGCTCGCGCCGATGGCGCCGCACGTCACGGAGGAAATGTGGCGGGCGCTTGGCCACCATACTTCCGTCCATCTGGAGCCATGGCCGAAGTTCGATCCGAATCTCGCGCGCGACGAGATGGTAACCGTCGTCGTGCAGGTTAACGGCAAGGTTCGCGATCGCCTGGAAGTCCCAGCAGGCACCTCAGAATCCGAAGTGCGTCAGCTCGCCCTCAAGAGCGAGGCCGTCACGCGCCACCTCGCCGGTAAAACGCCGACCAAGTTCATCTTCGTAAAAGACCGGATGCTCAGCATCGTCACCTAGCCGCGTCGAAGGCACCATCGCGGAGACGATCCCGCGTTCGAAATATGAAACATGCGAGATAACGAATCGGACAAAACGAACGACCCGCCGGCTTTTGTGTCCGAGACCGTCGAGGAGAAATTCGCTCAGCTGCTGGTCATCGCCGAAAAATGTGTCCGCGAACGGGCAACCACGCCTGCTTTGATATTGATTTACTCTGCTATCGATGTCGCCGGTTGGCTTTCAGCAGCCAACCCATCGGCAAAGCCAAGCTCTCGATTCACCGGTTGGGTTACCAAATACCTCCTTCCTTCCTCGAATCTAGATTGTTCTCCAATCGAGTTGTACGCGGCCCGCTGCGGAATAGTTCATAATTTCTCATCGGAGTCCGACCTGAACCGCCAAAATCGACGAAGTGTACGACAAATTGTTTATTCGTGGGGCAACGCCGATTTTGATACGCTCCGCGCCATGACTCAGATTGTGAATTTGGATCTACCAACACCATCTGCCGTGCAGGGTAGAACTGCGAAATACATCTCCATCAAAGTCGAAGACCTAATCTCCTCTTTCCGTGAGGGTCTCATTCGGTTTTTCGCCGAATCCAAGTCGGACGAACGACTGGCTGCGAGAATACAGGAACGATCAGGCAAGGTCTTAACGCATATGTCAAAGGCACACGCCGATGAGTTGCTGGACTGGACCAGAAGGCTACTGCGAAAGGATTCTCTTCCATAGGTCCCCCGCTTGGGATTTCCAGATTCTCCGAAGGAGGCCGAAGACAATAACACATGGCACTCGTCGTTTGCCCGGACTGTCGGCACGAGATATCGGACGCTGCGCCAGCCTGCATCTACTGCGGTCGCCCTAGCGCTGCGAATTTGACGACCAGCGCGGCAATCGTCGATTCGGCTGCTGCGCACTCGCCCGGATCAGCCGTGGGCTCGCCTCCGTCCCTGATCAACGACGAAGCGTTCTTTGCTCCGATTGCGATCCACAAGCTGCTGATAATGTCTTGTTTTACCCTCGGCCTCTACGAAATCCATTGGTTCTACAAACAATGGGACTACATTCGCCGAGTAGACCACAAGAAATTTAACCCCGCACTGAGGGCAATCCTCAACGGTCTGTTCGCCTATCCGTTGTTAAGATCAATCAGACGGCGTGGATTGGCAAGGCAAGCCGAGATAGGTTGGAGTCCTGCCTTGTTGACGATCATATGGTTCGCCATGGTGGTGCTTTCGCTCTCCACCGCTCGAGTTCTCGACGGTCTGCTGACCGCTCTGCCACTCGTCGTGGTGCAGCGGACCATCAATAGTCTGAACAATCTTTCTTCGCTGGATCGTCGCTATTCTGCAGTGAATGTATTCGGCATCGTGGCCGGTTGTGTGGTCTTTCTTCTCGTCGCCCTTGGAGCCTATGGTCTAATGATGGCCGCACCTCAACCCGCACGATAGTCGGTCTCTTTGGCTCTGCAAGAAGAGAGCAAAGCGAAAAATGAGTGCCCATGCTGCTCTACGTATACACTCAGCATCGTCGCCTAAGCCGCGCCGCCCGCCGCGGCGCAGATTGCGCTTTCCGCTCGAAATTTATACACAGGGGAGTTGCCCAAATGCCCTCAAGCCGCTTCGCAACTTACCAAGCCGTCAATCGTCGCTATAGCGTCGCGGGTGTATAGCAACCCTGAGTTTCCCGACATAGTCGGTAGTGGGTTTATTGCAGAACAAGATGGGGTGATTCTCACCAATCATCATGTGGTTCGGGCTTTAACTAAACTGCCTAGGTTGAAGGAATGGGGACCCAAGGAATGGCCCGCGGAAGTTCTCTATCTTCATCACATTCCTGACAAAGGGATGGCCATCGTTACTCTCCCGATACTCGGAGTCGGTACTCTGGGGGCGAATCCACCTCCCGGGCACGTTCACTACGGGACGACGGTTCCTGATTTGGGTTTCATCCATGTCAACGCGCGCGGTCTCCCGCCTCTGAAGATCGCCGATCGCGTAACTGTCGACGAGGGCGATGAGATTATGGTTGCAGGGTTTCCTATGGGAACGGATACTCTGCGCGCGCCCGGTTGGGTTCATCAGCTATCTCCGACTTTACAATCCGGCATCGTGAGTTGTGTCTTACCATTCCGCTGCGACAATCCTCACGCGCTTATGCTGGACGTGTTGATACAAGGCGGATCAAGTGGCTCTCCCGTTTTCGATCCGACCTCTGGTGAAGTAGTAGGTGTAGTCTACGCAGGTTTGATCGAAGAACATTCTATGCGCGGCGATGGTGTACTGGTGTATAATAGTCCCACCTCCCACACATTCGCCGTACCGGCCAACCACATACAGAATGCGCTTCGGGCGGCGGCCTCCTACAAGCACTCTATTTCTTCGACTGAGGCTGCGCCGACCTTAGCTGATATTATCGCTAACGCTGAGCTAGTTACTCACATGCCTAGAACGCCCAGTTCCATCGTTCGTAAACTTGGCCCAGATGACATTCAATAGTTTCTCCCGCCAACGCCTCAGCACTCGGAGCAAGAGAAAAAAGTATGGCGCGTAAAATCTGATGGCCAACGATGAGATTCCCTGCATCGTCGCCTAACCCCCTTTGCGCTTCGCGTTTCGTTCTCCTGAACTAAAGTACCGTTTCACGTGAAACATTCCTGTCTGAAAGCCCAACACACATAATGGTTATTCGCGAATTAGCCGTAATTCGCTGCGCCACTTGAAGGGCGCGGCTGGGACCTTGCGACGCGGACCCCGAATAAGAAGACGCCAGCCCCCTGAGGCTTCTTTGGGTGCCCCGAATCCACGAGCGAGGTAACTCAGGACTTACGCTGGCAAGATGAAGTGTAACCTGCGTGCGAGCGTAGTGATCATCGTATTTCTTTCTCCTGAACTAAAAATGTTTCACGTGAAACATTCGCGTCTGAAACGCCAGCAAATATAATGGTTATTCGCGAATTACCCTCAATTCGCTGCGCCACTTGAAGAACGCTCGCCGGCCGTGCGATGCTTCGGGCCGGGTACGACTTAAAATCCCTTTCATCGTCAGCAAGGAGCGACCGATATGGCCGAGGAAGTGCTCAAAGTCACACGCC
>Ga0187879_10001582_pt1 | contig 15596 bp, 16 predicted proteins | sample June2016WEW_19_1_FD_132423 | JGI IMG/M metagenome (GOLD analysis project Ga0187879, IMG submission 132423) | Peatland microbial communities from SPRUCE experiment site at the Marcell Experimental Forest, Minnesota, USA - June2016WEW_19_10 | ecosystem: Environmental > Terrestrial > Soil >... | reverse complement strand
CGCGCGCCGAGTGGCCTCGGCGGTAGGATGCGAAGCGTCAGGCCGACGTAGCTCAGCTGGTAGAGCACCTCCATGGTAAGGAGGGGGTCTCGGGTTCGAGTCCCGACGTCGGCTCTCCTCTCGTTCCCGCGCCGTCACCGCCGCTCGGCGCGGTTTCGCCGTCGCGCTCGCTTCAAGCGTTCGTCGCGCGGTGGCGATATATGGAATAGATGGGAAGCCCGGCCAACATGCATCGCCGCGCCGGCGCCACTGCGGGGAGCCGGGAGAGCCTGTGCCTGCTGCAGACGGTGCTCAACGAGCACAGCCCGGGCGTGCTGGAGGACCTCAACAGGGTCGCCCATCTGGCGATCGCGACCGCGGAAGGCCTCGGACTGTCCGAGTACGAGGTGGAACGCGTGGAGCTGGCGGGGCGTCTGCACAACGTCGGCGATCTCGCGATCCCGGAAGCGATCCTGAACAAGCCGGGCACGCTCTTCAACGAGGAGTGGGTGATCATGTGCACGCACGCGGAGATCGGCGAGCGCATCCTCGCCTGCGCACCGTCGCTCGCGCATGTCGCCGAGCTCGTGCGCTCGCACCACGAGCGCTGCGACGGTCGCGGCTACCCCGACGGGCTCGCCGGCGAGGACATACCCATCGGCGCGCGCATCATCTCTGTCTGCGCCGCGTTCGTCGCGATGATGAGACATCGTCCGTTCAGCGACGCGATCACCGTCGAGGAGGCGCTCGCCGAGATCCGCAAGTGCTCCGGATCGCAGTTCGACCCACGCGTCGCGGACGTGTTCTGCGAGCTCCTTCGACTTGCTCGGGCATAGCGCGTGCGCGCGCGCGAGGAACGCCGATTTCTCCGTCGAGGCTCGTGTGTCGCCGGCCGCAAGCCGATATCTACAGCGTGAGCCCCTCGCTCCACAAGCTCCGCATGAACAAAAGGCTGATGGCGTATACCGCGGCCGCCATGTACGGCGGCGCGGCCTTCGACGGCTCGATCGAGGGCTTCCTCCCGGGCGACCCCAGCTTCGCGATCACCCCCGTGCTCGTCTCGATCGCGGCGACCGCCGTGCTCGTGCTGTTCGGACCGCGGCTGCCCCGTCTGGGGCTCGCGGCGCTCGGGCCGATCGGCGTCGCGACGATCGCCTACGCGCTGAGCGCGACGCCAGGCGCGGGGGACGGCGCGGTCCTGTACATGTGGCCCGTGCTGTGGACGACGTTCTTCTTCGGGCGCCGCGGCGCCATATCGATCGTCGCGTGCGTCGGCGTGGCCCACGCGATCACGCTGGCCTCGCTGCCGGCCGCCAGCAGCTACCCCGGCCGGTGGGTGGACGTGATGATCTCCGTGTCCGTCGTGTCGGTGGTGATCCTGACGCTCGTGCACCGCAACGACCTGCTGCTCACCCAGCTGGCCGACGAAGCGCGGACCGACGCCCTCACCGGCCTTCTCAACCGGCGCGGCTTCGACGAGCACGCCTCGCTCGAGCTCGCGCACTCCAGGCGCGAGGGTCGCTCGCTCGCGGCGATCGCGTTCGACATCGACTACTTCAAGCGCATCAACGACGAGTTCGGACACGAGATCGGCGATCGGGTTCTCGCTCGCATCGGCACGCTCCTGGCGGCGCAGTCCAGGGACATCGACGTGACCGCCCGCTTCGGCGGCGACGAGTTCGTGGTGCTGCTGCCCGGCAGCACCAGCTCCGACGCGGAGGCGTTCGCGCAGCGCGTCCGCAGCGCGCTCGCGGCCGACCGGTCCGGTGAGCTGCCGACCGTGCGGGTGAGCGCCGGGATCGTCGCAGCCGTCGCACCGCACGACGTCGAGGCGATCCTGCAGGGCGCCGACACCGCGCTGTACAACGCCAAGCGCGCCGGACGCGATCGCACGGTCGTCTCCGATCAACACGACCACATCCGCGCCCGCGCCCTCCGGCGAGCTGCTGACGATACGTCCAGGCCTGTTTTGTAGGGTCACGCCCCGGCACGCGCCGACCGACCCCTGTTGTATGCGGAGCGCGAGCGAACAGCCGGCGCGGGCGATGGCGGGCATCGAGCCGCGTGACGAGCACGGCCTCAGGGTCTGGACTCCGATCGCCATGTGGCTGGCGGGCGGCTGCACGATCGCGGTGGCGACCGTGCTCCCGGGCGCCGGCGCCCTGCACGTCGCGCAGCTGCGCGGTCTGGCCGGCGCCGGCCTGTGCGCGGCGATCTTCACGTTCGTGGTGTTTCGGCCTGCGTCGAATCGCGCGCTGTACGCGCTCACGAACGTCTTCACAGCGCTCGGATCGGTGTCGGTGTGGCTGGCGTGCCTGTGGTCCGGAGGCGCGAGCAGCGGGTTCATCGAGATGTACTTCTTCACGGTGCTGTACGCCGCCTACTTCTTCCGCACCAAGCAGGCGGCCTGCCAGCTCGCGCTCGTGACCGTGCTGGCGGCATCTCCGGCGGTCTACGACACCTCGCTGCAGGGAACGCAGTTCCCGGGCCATCTGCTCGTGCTGGTCGCGGCGCTGTGGGGGATGGCGCTGGTGATCGGCTACCGCAAGCGAAGCCTGCTGCTCGCCGAGCTGCGCTCGCGCGAGCAGGCGCTCTCGGACCCGCTGACCGGGCTTCACAACCTGCGCAGCCTGCGCGAGCGCGCGAGCCTGCACCCGCCGGCGGAGGGCACCGGCGTGCTGATCATCGACGTCGACGAATTCAAGGCCGTCAACACCGCCTACGGTCACACGGGCGCCGACGAGCTGTTGCGCCTGGTCGCCATCGAGTTGCTGGAGCTGGCCGACGAGCGCGACTTCGTGGCCCGCATCGGTGGAGACGAGTTCGCGGTGCTCGTGTCGCGCAGGAGCAGGATCGAGCTCGAGGAGCTCGCCGCTCGATGCGCGCAGGCGGTCCAGATCGCCGCCGCGCGGACCGGCCTCGCGGACCGCGTCGTCACGGGCAGCGTCGGCGCTGCGATGTGGCCGCAGGACGGGCAGACCCTCTCCGAGCTCCTCACGGCCGCCGACAGAGAGATGTTCGGCGCGAAGGCACGCAAACGCCGGGCCGGCGAGGCTCCGGTGGCGCGTGCGAGAGTGGCCGCGCGGCCGGCCGGCGACGAGCGTGAGGCGCATGAGTCCAGCGCCGTCGCGGGCCCGCCGCTGAGGCTGGTCGGCAAGCAGCCGACCGGCGTGCACCAGACGACCGGCGAGCGCGGCCGGACGGGCGGACCGTGGCGCTCGCTCCCGCAGCAGACGAGCACCGCGGCGGCGTCGTGGATGGGAGCGGCGGCGACGACCCTGATCGTGATCCTGCTGCCGGGCGCCGACAGATCGCATCTGTCGCTCGCGCTCACGCTGATCGCCTGCGCCGCGGCCGTGTCCGCGCTCATGATCCTGCTGGGACCGCTGATCGGCGGCATCGTGTACGCCGCCTCCGACGCGCTCGCGGTGCTCGGCATCGCGCTGGGCGTGTACCTGACGGGAGGCACCACGAGCCCGCTGCTCCCGCTCGTGTTCCTCGCGGTCGCCTTCGCCGCGTATTTCTACGCCCCCCGGGGCGCCATGCTGCGGCTGGCGGGAGCGGTGGCGGTCTGCGCGAGCCCGTTCCTGTACGCCAGCGACGACGCGCGCGTCCAGTTCGTGGTTCCGTTCGTCGCGCTGATCGCGACCGCGGGCGTGCTCTCGATCATCATCCTCTACAACAAGCGCGAGCTCGCACAGGCGGCGCGCACGGCACGCGAGATGGCGGCGCACGACCCGCTGACCGGCCTGCCGAACCGGCGCGCGTTCCACGAGCGCGTCAGCCGCGCGCTGGAGCTCGCACGCGCGAGGAACGACTCTCCCACGCTGTCGATCGCGATGATCGACCTCGACAACTTCAAGCGCGTCAACGACACGTTCGGCCACGCCGCCGGAGACCTCGTGCTGCTTGCGATCGCGCGTGCGCTGAACGTCGCCACGCGGCCGGGCGACTGCGTCGCGCGCATCGGCGGCGACGAGTTCGCGCTGCTCGCGCGCGGCGTCGACGCCTCCGCCAGCCACGCGCTCGGCGTTCGCTGCGTGCGCGCCGTCGAGGCCGCAGTCAAGCGAGCGGGATACGCCGACTGCGGCGTATCCGCGACCGTCGGCTACGCCCTCTTCCCCCACCACGGCACCACGCTCGACGCGCTCGCCGCCGCAGCCGACTCGGCGCTGATGGACGCCAAGACCAAAGGCAAGCGCCAGGTCAGCTGCGCCGTCGAGAAGTCGACGGCCTAGCTGCGCCGTCCAGAAGTCGACGGCCTTGTAGAGAGGCGCCGTGGCATAGTTTTATGCCGAAAATCTATTTTCTGCTGGTACAGTATAAAATTATATGCAGGTAGAAAATAGGTCGGACCGCATCCTCGCGTCGGTGCTCGACGGAGCCGTCGTGCGGGCTACGCCCGACGCCACGCCAGCGCAACCGGACATGATCGTGCGGACCCGGGACGGCCGGGAGATCGTGCTCGAGATCAAGTGGGCGGCCGAGGGCTGGCCAGCTGATGTTCGTCGCGTCGCCCACGACGTCCCCCAACCATGGCCCGAGCGGGTCGTGGTCGTCGCTCGCCATCTGTCCCCGGGAGCGATCGAATGGCTGCGCGAGCTCGACGCCAACTGGGCCGACGAAACGGGACAGGCGCGAATCTTCGGCCCAGACGGGCTGCTCGTCATCCGTGAGCCCGCGGTGCGTCGTGCTGACGCACCCCCTGGGTCCGCCCTGTCCTGGTCGCCATCGGCACTGTCGCTCGCCGAGTCGATCCTGGCACGACCAGACGAACCGCTCGTCGCCGCGCAGCTCGCACGGGTCTCACATTGGTCAACCCCGCAGGCAGCGAGCGTGCTCAAGGCGTTTGACGGGGAAAAGTGGACAGCCAAGCGCGGACCCGCTCGCGGACCGGCAGCGCACCGAGAGCTGATCGACGCCGACGGGATGCTCGCATCCTGGTCGGCTGCCGTCGCCGCGTACCGAGGCGAGGTCAGAGTTGCTCACCGGGCAACGCGCGACGTCATGGGGCTGCTACATGGGGAGCTCGGCGCCGCACTGAACCGCCACGTCACCTGGGCGGCAAGCGGCTGGGCCGGGCTCGAGCTCGCGGCCCCCTTTGCCACCACCACACCCACCTTGCACCTCTACGTCGCAGACGAGGACTTCGCGGGCCCGCTGTCGACAGCGATGAAGGAAGGTGGTCTACGCGAAGTCGACGAGGGCGGCCGCGTCAATTTCTGGCGCGCGGATCGCCGCGTCCTCGAGCTCGCGGATGAGCACGGCGCTCTGCCGGTTGCCGACGCTCCGCGACTGTACGCGGATCTGGCGTCCTTCGACGCACGCGGACAGGACGCAGCCGATCACGTCAAGCGAGAGCTGATCGACCCCCTGCATCCGGTGTCCCGGAGCAACGCCGGTAGCGCCGACGGGAGTGCTGTGTGACCGAAGGGGAGCGTTCACGCGAGACCCGGGCGCGAGCCGAGACCGCACTCGTGCGGCTCCTGTATGAGCTGCGCGAAGACGAGCCGTTCTTGGTTGTCCTGTGTGGTTTGGTCCCAGAGGTTCTGACGGCCGAGGGTGAAGACGTCGTTCCCGAGCACTTGGGCACCACGGACGTCGACGTGCTGCTCATGACGCACGTGGAGCCCGATCGAGACCTGGGCGTCGTCGAGCGAGCGCTCGAACGCTTGGAGTTCGATCCCGACCCAGACGAGGACGGCTGGCGTTGGCGGGGTCAGATCGACGGCTTCCCTGTCCGCGTCGAGTTCTTGTGTGACCTGGGTAGCCACCCGGCGGGAGAGAGCATCCGGCCGATTGGCTGCCGCGAGCTCGCGGCAGCCAATCTGCGCGGGACCGGCTATGTGGCGCGCGACTTTGCGTGGGAGCAGCTGGAGGGGAGCTCGTAGACGGCACACACGTGAGCGTCCAGGGGCGGTTCGCGGGCTTGGAGGGCTACCTCCTGTCGAAGTGCGTGGCCACACGGACACGAGCAGCCGACAAGGACTACTACGACTTCGCGTACGTGCTGATGCACAACCGGGCTGGCGGCCCAGAGCAAGCCGCCGACCGGCTACTCGAGGGCAGCCTCGCGGACGCACTGGGGCCCTTGAGGAGCACTTTCCTGGAGGTCCGAGAGCGCTACCGTACCTCGTCGGACCCAGGCCCAGCGGGGTATGCGCGTCAAGCTATACAGGTGGAGCCTGAAGCTACGGCGGCGGAGCTGCGGGCAGACGCAGTCGATGTCGTGCAGCGCTTTCTTGAGGCCCTGCATCGGTGAGTCGTATATAGCCCCGCGCTCGGGTTGCCGTAGATTTACGCCATGCCCGACCTGCGCTTCGCCGCACCGTCAGGGGAGCTCGGCGGCTACCTCGCGCTGCCGGTGGGCGAGGGCCCGCATCCGGGGGTGGTCGTGATCCAGGACGCGCTCGGGCTCTCCGACGACATCCGCGAGCAGGCCGACCGGCTGGCCGCCGCCGGCTACCTCGCGTTCGCCCCCGACCTTTACTCCGGTCGCGGCATCCGCTGCGTGGTGGCGACGATGCGCGCGTCGCGCTCGGGCACCGGACCCGCGTACGCGGACATCGAGGCGGCGCGCGCGCTGCTCGTCGCGCGCGAGGACTGCACCGGGCGGATCGGCATCATCGGCTTCTGCATGGGCGGCGGCTTCGCGCTGCTGTGCGCGCCCAGCGGCGGGTACGGGGCGGCGTCGGTCAACTACGGCGAGGTTCCCGCAGACGCGGCCGAGCGACTGCGGGGCGCGTGCCCCGTCGTCGCGAGCTTCGGCGCTCGCGACCGCGGCCTGCGCGGCCGCGCCGAGCGCCTCGAGCGGGCGCTGAGCGCCGTCGGCGTCGAGCACGACGTCAAGGAGTACCCCGACGCCGGCCACAGCTTCCTCAACCGCTTCAACACCGGCCCCCTGTTCACGCCGCTGCTGCACGTCGCCGGCATGGGCTACCACCATCCGTCCGCGGAGGACGCTTGGCGGCGCATCCTCGCGTTCTTTGGCGAGCATCTCGGGTGAGCGCGAGCCCAGATGGGTGCTCGGCGCCCCCTCAACCCCATTCCTCTTGGTGGGAGACCTCAGGGTCCTCCTCCAAGGGCTCGCGTACGCGGTTGCGGAAGGTCACCTCGTCGATCTCACCTTCGGCGCGCTCGGCGAGAACGCGCACCTGAATCTGCATGGTCCCCGGCAGCGTCACGTCGCGAAGGCCGCTGAGCGCACGCTGCACGGTGTGCAGGTCGTCCTCCGTCGCAGAGATGTTCAGCGTCACACGGCGGTAGCCGGCACGTTTGTCGCCGCCCGCGCCGGGCCCGACCGACTCGCCGTCGGGCTCTGAGATAGAGCTGGAACCAGGCACCATCCCATCACCCAAATCCGCGTCGCCCGCGCCGGCCCGAGGCTCGCCTATCAGCGTTCGCGCAGCGCTCTCCGTGAGCAACACGGCACCAGGGCCGAGGTCTATCTCGGCCGGATCGAGCGTCTGCCCTGCTGAGTGGACGAGACTACGATCGGCCACGCTCAGCGTCCCGTCTTGGTCGGTGACCCCGATCGCGTAAGCGAAATCGCCCGCGGCGACCCCGGTCGCGATCGCCTCGTGGAGCGGGCCGACACCCCAGAGCTTGGTGAACTCGTAGTAGGAGAAGAACGATTCGATCAGCACGTCGCACCGGACCGATCCACGCTCGGCGAGCTTGGTCAGCGCAAGCAGACGCTTCGGCTTGAGCGTGTCGAAGACATGCAGATTGAGCGCGTCTCGCACACGCTCATGGATGCTGCGCCCGGCGGACAGCACCGTGCCGAGATCCACCGACTCAAAGCGCACGCCGCCCGGTCCGTCGGTGCCTTCGGGCAGCAGGACCCGCTCGTACATCTGGCCCACGCTTGTCGTAAGCGCACGCTCGGCCTCGGTGGCGCGCTCTTTCAGCTCCTCCTTCTGCTCAGGTGAGAACTGGTGTCGTGCGGTCTGCCCAAGCAGCGCCGCGACCGCGTTGAGCACCCGCCCCGCCCGACGCGCCGCATCGGCCGTCGGCGGCGCCGCGATCACCAGCGCCAGTCCGTTCTTGTGCTTGCGGGGCGCATCTCCGCAATGGGTCACGAGCCGAGCGAGCTCGTCGGGAGAGGTGTCAGCGTCGGGACGCAGATAGGCAGTTACAAATGCCGGGACGCCGTCGGCGATCTTCGTCGAATCTCCGGGCCATATCGATATCTGCTGACCGCCCGCGCCGATCGCCCGCTCGAGCCTGGCTCGTACCGTGGCCAACACCTCCTCAGCGGTGAGCTTCTGCTCCTCGTTGACGATCAGTAGGTTGAGGTTTGGCCGCGTCTCGAAGCGGTAGCGACGCCCTGTGTGGTGCAGATACAGGAGCGTCTCGCGACGCATGTCGCGCAGCGCCGCACGGATCACGTTGCCATCAAGACCCGGGACGAGACATGCCTGGACGATCTCGCGCTCGAGCGCACCCCTCTCCTCTCCCTCGCGCGCACCAAATGAGAGCAGCAGGATCGTGGTGGCCACACGTGTCCCGACCTGCAACGAACGCAGCGCCGGGGACTCCCGTCCGATGCGCTCGTCGACCTTCGTGGTGCCCGCGCTGGCGCCAAGGAAGTCGGCCTCCACGACCGCCGCATCGGACCTTTCGATCGACGTCGCCGAGCGCGCCCTGCAGCTCCTGATCGAGGTGAAGGTCGATGCGAGCTTTCACACGCATGCTCTCGACAGTGGGACCTATCTACAGCCCGACACATACGTGCTTGCCTGGGAGCACGCGGTGGGACTCGACAGGACGGGCGAGGCGGAGATACGCCGCGTCGGCACGCTCAGTCGCACGCCCGCGGCTGCGCCAAGACCTGACGCCAAGCTCGAGGATGCCGATACCCGACGCGCAGAGGACATCTCATGGCACGCCGTCCGCGACCTCATCGAGGACGGCGTGAGCACCCGTGCGTTCGGCGAGCTTCGGGGTATCGCGAGCGAGTTCTCCGACGTACTGGAGGAGCGGGTCCTCAGCTCCGGCAGCGGCACAGCCATCAGCGATCCGACGCTCGCTTGGGGTTGGAGCTTGCTTGCCGACGTCCTGCCGGCGGTCGTTGGACGAACACCCGGCGCGAGCCTCGGACCGAACGTCGCACCGCAGCTCGATTATGTCGGACGATACATGCGACTGGACTTTGACCTCGAAGCGCCCGTGCAGCTCTGGATCTACGTGTCTACGGCCCTGGGGCGTTACAACGGCGGGCGAGCCGAGGCGAGCCTCTGGCTCTCCGAGCGCCCGGATGCACGCTTCCCGCCAGACGTGCGCGGACAGTTCGCGACCGCCGGCTTCAGCGAGGTCGTGGACCTCGCCGGCAGCGCGCTACGGCGCTCGTTCTCGGTCGATCAGATCCGGGCGTCGGCCGGGCGGGGCTCTGACCGCGAGGTCGTGATCGAGTGGCTCCTTCGCTGCCTTCGCCAAGCCGGCGTGCAGATCGACTGACCGCGTGCACCCGCGATAGATTGCCTTCAAGTGCCGAAGAACCCGCTCTTCTCCAGCTATCGCACAGGCGAGAATCGCGTTACCGCATCGATCCTGGCCGTGCTCGAGCGGGTCGATCTCGGCGTGGTGGAACGTCTCCTCTCAGCAGCCACCGGGGAGGCGAACTTGCCCCTCGTCTCCTTCGAAAACCAGGTAGCGGCCAAGGACGGGTCCGTGCCGGACGCGGGCATCTCCGCCAACTTTCGCTACCTGTTCGAGGTCAAGACCACGGCGCGCGCGCTCGACCGCAGACAGCTTGAAGGACACCTGGCACACTCGACGGGTCGTTCGTCGATGAGCAGCTGTTCGTGCTCACTCCCGACCCCGAAGAGCCTCAGGTCGTGGCCCAGATCCACGAGCGAAGACTCACGTGGCTGAACTTCCAGGGGCTGGATCAGGCGATCCGCGAGCTCCTTCAAGACGAAGCCGAGATGCTCGCCGAGCAAACGCGCTTCCTGCTTCACGAGCTACGTGCTCTCTTCGCTCAGGAGGAGGGCCTGCTGGGCCAGGAGGACACCGTCGTCGTCGCGGCCAGAAACGCCTACTCCGAGTATCGCGAGACGGCCGCATATGCCTGCCAGCCTGGCAGGGCATTCCGCGGGGGCGTCGGACGCATGGGCTTCTACTACGGCGGCGCGATACAGGCCGAGGTACCCCTCATACGCCACCGACGGGACAACGTCACGTTCAGCCGGGACAGTGCAACCGCGCTTCGCGAAACGGGCGACCCGTTCGACGCCGAGTTCGCCGCGCTCATCGAACGGCTGCTTGACACGAGCACGCGGGTGCCGGGACAGCAGTACCAGGTGTTTCTGCTCTCACCTGCAGATGGCGAGCAGACGCTGCGACTCGCCCAGCCGATCAAGAACACGACGACCGACCACAAGGGGAAGGCTTCCGCTTGGACGATGGGCCAGCGCTACACGCAGTCGAGCGCCCTCGCACAGAGCCCCGGTACGACGAGCGAACTCGAACGACTCGGAGGTTGATCGGTCGCATCCCAATGACTCCCGCGATCACGCCCCTGACCCGACCGCCTGCATCGGCGGCAGCGTCGCCACCGTGAAGTCGCCGCTCACCGCCGCCACCTCGTCCGGGACCGCAGCGAGGTTGACGTTCATCGAGTAGCCCATCGGCGCATCCACCGGGCGGAAGAAGTCGTCGAAGTGGCTCGCCACGATCGTCCGCGGCTGCAGGCGCGGGAGGATCCGCGCCCAGAAGTCGCGCGTGAAGCCGCGCCCCGCGATGCCCGCCAGGAACACGTCCACGCCGCTGTGGCGGAGCGCCTCGTCGATCAGGTTCGCGCTGCCCTGGTGGTAGAACGTCATGCCCGCCACCTCTATGTGGATGCCCCACACCTGGCCGCACCTGTACGCCGACGGCGACAGCCCGTCCAGGTGCTCGCACGTCAGCTCGCCGTCGAACGGCACCGCCAGGCCCAGCAGCAGCTTCGAGTGCGCGCTCGGCACGAACGTCACCGTGAACGGCCCCAGCTCGTAGCGGCGGTCCGGCTCGACACTCACCGCGCGCTCGCCCTCGCCGTGCACGCGCATCAGGTTCACCAGCGAGCTCGAGCCGTACGCCCGGCAGTCGTAGCGGCGCGCGATCGCCGGCACGTCCACCGCGTGGTCGAAATGCGTGTGGCCGACCAGCACGCCCACCACGCGGCCCGACGGTCTCACGAAGCGCTCATGCATCGTCAGGTCCGCCAGCGCCGGCGCCCTCCGCAGCACGCTCGACAACGGGACGCGCGACACGTACGGATCTATGAAAATCGTCTCGCCCTCGTAGCTCAGCCGATAGCCAGCCACGCCCAGCCATTCCAGCTCCAGCCCCCGCGCCAGCTCCAGCGGCCTCGCCGACAGCTCGCGCATCGCGTCCGCGTCGTCGCGCTCGCGCTCGCCGCGGTTGGCCGCAAAGCGCGCGAAGCTCGCGATCTGGTGGGCGAGATCCGGCACCGCGGCGATCTTAGCCACGGCGCTCGTGATAGAGAGAATCTATCAACCCATCATTGGCGCGAGTTGCCATTTCTCCCTGTTTTTGGCAACTCGTTTGCTACGCTTCTTGTCATGGGCGTGGTCGATCGTAAGCAGGAGCTGTTCGAGAACATCGTGCGGCTGCGTCGCGCCGGAAGACAGGCGCCGGGCAGTCGCGACATCGCCGCGGTGCGTGCGACGCTCGAGCGCGAGCTCGGGGAGACCATGTCGCGCAGACTCGCCGCGCGCGCGCTCGGCGTCAGCCATACGGCGCTCGACCGCTGGATCAAGGCCGGCGATCTGCCTCTCGTCTACTCGTCGAACGGTCGGGTTGAGCTGCCGGTGCCGGCGCTGCTCGACCTCTACGAGGCCGTAGAGGCCCAGCGCGCCGAACGTCCGCGCCGGTACCCGCTGACCCCGACTATGGGCCGGCAGCGCGAGGCGGCAGAGCGTTTGTGCATCGACAAAGCAACCGACGACGGCTACGGCGGCGTCGGACACGATCGCGCCTGGGCGCGCAGCCTCGCCTACCATCGAGCGGTAGCGACGCGGCTGCGCAAGCCCATGGTCGACGAGGCGCGGTACGTGCTGTTTCGCTGGCGTCAGCAGGGACGGATCGACGAGCGCTATGCCGAGCGATGGGAGCAGCTGCTCGAACGGCCGATCAGCGAGATCCGCCGCGCGCTCGTCGACAAGGGTCAGGAGTCCGACGACCTGCGCCAGAACTCGCCGTTCGCCGGCGTGCTCAGCGAGCCTGAGCGCCGGCGTATCGTGCGCGAGGTCGCATAGGTGCGTCGCGAGGAGTTCGAGCATGTCGTTGCCGCGGCAGCGGAGGTGACCGGACAAGACGAGTTCGTCGTGATCGGGAGCCAGGCCATCCTCGGCTCCCATCCACAACCTCCCGAGTCGATGCTGCAGTCGCTTGAGGCAGACATCAGGCGAGAGATTCCGCCACGCGTGGCATCAACGCGCACCGCAGTCGCCTGGTGCCTGGAGGCTCACGATCTCGTGCTCTCGAAGTGCGCCGCCGGCCGCGAGCGTGACTGGGACTACGCCGCCGAGGCGCTCAAGGCGGAGATCGTCGCTGCTGACGTGCTCCTTGCCCGTGTCCCGGACCTACCGCTCAACGACGAGCTCCGCGACCATATAGACAGGATGCTCCGCGGCGTGATCGCCTCGCTCTAACAGAGCCTTCTCAGGCTGTGGGCAAGCCGCCGGCGAGATACCGCGCCAACCCCTGAAAGCTCTGCTCCGGCGGCATCGCCTGCTCGTACGCCGCCGCCGTCTCCCGCGTGCTCGAGCCCGCCACGCGCGCGCGGAGCGCCGCCGCGAACGCCGCCTCGTCGCCCTCGCCCGCCAGCCTCTGCGCCCGCTCCAGCTGCTCGCGCAGCGCCGCCAGGTGGGCGTCGACGTCGTCGTATGAGCCGAAGTGGGTGACCGCCAGGCTGCGCGGGCGCCACGCTTCGATCAGCTCCAGCGACGCGCGCCACGCGCGCACGTCGATGTCCGGCGGCGGCGTCGGCGCCAGCACGCACGCGCCGTCGATGCGCACCCCCGTCACGTCGCCCGTGAACGCGCGTCCGCTCGGCTCGTGCAGGTACGACACGTGGTGGGATGCGTGGCCCGGCGTGTACGCCACCCGGAACGGCCCCAGCCGCTCGCCGCCGCGCAGCACCCGCACGCGCTCCGCCGGCACCGGCAGCACCTCGCCCCACAGGCGCTCCATGTCCGCGCCGTACAGGCGCGTCGCGCTCGCCAGCAGCCTCGTCGGATCGATCACGTGCCGCGCGCCGCGCTCGTGCACCCACACCTCCGCGTCCGGGAAGCGCCGCAGCAGCGACCCCGTCGCGCCCGCGTGGTCCAGGTGGATGTGCGTCAGCGCCAGCACCCGCGGCGGGTCGCGCTCGAGCGCACGCAGCAGCTCGCCCACGCAGCTGCTCGGCCCCGGATCCACCAGCACCTCCCCCACCCGCCACGCGCCGATCACCTTCGCGCGGCCCATGTGGCGCAGGTCGATCGGCTCCGGCTCGGCGGCGTCCACATCGGCGGCGGCGTCGGACATCGGCGACCGCCGCTCACTTCGCCTTCGGCGCGACCGTCACCAGCGCCGCGCTGCTCGGCTTGACTTCGATCGTGATCACGCCGTTCGCGTTGGCCGCGTGGGGCAGCGTCGCCGGCTGGCTCCACGAGCCGTTCGCCGCCACCGCCTCGCCCCCCAGCTCCACGCCCGACAGCGCTTCCGGCGACGGCGCCGTCAGCGACAGGATCGTCGCGCCGTGGTAGCCGCCGCCCACGTGCAGGCGCACCGCCACCGGGCGCGCTCCCGGAGGGTCGTCGTCCACGAGCACGAACTGCAGCGCCCCGTCCGCCGCCACGAACGTCGTCGCTTCGACGTTCGGCCGCACCGCCGGGCCGGGGCTGACGGTCGTGTGCAGCGGGCGCTCGCCGACCAGCGCTCTCGCCAGCAGCAGCGCGTACCACTCCGGCTGCGCCACCAGCGCGCCCGTCGCCAGCGCTTCCGCGCTCGGGGCGCACACCGGCGTATAGCCTTCGCAGTTCGCCGGGTTGCCCTCCAGGTTGATCCCCGACACCCCCATCCTCATCGCCTGCGTCAGATAGCTGACCGCCCACAGCGCCGACGCGAACGTGTTGCTGATGCCCGGCACCCCGCCGCACGACACCGTGTTCGTCTCATCCAGGCGAAACGGGACTTCCGCCTCCTGCGCGATCAACAGGTAGCGGCGCAGCGAGCGTTCCTCCAGCTGGCGGATCTGCGGGCTCAGCAGCTGCGCGATGCTCGGCGCGGGGTGTCCCGCGCAGCCCAGCGGGTAGTGGTGCCCCGTCAGCAGCACCGGCCGCTGGTAGATCGTCTCCGTCAGCCCCCACTTTTCGTACGCGCTCGATCCCGACGTGTCCGGGCCCGCGAGCGGGATGCCCGGCGCCAGCGCTTCGATCGCGCCGCGATACGCGCTCACCTGTTCGTCGTAGCGTTCCGGCGTCCACGGTTCCGGGCGCAGGCCGTGCCTCGCGTACGAGTCCGGCTCGTTGCCGATCTCGATCGCCTCCAGCGATTCTCCCAGCGCCGCCTTCGCCGCCGCCGCCTCGCGCGCCGCCGCCTCCGGTTCGAAGTGGCCAAGCCCCAGCGTCAGCAGCACGTGCCAGCCGCTCTCCCGCGCCACCACGCCCAGCTGGCCCAGACTGCCCGCTTCCAGCACGCCCAGCGCCCACGCCGGTCGCGGTGTCTGCGCATCCCTCCACGCGATCTGTTCGTCCGCCGTCACCCCTCCGAAGCGAAGCACGCCCGCGCCCAGCGAGCGCAGCATCGTCACCAGGTCGCCGCCGCCCGCGTACGCCGCGATCTGCGGCAGGCTCCCCACCTCGAACGACAGCCCCAGGAACGTCTGCGGAACCGGCGTCCCCGCTTCGCTCGCTTCCGCCGACACCGACACCGGGATCGGCCTGTCCTTCAGCGAGATCGACCTGTGCCTCGCACGGTGAGCCACCGCTGCGGGGGCCAGCGCGAGGACCATCGCCGCGCACAGCGCCGCGCCGAGCATCGTGCGCACACGTGCGCCCGCACGGTCTCGGTGGTGTAGGCGGCTAGCGCTCAGAGCTGACCGCGAACCAATCCGAATTGAGCCCCGGCGCGCCCTCGCAGACCTCGCGCACGACCTTCAGCACCGCGCGACGGCCGATGTCCACGCGTTCGTCGTGCGTCATCGACACCGGCGCGTCCGCTTCCACCGTCGCCCAGATCTCAGCGCCCACCTTCGCGAACGACGCGCCGTCGCGGTTGGCGCCGAGCCGCTGCAGGAGCACGTCGAGCGCATCGTCCGGTGGCGAGAACCCCGAGTGGCGTGTGATCCTGAACCGCACGCGGCAAGGCTACAGCGTGCCTCTCACGCGCGCGCCAGCGCGACCACCTTCTCGACCGCTTCCGTGAGCGCCTGCGGCACGCGGCTGCGCTGCACGTGCGAGAAGCGCTGCCACGCGCGGGCGGGCTTGTGACGGTGCCCGCGCAGGCCGGCGACCGCCTCGAAGTCCGGGGCGAGCACGACCGTGCGCTCCGATCCCGCCAGCTCGGCGATCTCCTCGTTGACCGTCCGCTGCGCCTGGCTCGGGCGCCTGCCCGGCGGCGCGTCG
>Ga0187879_10001579_pt1 | contig 15603 bp, 16 predicted proteins | sample June2016WEW_19_1_FD_132423 | JGI IMG/M metagenome (GOLD analysis project Ga0187879, IMG submission 132423) | Peatland microbial communities from SPRUCE experiment site at the Marcell Experimental Forest, Minnesota, USA - June2016WEW_19_10 | ecosystem: Environmental > Terrestrial > Soil >... | reverse complement strand
TGCGCGGCGGCCTTCGGATGAAAGTTCGAAAATAAGCGGCACGCCTGCCACCGGCTCGATCCGGCGGGAGGTCGGAGGAGTTTCAGAGACCGCGACTGGGCCGATTCTGCCCGCACTTGCCATCACCGCACCTCCGCAATTGCCGCCGCAAGCCGTCCGAACTCATCGCCATGATTCATTTCGGTGACCGAAACCAGGAGCGCGTCGGAGAGTTCGGAATAGTCGTTGCCGAGCGCGACGCCGGCAAGGATTTGCTTGCGCTCCGCCGCTTCCAGAGCGGCTGAAGGGTTCGCAAGCTTCAAGGCGAATTCGTTGAAGAACGGTCCCGAAAAGCGCCGGCCGATGCCCGCTGCCTCAAGCCGCGCGGCCGCCTGATGCGCCAGCTCGACGTTTCGCTCCGCGAGCTCGCGCAGTCCATTGCGGCCCATCAGTGAGAGATAGACCGTCGCAGCCAGCGCACACAGCGAATGATTGGTGCAGATGTTCGAGGTCGCCCGTTCGCGGCGGATATGCTGCTCGCGCGTGTTGAGCGTCAGGCAAAACGCGCGGCGACCGTCACGATCGCGAGTCTGTCCCACCAACCGGCCGGGCATCTGGCGCAGATGGGTCAGCCGCGCGGCCATGAAGCCGACGCCGGGTCCGCCGAATTGAAGCGGCAGCCCGAAACTTTGACCCTCGCCGACGGCAATATCGACGCCAAGTTCGCCCGGTGCGCGAAGCAGACCGAGCGCGATGCCCTCGGCAGTGGCGGAAATGGCCAGTGCTCCCGCGCGATGCGTCATTTGAGCAATCGCGCCAAGCGGTTCGATTATGCCGAGCGCGTTGGGATAGCCGGTGACCGTGCACAGCAAGCGATCGTTCGCGATACGATCGAGCGCGGATAAGTCGGTCGCGCCGCTCGCGTGGTCAAACGGAACCTCGACGATGTCGAGTCGCTCGAGCGCACTCAGATAGGTGGCAATGGTCGCGCGATAGTCCGGCCACAGCGCTCGCGAGAGTGCGACGACCTGGCGCCCGGGCATCAACCGTCGCGCCATCAGAACCGCCTCGGCCGCGGCCGACGCGCCGTCGTACATGCTGGCGTTGGCGACTTCCATCGCGGTGAGTTGCGTGATCAGCGTCTGAAACTCGAAAATCGCCTGCGTGGTCCCCTGGCTCGCCTCGGCCTGGTACGGCGTATAGCTGGTCGCGAACTCGGCGCGTGCGATGACAGCGCGCACCGCGGCGGGCACATAATGGCGGTAGTAACCGGCGCCCAGGAAGCTCACGAATCCCGACGCACCCGTGTTGCGAGCCGCCAACGCTGAAATCTCCCGGACCACATCCGCTTCGCTGCGCCCGCGGTCGAGATTGATTGTCGCGCTCGCGCGCAGGTTCGCCGGCACATGCGCGATCAGATCGTCAAGCTGCTTCGCGCCGATCGTCTCGAGCATCGCCGCGACATCGTTCCCGGTTTGTGGCATGAATCTCATGGAATCAACTTGTGCTCCCCCAGCCCCGCCTTTGCTTAACCGACAATTCAATCACACTCGCGCAGTTGATGCCGCAGGTGGCTCATCGCGCCGATAGAACGGCCGCGGCACGATGGTCGCCCCGGTTTTGCGCTCGCGAATTTCAACTTCGAGCGATTCGCCCACGGCTGGCGGATTTTTCGCGCCCGCGGGCGCCAGATATGCCATCGCGATCGGCCGTTGAATCGACGGCGCGAACGTCCCGCTCGTCACCACGCCGGCTTCATCGCCGTTTCGAAATACCCGGTAGCCCTGACGCGCGACCATCCTGCCGTCGTCGGTGCGCAGCCCGACCAACGTTTTCTTCAGCCCCTGGTCGCGTTGCGCGGCAAGCGCCGCCCCGCCGATGAACGGACGCCCCGGCTTTACGAAGGCCGCCAGGCCCGCTTCAAGCGGCGACGTATTGCGATCGAGTTCGTGACCGTACAGCGGCAACCCGGCTTCGAGCCGCAGTGTGTCACGCGCGCCCAGCCCGACCGGTTTGGCATCGACGCCGGCGCCGGCGTCGAGAATCGCCTCGAACAATTCGCGCGCGCCGGCGTTTTCCACGAACAGCTCGAAGCCATCTTCGCCCGTGTAACCGGTGCGCGCCGCAAGGCAGGTGATTCCGGCGATTAGTCCGCCGGCGACGCCGAAGCGCGCGACGTTGGCGATTGGAAAATCCGCCAGCGTTGCCAATATCGCGACGGCGTGCGGTCCCTGAACTGCGACCAGCGCGGTGGCGTCGCTTACATCCTCGAACTGCGCTCGCCCGGCGTTGAGTTCGGCGATCCATTCGCGATCCGTGTCGATGTTGGACGCGTTGACGCAGAGCATGTAGCGTTCCGATCCGAGTCGATACACGATCAAGTCATCGATCGTCCCGCCGTCCTCCCCGCACATAATCGTGTACTGCGCACGGCCTTGCTTGAGCCGCGCCGCGGAATTGGTGAACGCCCGCTCGATTGTCTCCAGTGCGTGCGGCCCGCTGATTTCAAACTCACCCATATGACTCAGATCGAAAATTCCCGCCGAATTGCGGACCGCAAGATGCTCCTCGATGATTCCGCTGTAACTGACGGGCATCTCGAAACCACCGAAAACCGTCATCCGTGCGCCGAGTCTTTGGTGAAGGTCGAACAGAACAGTGCGCTTGGGCGCATTCATCAGCGGCAAAATCCTAACAGACCTTTTTGCGCCGAACGAGACAACCGCGCGTGATCTGCCAACAACCGCCCGGTTTCTGTCCACAGCGCCTTGCTCGGCGCGATCCGGTGCTATAATCGACTGATACCCGATGGCTGCAATTATCATGGATGGCCGGGCGCTGAGCGCGCATCTGATGCCGGAGTTGCTCGCCCACGCCGACCAGCTCAAGAGCGAGTTCGGATGCACGCCATCGCTGGCGGCGATCCTGGTCGGCGACGACCCCGCCTCACGCCAATATGTAAAGAATAAACAGCGCGTGGCTGGCGAACTTGGATGCGACAGCCGCACGGTGCGGATGCCGTCGGCGGATGCGACCACCGACGCCTTGCTCAGCGTGATCGAGGAACTCAACGCCGACGCGCGCGTCAATGCGATACTGCTCCAGTTGCCGATCCCCGATCGGGTCGATCGCTTCCGCCTGTTCGATGCGATCGCGCCGGCAAAGGATCTCGACGCCGTTGGCGCGGCCAGCGTCGGGGGCTTTTATCGCGGTCAGTGGGGACGCTTTATCCCGTGCACTCCGCGCGGCGTGCTCACCCTGCTCGACTACTACAAGGTACCCGTCGAGGGTGCGCGCGCCGTGGTTATCGGGCGCAGCGATATCGCCGGCAAGCCGACCGCGCTGATTCTCGGCGGGCGACTGCGCAACGCTACGGTTACGTGGTGCCATCGCCACACGCGCGACCTCGCCGCCATTTGCCGCGAGGCCGACATCCTCATCCCGTGCGTCGGCACCGACACCGGCCGGCCCTATCTGATCACGGCGGACATGGTGAAGCCGGGCGCCTGCGTGATTGACGTTGGCTTCAGACGTGTCGGTCCCGGGATATTCATCGGCGATGTGGATTTCGAAGCCGTGAAGGAAGTCGCGGGATGGATTACACTCAATCCGGGTGGCACCGGTCCCATGACCGTGCTTGCGCTGATGCAGAACCTGATCGACGCGACGCGCTATCAACTCGGATTGCAACGCGCCGCCTACTCCGTCTGAACCGGGATTTCCGTTTTGAGTCTCCGATTGCAGCTCCGCGCATTAGCGGGACAGCCCCACCGCTGCAGGATCGTTCCTACGGGGCAGCCGCTACGGGTTCGAGTCGGATGGGGACCGTTTTGCACTTTTCGCCGGTGAGAAGACCGCTCCGAGTGTCGGTACCCGTGAGGAAACGTACCCACACGTCGGCTACGCCGTATTTCTCCCGCAACAGTTGATGGACTCTCGCGTGCGCCTCGGGATCAGGTAGCGCGCGGTACCGCCGTATTTCGCCGCCTCGATCGATCTCGACAATCGGGTTCGCGTCCATGTGCCGGATCCACCACTGGGCGTTGGCGTTGCCGGGGTGAATCCACGAATACCGTCCCTCGTCGACGATCCAGAGCCGCGCCTTGTGCACCGCTCCGGTTGGAGTCGGCTCGTAAACGACAACGACCTCTCGGCCAACTTCGATCAGGGCCAGGTGTGCGAGAACGTAAATCACGCAGACGCCGACCACGATTGCCGCGACGATGATCACTTGTCTCATCTCGTGCGCCTCCAGATGCGGCCAGCCGCCACGAAGCTACGCGTAGTCATGTCCGCTCTAACTCCGCGAGGTTCTTTGTTGAACGTTTCTACAATTCAACCGGGATTTCCATTTTGAATCCTGATTCAGACTCGCACTGGTATCAGGCAATTTGCAAAGCGAAGTTCGAGCTCGGGGTTGCGCATTGAATTGATCGCCAAGCTAGTCGAGAAGATGCTCGCGACTTAGCCTGCCATCTAACCCTTCACCCTTCTAACCGGGCCCTTCGGCTTCGCTCAGGGTAAACTCCGCCCGCATCCCGCGGCGGTGCCGATTCTCCTTTCACTGGGTGCAGGGCCCGCGCGCGACAACGGAGCGCGGCTTTAATACTGGGTGCAGGGCTCAGCCCTGCTCACCCCTGCCCAAGGAGGTGCGGAACCCACGGTGGGTTCCGCATTTCTGGACAGGGCGTTTCGTTCTGTGCGATGGCCGCGCGGTCTCAGCCGGCTACTCTCCGATCCCCGTCAGCTTGACGGTATGGACGCCCGGCGCGTTCGTCCCGCCCGCGCAAGCGTTGGCGTAGGTCCCCGGATCGCTCGCGACGGTTACGTCCACACAGGCGCTCGCCGTCGGAGACCAGCCAGACCAGCAGCAGCGGCACTGGCGGCGGCCCGTCGGGTAATGCGATCGCCGGGCCTTCCGGCGGCGGAAACGGGAGTTTCGGGCACTGGCTCGCGGGACAGCTCAATCCGTTTGGCCGGCCCGACCTCGGGGGTCTCCCAGATGTCACCGTGACCGTTGATGAAGTTTCGTCGTATGTCATTCCGCTCGGCGCAATTGCTCAAGCAATTGAGGAGTTGGTGTCCTTTTTCGAGTGGTTGTTCGGCGGCAGCAGCCCGACGATCCCACGCCAGTTGCTTCACGCCCGCCACCCGCTGTACCCGGTTATCTTGGGTGTCCAAGATGGCCTGATTCCGACCGAGGGGTCCGAGGCTCCGCCTTCTGAGATTAGCTCTTCACCTTGTAATCCTCCGCCCCTTCAAGAACTAATTGACGACACCGCCGGGGGACCCGGAGACGAGGATTGGTGTATAAATAAGTGCAGCGAGCTAGCGCTGGAGAAGGGGATTGGCCGAAAAGAAGCACCCGACCAGGGAATGAATTTCTTCCGATGCGTGAATCAGTGCATGGGTACTGGCGATTATCCCGAATGGAGGCCGTACTTTCCATCCGGGCGCAACAGCTCATCTTCTAGTTTCAGCGTGCCAAAGGTACCCTGATGGTATGTCATCCCATTTCTTCCGTTCCCTGGCAATCCACTGTATGAGGGGCTTTGAAAATGGATGATTTCCCCAAGCGCTTGGATGACATCGTTTCTTCGGCTTCTACGTACAGACTTTGGCGCAGGGAGTTATCTCAGCGGTTCCTGCTGATATAGGAGCAATTATGGAAAGGGACTATGCGCTAAGGATTGACTCGCTGCTGACGAGCGTTCGCGCAAGCCTCGATTCAATCGCTAGCTACATGAGGAATAGCATTGGTAGAGGTGCGATTTCTGACGATGAATTCAAGAGACTTGTTCAGTACATAGGTAGGAGCATGGGGGAAACAGTAAAGATGTCTAATGAACTTTATCGGATCTTCCCCGATATTGTCCCGGAAGAGTTGAAGAATCCGCCTAAAAAATCCTAGACGTTTGCAGATTCGCCCCATAGGCGGCGCCTTGTCTGCCAATTGTGAGCCTACCGGGGCGTCGAGAAAGAGTTTGCCGGTATGGGGCCATGACTGGTACATATCGCCAATCAGACCACGTGGGTGCCGCTGATCGATGCGAGCGGGTCGACCATCGCGCTGGTGAATGCGGCGTCGAACCAGTCGCCGGCGACCAGCTTCACGTATGACCCGTTCGGCAGCATGAGCAGCAATGGCGCCTCGACTAACTGGCCGTTCCTGTTTGAGGGCGGCGAGCATGAGTTTACCGACCCGGGGTCCCTGTACTATGACGGCTCAGGCAACTACTATAACCCGCAAATTATGAGGTCGTTGTCGGAGACCAGCCAGACCAGCAGCAGCGGCAACAATGGGGGCCCGTCGGGTAATGCGATCGCCCGGCCTTCCGGCGGCGGTGGCGGCGTCCCAAGCGCTGCGCTGGACGCCGGAGTGGCCGACGCTGCGAACAATGCTGCGCTTCTTGGAACCTACGGTGCTCTAGAACTACTAGGACAAGCAAAACTCGCTGCGGCGTTGTTGCCGTTAGGGCCGATCCCCGCAATCATAGCGACTGCCGCGTTGGTTCTATTCGACATCTTCGATGCGATTTTCGGCGGCGGCAGCGATACCCCTCCGACTCCGCGCCAGTTGCTCCATGCCCGCCACCCGCTGTATCCGGTTATCTTGGGTGTCCCGGAAGGGTTGATTCCAACTGAAGGTTCTGAGGGTTTAAAGATATGCGGAGACCCGCATCCCTCCAGCAGCCGGCCGCTTCAGAAGCAAAGCGCGGCTCCGAGTTCGACTCCGAGCCCGTCGCCCACACCCGCACCTATTCCGACTTGGCCTTCGCCACAGTGGTACTATCCTCGTGAGCCCTTGCCGCCTGCGCCGCCCACCGTACCATGGAGACCAGGGGGTTGTGACAATGGCAACTGCTGGAAGCCCGATTTGGGGCCGAAGTATCTGCCGGCCAGTTGCAATTAGAAGTCGATAGATATACGGATGAGCGCGAGCGAGATGAGATCCTCTTCTGCGGCGCCTCCAGTGTTCCAACCCTCGCAATCATCGTCCGTGCCAGCCATCGTCGTACTTGTTTTGTCGCTGGTATTGGCTTTCACGCCGAATTGGGAATGGCCGTACGAAATAGCGCAAGTCCAGCTCGGTCTGTCGTGGGCGTCTGCCGGGATGGTGCAGGCAACTGTTCGCGAGCTTCTCGTCCTGCTGGCAATTCTTTCTGCCGTGCTCTTCTGGGAGGGGAAGCCGCTAACCTCGATCGGCGTTCGGAGCCTTCGCACCCATGATCTGGGTTGGGCAGTTGTGGCTTACCTTTTGGCGGTACTGTCGCAAGATCTTGTGGGCGCACTCTTGAACTCTCCGGCGCTCAGACGGGTCGTGCCAACGCCCAATCCCGCTCAAGACTTCATTGAGCTTCCCCTAGCCCTTCTCCTCGTAGGAGCAACGGTGAATAGCGTATACGAGGAGACGTGGCGCGCGTTCGCCATTGAGCGAGTCGAGACGATATCGGGGAGTGCCGTCACGGCGGCGACATTCTCACTAATAGCGAGCGTGTCGACTCATGTGCCGTATTGGGGTTTCAGGGGTGCGTTAGTGATTGCGCCTGCACAGCTGGTACTAGTCCTTTTGTACCTCGGCCGAAGGAGTCTACCAACCTGCGTGGTCACGCACCTTATTGGCGACGTCTATCCGACAGTTATCCGCCCGGCGTTGTCTACGCAAGCCGTCGCCGCACTTTCAAGGTTCGGACTGTGAGGTGGTCAATCACGTGGCGCAATCGCGTAGCGTTGCAGATGGACCTAACTAAATCGTGCACAGATAGGTTCCCTGCCGGATTTTAGCGATTCGCGTCGTCGGAGACGCTCTCTGGCTCCGCAGATGATCGCAAGTCGCGTGCGCACGCGCGCGCGTTCGACCGATTCTCCGCTAGCGCAAGGTGGACCGACATCAAATGGCAACTAACAATAGAGTCGAGATATAGAGGATCATTGCTGCCAGTCCGCGAATGGTATTAACTGAATCGCGAACGGATGGACTGTTGCCGAATTCAAGCCTTCAACTTCGCCAGGCTGCCGCGCTTGCTCTCGTGAGTTGGTATCTGATGGTGCCTCCGCGGCATTCAAGTGGGTCGAATTCATTTGAGCAGTATCCTCCTCTCCCAGAATGGTCTGTCTACAAGACGTACGACTCAGCCGAAGAGTGTGATCAGTCTCGCCTGAACACGGCTGTCGGACTACTGCAAGACGCTCCTCCAGACTTTGTGCAGCGATTCGGGAGCACCTTTATGGACATCTTCGAGCAAGCGAGATGCATTGGGTCCGACGATCCACGCCTCAAAGAAAAATAGGCCGTTGTGTCGACCCACTCCCGGCAGACGACATACACCTACGTTCCGTCAGGGACTCCGAGCGTGAGCGGGACGGCGAACGATTGGCCGTTCCTGTTTGAGGGCGGCGAGCATGAGTTTACCGACCCGGGGTCCCTGTACTATGACGGCTCAGGCAACTACTATAACCCGCAAATTGTGAGGTCGTTGTCGGAGACGAGCCAGACCAGCAGCCAAGGCAGCAATGGAGGTTTTTCGCCGTCGGGGATGGCGATTCCGCCTCCATCGGGTTCGAGCGGCGGGTTATCTCCGCAGAGCGTTGAGAATGACTCGCGGCAGGCGCTTCAAGTGGGTACGGATATATATGTGGGCGCCAGCGTACTCGGAATCACCTATAGTGAGATCCCTATCGCGCTGCCGCTGGCGATCATTGGTGGCGCAATCGATTTTCTGGTGAACTTTTTCGAGGACCTGTTTGGCGGTGGCGGCAGCCCGACGATCCCACGCCAGTTGCTCCACGCCCGCCACCCGCTGTATCCTCTGATACTGGGTTTCCCGGAAGGGTTGATTCCGACCGAAGGTTCCGCCGGGCCAACGATTTGCCCAGACACGGGCGGTGTCTCCAAAACACCCGCGCTGCAGAAGCAGGGCACTGGGTCCATGCCTGGAACGAACCTTTCTCCGAGCCTCGCTCCTTTCAACCCGTATCAAGGACCAAGCTGTACAGAACCACCGCCGCCGCCCTGCAACCCTCTTGTTCCTTACTTCGTCGGCAGGGTGGGCGCTACAGGGGGAGCGCTGCTATCCCTGAGCTTGCGCCTCGGTGAGCTGCCGCAATTGGCAGCCCCAGCAGCAGCCGTAGGAGCCACGCTCTTGGTCGTCGGAGTTGTCGGGGCAGCCGCCTGCCAGGCAGAATGAAAATACCCCGAGTGGGCATGGAAGGCTTGAGCACGTGCTCGGTCTCCTATCTTGGCCGCGAAATCCCTCGCAGCAGGCTCGACGGGGATTTAACGAAGGAATGCGCGCGATGCCGCTCATCAACAAGAAGCCATGGCCCTTCGGGCGCTTTCCAGAGCCTGAGATCCGGGACGTCAACCTTCCGCGCTTGGTCACGCTTGGCCTGGCTTCGCCCGGTGAATACAAACTCTTGAGTAATTCCGCGTCCATTGGGAAAAGCGCCGACAACGATATTGTTATAAGTGACGATACAATAGCATCACACCACGCGCAGATTATTCAGCTTGGCATCGGGCGCTTCGTCATCGAGGACCTCGGCTCCGGCACAAATACCTTGATCAACGGAGCGCGCGTCAAGAAGTCTGCAAAGGTGCGAAGCGGGGACGAGCTCCAGTTTGGCGACGTGCAGTTGGTCTTTCTTGATCCGAAGGGCACCGCGCGCCTAGACCGCATGCGTGCCCTCGCCTTAGAGATTTCGATTTTCCTGCTTATTCTCTTGTTGCTCGCGATATCACAAATCAATTTACCCGGCTGGTTCGGTAGAGCCAGCCAACGAGGCAGCCAGTCGGCTCCAACGCCCGCAACGCGGACAACGGGATGACGGAAGGGGCGAAACGGGCTCGACCATCGCACTATGATCCGGCGGGGACTCCTAGCGTGAGCGGGACGGCGAACGATTGGCCGTTCCTGTACCAGGGCGGCGAGAAGGAAGGTTACCGAGCCGGTGCGGGTGCGACCCCATTGTTCCACACGCTCTCGGCAACGAAACCGATATCATTGCCCGACGCATCGTAATTCGCCGTGAATTCCGTTCCGCCGACGCTGGTCACATTCGGATCGGCCGACATCTCGCTGACGTTGGGCGTACCAATTAGAGTGTCATCCACGCCCCAATCGCCCGAGCCGACGAAGACCGACTGACCTTGGGCGGCGGCCTGCGCAAACATAGAATCGAGCGTGACCGTGAAGAACGTGCTTGGAGAGCAACTGGGGGGAGGATTCACCGCAGGGCATACCGGGTAATCGTAGCTTATGCTGATCGTGCCGCAGTCGTTGTCGGTGACCGCCTTCTGAATCGCGTCTAGCAGTCCCTGACTCGAGGGCGAGGTGGCGTCATCCCCAATTCGGTACCGCGAAGGCGTTTTCAGCCGCTGCCACGGTTCCGCGGCGGCTTATTTCATGGGCGTCTGCGTGCAGAACCTGAAAGCCCTCGCCGGTGAGCCATTCGCTGACCGCCCAGACTTCGCCGGGCGTGCGGCCGAAGCTCGCGTCGAACTGGGCGGGAGTGAGCCAATGACGGTAACGGGGCGACGTGCGATTTTGCAGATCGGACAGGAGCTGGTCGAGTTCAGTCCGGTTTCGCAACGCAAACGAAACTCGAATCTTCAGCGGACGATTCGCTGCCGCCCGCGAGGTCCGCTTGGCGGCTATCTCCGGGGTCAATTCGGGATGATTGCCCGACAGCGCCACGTCCCCCTGGGCGCGCGGCGCAGCGAGATTTCCAAGGGCGAATATTGCCAACGCAACCGCGCCAAGGATCGCGATCGCGCCGATCCGCGCCTTTCCCAACGATGCCTTCATCAGTTCCCCTACCCGATGAGACGACCGCCAAGCGCCAAATTTTGCCGGTCAGCTAAAATATTCGCCCCGACTCGATCACATCACTGCGAGGCGCGATCCCCCTTCGCCGAGTTTCAGAAACGACCCGAGGCTGGACTAGTTGCAGATGTTGGCCATTAGCTAGCCTTGCGGCAATATTAAGTCAAATTTAAAAAAGATCGGGTTTGCGCATCGATCGCCAAGTCAGATGAGAAGATGCTCGCGACATATTTAGCCATCTAACGGGCCGCGTAATCCGGTCATTTGACCGCCGGTGTGATCCGGTAAATCGCGAGATGCGGCTGCCGATATGTCTCGACCGCACGAAAACGATTCGCGTCTGGCAGTTCCGGCTTAACCTCATCGCGATCCTTCCAACTCACCAGCCATCCGCCGCCCGCCTCCGATACCCGCTCCTCTATAGTCATTCGCGCGGCTGAGGCATCAAATCCCGGAATAGCTATTCGCGAGTTGGCTCCCTTGAAGTAGTAATTGAATGGAACCGAGTAATAGCCAAATGGAAATCCACCATTGGAGACGTCTGCCGTGTTTCCGTTCGAAACGTACCCCGATTCAAAGAAAACCGGTTCCGATGCCCCGCCTGCGGTTACTTGCCCGGCGAGATCTCTCCACGGAGGCGGCTCGGTTCGGGCGAACGGCAGCATGATCAAGCATGCCAGCGCGAAGCCTGCCGCTAGGAGATTGCGCCACTTGATGCTCCACGCGCCGATCGACCCGGCAATCAACAACGACGCTGCCGCAATCCCCGGCGAGAGGTAGCGCGGATTGAACATCGGACGCAGGATCACTGACCCTACGGCGAATGCCAGTGCCGGCAGTCCGATCCAGGCCACGAGCACTCGAAGCGGTTCGTTGCCGTCTCGTTCCACAGCGCGGCCGAATACCAGCCACGATGTCACTCCAGCCGCGACCAGCCCTGCCGCCAGTTTGACCGCTAGCGGGTAGTTGTAGGGCGGACCCAGATAGTCCAACCAATGCCCATAGATCAGGTCCTGACTTTGTCGAATCGCGACGGGCAGGTAGGGAAGGAACAAGGCAATCGCGAGAACTATCGCCATCCACGCGACCGAATCGCGTCTGCCGCGCGCAAGATCGCGCAGCAGTATCGCGGCCTCCGCACCGAGAATCAGGAGCCCGGCCATGTGCGTGTAGAGCATCGCAGCGCCCAGAATTCCGCAGCCGATTCCGCCCATGATGCCGGGCCGGGACCGCACTCGCAGCAGCGTCAGCAGATGCGCGAGCGCGATCGCGATGAGCATCGAATACATTCGTGCCGTGTGCGCGAATACCACCGCGAGTGGGTTGAATGCCCACATCGCGGCCGCCGCCAGCGCCGTGCTCTCGTCGAACATTTCGCAGCCGAGCGCGAACACCAGCATCAGCGTCGCCAGCGAAAAGATCGCCGACATCGAGCGCAGCGAAATTTCACTCAGCCCTAATATCCGCGTGTAGTAATGCAGTACGACGTAGTAAAAGACCTGCTTGCCGGGATCGTGCAGCACCGGCGTGCGAACGATCGCGCCGACTCCCGGTTTTGCCGCCGCCCACGCGCTGTAAGCCTCGCTCGCGCCGAGGGAATCGGTGCCAAGATGGAAGAAATAGATCGATCCGGCGGCGACGAAGATCGCCGCGAAGATTTCAAGCGGCCGGCGCGACGGTCTATCGCCCGATAACGATTCCACTGTCGCAGACCCGGCTTCGGTCATCAGGATTCCCTTGTCCGCTCCCGCGCGAGATATAGCGGATTTCGCGCGTGCGCACGACCTTCCTCTGTTCGCACATGCCCTGACGCCGCCGCGCGCAGTCCATTGACTATCACGCCTCGTGCTGGCGTAACTGTTCACAATCATGTCCGAGTTTCTCGAGTCGGTTCCCGAAGTCGGTGCACAGAACGGGGCCGCGATGACCCTGCCACCGATCGAGCAGATCCGCTTCGAGGTATGGGCGCTCGCGTGGCCCGTGATTCTGTCGTTCGGACTCGATTCGATTCTCGGCCTCTCTTCGATGCTGATGGTCGGGCGGCTCGGCGCCGAAGCAGTCGGCGCGGTCGGACTCGCCACGCAAATCCTGGGTGCGGTGCGCGCCGGCATTGCGGCGGTTGGCACCGGCACTGTCGCGTTGGTCGCGCGTTATATCGGTGCGAACGACCGTGACAGCTCCGAGGAAGTGCTGAAGCAGTCCGTTGTCTTCGGCGTATTGGTTTCGACGATCATCGCGATCCCGGTAATAATTTTCGCCCATCCGCTGATCAAACTGTTCCAGGTCAAGGGCGAGATGGCCGACATGGGTGCGCGTTACCTGCAGGTCGTGATGCTGTCGGAGCCGTTCCAGGGAATCTTTCTGATGTGCGCGTCAGCGTTGCGCGGCGCAGGTGACACGCGCACGCCGCTGTGGATCGGCGGTATCATCGACGTGCTCGCGATCTTCCTCAACTATGTGCTCATCTTCGGCAAGCTCGGATTTCCAGCGCTCGGCGTGGATGGCTCGGCCGTGGCGACATTGCTCGCGATCGCCTTCGGCGGGATTTTGTTCTTCTACGCGCTTTCGATCGACGGGATGGTGCTCAACTTCCGATGGAAGGGGCTGTGGCCCGACTTCGGCCTCGGCAGGCGAATCCTCAGTGTCGGCAATCCCGCCGCCATCGAACAATTGTTGATCCAGTTCGGCTTCGTCGCCTATGTCGGATTCGTCGCGCGTTACGGCGCGAAGGAAATCGCCGCATATTTCATCGGCGTACGAATCCTGGCGCTGTCATTCCTGCCCGGCTTCGGATTCTCGGCCGCCTCCGCGACGCTGGTGGGTCAGGGCCTCGGCGCGCGCGACCCGAAGTTCTCGCGCAAGGCCGGATGGGAGTCGACCGGGATGGCGATGGTGCTGATGACTGCCATGGGCCTGGTGTTTATCGTCTTTGCCCATCAGATCGCGGCGCTCTTCATCGACGACAAACAGGTCATCGAGTACACGGTACAGTTCATGTATGCGCTCGCGGCCGCGCAACCGCTGATGGCGATCGATTGGACGATCACCGGCGCACTGCGCGGCGCGGGCGATTCGCGGTTTCCCCTTTACGGTTCGCTGGCGGGCTTTTACGGAATGAGGCTCTTCCTCACGATTCTCATTTGGTACCACGGCGGCAGCATCATCTGGATATGGTGGTCTCTGCTCGCCGACTACGTCGTTCGCTCGACGGTGAAAGTCTGGCGCTTCCAGACCGGCAAGTGGGAAACCATAGAAGTCTGAAGTCTGATTTCGCCCGCGCCTGTTGACGCTCCCATCGTCATCAACTGGACGCGGCGACCGCCGCGCGTAATCCTCTTTCCGTGGCACAAGCGCATCAAGCGACCGAGACGCTGGAGGGCACCCTCGATCAGGTTCTGTTCGTAAACGAAAAGAGTGGCTATTCGGTCGCGGTCGTGGTCGTGCCCCTCGAGCATGGCGAGTTGCGCCGCGTCACCGTCGTTGGCAATCTCGCCGGGCTTGAAGTTGGCTCGACCATCCGCGCTCAAGGCGGATTTGAACAGCATCCGAAATTTGGCGATCAGTTTCACGTGGTGGATTTTGAAACCGTGCGGCCCGCCGGAACGGTCGCGCTCGAACGCTACCTCGCTTCGGAAATAAAGGGCGTCGGTCCCGCCTTCGCACGAAGAATCGCGGAGTACTTCGGCGACTCACTCGGCGAGGTGCTCGACAACGCTCCGGAACGGATGCGTGAAGTTTCCGGCATCGGCGCCGCGGTCGCGCTGCGAATCGCGACTGCATGGCGCGACTCGTCGGGGCTGCGCGAGCTGACGGTTTTTCTACGCGGGCACGGCTTGGCTGCCTCGCACGCGCGGCGCATCCACAAGTTCTACGGCAAGGACGCGCTCGACGTCGTACGGCGCGATCCATACGTACTCGCGCGCACCATTCATGGCATCGGATTTCGCACCGCCGACGCCGTCGCGGAGAAACTCGGCATCCCGCGCAACTCGATCCAGCGCGCCCGCGCCGCGGTCTTGTACCTGCTCGAGCGCATGTCCGACGAGGGACACGTCTATTCGCCCTTCGAGTATCTCGAAGGCCAGTTCCGTACCGCGCTCGAGATGGAGCCCGAGCTGGCGCGCGAGGCCGTTAGTGAGCTGGCCACCGGCGGTGAGGTGGTTGTCGAAGAGGCGGACGATCACACTGGCGTCTATCTCGCGCGCTTGCACGAGGCCGAAGTGAACGTCGCGCGGCGAATCGCGGAATTGAACGCAGGCCGCGCGATGAACAAGGAGCTGATTCAGCGCGCCCTGGATGCGGCCGTGCGAAGCTCTGAACTCGAACTGTCGCCCGAACAAAAGAGCGCGCTCCGATGCGCGCTGGCCAGCCGCGTCACTGTTATCACCGGCGGTCCCGGCACCGGCAAGACCACCTTGCTGCGCTCGCTGCTGGTCGCCCTCGCCGAGGCCGGTTTGAAGCCGACACTTGCCGCACCGACCGGACGCGCGGCCCGTCGGCTCCAGGAGGCATCGGGCCGCGACGCAAAGACCATCCATCGGCTGCTCGAATACTCCCCCGAGAGCGGCGGCTTTGTCCGCGGCAAGGAATTTCCGCTCCGCACCAACTATCTGATCATCGATGAAGCCTCGATGATGGATGTCGAGCTCGCCTCGAGCCTGCTATCTGCGCTGATGCCGAACTGCTCGCTGCTGCTGGTCGGCGATCGCGATCAACTTCCGTCGGTTGGCCCCGGCAGCGTCCTCAAGGACGTGATCGCATCCGACTTAGTGCCGGTCGTGCAATTGCAGGAGGTTTA
>Ga0187879_10001572_pt1 | contig 15628 bp, 14 predicted proteins | sample June2016WEW_19_1_FD_132423 | JGI IMG/M metagenome (GOLD analysis project Ga0187879, IMG submission 132423) | Peatland microbial communities from SPRUCE experiment site at the Marcell Experimental Forest, Minnesota, USA - June2016WEW_19_10 | ecosystem: Environmental > Terrestrial > Soil >... | reverse complement strand
GACGTCGAGCTCCGGTCGGGGCAACGCGTCAGCGGAACCAGGAACCACCGGTTGCTCGTGGCGACCGATGGGGGTCTCGATTGGCGTCGGCTTGATGAGCTGACGGAAGGCGATGCCGTGGCCTCCCGCCTCGGGGCTGATATGTGGTCCGTCTTGCCGTCACGATTCGAGGGATTTCAGCCGTCGGTCCCATACGGGGGCCAGAAGCCGGTCCGGATCCCTGAGGAGATGACGGAGGAACTGGCCTTCCTACTCGGCGCGTATGCATCCGAGGGGCACACCTCGCGTTCGACGTGGACGATCTGCATCACCAACTCGGTCGATGCTGTCCTCGAGCGAGTGGCGGAGGCAGTTAGAGCGACCTTCGGCATCAACGCCGCCGTCCGCCGGCCTGCTGACCGCTGTTCACAGGTCGAATTCAGCTCGAAGACGCTCGTAGAGTTCTTCGAGCACCTCGGATGCGGCAGCCGTGCCTCGAAGAAGCGGATTCCGGACGCCGTGTTGCAGTCTCCGCGAGAGATGGTGTTGGCATTCCTGCAAGGCCTCTCGCTGGATGCCTACGTCACGACGTCGACCGCTCCGAAATGGGCGATCTGCCTGGACTCCCCAGAGCTGTTGCACGACCTGCAGGCTGTGCTCGCCAACCTGGGCATCCTGCACGGGCGAGTGTCGAAGTTCAACCCGCGCTACGGAAAGTCCTACGACGAGGTGTACGCCACGGGCACGCACGCACAGGCGTTGGTAGCGCTGGTGCCATTCCTCGAGCCCGACAAGGCCCGTCGTGCGACCGAGCTCGCCCAGATCGAGTTCGGGAACCACAACACCGCTGACGTCGTGCCGGGGATCTCTCCTGCTGAGTTGTATCGCCTCGTTCCTTATGGCCGGAGCGGAGCAGGGTCACTCTGGCGCACCCAGTTCAAGTTCTTGGCCGACCAGCGAACCAAGCACGTCTCCCGTCGTACCCTCGAGCGCGTGGCGGAGATCCCTGGCGTGACAATGCCGGCCTGGCTGAGCCAGGTGCTCTCGGACAACCTCCATTTCAGCCCGGTCAAGACCGTGCGACCTGGCGGTGTGCACGATGTGTTCGACGTGTCGGTGCCCTCTTCACACGCCTTCATCGGAAACGGGATCGTCAACCACAACACGATCAACATGCCCGAGTACGCAACGGTCGAAGAGGTCGAGCAGCTCCACATCGATGCGTGGAAGATGGGCCTGAAGGCTGTCGCCATCTACCGGGACAACTGCAAGGTCGCCCAACCGCTCTCGACCACGAAGAAGGGTGAGGGCGGCGTACAGAGCGATGAGGACCCGGGGGTTCTCGACGAGCTCCGCTCGACTGCCCTTGTCGCCAAGGAGGCGGAGCTGACGGCGAAGATCGCCGACCTCGAGGCCGCCCTGCAGCACTCGCACGTCACGGCGCCCGCAACCACGACCCGGACGCGGCTGCCCCGCAAGCGCCGGTCGAACACCTTCGCCTTCCGGGTGGCCGACTGTGAGGGCTACGTCACGGTGGGCGAGTACGAGGACGGCCGCCCCGGCGAGGTCTTCATGAAGGTCTCCAAGCAGGGCTCGACCTTGTCCGGTGTCATGGACGCCTTCTCCATCTCGGTCAGCCTCGGCCTCCAGCACGGTGTGCCGCTGTCGACGTTCGTGCGCAAGTACACCAACATGCGCTTTGAGCCGGCCGGTATCACGGACGACTCCGAGCTGCGCCTTGCGTCCAGCCTCGTCGACTACATCTTCCGCCGCTTGGCGCTCGACTACCTGAGCTTCGACGAGCGGATCGAGCTCGGCGTGCTCTCGACGAACGAGCGGACCCAGCCGACGCTGCCGGGCCTCGAGGACGTCGATGCCGGTGACGCCAGTCGCCGCGACCGTGACCGCTTTGGTGCGGGCGGGGACACCGCTGCCGCCAGCACGTTCGACGACGGCGGCGCCGTGACGGGTCATCCGGCCGCCGGTAGGTCGATGCAGTTCGAGAACCGGGATGCGCCCTTTTGCTACGCCTGCGGCAACGTCATGCAGCGAGCAGGCTCGTGCTATGCCTGCCCGAGCTGCGGGGCGACGAGCGGCTGCTCCTGAGCGAGCCGGCCAGAACTGAACGGTACGACGGCGACCGGGCGGACAAGGGCCCGGTCGTCCCTGCCGTGTCGGCGGCTCATCGGCGGCCCCCTCGGCCGGTCTTCGGCGCCATTGGCGGGTGCCGGGCTAGAGGCGCTCGAGTATCTCGGCAGCGGCGCGTTCCCCTGAGCGCACGGCGCCGTCCATGGCGCCGTGCGACGTCGTCGAGGTTTCGGTTCCCGCCCAGTGCACGCGCTCGAAGGGCTGACGCAGCAGGTGACCGTGCCGCGTGAGAATCCCGGGTGGGAAATGTGCCATCGAGCAACCCCGGGTCCATTCCTCAGTCCACCAGGCCGTCTCGATGACTTCGCTCGGTGACGCCGCCCGCGGGCCGAGCCTGGCGGTGATGGCATCGAGAACCGCCCGCCTCCGCTCGGCGGGCGCGAGGGCGTCGATTCGCTCGGCGACGCGTCCGAATGTGAATGAGGCGATGACGCCTGGGTTGCCCGATGCCGGCGTAGCGTCGAGCGTGACCTCGGCGGCCGAGCCAGGTTCGGCCGTCTGCCCGCTGAAGCCATCCCGTCGCCAGAAGGGCTCGTCGTAGACGAGCATCGTCTTCGTCTCGGAACCGGCGACGGCGTTGCGGTACAGCGTCCGCCGGTCTTCTGGCAGCGCCGGGTCAAAGGCGATCTCAAGGGCGAGCGCCGGCGGCACGGCGACGACGGCGTGGCGAGCCGACACCGTAAGGCCGTCCGCCTCGACGACAACGCCGTCCTGGCGTTGTGCGATCGAACGGACGGGCGTCTTCAGACGGACGGCGTCGCCCAAGGCGTCGCTCATTCGCTGGGCGATCGAGCAGGCACCACCTTCGACGAGGTTCTCCTGGCTGCCACCTTCGATCGAGAACAGCGTGTTGATGCTGCCGTGCGCTCGCACGAGGAAGAGGAGATCAAGGAACGAGACCTCCTTCAAGTCGGTCGCGAACAGGCCTCTCACTGCCATCTCGTAGAGATCGCGGGCGATCGTGGTGCGGATGCCGGTGCGATCGAGGTACGAGGCGACCGATTGCGAGTCCCATTCGTCCGCACGATTGCCTGTCCAAGGCGATTCCAGTGGAACCCGTTTCGCCATCCGATCGAGCTTTGCCTGCGCCAGGGCGATCGTGATGACCGCCAGCGGGCTGATCTTCGGGATCAAACCCGTGTAGCGCCGCGTGCGTCCCTCGCCGATGAGGAGGTGGGCCCCCTTCACCCATGTCTTGTACGTGGACACGCCGAGCTCTCGGGCGAGCCCGAAAATGGCGTCGTGTCGCGGAGCCAGCCAGGCGCCGCCCCGGTCGATGGGCGAGCCGTCCGCCTGGAGGTGCGTCCAGACGCGGCCGCCGATGCGCCCGCGCCTCGAGGACGACAACCGCCTTCCCACCCTCGCTCAACCGCCGTGCTGCCGTCAGCCCCGCGTAGCCGGCGCCCACGACGCAGACGTCTGCGTCGATCTGCTCAGGCATCGGAATCGCACGGTACTCGTTGCCGTCGGCGGGTGAGCAGCGACGTCTGGGCCACGATGCTCAATCTCTTCAAGCCACTTGCGGCTGGCCCCAATCCTCCAGGAGTGTTCCGTCGCTTTGATGGCGAAAGAGCGGAATGGCGCCAAGAGCGTGCACAATGGCGGCGTCCTCGCCGAGGGCAGTTCGCCACAGCCCACCCTCGGTCAGAAGTGCGCCGAAGGCGACCGGTTCGCCGCCGATTTTGCGGATGAGTTTGAGGGCTGCCCGGCTGGATCCGCCCGTGGAGATGACGTCGTCGACGATGGCCACGCGGCGGCCCTCGATCACCTGGCGTCTCGCCCGATCGAACAGCAACCGCTGGTCGCGATCGGTCGTGATGGACCGGACCGGCTCGTCGATGGCGTCTGCCAGATGGATCTTGGGCGTCTTGTGCAAGATGGCGTAGTCGTCGAGCCCGAGCGAGCGGGTCACTTCGATGGCGAGGGGGATGCCCATCGTGGCGACGGAGGCGACGATCTCGATGTCGAACGGTGCCAGCTGGGCGGCGAGCTCGCCACCGGCTCGCTCGGCGAAGTGCACGCCGTGATCCACACAGATGAGCAAGGCAATCGAGACCTCGGGTGCCACCTGCACGAGAGGGAGGTCGATGAGCTGGGAGCCGACAGTGGCTCGGTAGGTACGATCGGCGGTCACCTCACCGACTCTGGCCGGTGAGCCGGCTGCACGCAAGAGGACCGTCGAAGGAAGGCAGGTACGGCCGATGACGACGCCGGCAAACCCCCGGCCCTCGCTCGCCCGCGGGCTGGCGACGCGTTGGATGGACGTTGCCCTCGAAGAGGCATCTGCGGGACTGGCCGAAGGTGGTATCCCGATCGGGGCTGCGCTGTTCCACCGCGGTGGAACGCTGCTCGGCAGGGGCCACAACCGGCGCGTGCAGGATGACGACCCATCGCTTCACGCCGAGACGGCCGCCTTCCGAAACGCCGGCCGACGACGGCACTACGGCGACTGCGTCATGGTCACGACGTTGTCGCCATGATGGTATTGCAGCGGCCTCGTGCGCCAGTTCGGCATCGGGGGCGTCGTCCTCGGCGAGTCGCGCAACTTCACCGGCGGGCACGACTGGCTCGCGGAGAACGGGGTGGAGGTTGTCGACCTCGATGATGAGCGGTGCGTGAGACTCCTTGGCGGCTTCGTTGCTGCCAACCCTGCCCTCTGGGAGGAGGACATCGGCCTTTGAGCTCACTCGGCGATCAATCGGGCGGACCGAAGAGGCGATCGCCGGCGTCGCCCAGCCCGGGGACGATGTAGGCGCGGCTGTCGAGCTCGGGGTCGACGGCCGCGCAGGCGACGGGGACGCTCGGGTGCACGGAGCGGAAGAACTCGAGGCCGGGCATGGAGGCGATGAGGCAGAGCGCCGTGATGTTCGTCGCCCCCCGGTCGGCGGCGAGGGTGCAGACCTGGGCGAGGGATCCGCCCGTGGCGAGCATCGGATCGCAGACGACGACCCTGCGGCCGGCGAGGTCGCTCGGTAACCGATTCAGGTAGACATCCGACTGGTGGGTGATCTCGTCGCGACGCAGCCCGACGTGAGCCACACGGGTGAGCGGCAGCAGCTCCTGGATCGACTGCACCATGCCGAGACCCGCGCGCAGAATCGGAACGAGGAGTACCGTTTCGTCGATACGGGGAAAGCTCACGCCCACGGCTACCGGTGTGTTGAGGTTCACCTCGCTCATGGCGAGATCACGGAGGGCCTCATAGGCGACGAAGGCCGAGACCTCGGAGACGAGCTGGCGGAAGACGTTGCTGGGCGTCGCAACATCTCGCAACAGCGTCACGCGGTCGACCACTGCCGGGTGGTCAACGAGCAGCACGCCGGGGTCGGCGGTGCGAGGCGATGGTTGCGGGGTCGGCGGTTGAGGCATGCGGAGGTTTCTAGTCGGTCCGCACCTCACCATGGAGCTGCAAGGGCGCGGCCACGGCGGGCGTCTCGACAGAGGTGAACCGACGTCGATTCATGCGCCTGGCCGGCGGCGTTCTCGCGTCCGCAGTCACGGGAGGGACGGTGTCGGGTTGCTCGACGTCCCGGTCGAGCGCCGGCTCGACCGGGACGGGCACGACGGCAGCGGCGCCTGCCACCACGGCGCCGGCCACCACGTCACCGGCTACCACGACGACGGCCACCACGTCACCGGCCACCACGACGACGGGCGTGCGGCGCCCACCTTCGAGAGCCGACTGGGCCTCGTTCGCACGCTCCCTCCAGGGCGATCTCGTGCTGCCCGGATCGTCCGACTACGTCACGGCCGCGCAGAGCTACAACCCGGTCTTCGACGGGGCCCGGCCGCAGGCCATCGCCTACGTGGCTTCGGGGGCGGACGTCGCCAAGGCGATCGCCATCGGGCGCCAGCACGGCGTGCCGCTCTCCATCCGTTCTGGCGGCCACTGCTACGGCGGATGGTCGACCGGCTCCGGCCTCGTCATCGATGTCTCCCGGCTGAACGAGGTGAGCGTCGACGAGCCCGCCGCCACGGCCTCCGTCGGTGCCGGTGCCCGTCTCATCGACGTCTACGCCGGAATCGCCCCCCACTCGGTGGCCGTTCCGGGTGGCTCCTGTCCGACGGTGGGCATCGCCGGGCTGACCCTCGGAGGCGGTCTCGGGGTGCTGGGGCGCCGCTTCGGCCTCACCTGCGACAACCTCCTCGAGGCCGAGGTCGTGCTGGCGTCGGGCGATGTCGTGACGGCGAGTGCGACGTCGAACCCTGACCTGTTCTGGGCGCTGCGAGGTGGGGGAGGGGGCAACTTCGGGGTCGTAACGCAGTTCCGCTTCGCAACCCACCCCATCGGAGCCCTCGGCCTGTTCACCTTCGTCTGGCCGTGGACCGCGGCCGCCCGGGTCATCACCGCCTGGCAGGACTGGGCGCCGTCGGGGCCAGACGAGCTGTGGTCGAATTGCCTGCTCTTCGCAGGGCAGGCAACCCCGTCCGGCTACCTACCTGTCGCCCGCGTCACCGGTGTGTACGTCGGGAGCCAGGTCGCCCTCGAGGCCGAGCTGCAGCCGCTCTTGAACGCGGTCGGGACGGCGCCGTTCACTCGTTTCGTGGGTGCGGCCGCCTACCTCGACACGATGATGATCGAGGCCGGCTGCGAGGGTGACAGCGTCGCCGAATGCCACCTACCGAGCGAGAACCCTGCCGGCGTGCTCCAGAGGGCACCCTCTGCGGCCAAGTCGGACATCCTCATGGACAGGGCCGGTCCGGCGGCCATCGCCGCCATGATGGCGGCTGTGGAGGCCCGTCAGACCTCTCCCGTGCTTGCAGGGGGAGGGATCGCCCTCGACGCCTTGGGAGGGGCCATCAACCGCGTTGCTCCGGAGGCGACAGCGTTCGTTCACCGCCGGGCCCGCTGCACCCTGCAGTACAGCGCCGGCTGGCCGGAAGGCGCACCACCCTCGACGGTGCGGCAAAATCGCCGCTGGTTGCGATCGTCCTGGGAGTCGATGCGGCCCTACGTCAGCGGCCAGGCGTATCAGAACTACCCGGACCCGGAGCTGACGGACTGGGCCAACGCCTACTACGGCTCCAACCTGCGGCGTCTCGAGACGGTGAAGGGCACCTACGACCCTGACGACGTGTTCAGGTTCCCTCAGTCGGTGCCGCTCGGTTGATGGCTACTCGAGGAGGCGGAGGCAGAGCACTGGCGGAAGCCCCCAGGCGAACAGTCGCCAGCTGTCGCCATGGTCGAGGGAGGCGAACAGCTGCCCTGCCTTCGTGCCGAACACGAGGGGGTACGGAGAGCTCTGGCCGATCGTGAAGGCATCGGGAAGGACTGTCACGTGGGCATTCTCACGCGGCAGACCGTCGTCGAGCATCCCCCAGTGGGCACCGCCGTCGGTCGTACGGTAGACGCGGGGGCGACCCTCGGGACTGCAGGGGTACGACTCAGACTCGAGCGGGAACACGAAGGCCGTGCCCGGCTCCACCGGGTGGGCAACGACGGGAAACCCAAAGTCCGAGGCGAGGCCATCCTCCTCCTCGACTCGACCTACTCGGGTCCAGCTGTCGCCGGCGTTGTCGGAGTGATAGGTGCCGGTATTAGTCTGCGCGAAGAGCGAGTCCGGGCTTGCAGCGTCCAAGGCCAGCTTGTGAACACGCCGCCGGGGGCCGCTCCACACGTCAGCCGGGCGCACGGCGATGCCACCATTTCGCGCCAGCCAGGTCTGCCCGTCGTCGTCGGAGCGGTAGACACCTCCGGCGGCGATGGCGACGATGATCCTGCCTGGCCGATCTTGATGGGTCAGCACCGTGTCGAGTCCACCGCCAGCTTCCGCCTGCCAGACCGGGCGATCCGGATGGTTCCAGAGGCCGCGTAGGAGCTCGAAGTTCGTGCCGTCGCTGGAGCGGAAGAGTGCCGCCGGCTCGACGCCCACGAGGAGGGCGGATCTGCCCGCCGAGGGCGGTGAGGCGTGGTCGGGTTGAATTTGGCATATCTGCGCCACGGTGGCGCCGATATCGTCCGGGAAGGTGACCGACGTGCCCTGGGTGCTCCAGCTCTGCCCGTCGTCGTCGCTCGTCTGCAAGGCCGACCGCCCGCCCGGGTCGACGGTAGCGGCGTAGTAGCGAACCCCCACCTGTAAGAAGGCCGGCACCCGGCTGCCCTTGAAGAACGGGCCGTCGGCGATGCCGTCACTCACGAAGAAGAGCCCATGGGTCGTGCCGACGGCTATGGGGAGGTGGTCGGTCATGCGGGCCCGGAAGCTCGACCGCTCTTGCTCCAATCCACCTGCTCCTTCACGAGGCCGACACGTCTCGATGCGGAAGAGACCGGCGGCTCATCGCACCCTGCAAATCGAGGTTAACGCCGCTCGGTCGCCATGTGGCGGATGCTGAACCGGACCCGAGCCCGAGCGCCGTCAGTCCTCCGGCGTGACGGCGGGCGTGACAAGCTGCGTGCGCGGGCCGACGGCCGAGACCCTGCTCGGCACGGGGTGACCCACGAGGGCGGCGACCAAGCGGGCGGCGGCGATCATGCCGTCGAGATCGATGCCCGAGGCGACCCCGAGGTCGTCGAGGAGGGCAACGAGGTCCTCGGTGGCGAGGTTGCCTGCCGCCCCTGCCGCGAATGGGGAGCCACCCAGACCACCGACAGCGGTGTCGAAGCGGCGCACGCCCTCCTGTAGGCCGGCGTAGGCGTTGAGGAGGCCGGTCCCACGGGTCTCGTGGAGATGGAGACCCACGTCGCTCCCGGTGAGGGCGAGTAGTTCGGCGAGGAGGCGCGGTGTCGCCATTCCGGTCGTGTCGGCGAGCGTGATGGCGGTGCAGCCGGCGTCCCCGAGGCGATGGCACAGCTCGTGCACGTCTCGGGCGCCGATGTCGCCCTCGTAGGGAGAGCCGAAGGCGCAGGACACGACGGCGTCGACGGGCACGTCCGCCTCGCTCGCCCGCTCGCACACCCTCGCAACCTCCTGCAGCGACTCGGCGACGGGGCGGTGAACGTTGCGCTCGTTGTACGTCGGCGAAACCGAGATCGTGACGGTGATCTCGTCCACTCGGGCGGCGAGGGCCGACTCCGCACCGCGGAGGTTGGCCGCGAGAGCCGTGAGGCGGAACGTCCCGCGCGTCGTGAGCGCTGCCAGTACCTCGGCAGCGCCCGCCATCGCGGGCACGATCCGCTCGGAGACGAAACTGACGGCCTCGATGCGCTTGCACCCGGCGCCGGCGAGCCGGTCGATGATGGCCGCACGATCCTGAGCTGACAGGGGCGGCTCGGACTGGAGCCCGTCTCGAGGTCCGACCTCTCGGATGACGACGGTCTCGGGCAGGGAACCGAGGTCTCGATCATGTGACAGTGGTCGGCTCCCGGGCACGGTCGGGACGATAGCGGGCAGTCGAGGGACGGTAGCCTCGAAGGCGGTGCTCGACGGTGAGGAGCTCGTGCTCGAAGGTGTGGTCGTGCACGGCGACGGGCGGGGGAGGGAGCTCGGCTTCCCGACGGCGAACGTCGAAGTGCCCGGCACCAGCGTGCTCCCGGCCGATGGCGTCTACGCCGGCTGGTTCGAGCGGGCGGACGGCAGTCGTTTCGTGGCGGCCATCTCGGTGGGTACGCGGCCTACGTACTATGGCGAAGGGGGCGCCCGGCTCGTTGAGGCGTACCTGCTCGACTTCGACGGTGATCTCTACGGGGAGCGCGTGCGGCTGGGTGTAGGGCACATCGTGCGGGGCCAGGGGCGTTTTGACGACAGCCAGCAGCTGATCGAGCAGATGCACCGCGACGTGGAGGCCGTGCGGGCGGCCGTCGCCTCGGGTTGAGCCGGCCGACTACGGGGCGCCGGCGGGGGATGCCTGGAACGTTGCCTGCAGCCCGGTGCTGGTGACGAAGTAGTAGGAGATGCCGTCGCGGGGCGTGTAGTGCCACGTCCCGCCGGGCGGGATAGCGGGTGAGCGCCAGTTGCCGTCGTTCACGAAACGCAGCCGCTGGGGAGCCGACGTCAGGTTCGTGAACGTCAGTCGGTAGTCGACCTGGGCGAAGAGGAGGTGTGGCTCGATGCGGCTCGGCGTGATGATGATCTGCTCGCCGACGTTCTCGACCAGGCTGATCGGAGTCGTGCCTTCCTCCGGGATGCCGACCTTCTTGCCCTTGATGGTCACGTATCCCGAATAGCGCACCGTTGTCATAGTGACGGTCGAGCTCGAGGGCACCCTCGAGGAGGTCGTGCTCTCGTGGGGCGACGAAGCAGCCCTCGAGCCGGAGGAGCAGGCACCGGTGCCGAAGCACACCGCGGCGATGGCCGCGGCGAGCGCCAGGCGCCGCCGCCCGTGCGAGCGGCTGGGCGCGCCGCCGAAGGCGGGGTTCACAACGTCGCAGGCAACAGCGCCGCCACGTTGGCGTAGCAGAGGATCGCAGCGGCGATCACGATCGGGGTTGCCAGTCCGTAGACGAGCCACGTCTTTCTCGACCTGCGCAACAGGTACCAGGCACAGAGAAGAACGCCGATGAGGGCACCGCCCCAGCCGATGGCCGGAGCCACGGCGGCGCCGTCGCCCGCCAGACCGAATTGCGTGGAGGGAAGCGCCGCGTCGCTGAGCGGCACGGAGGCGACGGGCTTGCCGGCGAGATCGGCCGTAACGACGAGGAGGGACGACGCCTCCACAGCCGGTGTCGAGGTGACGAGCGTCAACCGGCCGGCGCTGGTCGGGCTCGCCGGCAGTGGGGACCCGGGACGGACGACCCGCGTCGTCGACACCGTGTAGCGGAATTGCCCGAGCGCACCCGTGAGGAGGACCGTGTCGCCGTTCTTCAGCCGGTCGAGGCGCGCGAAGGGGGAGCCGTAGGTCGTGCGCCGCCCGGCGATGACGACGTCGCCGCCCGTCCCCGGCGGCGCGGAACCGATCAAGAGGCCGGGGCCCGCTTCCAGATCCTCTGACGACGTACCCTCCACCACGACTTGGCGGATCCCGATCGTGGGGATGTCGAGGATGGCGACAGCCTCGCCTTCGGGCGGTGTCGTGCCATTGAGGGCGGCCAGGCCGGCCGAGCCGGCCAACTGCTCAGCGAGGCGATGCTGGGCGTGGAAGGCCTCCAGGCTCGTGAAGCCGAACAGGTAGACGGCGAAGCCCGCCACGAGAAGGCCCATGCCGGCGGTGATGACCGCAGCCGTGAAGACGATGGAGCCTGGCTGGTGGCGTCGGCGCCCCCTGCGGGAGTCCGTCCCCGCCGGCACGCTGGAGCTGGTCGTAACCGGTTCGCCGTCATCAGTGGCTTCCTCGGCAGGAAGGGCGTCAGGCACGTCTTCTACGAGTGGCGACTCTTTGGTGAGCCTCGCGTCAGGCACCCTCGGTACGACCTGCGTGGCGACGTCGAAGGACTCCGACGAAGGACAGTCCGAGACTGAGTGCGATCAAGGCCCCTCCCGCCGCGAGCGCAATCGGGAGGGCGACGCTGTCGGCTGCGGCCGCCAGCCTGACGTCGGCGACCGACAGCGTGCTCGGGCCGGACCCCTTGGCCTTGGACGGCACCGTCGAGGGCACGGTCGAGCGCACCGTCGTCGTCGTGGTGGTCGTCCGCGAACGCGGCGGCATCGTGGTGACCGTCACGACGGTCGTAGGCGGCGGGGGAGGGGCCGAGACGTCGAGCGTGGCCGTGGCCGCCGAAGGACCGAAACGGACGGTACCTGCGTAGCTTGCCGTCACGTTGTCGAAGCCGACCGGGGCGTCCGAGGCCGTGCACGCCGCCCTCCCCCTTGTCAGCTGGGCGCTGCAGAGCGTTGTCGCTCCCGTCGTGAACGTCACGTTCCCCGTCGGGCTGCGGCGGGCTGACGACACCTTCGCCACGTAGCTGACGGGGTGTCCCTGCGTCACCGACGTCGGCCGGATCAAGGCGCGCGTCCTCGTCACCGCCCCCGTCTCAGCTTCCAGGGCGTTCGTGAGCTCCCGGTGGGCGAGGGCCCTCAGCTTTGCCGGCAGCCGGACATAGCCGTCGGGTAGGGGCGCCGTCGTCGTGTAGTCGAGGAGATCGGTCATCATCTGGGCGATGGGTTTCGATTGGGTAGCTGGGAGCGGGCCTTCCGGCACGAGTGCGTCGATGACCGTCGACATCGGGTAGCCGCCCCTCACGCGCAGCTTGGCGTCCGGAAGGGGGTAGCCGGCGTTCGAGAGAGGCTCGGCCGCTATCTCGGCCTGCACCGAGGCCGTGCTGGGGGCGATGAACTGTCCGGCGGCGTTCTGCAAGGCAGCAGCGTCGAGGCCGTAGTAACGGGCGTCTCCCCAGTCGATGGGTGCGAACCCTGCCACGGGCGAGGGCTGGAACTGGGGCGGGACGGCGAAGGTGCGGAGGTACTTCACGGCATGGATCGGGTCGGCCGCCTGCTCGAACAAGGTCGCAAAGGGCTTGAGCGCCGGGAATTGGTCGAAGGTCGTGCATCTGGTGATCGGCCACGGGCGCTGGTTGACCGAGGTCGTGAACGTCTTCTGGGCGCTGTTCGGGTCCGTGATGAGCTTGCCGTTCAGCACGAAGGGAACGTTTGGGGCGTTGCACACCCAGTTCGTGATTGTCTCGGTGACACTTGTTGTCTCCGAGGGGATGAATACCCCGTACTGGCCGGCGCCCACGAAGCCCCGGACGGAGTTCAGGCCCTGCAGGGCGGAGCACGGACCGCCCTTGCATTTCACGAGGTCGCCGTCGTAAGGGCCCTGATAGGCATAGGTGACAAGTCCGGCCACTTCGTTGGGCGTCAGGCGGAAGTCGTTGAACGGGTAGCTGAGGCCTTGCTGTTCCATGGCGGCGACGTATCCCATGACGACGGCAGAGGCCACGACCGGTACGACGGCGTAATGGACCTTGGAGAGCGCCGCCCGCACATCGGCCGCCTGCGGATCGTCCAGGAACACGACGTTGCCGTTTTGCAGCGAGCCCAGGATCAACGACGTGCTCGTGGAGGTGTTCAGTGCGACGGCGGCATGCTGTTGTTTGCACACGACCGGCGACTCGTGCGGGATGAGCCATTCGATGCTGTTGTCGCTGAAGGTCGACACCAACGTCGCCTGCTGGCAGCCGTTGCTCTGTGGGGCGAATCCGAGCGGGATGACGGCCGTGTCAGACGGCAGTGGGATGGCGATGTTGCTCGGACGCGGCGAGCTCAGGAGCGACCAGTCGACGACGTCGACCGAGCACTGGTCGGCGGTGTCGCCGCAATAGAAGTTCTGCGGCGGCGCCGTCGTGTCGCCCGGGATCTGACCGACGAGGGCGGTGTCACCCGCCACGTTGGGGTCGTCGAGCGTCTGGAAGCTCATCGCCCCGCTGCCGTTCGCCGAGATCGGGAGCTCCTGGTTGGGGTAGGTGAAGGTGGGCGTGCCCTCGAGGACGCAGTAGGGCGGGCTGGTGGCGGTGAGCGGCGTCTGGTTCTCGCAGTAGTAAATCTGGGCGACGCTTCCGGCGGCGAAGTCGGAGAAATTCAGGTAGATCCACTGGTTCTGGCCGAGGCCGTTCGACGGCTCTACGGACACCGTCGGGCACCTCGACCCGGACGGACACGGGGAGGGGATCGTCACGCAGGTGGCGCCGGGGGCACACGCCCGCTTCGGCGTCGCCCCAGATCGGGCGCCGGCAGCACCGCCCATCGGGGTTGCCCGCGCCGCTGTCGCCCCGAGCGTCAGTCCTGCGATCGCGAGCGTTGCCAGGCCGGCAGCGGCAAGCAGGCGCGCCAGCCGGCTCATTGTCGAGCTCCACGAGAGTCCGTCGTGGCCAAGCGACCGAGCTTCCGGCGCCTGCGCACGCGGGCCAGGGTGGGCGGGACGGCGAGAAGGAGGATCAGCAAGGCGACCGAGCCCCACATCGTCGCGGGCGAGACTCTCACACCGAGCAACGTGAAGTCCTCTGTGGCGAGCTCATTGCCGAGGGTCTGCCCATTCGGCAGGTTGGCACCCGGCTGCGCCCCAGGGACGATCTTCTTGCCCGGCCACTGTCCGTTGGCGAGCGACGGAGACCCGGGCTTCGTCGTCCCGCCGCCCCCGCTGCCGCTGCTCCCGCCCCCGCCGTAGTGCTGACCAGAGCGACCTGGCTTGGTGTGGCCGGCGTTGTGGCGCTTGGAGCCGCCCGATTTGTGGTGAGGGACACCGCTGGTGGGCGCCGTCGTGGTCGTCGTGATGGTGGCGGTGGGCAACGTGGTCGGAGGCGTCGTGCCGCCGCCCGAGGAGTGGCAGGGCTGCCCGACGATGCAGGGTTCGCCCGGGAGGACGGTTTGGCCGTCGACATATGGATCCGGACAGTTCGCCGCCGTGGCGGCGGCCGGCGCTCTGGCTGCGCCGGGGATGCGGTTGATGGCGGCGAAGTCGGCGTCAACGAGGTTGGGCGGAAGAGGCGAGTACCCGAGCGTTCCGGCCGATTGCTGACCCGTGCAGGCGAAGAAGCGGATGTACTGGCCGAGGACGGCCCCTTCCGCCGGCGACATCGAACCAGGGCCCTTGGGCGTGATGAGGTAGCTGTAGGCGGAGATCGGGTAGGCGCTCGGGAGCGGGTTCGAGTAGACGCCTTGCAGCTTCTGCTCGAGGTCGGGGAGCAGCTCGGCGCGCTCGAGTCCGACGGCGTCGGTCTCCTCCGAGGGCTGCACCCAGTTGTGGCTGGCGTTCTCCACGTAGGCGCACGGCATGTGGTGCAAGATGGCATAGCCGGTCTCGACATAGGTGACGGCGTCGTTCGTGCTGGCGACGAGGTCAGAGGTGCCGTCCGATCCGCTCTGACCGAAGAAGTTGGAGAGGTGGTACCGGCGGGAGCTGCTGCTGCCCTGCGGGAAGTCGGCGCTCACGGGCGAGCCGGCCTGAAGTGCCTTCACGAAAGGCACCCAGATGGCGGGCTGCAGGTAGTCGAGGTACTGGGAGAAGACGTAATTCTCCCCGGACGCATCGGTGCGAAAGACGGCGATGATGGGCGCGTTCGGCAGGTCGACACCTCGGTTGATGGCGGCGATGGCTGGGTCGTCCCACTTCGTGATCGTGCCCGTCCAGATCTCTGCCAGGACCCGCGAGTCGAGGTTGAGCGATCGAACCTGGTTGCCCAGCCGGCCTTTGACGTTGTACATGAGGCACGTCGCCCCGGCGATGTCGGGCAGGTACTGGTAGGGCGTCGTGGGCGTGTAGTTGGCTTGCCCGGTCGAGTAGCCGATCTCGGAGGCGCCGAAGGTCACCTGGTTCTGGGCGAACAGGTTGAGGCCGATGACGGAGGAGGACGTGCTGTAGTCGACGGTGTCTCCGTAGACCGTGGAGATCTGAGCGTCCCAGTTGTTGATGGCGAGCGCGGCGTAGCTCGAGCCTGCGCCGGTGACCTCCGGACCGGCTGCGAGCGCCCGGGTCATGCCGACGCTCTGAGCCGACACGGTCACGAATGCCAGAGCCGCCAGGAGCGAGATCGCAACCGATCCGCGGGAGAGCCGCCGGAAGAGGCCGCCGGCCGCGGCCGAGCCCTCAGCCGAAGCGCCCATGGACATAGTCCGCCGTCCTCTCGTCGCTCGGGCTCTCGAAGATCTGCTCGGTCGTGCCGGACTCGACGATGCGGCCCGGCTGGTTC
>Ga0187879_10001568_pt1 | contig 15646 bp, 13 predicted proteins | sample June2016WEW_19_1_FD_132423 | JGI IMG/M metagenome (GOLD analysis project Ga0187879, IMG submission 132423) | Peatland microbial communities from SPRUCE experiment site at the Marcell Experimental Forest, Minnesota, USA - June2016WEW_19_10 | ecosystem: Environmental > Terrestrial > Soil >... | reverse complement strand
GGTCCGGCCAGCGAATCGATATGGCCGGCGATCACCGCGGCGCCGATCGCGCCGGGCCGCGGGCTGCCGGTGTACCAGCCCGCCACCGCGGCGCTGGCCGGGACCTGCAGCGCGCCGCCCCGGCTGAGCCCCAGCCGGATCAGCCGGGTACGCACGCCGATCACCGGAATGATCAGCTGAGTCGGCCTGGCGACCGCCACGGTGGCCGAGGGGCCGGGTACCGCGGCGCGCTTGCCGCGCGGGACCGGCACCAGCGGGGCCCGGCCGACCGGGACAGCGCGGTGCGCGGTGCCGCTGGCTGTCGCGAGGCCGCGGGCGCAGATGCTCACGGCCAGCAGCCCGGCCAGCAGCGCCGCCACCGCGGCCGGCCGGCGCGCCACTCGGCGCACCGCGCGCGAGCGCGACTGGTGCCGGCCGAACCGCCTGATCACCTCACCTGGCGTGGCCGGCCGCCCGGCGCGGCGTGCGCAGCAGGCGGAACGCCCCGCAGGCGGCGACGAGCAGACCTGCCAGGCCGGTCACCAGCCAGGGCAGCAGCGGTGCGCCGGGGCGCGGCGCGGTGCCGCCGAGTCCGGTGGCCGGCGCGCCCGATGGCGCCACCTGGCTGCCGGCCGCATCCTCGAGGCTGTCGATCGCGAGATGACCGGGGTCGTCGAGGATGACCACCGTGTAGATGCTGCCTGCGGCCAGCGTGAGGCTGGCGTCGGTGCTCTCGCTCTCCCCCGCCGCATGAACCGTCCAGGTGCCCGGCGCGACGCTGCGGTAGGACGTGAGCTTCGAGAAACCGAGCTTGCGCGCCAGGACCTGGCCGGCCGCGGTCACGGTGACCTGCTGCTGGTTCAGCGAGGCCTGGATGACCCTGACCAGCGCCTTGCCCGGCGGCGTGACCAGCTTGTCCTGGAGGATCTGCAACCGCAGCCCGGAGAACGGGCCCATCCCGGCGACGGTGTAGGCATTGCCGGTGGCTACGTCGACCGTGGTGGACAAAACCGGCTTGGAGCTGGGCGCGGCACCTGCGCCGCGCATCGCGACCGTGTACTCCCCGCTGGGGACTTCCTCATACGGCGACACCGTGCCATACGCGACGTGCTTGAGCACGATCCGCGCGCTGGGGTTGCCGAATGAGTACAAGTAGACATCGACGGCGGGAGTATTCGGGGACAGGTGAGCGAGCCGGAGCCAGCCGTTCCCTGCCGATGCGGACGCGGCGGGGGCGGCGAAGGCCAGCAGGGCGGCGGCGAGTCCGCAGGCCGCGGTGGCCCGGATCAGCCGGGTCAGAGTGGGGGGCATGGTCATGATCGTTATCTCCGGTTCATTGTCGGGCCTGATAGTGACCGCTGAACAGCCCGAGCGGGCTTGGAGCGGCAAATTCGATGTGCAAGGTGAGCTGACCGCCGCTGGCCCGCTGCAGCCCGGCGGCGGCGAGGAAGGGCGACCGCTGCGCCAGGAAGAACGCGAGCGCGGAGTTGAGGTAGCCGAGCTCGCCCCCGCGGGCCTGCTGCAGGCCCGCGAGCTCCGCGGCGCGCAGCGGTACGCCGTAGCTGCTGCCCGGCCCGGCATCGCCGAACCCGAGAACGTCGACATGCTGTATCGCGGCCAGCGTGACGAGCGTGATCAGGAGCCGGGCATCGACCTGCCCGGCGGTCAGCTGTGCCCGCGCGGTGTTCGTCGCGATGAAGGAACTGCTACGCAGCAGCTGAGCGCCAAGCGCCATCCGCTCGTGCAGGTCGGAACTGAGCGAGGCCAGATAGGCCGGGGCACCGTCGGGGGCGGTAACCCGCACCTCGACGCGGGCCGTCCCGGCGCCGAAGGCCGCGAGGACCGTCGGCGCGTAAACGGTGGTCAGGCGGGCACCGAACTGGCTGCGGAGGGCGGCGGTCGCCACGACGACTGCGGAGCCGAGCGGGCCGTCGGCAGACGGGCTCAGCTCAAGCAGGCTCGCGGCCGGCACCCCCTGCGCCTGCAGGGCCGCGCACATCACCGGGTCACAGGCCACCACCGAGCTGCGGCTGACCTGCGTGGCCACCCAGGCTGCCGCCTGGCGCCGCGCCGTCGCCGCCGCCGCGAGGGCGGCACCGCCGGAGGCGCTCTGATGATGTGCGCTGCCCCGGCCGGTGCGCCCCGCGGCCGGTCCAGCCGGGTGCCCTGCCAGCAGGACGGTCAGCGCGCCCGCAGCGAACACCACGAGCGCTACCGCCGCGGTGGCAAGCCAGAGCGCCCGCGCCGACCGGCGCTGCAGCCACAGCAGCAGCGTGGTGGCCAGCACTTTGCCCCATGACGGCGCGGGCTCCGCCAGCCGGGGCGGCCCTCCAGGTGCGGGGTCCACCGGCACCGGGGGCGGCTGCGGCGTCAGCCCGGCGGACCCGGCGCGGGCCGGATCCGGCCGCCCGGCCGGCTGAGACACGCCAGGCTCGGGCGCGGCAAGGTCGGGCACGCCAGGCTCGGGCGCGGCAAGGTCGGGCACGCCAGGCTCGGGCGCGGCAAGGTCAGGCACGCCAGGCTCGGGCGCGGCCGGCTCAGACACGTCAGGCTCAGGCGCGGCAAGGTCAGGGGCGGCAGGCTCTCGCCCGCTAGGCTCTCGCGCACCTGGCCCCGGCCTGCCCGGCGCGGCGGGCCGGGCCGGCTCCTGCTCACCGGGCCCCGCCCAAGCCGGGGTGACCCGGACAGCGGGGTCCGGCCCGCCGCCGAACCGCGTCCGGCTCCGTAGCAGGGCAGCCGCCGACGGCACCGGCGCAGGTCTCGCGACGCCGTGGGACACGCTCCTCGACGGCGGCTCGACCCGGCTCTTGTCGCCCATGAACCAGCTACCCCCCAGACCGCGCACGGAGGTTACGCGATCCTCAGGAGACAGCACAGCACACAGTGAGCGATTCTTTCAGTGGAAATAGCGGTTTGTTACCCGAAACTTACCGTGTGTCGTGAACGTCGCATTATGCACGTTGAAGCGTGCATGTTGCTGTCACCCCACAGGCCGTGCGCCGGCCTGCCGGATGCGCCTGGCCGCGAGCCGCTGATACGCCGAAACCGCCGCCGTCACAGCATCGGACTCCGCAGCCAGCGCGCGGGACCTGGCCAGTGCAGCGGCGCCGAGCCGGGCGGCGCGGTTCTGATCATCAAGCACGGACAGCACCGCCATGGCAAGCAGGCCGGGATCGCCTGGCGGGACCAGCCGGGCGCCATCTTCGCCGGTTATCTCCGGGATGCCGCCCACCCTGGTGGCGACGATCGGCTTGCCCGCCCGCAACGCCTCCTGCACGATCAGCGCCCGTGCTTCCCACAGGCTGGGCACCACGACGACGTCTGCGGCCGCGAGCAGCGCGGGGATATCGTCCCGCGGGCCGAGGAACACCACGTCAAGCCTGGCCGCCCTGGCCGTGGCGGACAGCTCCCCCGCAAGCGGCCCTTCCCCTGCGATCGCGAGGACCGGTGCCGGCCGCCGGGCCTGCCAGGCCGGCGCCGCGTCGAGTAGCACGCCGAAGCCCTTCTGCGGGGCCAGCCTGCCCGCCGCGAGCAGCACGGGGCGGCCGGCGGCCCCGATGTCGGCGCGTGCCCTGCTGACCGCCTCCGCCGACGGCGGTCCCGGCTCCGGCGCCGCGACCACGGCCAAGCCGGTTTCCCGCGCGCCGAGCCTCCGCATGCGGTCGGCAAGGTCGCCTGAGGCGCACAGTACCGCCGTCGCCCGCCTGGCCACGATCAGCTCAAGGACCCGGTAGACGGCCGCGGCGGGCGCGCTGGCGGGAGCCGCGTTATGCACGGTAACGAGCAGCGCCGGGCCAAGCCTGGTGGCCCCGGCTAGCGCAGCGGCCGCGAAGGCGCCGGCCCGCAGCCCGTGCGCATGCACGACGTCGGGCGCTGCCTCCCGGAGCCGCTTGCGCAATGCCGCGATAGCCGCCGCGTCGGCGACCGGGCGCGGCCGGTCGCCGACGTCTACCGTCACAAACGGGACTGCGCTGGCGGCGAACAGCGGGGCGGCCGAGCCAGGGCCGAGAACCGTGACCGCCAGGCCACGCTCCCGGCAGCCGTCCGCCAGCATCGCGACGTGACTGCCGGTCCCCCCGGCGGTCGTGCCGACGACCAGGGCGACTCGCAGCGGGATCACGGCGCTGCCCGCCTGACCGCCCGCGCGACCACCGAGCGGGTATCACCGCCGTCCAGGATGTAGCTGATGATCCCGAAGACGGCGATCGCGCAGGCACAGGCGATCACGGCCAGGCATCCGTTAAGCAGGAAACCGGACACCGGCACCGCCGCCGACACCGCGGCGCCGGCCACCGCGCCCGCTGCCGCGGCGGCCAGCCCGGCGGCCGCGGCACGCGGGGTGCCCCGCAGCGCGGCCGGTCCCCTGGCCCGCCTGACCGCCGCCAGCAGCGCCACGGCGGAGATAGCCAGTCCGACAGTGTTGCCCAGGCCGAGCACCGGGACCACCCAGCGGCCGCTAACCAGTGCGACGCCGATGATGTCGGCGGCGATAACCAGGAGCCAGCCGCCCGCCATCGCCACGGCGGTGACCCGGTGCCGCCGGTCCGCGAGCAGCACCCTGGACAGGCACGCCACCAGCCCGTAACCGACCAGGCCGGGGGCGAACGCCGCGAAGGTGAAGGCGAGCTCGCGGGCCTGCGCGGGCTGGTGCACGATGAACATCCGGGCGGCGGGCACGGCGGCCCCGGCCAGCATGGCCGCGCCGAGCCAGGACACCAGCAGCACCGCGCGCGTCGATGACGCGGCGGTCTCATCGAACGGCGCGCCTGCCGTGGTGGACAGCACCGGGAAGGCGCTGATCGCGATGGGGATGGCGAGCACCGCGTATGGTACGACGAACGCCTGCCAGCCAAAGTTGTACAAGACAATCGCGCCACGGCCGCCATGACCGTTGGCGAGCCTGATCACTACCACGGTCGCCGCGTCCTGCGCGATCAGCGCGGCAATGCCGACCGCTGCCAGCCCGCCGGCCCGGCGGCCGACACCGGACGGGAACCGCAGGGTGGGCCGCAGCCGCAGCCGCAGCCGCAGGGCAGCCGGCAGCGCGGTGACGACCAGCGCGGCGACGCCGGCTGTGGTGCCTACCGAAAGGGTCAGCTGCGCCGCCGCGGAAAGCCCGGACAGCTGCTGGGTGTTCGCCTGGCCGAGCGGCACGAAGGCCTCGTAGGCGGCGATGACGACGATGCTGGACAGCACGGGAGCCAGCGCTGGCGCCGCGAACCTGCGGTGTGCCTGCAGCATTCCGTAGAGGACGACGGCCACGGCATAGAGCAGGATCTGCGGCGCGAAGACCGCCAGCATGCGGGTGGCGACCGTGACCACCTCGGCGTGCCCGCATCCTGCGGCACCGGGCACGAGCAGGGCCACCACCGGGCCGGCCAGCACCGCCAGGATCAGGCTCACCGGGACGCCGAGCGCGACTGTCCAGGTCAGCAGGGCCGACGCGATCCGGCTCGTCTCCGCCGCGCCATCAGGCCCGGTAGCCGAGCGCTGGGCCGGGCCGGCGAGCACCGGAACCATGACGCTGGTCAGTGCCCCGCCGAGGACGATGTCGTAGATGATGTTGGGCACCTGGTTGGCGGTGGTGTACGCGGTGCCGAGGCACGAGGCGCCGACAGTGTGCGCGAACACCAGCTGCCGGCCGAATCCGACTATCCGGGCTGCCGCAGTGAGCGCGCCGATGAGGACGGCTGCCCGCCCGATCGCCCGCCGCCGCCCCGGCTCCCCGGGTCCGCGATCATCGGGGTCCCGCCTGGTAACGGGCGCGGCAGGGCCGGTCACGGGACGGCGGTGACCGGCGAGCCAGGCGGCGCCGCGCCGTCAGGAACCGGCGAGCCGGCCTGCCCGGCGGAACAGTCAGGAACCGGCAAGCCGCCGACGGCGGAATCGTCTGCGGCCGGTACGGTCTCGCCGCCGGCCTGACGGGCCGGCCCCCCCGCGCCCGCCGGCCTGCGGCGGCCGAGCATGTCCAGCCAGCGCAGTGGCGGCGTCCGCTCGATCACCTTGGTGAAGCTGACCACCTCGCTGGCGGCTGTCAGCCCGGCGACGGCGGTGAGCACGCCGACTCTCGCGGTGCGCGGCAGCGTGATCGCCGCGGCGGTGCCGAGCATCGCGCCCAGCGCGTTGGCGCCTGCATCGCCCAGCATGGCCCGCTCAGCCAGATCTTCGGGGAACAGCGCGGCCGCCGCGCCGAGCGGCGCCGCTACCGCGAGTCCGCCAGTTGCCTGCGCCGCCGCGACCAGTGATCCCGTGGTCAGCGCGACCTTGATGGCCCGGCCGGGGCGGAGGTCGAACAGGTTCAGCAGGTTGGCGCCGCCCGCCGCAAGACCTGCGTTGATAACGATGTCCGGGGCCGGCCCGCCGAGCAGCAGGCTGGCCCCGAGCCCGGTAGCGCCGATGCCGCCTATCTTGACGGCGCCGCTGGTGAGCTCACCGCCTGCGAGCGCGCCGAGGTGCCCGCGGAAGCCGCGCTTGGCCCCGCTGCCGGCCAGATCGTCGTAGCAGCCGAACGCAGCGGCCCCCGCTCCGGCCGCCGCCAGCGCCCCGCGACCGCGGGCCGGAAGCCCGGGCGCCAGCGCAGCAACGGCCACCGCGGCGATCGCGACCGCTGGGCCCTCCAGCAGCGTGACCGGCTCGCCACGATGATTGGTCCTGGTCCAGCGCGCCCGGCCGCCGGGGGGCCAGGCCTTCAGCGCGGCATAGGCGGCGCGCGCCGCCACCGCGGCCAGCCCGGCTGCGCCCAGGTGCACCGTCCTCATCGCCGCACCAGCCCGGCGGCCGAGCCGGTAACGACGGAGGTACTCGAAGGCGTCACCGACGGCGTAGGCGCCGGACTCGGGACCGCGCCCGGGCCGACGCCATAATTGGCTGCCTGGTGGCCGCTCAGCCGCAGGCTGAGCGCCTGGGCCACCATGATCTGGCCGACTTCGGTATTGGCGTTGTCCACGCTGGACAGCTGGATCCCGCTGCCGCCGCCGGAAACCTCGTCGATCGCGCTCCCCGGCCCGGAGCCGGGCTGCGATCCCGCCAGCACGGCCCCCTGGCCTGTCCTGTCCAGCTGCGCCGCCAGCGACAGCAGCGCGAGGTTGGCGGGGTCGGAGTCGCCGCCGGCTGGCGGGCTGCCCGGTATGACCACGACTGCCAGCGTGGCAGGCGCCAGCGTGGGGGTGCTGACGTCGAGAAAACCGTGCTGGGCAAACCCCGCCAGGATCTGCTTGCTCGCCGCGGCGTCCAGCCCGGGTCCATCCTTGGTGACCAGCGCGGCCGCGATCACCTGCGCGGCCTCCTGCTGGCCCGCGATCTGCGGGTTCGCGTCCGCCTGCGGGCCCTGGCTGCCCAGGCTGACACCCGGCGGCGCCAGCTGCTGGGCAAGGGCATCGAGGTTACTCTGGGTGCTCGCGCCGGTCACGAAGAAGGCCTGCTGGAGTGCCACCTGCCCGGAGACGTCGGCGCCTGCCTGCTGCAGTGCGCCGGTGACACCGCTGGTCACTGCGCCGTCTGCGCCTGGTGCGGTCACGATGACGACCCGCTTGCCTGCCAGCAGGCGGCCGAGCAGCAGGCCTGAGCCTGCCTGCGCGAAGGCGTTGTCGTTGGCGATCTGGCGCTGCAGGATCCCGTTACTCGCCTGCACCGAATTGATCTGGCGTTCCAGGCTCTTTGACGTTCTGTCGAGCGCCTTGAGAGTCTGCGGCTGGAGCGCGGTCACGCCCACGATGATGCCGATCGCCAGCGCCAGGAAGACGGCGACGATCGAAACGAGGTGATAGCGGAAATCGATCACTAAAATAGTCCAGAAAGCCAGTACCTGAAGGTGTCCAGCTCGGCAAGGAGATAGCGCAGCAGAATCTGGCCCGCAGGCAGGATCATCAACGCCACCAGGACCGTTACTGTAGCGGCGAGCACCAGCGGGATGACCGCCTTCGGCGAGACCCGGCTGCGGTAGAGCCTGCTGACCCCCTTCTGATCGACCAGCTTGTCGATGACCCGCAGCCTGGTCAGGAACGTGCTCGCCATCCCTGAGCGGCCCTTGTCGAGGAACTCTATCAGCGTGTCGTGCCGGCCGACGGTCACGATCAGGCTGGCGCCCTTCTCGTCGGCCAGCAGCAGGGCGATGTCCTCGCTGGTGCCCGGAGCCGGGCAGGTTACCGAGCCGAGGCCGAGCTCATTGACGCGGGCCAGACCCGGCGCGCGGCCATCCGGATAGGCGTGCACGACTATCTCGGCGCCGCATGCCAGTGCCCGGTCGGAGACTGAATCCATGTCACCCACGATCAGGTCAGGCCGGTATCCGGCCTCAAGCAGGGCGTCGGCGCCGCCATCGACGCCCACCATGACCGGCTTGCACTCGCGGATGTAGGACCGGAGGGTGGCGAGGTCCTCGCGGTAGCGGTAGCCCCTGACGACGACCAGGGCGTCCCTGCCTTCGAACCTGGTCCGCAGGGCCGGCGCGCCGATGCCGTCGATGAGCAGCGGGTATTCGTGCTTGATGTATTCCATCGTGTTGGCGACGAACTTCTCGATCTCGGTGGCGAGACCGGTCTTTGCCTCGGCCATCGCCGACGAGACCGATTCCAGGTCCTGCAGCCTGCCCTTGGCCACGATCTGCTCACCCAGGTAAAGGGTGTCCCCGTCGAGCCGCACCTGCTCGCCCTCATTGATCCGTTCGAAGACATCAGGCCCGACGTCATCGACCAGCGGGATGCCGGCCTCGACGAGCAGCTGCGGACCGAGGTTGGGATACCGGCCCGTGATACTCCTCGCCGCGTTCACGACGGCAACGACCTGGTGGCCGATCAGTGCATCCGCCCCGGTCCTGTCCAGGTCGGCGTGGTCGATGATGGCAATCTCGCCGGGCCGCAGCCGGGTGGACAAGCTCTTGGTCCTGCGGTCAAGGCGAGCCGTCGCAGAAATCCCGGGCAGATCATCTGACCTGGTCCGACGGGCTCGGGGGAATCTGCGAGAGTACGCGTTCATCGCACGTTTAGTTTGCCAGATCCCACGGGCACGGGATGCCACACGCGTGATCAGGGCCCTCGCGTGCGGCTCCGGCGGCCTGCGGTCACCGCCGTCGAGCTCCGGGCTGGCCCGTCACCGGTTGCCTGCCATCCCGGCCCGCTCGGCTGCCGCGGCGGCGAGCAGTTCGCTCGCGTGGGCGCGGCCAAACTCTGAATCCTCCAGGCCGGCCAGCATCCGGGACAGCTCCCTGACCCGCCCGGCGTCATCCAGGCGCACGACGCCGCTGCTCGTCACGGAGCCGTCATCAGCCTTCTCCACCACCAGATGGGTGTCGGCGAATGCCGCGACCTGCGGCAGGTGAGTGACGACGATGACCTGGGCACGCCGGGCAAGCCGGGCAAGCCGCCTGCCGATCTCTACTGCGGCCTTGCCGCCGACGCCAGCGTCCACCTCGTCGAACACGAACGTCGGTACCGGATCGGCACCGGCGAATACGACCTCGATTGCCAGCATTACCCGGGAGAGCTCACCGCCGGAAGCACCCTTATGCAGCGGAAGCGCGGGAGCGCCCGGGTGGGCTGACAGCTTGAGCTCCACCTCGTCACCGCCGTGCGGACCCGGCTCGCTCAGTGGCGTGATCGCCACGGTGAGCCGCGCGTGCGGCATCGCCAGCGCGGCAAGTTCGGCAGTCACCTCGGCCGCGAACCGGCTGGCCGCTTGCCTCCTTGCCTCGGTGAGCCCGGCCGCCAGCTCACCCAGCGTGGCCGCGAGGCCGGCTTCCTCGCTGGCGAGGCCGGCGATCCTGTCATCGTCGCTGTCCAGCTCGCCGAGCCTGGCGGCCGCCAGCTTGGCCCAGGAAAGTACGCCGCCAAGACCACCTGCCGTGCCGTCAGGCGCATCCTGCGCGCTGCCGCCCCCGGGCGCATCGTGCGCGCCGCCGCCCCCGGGCAGCGCCTGCGCACTGCCGCCATCGCGCCCGGCCGGGCCAGTGCCGGCACCCGGCGGCGGCACCCCGGCTGCACCGTAGGAGCGGATCAGGCGCGCCAGGACGGCCCTGCGATCCTGCACGGCCGCGAGCCTCGCCGGGTCCGCCTCCACGGACTGCGCGTAGGACGCCAGCTCCGCGGCGACGTCGGAGACCAGGTAGGCAGCCTCAGACACCCTGGCCGCGAGGGCCGCCAGAGCCGCGTCGTGATGGGCGGCCGAATCCAGGGCCTGACGTGCCGCGCCGAGCAGCGTTACCGCGTCCGTGGTCTCGTAAGAGGCACTGGTGGGATCGGTGAGCAGTGCCTCATGCGCCGCGGTGGCCGCGGTGTGCAGCGCGTCCGCGTGCGACAGGCGTTCATCTTCGGCGAGCAGTTCGATGTCCTCGCCGACGGCGGGCTCCGCCCGCTCGATCTCGGCGAGGCCCCGGCGGAGGTCCGCCGCCTCCCGTGCCCGGCCGGCGGCCAGCGAGGTGAGTTGATCTAGTTCGGCCCGGACGGCGCGGTGCCGCTGGTAAGCGCGCTGATAGTCGGAGAGGAGCACGGCAAGCTCCGGTCCGCCGAACCGGTCGAGGGCCTCGCGCTGCCGGCCCGGCCGCAGCAGTTGCTGCTGATCAGCCTGGCCGTGCACGGCGACCAGGTCATCGGCAAGATAGGTGAGCAGCGAGACAGGCACCGACCGGCCTCCCGCATGAGCGCGCGATCGTCCCTCGGCCGATACTGACCGGCTCAGGATCAGCACGCCGCCGTCGTCATCGAGGTCTCCCCCGGCATCGTTGACCTGGCGGGCCACTTGGCCGCCGGGCTGCACGTTCAGCGTTCCCTCGACGCTGGCGCGGGCGGCCCCCGGTCGTACCCGGGTGGGGTCGGCGCGGCCGCCGAAGAGCAGGCCAAGTCCGGAGACCACCATCGTCTTGCCCGCCCCGGTCTCGCCGGTCACCACGTTGAAGCCCGCGGACAGCTCCAGGACTGCCTCGTCGATCACCCCGAGTCCGCTGATCCGGACTTCCTCAAGCATCGCCGCCTGGCTCCTCGTCTCGCTGGCGCGCCCATCCTGCTCGTGCGCCCTACTCCCGGGCTCCGTCCGGCTCACGCCCGCCGTCAGGCGGCCGGTCTGGCTTATGCCCGCCGTCAGGCGGCCGGTCTGCCTTACGCCTGCCGTCAGGCGGCCGGGCGGCCATCTCCCGGCGTGCGGCGCCGCGCCCGTGCCAGCCTGTCACCGGCAGGCCGAACTTGGCGACCAGCCGGTCGGTGAAGGACGCGCTGGCCTCTGCTCCCGCCGCGCCGACGCTGGCGCCGTGCAGCCTCGTCAGCAGCACTGGCTCGGTACCGCGCCGCACCTCGACTCGCGCACCCGGATCCAGATCGACCCTACGCCGCCCATCGCACCACAGAACGGCCGCGGACGCCTCGCTTTGGCCGCTGGCAGGGCCGATAACTTCCGCCGCGAGCACCGATTGCGGCGCGACGACCATCGGGCCGGCGAACAGAGCGTGCGCGCTGATCGGCACCAGCAGGAGGGCCTCTACCTCGGGCCATACCACCGGGCCGCCGGCCGAGAACGCGTATGCCGTGGAACCGGTCGGTGTCGCGAACACGACACCATCGCAACCCCACCGGGACAGCGGGCGGCCATCGACCTCGGTCACCACGTCGAGCACCCGCTCCCTGGCGCCCTTTTCCACGCTTGCCTCGTTCAGCGCCCAGGTAGCCGCTGTCACGCTGCCGTTGCGCCGCACGGTCACGTCGATGGTCATCCGCCGCTCGACCAGGTAGCGGCGTGCTACCACCCGGTCCACGGTGTCGGCCAGGTCCTCCACCTCAGCCTCGGCGAGGAATCCGACATGCCCGAGATTGATGCCGAGCAACGGAGTCCCGGCCGGCCTGGCCAGCTCGGCGGCCCGCAGCAGCGTGCCGTCACCCCCCAGGACCAGCACCATCTCAGCGCCTGCGGCGGCTGCCGCTGAGACCGGCACCTCGTGGATGAAGGCGGCGCGGTCGAGGTCCGCCGCCTCCGGAGCTAGCGCCCGGACGGCCACCCCCGCAGCGGCCAGCCTGCCTGCCACCGAACGCGCGCTGCGAACCGCGTCGGCACGCCCGGTGTGCACGACGAGGAGCATTGTCCGCGCCGAGGTCACTGCGGCCCGTCCGTCACAGCCCGCTGCAGGGCATCCGGATCGAGGGGGCCCGCTCCGTGGCGCAGCCACAAGAAGTACTCCACGTTTCCCGACGGCCCTGGCAGCGGGCTCGCCACGACTCCTTGCGCGCCCAGGCCGACAGCGAGCGCTGCGGCTGCGACCGACTCGACTGCCGCCGCCCGCAGTCCTGGATCCCGGACCACGCCGCCTGCCCCTACCCGGCCCTTCCCGACCTCGAACTGCGGCTTCACCAGCAGGACGAAGTCGGCGTCCGGTGCCGCACAGGCGGTCAGCGCGGGCAGTACCAGTGCCAGCGAGATAAAGGACAGATCGGCCGTGATCAGCTCAGGTGCAGGTGCCACCTGTTCTGGCACGAGCGTACGCACATTGACGCGGTCGAGAACGGCCACTCTCGGGTCTGTCCTCAGGCTCCACGATAGCTGGCCCTGGCCCACGTCGACCGCGGTCACGTGCGCGGCCCCGGCCCGGAGCAGCACATCAGTGAAACCACCGGCCGCGGCACCAGCATCCAGGCAGCGGCGGCCTGCGACGGCCAGCCCGGTAAAGGCCGCCAGCGCGCCCGCCAGCTTGTGGCCGCCACGTGACGCGTAGTCCGGGCCCGTCCCTGAGTCTGCGATCGTGATCGCCGCGTCCGTGCCTACCTGAGTGGCTGGCTTGCCTGCCGTCTGGCCGGCCACGGCCACCAGGCCGGCCGAGATCAGGTCTGCCGCCTGTTCACGCGACCGGGCGAGCCCTCTTCGCACGAGTTCGGCATCGAGCCGGATCCGCTTGGTCATGGTTCCGCCAGCGGCCCGGTCAGCCCGGGGGGCTCTCAGCGCTCCCGGCGCCCTCCCGGCCTCGGCTGGCACCTCTGGCAGTCTCGGCACTGTCCCCCTTCCCATCGGCACTCTCCGCGTCTCGGGCGTCCCCAGCCTCTGCGCCGCCCGGCGGCAGCCCAGCGTCAAGTTCGCCGAGCACCTCACTCAGGCTCCTGTGCACATGCTCAAAGACGGCGCGATGCTCCGTCACCGGCAACTCCGGCAGCTTGTCGAGCCTGGCCAGGGCCGCATCGACCCTGGGCTCACCAGTCGCAGGGCGCCTTTCGGCCGGTCCTTTGCCGGCCATACCCGAAGCGGCAACGGGCCCGTTCTTCGATGGCGGCTCGTGCGCCGGAATCTCTGCCGCTGGCGCCGGACTCCCTGCCGCAGGCTGCGTAATCTCTGAGGCTGGCTGCGGAATCCCGGGCGCGTTCTCGGCCGACGGCGGCCCGGCATCCGGGCCGGGCGGCTGCAGGCCGGACTCGTCGGTGCGGTCCTCCATCGGCTATCAGTCTCCTCATGCCGTCCCGGCGCTCGCGCGCGGCTATTCCCTTCAGGAACGCTACCGCCCGGCGGAGCCCTTCTGGCGCACCTGATCTCGCACGTGCCCAGATCCGCTCCGATATACCTGATTGGGCCGCCATACGGCTCCTGTCCGGTGCCGGGAACTGCTCGGAGCTACCCCCGGGGTGGACCTGCCCGCCACAGGACGGAGAATGACCTTGAAAGCGAGGTCACGATGGCGACTGCGGAAGAATGCCGTAAGGCTCTGGAGAGCTTGACGGCCCGCATCTCGAACATGGATCCGGACGCTCGTGCGAACCACATGGTGGACCGGACGTTCAGCTGCCGGATTCCGGACCTGGGCATAACGTTTGTCACCCGGACGGGAGCGCATGGCGCCGACCCGGTCACGGAGGCAGACGGCCAGACCGGGCCTGCCCAGGTGCGGTTCACCGCCAACAGCGATGTTGTCGTGTCGATCACCGACGACCCGCGGAGTTTCAGCCGGGCCTGGCTGAGCGGCCGCCTGAAGATCGATGGCAACATCTTCGATCTGCTCCGCCTCAGGGGGCTGATGTAGCGGACTTCCATGACCCGCGCACAGAACTGCCGCCATCTCGTGACCGCCCGCGGTACGAAGTAGCGCGAGCAGGTCTAGGAAGTTCCGGTTATCTTGACGCAATGACGGCTCTGATCCGGCGACCCCGGGCCGAGATCATGCCGGGTGCGGTGCATGTGCCCGGCTGGCTCGGCCTCGGACAGCAATGCGAGCTCGTGACCGCCTGCCGGGAGTGGGCCACGCCGCCAGCGGGGATGCGCGCGACCCGGTTGCCGACCGGGGGGATGATGTCCGTGCAGACCGTCTGCCTGGGCTGGCACTGGATTCCCTACCGCTACTCGCGAACTGCGGATGACGTGGATGGGGCGCCAGTGAAGCCATTCCCCGGCTGGCTCGCCGACCTCGGCCGCCGCGCGGTATCCGATGCCTACGCCGATCCCGCTACCGCGGACGGCTACCGACCGGACGTCGCGCTCGTCAACTATTACGACGAGAAGGCCCGGATGGGCATGCACGCGGACCGGGACGAGCGCAGCCTGGCGCCGGTAGTGTCGCTCAGCCTGGGGGCCACGTGCATATTCCGGTTCGGGAACTCCCAGAACCGTAACCGGCCTTGGACCGACGTCGAATTGGAGTCCGGCGACCTGTTCGTCTTCGGCGGGCCCGCCAGGCTCGCGTATCACGGCGTGCCCAGGACCCTCCCGGGCACCGGCAGGCCGGACATCGGGCTCGAGGCCGGCCGCCTCAACATCACGCTGCGGGCATCCGGGCTGGCCTGACCTGCGCCCGAGCCAGCACACCGGTCTCGGGACCAGCGAGCCAGCTAGCTAGCTGAGATCGGGCCGCCGGTGCGATGCTGGACTCCATGCCCGAGGGTGATGTGGTCTGGCGAGCGGCCCGCCAGCTCGACGATGCGCTGGCCTGCCGGGTCCTCACCCGCACCGACTTCAGGGTGCCGCGCTATGCCACCACCAATCTGACAGGCGGCACCGTCGTCGGCACCGTCTCCCGCGGAAAACATCTGCTCACCAGGGTGGACAGTGGCCAGACCATCCACACCCACCTGCGGATGGACGGGTCCTGGCGGATCCTGGCCGCCGGCGGCCCGCCGCCCGGCGATTACCGGGTCAGGCTGGTCCTCGCCAACGACCGCTGGCAAGCGATCGGGCGGCTACTGGGGGTGGTAGAGGTCCTGCCGACCAGGAACGAGGAGCGCGTCGTCGGCCACCTCGGCCCTGACCTGCTCGGTCCTGACTGGGACGCCGCCGAGGCGGTGCGCCGTCTTCAGGCCAAGCCGGACCGGCCGGCCGGCGAGGCACTGCTCGATCAGCGCAACCTGGCCGGGATCGGCAATGTTTATCAGGCCGAGGTGCTGTTCCTGCGCGGGATCGACCCGTGGCGCCCGGTAGGCGCCATCAGCGACCTGGCGGCTCTCGTCGAGCTTGCGCGGCGGCTGCTGGAAGCCAACAGGAACCGCGTCGGCCGGGTCACCACCGGGATGACGGGCCGCGGCCAGGAAACCTGGGTGTACGGCAGGCAAGGCCGCCCATGCCGCCGCTGCGGGGAACGGATCCGCAGCAGCGGGCCCGGCGGCTGGACCAGCGGCCCGGCACGCGGCACCCGGACCAGCGGCCCGGCACGCGGCACCCGGACCAGCGGCCCGGCACGCGGCGGCCGGACCGGCGGCCCGGCAGGCGGTGGCCGGGCTAG
>Ga0187879_10001562_pt1 | contig 15676 bp, 10 predicted proteins | sample June2016WEW_19_1_FD_132423 | JGI IMG/M metagenome (GOLD analysis project Ga0187879, IMG submission 132423) | Peatland microbial communities from SPRUCE experiment site at the Marcell Experimental Forest, Minnesota, USA - June2016WEW_19_10 | ecosystem: Environmental > Terrestrial > Soil >... | reverse complement strand
TCCTGAGCGAAGCGAAGGATCCCAGCAGTTTCTTATGGTTCAGCGATTTACGAACAACTGCAGAGATCCTTCGCTGCGCTCAGGATGACACTTCCGAATTTCTTCACACCTTCTTACGCCGTGGGCTACTTTCTGGCGCCGCTCCGCGGCTCAAGGCGCGGCGTTGACCCAGGCCGTTGGCCTGGGCTGCGATAGATCGCCCCTTTGGGGCTTAAGGCGTGGGAGGCACCATGAACCAGAAGACAGTGGAGCAGACAGAGGCGGAGCAATGGAATCTGCGCCTCTATGTCGCGGGGCAGACATCGCGATCGCTCACGGCGTTCGCGAACCTCAAGAAGATCTGCGAGGAACACCTCAAGGGGCAGTACACCATTGAGGTGATCGACCTCTTGAAGAACCCAAAACTCGCCAAGGGTGACCAGATCCTGGCGCTCCCCACGCTCGTGCGCAAGCTCCCCAAGCCGGTGAGAAAGATCATTGGTGATCTGTCGAACACGGAGCGGGTGCTCGTGGGGCTCGACCTGCGGTCCGTGTGAGCTCACAGCCGTCGAGAAAGAGAGGGAATCCATGGCAGAGCAGAAGTCCGTACCGGCCAACGAGAGCTTCGAGAAGGCGCTGCATAGCGGGGAAAAGCTCAGGTATACCCTGCGCCTTTACGTGGCCGGGGTTACGCCCCGATCAGCCAACGCCATCAAGAACATCAAGAAGATATGTGAAGAGCACCTGCATGGGCGCTACGACCTGCAGGTGATTGACGTCTATCAGCATCCGACGCTCGCCGAGGGCGAACAGATCATCGCCGCGCCTACACTGATCAAGAAGCTGCCACTGCCCCTGCGCCGGTTCATTGGCGACATGTCGGATACCGAGAAAATCCTCGTCGGCCTCGACCTTCGGCCGGCGGCCGGGAAATGAGGGGAAAGTCTATGCCCGAACATTTGGAAAAGGCCCTCCCGGAATCGGTCGCGGAGCTCAAGGCGCGGCTGGCCGAGGCCGAAGAGACGCTGAGGGCCATACGCGAGGGTGAAGTCGACGCGGTGGTTGTTTCCGGCGCGGGGGGAGAGCAGGTCTACTCGCTGGTCGGGGCCGAGTCGGTTTACCGGCAGATCGTCGACACGATGAAGGAGGCCGCCGTCACGGTCGCTCTCGACGGCACGATTCTGTACGCCAACGGCCGTTTCGGAGAGTTCGTCAAGCAGCCGGTGGAGCAGGTTGTTGGTCACGACTTGCGCCAATTCGTGGCCGCAGGCGACCGCGCCGCGGTGGAGGCAATTCTGACCCAGAGCCGAGAAGTGCCGGTGAGGCAGCGATTGGTGTTCACCGCGTCCGATGGCACGGCCGTCGCGGCTCATATCTCGCCCAACGTGCTCGATGTCCCGCACGGCCGCAGCATCTGCATCGTGGCCACCGACCTGACCGAACTGGAGAACTCGAGCGAGCTGGTCGCCAGGCTACGCCTGCAGCAGGGCGCGTTGCGTGAGAGCGAGGAGCGCCTCCGGGAGGCGCTAGCAGACGCCGTTGCGGCCAGGGCAATGACGGAGGAGACGAACCGCGAACTGCTCGGCGAAATCGCTGATCGCAAGCGGGCGGAAGAGGCCCTGCGCAAGCGCGAAGAAGAAAACCGTCTTCTCGCCGACCTCCTCGAGAATTCCGACCAGCCCTTTGCGGTTGGCTATACCGACGGGCGGCTCGGAATCCTCAACGGAGCTTTTGAGCGCCTCACCGGCTTTAGTCGCGCAGAGCTCTCGACAACGGATTGGGCGTACACGCTAACCCCGTCCGAATGGCGGGAAATCGAACGCGCCAAGCTGGAGGAGCTTCACCGCACGGGCCAGCCCATCCGTTACGAGAAGGAGTATATACGCAAGGATGGTTCGCGCGTCCCGATCGAGCTTCTTGTTCACCTCCGCAGGAATGATGAGGGGCAGCCTGCCTTCTACTATTCTTTCCTCACCGACCTTACGGCGCGCAAGCAGGCGGAGGCGGCGCTGCGCGAAAGCGAGAGCCGTGAGCGAGCGCGGGCCGCGGAATTTGAAGCCCTGATGGAAGCCGCGCCGGTGGGCATCTTCGTGTCCAAGGATACCAAGTGTAGCTGGATGTCCGGCAATCAAGCGGCTTACGATCTGTTGCGCAGGCCGCGCGGCAGCAATCTTTCGAAGTCGGGGCCGGAGGACCAGAAACCCGTGAACTTCCGGGCGATGAGAGACGGGAAAGAGATCCCGCCGGCTGATTTGGTGATGCAGAAGGCGGCCGCCACCGGCCAAACGTTCCGGAATCGCGAAATGGACTTTGAATTCGAGGACGGAGCCACCGTCAACGTCCTCGGCAACGTCGTGCCGCTGCTGGACGAGAAGGGATGCCCACGCGGCGCCGTTGGAGCATTCGTCGACATCACCGGCCTTAAGCGGGCGGAAGAAGCGCTGCAAGCCTCTGAGCAGCGGTTCCGACTGCTCGCCGAGGCCATGCCGCAAATTATATGGACCGCGGACACCACGGGCGCCAGGGACTATTACAACGCGAACGCCCTCGACTACACCGGGGTGGAGGCGAGCCAGCTTGAAGGCTGGAACTGGACGTCCATCATACATCCCAGTGACTTGGAAGAAGCTCTGGCCGCGTGGCGGCGGGCGGTTGCGACCCGAGACGTTTACGAAACTGAGCACCGCATACGGCGTACGGATGGCGAGTTCCGCTGGCACCTGACTCGCGCCGTGCCGCTGCGAAACGAACAAGGAGAGGTGACGCTGTGGATCGGCAGCTCGACGGACATCCATGACCGGAAGATGGCCGAGCAGGAACTCGAACGCCACGTGGCGGAGCGCACGGCCGAGCTTGCCCGGTCCACGGCCCTGCTCGAGAATGTGATTTCGAGCGCCCCGGTTATCCTCTTTGCCACCGACGCTCGAGGGGTCTTCACGGTCTTCACCGGTAAGGAAATTACAGCCTCGGGGCACACTCCTGGCGATTTCCTGGGCAAAAGCATCGAGGAGGCTCGCACCTTCGATGCGAGCACCGTCGAGGGCATTCGAAGAGCCCTCGGGGGCGTGGAGTCCAGCGCGGTGGGCCACGGGCTCAGCAACACCACCTTCGAGAACTCGTTTACCCCTCTTCGTGATGCCGGCGGGAATATCGCGGGCATGGTCGGCGTTTCTGTGAACATCACGGAGCGCACGCGGGCGGAGGCGGCGCTGCGCGAGTCGCAGGCTTTGACGAATGCGATTGTTGAAAGTACATCTGATTTCATTTGGACTGTCGATCCCGAACGTTTTGGCCTTCTGACCTTTAACGGGGGCCTTCGTGAACACTTTCTTAGGCGCGGGGTGCGCCTCCAGAAGGGCATGGTTCCGGAGGTTGCGTTTGCAGATCAGGAACTCGCCGCCAGATGGCGCGATATATATCAAAAAGCCCTCGCGGACGGCTCCTATACTACCGAGTACAATTCTCCGACCGCCGGCTTCATGCTGGTGACTGCCAATCTCCTGAAACGCGATGGCAAAGTATTCGCGATATCCGTGTTCGGCAAGGACATCACCGAGCGCAAGCAGGCGGAGATAGCACTGCAAAATGTTCAGGCCAAACTCACCGCTTTGCTCGAAAGCACGGATGACCTGATATGGTCGGTGGACCTTGAACACAGGCTGCTCACGTTTAATAAAGCCTTGGAGAGGAACATCGAACAGAACTACGGAATCCGGGCAGCGTTGGGGATGGGGCCGAAGGATTTGCTTACGCCAGCCAGATCGACTTGGTGGCCCCCAGCGTACGAGCGCGCTTTGTCAGGAGGCCCATACCGAGTTGAGTATCCGCTGCTTGACGACCGGACTTTGGAATTAGCTTTCAATCCAATCGTCGAAGATAACCGTAAGACTGGCGTGGCAGTTTTCGGCAAGGACATCACCGAGCGTGTGCGGGCTGAGAAAGCACTGCAAGAGAGTGAAGAGGCTTTTCGTGTGCTGGCTGAGTCAGTGCCGCAGATGGTCTGGATGTGCACGCCCGATGGCTTGAACGTCTACTTCAATCAACGCTGGGTGGATTACACCGGGTTGAGTCTGGAAGAGAGTTATGGCAGAGGCTGGAACACCCCCTTCCATCCCGACGACCAGCAGCCCGCTTGGCAGGCCTGGAACCATGCGGTCGAGACCGGTGATACGTACAACATCGAGTGCCGCTTGCGGCGGGCTGACGGTACCTACCGTTGGTTTCTCACCCGGGGAGTGCCTCTGCGCGACTCCACGGGGAACTTCGTCAAGTGGTTCGGGACCTGCACCGATATCGACGACCTGAAGCGGGCCGAGGCGGAACTGCGCCGCCTCAATCGCGCCCTGCGCGCGCTCAGCGCAAGTAACCAAGCCATGGTCCGCGCTCAGGACGAATCGGAATTGCTGCACGAGACTTGCCGGATTCTGGTTGCTGAGGGCGGATATCAGATGGCCTGGGTTGGCCTCGCCGACGAAGACGCGGCGAAGACCGTGCGGCCAGTCGCCCATGCAGGATTCGAAGAGGGCTACCTGGAGGCCGTCGAGATTACCTGGGCCGACGACGACCGCGGACAGGGGCCAACGGGCACGGCCATCCGAACGGGCCAGTTCGTCGTATGCCAGAATATGCTCGAAGACCCGAAGCTGGCTCCCTGGCGTGAGGAAGCAAAACGCAAGGGTTACACTTCCTCCTGCGCCCTTCCTTTGCGTGTGGGCGGCAAGTCCATCGGGGCCCTGACTGTTTACTCCAGGTTTCGAGAGGCCTTCGATACTGAGGAGGCGGATCTGCTCGCCGAGTTAGGGGCAGACGTCGCGTTTGGTATCGAGTCGCTTCGCGCCCGCGCCGAACGGCAAAGCGCCATGGAAGCTCTCCAGAAGAGCGAATCGCGCTACAAGAACTTCATCTCGCATACCACCGACGGGATTTGGCGAATTGAGTTGGCGAAGCCACTTCCTGTCGGCTTGCCCGAGGATGAGAGCCTGAGGTGGCTTTTTGAGCAGGGCTACCTGGCCGAGTGCAATCCCGCCTATACCGCCATTTACGGCTGCCCCGACTCAGACCAATTGGTGGGGAAACAATTTGGAGAGTTGGTACCCACCTGGGATGAAGCCAGGATCGAGTCATTTCGAGGCATGGTCCGAGGCGGGTTCCAGACGCGGACCATCGAGCTCCGCGCCCGCGACGCCACGGGAAGATTCAGAGATCTACTGCGAACGGAAGTCCCGATTGTGGAGGACGGTTTACTCCTGCGGTTCTGGGGCATCACGAGCGACATTACCGAGCGCAAACGAAGGGAGACGGAACTGCGCCGCCTGAACCGCGCGCTGCGCATTCTCAGTTCGAGCAACCATGCGCTGGTGCGCGCCCAGGCCGAATCGCAACTGCCGCAGGAAATCTGCCGGATTCTGGTGGAAGAGGGCGGGTATCGGATGGCCTGGATGGGCTTTGCCGAGCACGACGCGGAGAAGACCTTGCGGCCGGTGGCGAGCGCGGGAGTTGAAGAAGGATATTTGGAGTCCGTGAAACTCTCCTGGGCCGATACAGAGCGCGGGAGAGGACCCGGCGGCGTCGCTATCCGCACCGGCCGACCATCGGTCTGTGACAACGTCATGAAGGACCCGCAATTTGCCCTGTGGCGTGAAGATGCAGCCCAAAGAGGGTACGCTTCAACTTGCGCACTTCCGATGACGCTGGATGATCAAACCATGGCTGTCCTGGCAGTTTATTCCCCGGTCCCGGACGCCTTCGATGCAGCGGAAGTGAAGCTGCTTGCGGAACTCGGGGACGACATCTCCTACGGCTTTCACGTGTTACACACACGCGCCGAACGCCAACACGCGGAAGAAGCCCTCAAAGCCGAACGCCAACGGTTCTTCGCGGTTCTGGAAACTCTGCCGCCCATGATCTGCCTGCTGACGCCGGATTATCACGTCGCCTTTGCCAATCGGGCTTTTCGCGAGAGGTTCGGCGAGTCGCAGGGCCGTCGCTGTTACGACTACTGTTTCGGGCAACCTTCCCCCTGTGAGTTCTGCCAAACCTACGACGTGCTCAAAACTGGCCAGCCCCGCCATTGGGAAGTCAGCTCTCCGGAGGGTAGCGTAATCGACGTCTACGACTTCCCCTTCGTTGACGCGGATGGAACGCCGCTGATCCTCGAAATGGACATTGACATCACCGAGGCCAAAAGGGCTAAGGAAGCGATCGAGAAGGCCAACGCCTACAACCGCAATCTGCTCGAAGTCAGTCTTGATCCGCTGGTCACCATCGCACCCAATGGAAAAATCACGGACGTGAATACTGCCACCGAGAAGGTCACCGGCCGTTTGCGCGATGAACTCATCGGGGCCGACTTCTCAGACTACTTCACTGACCCGGAGAAAGCGAGTTCGGGGTACCAGCAGGTGTTCAAAGAGGGCTTGGTGCAAGACTACGAACTTGAGGTGAGGCACCGGGATGGGTCCACCACGCCGGTGCTCTACAACGCGTCGGTTTATCGCGACCAGGGTGGCGAAGTGGTCGGCGTCTTTGCGGCCGCACGCGACATCACCAGTCGCAAGCGGGCGGAGGAAGAGGTCCGCAGGCTTAACGAGGAATTGGAACAGCGCGTCCGGCTGCGTACAGCGCAGCTTGAAGCGTCGAACAAGGAACTGGAGTCTTTCTCGTATTCAGTTTCCCATGATTTGCGCGCCCCTTTGCGGGCTATGGACGGATTCTCGCGCATTCTCCTGGAAGAGTATCGGCCCCAGCTTCCTGCAGAAGCGCGGCGTTACCTTGACTTCGTGCGCGACAGCGCCTCCCATATGGGCAATCTGATCGATGGCCTGCTGGCTCTATCGCGCCTGGGGCGCCAGGAACTGAAGAGGAGGCCCGTCGAAGTTGCGGAGATCGTGAGGCAGTCCATGGCCGATCTGCGTGTGGACTTGGAAGGGAGCGGCGTTGAACTGGTGGTCGGGGCATTGCCTTCCTGCGATGCCGATCCGCTCCTGCTGCGGCAGGTATTCGTAAACTTGCTGTCCAACGCGCTCAAGTTCTCGCGCCAACAGGAGAAAGCCCGAATCGAAATCGGGGCCCTCAAGGCTGGTGAAGCGGCGCGGGCACGAGCGCCCGAGCTGCAGCTACTAGACCCACAAACCTGGGTCTACTTTGTGCGCGACAACGGAGTCGGCTTCGATATGCGCTACGCCGACAAGCTCTTCGGCGTGTTTCAGCGGCTCCACCGGCAGGAGGAATTCAAAGGAACAGGCATAGGCCTGGCAACGGTCCAGCAGATCATTCACAAGCACGGCGGCCAGGTATGGGCCGAAGCCGAAGTCGGCAAAGGCGCCACCTTCTACTTCACCGTCGGCGAGACAAGCGGAGAGAGCCACATCTCACCTTTCGGCCCGCCCGAATAGGGTGGAGTGGACCTGCTCTGAAGACATCCGGGAGCGCGGGCATCCTGCCCGCCTTTCGCGCCGCAATTGCACGCACTCTGCGGGCAGGATGCCCGCGCTCCCGGGTACTTTCATGGTTTCTGGGCGCCCGTAAGCCGGCGGGCATGGGGGCGACCGCTGTGTAGGCGTGTAGGGGTAGGGCTTGCCCTACCCGGCTGATTTGGGGACGGCAAGCCGCCCCCCTACCCGCTCCAACGCGTGCGGAACTCCTTCAGAGCTGCAGGTAGGTTCGCAGGTCAGGGTCGGAGCGCACTTTCCAGATGTGGCCGTCCAGCCAATAGTGCAGCAGGCCCGGCGCGGCGAAGAAGGAGAAGACCACCTGATTGCGCATGTTAATGGGCATCAAGCTGAATTGCTGCTTCAGGACGAAGCGTGGAACAACGTCGAAGATGATGGCATAGAGCGCCGCGCAAGCGACATAGACCATCCACCGGCTGTTGATCAAGGTCGCAAGGCCAAACCGGCGCGCCTGGCCCATCTCGTGACCGTACTTATTCCGGTTAAAGAACCACACCAGGCGATGGTACTGGACGTTGTGAAAGATGGTGACGGCAGCGTAGACGCCCAGAAGCGGCATGGCGCTGCGAAAGAGCAGGTAATTGACAGGCACGGCCGCAGCGAACAGCAACTGCTTCGGCCAGTTGAGCGGCAGCCCTTGCTTCCATTTCTGAATCTGACGGACGAGGTAGAGTGCGATAACCGCGACCGTAACGCTCAGCAGCGTATATTGGTAAATGGCGGCGAGCCGGGTGGGAATCGGGAAAGGCAGCAGTTCTGCCGCTTCCCGGCTGTGCAGGGGATATGTCAGGAATGGATAATAGAACGCCACGGCGAAAGCCACCTTATCAAGCCGCATGTCCGCAGGGTTGAAATCACGGTTCTTCTTCTTGTACATCATCATGAAGCCGTAATGCTGCTTGAAGATGTGATAGTAGCCCCAGAGTTCCGTGGCCAGTTCCAGCCAGTCGCCCAGGTGGAGCAGAATCAGCACCGGCCCCACGGCGAAGAAGAAAGCCATGCTTCCCCAGAGCCAACGCCCGCGGCGCGCGCGTTCTTCCGCATCAAAGTAGGTCCGCGAGATCGTGGCGAAGCCGTGCGTCTCATCGAAGACAACGGCCCACACGGCCACGAGCAGCAAAAGCGGGACGTGAGTGAAGCGCCACAAGGCCCAGAACGCATAGGCCGAAGCTGCCCCTCCCAGTGTGAACCACACGAGGTCGGTTCGTTCAGAAACGATCCAGTTGGATTTGGTCTGGATGGTTCTGGTAATCACTGGGGCCGCGAGCACTGCCGTCGACATGTTCGAGCCTCCCTTTAAAGCAATTGATTCAAATGCGCGACCTGGTCCCGCAGCTACGCGAACGCCGCTTGGGTCCTCCCTCGTGAGGTCAGTCTCAATAACCAACGGCACGGTCTGGCCATCGGCTGAATAGCCTGGTGCGGTCCCCTGAGCGTATCGTTTTGTTGAAGCCCTCAGAACAATAGATGCCAATGAGCGATTGGAGGTTCGACGCTACAGGCCGGATTGACGCCACTACAGTTTCGCCGCTGGATTTTCGGAAGAGGTTCGTAGGGGCGAACCTTGTGGTTGCCCGCCTGGGGGTTGACCTATTAGGTTGTGGGAGCCTCGAGAGCCGCGGAGCGGCGGCAGAAAGTAGCCCACGGCGCGAGCCGTGGGATGCGACACAGTGTTAGTACTCACAGCCCCGGAGGGGGCGACAGACATGTGCTGGGGACTCTGCCGCCCCTTCGGGGCTAAGGTAATCCAGGACTGCGCCTCCCCCCACGGCTTGCGCCGTGGGCTACTCTCTCGCGGCCCTCCGGGCCTGTGCCAAAGGCAACAGGTCGACGTTAGTGTGTGGCCGCACCTGCTGGACGAGACGGGCTGCGGCTACTCTGTTACTGCGTGTGCTGCGTGCGGCCTTGCAGCAGGTCGATGGCGTGCGGCAAAAGCTCGATGATGCTTTCGAGCGATTCGCAGGCGCCGCGCGGGCTGCCCGGCAGATTGACGATCAGCTTGCCTTTGCGCGCTCCCACAATCCCCCGTGAGAGCGCCGCCATGCGGGTTTTCTTAACCCCTTCGGCGCGCATCAACTCGGCGAGGCCGGGGACCTGCTTGTCAACCACCGCCAGCGTCGCCTCCGGAGTGACGTCGCGCGGCCCGAGCCCAGTGCCGCCGGAAGTGAAAATGGCGTCGCAATCGTCCCCTTCCGTCCAGGCCACTAGCGTGGCTTTAATGCGGTCCGCATCATCAGGCAGCACTTCGAGCGCCTTAACCGCCCAACCTCGGCCCTCAAGCAGTTCGCGCACCGCCGGCCCGGAGCGGTCCTCACGCCTGCCGCCCGCCGCGGCGTCGCTGAGGACTAGGATTTTGGCGCGAAGAGGCATCGGGGCTTTCAGCTTTCAGATTTGAGATTTCAGCCGTCAGCTTTCAGCTGTCTGGAATGTTCAAGCTCTGTCATGCTGAGCGCAGCGAAGCGTCCCCGCAGTTGTCCGAAAGCAACTGCCGGGATCCTTCGTTGCCACGATAATAGCGAACCCGAACCCCCTCACCCGACCCGCGCCGGCTGGCGAAAGCGCCGTCGCGGGCCACCCTCTCCCCCAAGGGGGAGAGGGCATTTTCATGACTGGTGGATCGCTTGCTGAAAGCTGATAGCTCACGGCTGACAGCTACCGGGCGCGGTACGTGCCGCTCTTTCCTCCGCTCTTTTCGAGGAGCCGGATGTCAGTGATCTCGATTCTCTTGTCGATGGCCTTGCACATGTCGTAAACCGTGAGGGCCGCCACAGCCACTGCGGTGAGGGCTTCCATCTCGACACCGGTCGAGCCCGTTGAGCTGACCATCGAGGAGACAAGCACGCCATTCTTGTTGAAAGCTGCCTGCACATCGATGTGGCTTAGCCAGAGCGGGTGACACAAGGGAATTAGTTCCGCAGTCCGCTTGGCAGCGCTGATGCCGGCGATGCGGGCGATTTCCAGCGGGTTCCCTTTGGGATTTCGTTTCACCGCTCGAAGCGTGCGGGTGTTCATCTTCACCAGCGCGCTGGCGGATGCCTGGCGCAGCGTGGGAGGCTTGACGGAAACATCCACCATGCGGACGCGCCCGGCGGAATCGTAGTGCGAGAGTTTCTGCCGCATGCTGTCAACTCCGCCTGCAGACGGATGTAGGGCGGGCGTCTCGCCCGCCGTGGCGGGAGCGTCCCGCTCCCGTGCGCGGGCAGGATGCCCGCGCCACCGCGGGCGAGACGCCCGCGCTACAATCGTCACTGCCCTTTCGGCATTACGTCAACCCAATCCCCCGCCGCCAGATCCGTCTGGTCAGGGTGAATCACCAAGAAGCAATTGGCTGCGGCGACGCCCACCAGATCCCCGGAGCCTTGCCAGCCGACGGGTTCGACAATGGGATCGCGATCCTGCATCCGGACGCGCGACGGCAAGAACATGGTCAGGCCCGTTTTTTGCCTGAAAGGCTTTGCAAGGCGAGCGCGAAGAAACGCTGGAGGCTCGAGAGCGGCCCCACCTAGCAGTGCGAGGGCGGGGCGGACAAACAACTCGAACGTGACGAAAGTGGAAACCGGATTACCGGGGAGGCCGAAGAAGAAGACTTCGCGAACCCGGCCAAATACCAAAGGCTTGCCGGGACGGATCGCGGTTGCCTGGAAATAGAACTCTGCTCCCAACTCGGCGAGGACTTCTTCCACCAAATCAAACTTGCCCATCGAGACGCCGCCGCTCAGCAGAAGCAAATCCGACTCCAGCCCGCTTTCGATCATCCCTTTGAGGATATCCTTGCGATCAGGAGCTATGCCAAGTTCGAGCGGCACGCCGCCTGCGGATTTAACCTGGGCGGCCAGTGCTGCGGCATTGCTATTCCGAATTTGAAACCATTGCGGCGGCTGTTCGACGGGCACCACTTCATCGCCCGTCGGCAAAATAGCCACTAAAGGCTGACGGTACACAGCGACTGAGGCCTTCCCCACACTGGCCAGCAACCCGATCTCCGCTGCCTGGAGGCGTCGGCCGCGCGCCAGGATTCGGGCGCCCTGTGAGGCCTCTTTGCCGCGAAGCACGACATTTTCCCAAGGCTGGACGCCGCGCTGGATTTCGATATCGCCACCGCGCGACACGGTGTGTTCGACCATCACCACGGCGTCCGCACCCTCGGGCAAGGGCGCTCCGGTCATAATCGAGACGCACTGGCCGGGGCGCACTTCCCCGTCGAATGATCGTCCGGCTGCCACTTCGCCCACGCACCGAAGCACCGCGGGAAGGGCGGCCAAATCAGCAGCACGCACGGCATAACCGTCGCGAATGGCGCGGTGGAAAGGGGGCAGGTCGCGGTCCGCCGTCACATCCTCGGCCAAGACGCGGCAGAACGCCCGGTCCAAGGACACAGTCTCCACTCCAGGCATGTGATTCGCGCCGCCGATTCTGTCCTGAACAATGGATAGGGCCTGCTCGTAGGTGACTACCATGCAAGGTGCCTGCAAGAGGAGGATATCATCAGTCGAGAGGATTGGCGGTCCCCTCTTCCCGTACAAGTAACCCCTCACCTGACCCTGAGGGCGGATGAAGTGGCGCAGGCACTCTTGCCTGCGGTGAGGCACGCCGTGCGCTAACCTGAGAGACAGGCAAGAGTGCCTGCCCCACCCTCTCCCCTGGGGAGAGGGTTTTTCGGTTACGAAGAATGCGCCATGAGGGCCGCAAATCGGCTGTCGTCAAGCCAGAGAGCCTGGTCACGCTCGGGGCCGGTCGAAACCATGGCAATCTCCACGCCTACCTGAGCAGAAAGGAAGCGCAGATATTCTTTGGCCTTCTGCGGCAGCTTCGAGAAGTCCTTGATGCCGAAAGTTGATTCGAGCCAGCCCGGCAAGACGCAATACTGAACTTGTACATTCTCCAAAATATCAACGTCCTGGGGGAATTCCGTAAATCGCTTGCCCTCGTACTCGTACGCCACACCCACGGGAATCTCGGCGAGGCTATCCAGAATGTCGAGCTTGGTGATGATGAACGCCTGAAGGTGATTCACGCGGGCGCTGTAGCGGGCCGCCGTCACGTCAAACCATCCGCAGCGACGCGGCCGCCCGGTGACGGCGCCGTACTCACCCCCACGTTCGCGGATTTTCTCACCCTCGGGGCCTTTGTCTTCAGTGGGGAACGGGCCGCTCCCCACACGCGTGGCATACGCCTTCGACACACCCACGACGGACTGGATACGCGTCGGTCCCACGCCGGTGCCCGTGCAGGCGCCACCCGCGGTAGCGCTTGAGGAAGTCACGAAAGGATATGTACCGTGGTCCAGGTCGAGCAGCGTTCCTTGCGCGCCCTCGAAGAGCACACGCTTTCCGCGGTCCATCTGGGCATTCAAATACGTCTCGACATCGGCAAGAAACGGCACGATCTGCGGGGCGAGTTGCAGGCACTGGTCAGCCACGGCAACCGCATCAAGCGCTGTACCCCCAAACAACGCGGAGGCAATGCGATTCTTTTCTGCGACGACCTCGCTGCAGCGGCGGCGGAACAGCTCCGGGCGGCGGAGGTCCCCCGCCCGCAACCCGCGGCGACCGGCTTTATCCTCGTAGGCAGGGCCAATCCCTTTGGCCGTCGTGCCGATTTTCCCCACGCCTCGCGCCTCTTCCGCGGCAACGTCGTGAGCCCGATGGTAAGGCAGTATAAGATGAGCCCGGTCGCTGATCACCAGACGCCCGTCCACACGCACTCCGTTTCCCTCAACGGCTTTAATCTCACGCAACAAAGCTTCGGGATCAACTACGACCCCGTTTCCGATGACCGCAGTCTTGTCCTGCCGCACGATGCCTGTGGGGAGAAGCTGGAGAATATACTTCTTGCCGCAAACGTAGACGGTATGGCCCGCATTCGCGCCGCCCTGGTATCGAGCCACGATGTCAAAGTGCTCGGCCAAAGTATCGACGACTTTGCCCTTGCCTTCGTCACCCCATTGAGCGCCCACGACAACTACGTTTGCTGGCATGTTGATCCCTTGAAAAAACCAGAAGGCAGAAGTCAGAAATCAGAATTCAAGCGAGCGAACTCAGGTCCATCCCCGGAACCCCGACACCTGACACCTGGCACCTGACACCTGCCGTTCAGAGGTGCTTGTCGAGCATTTTGCTGATGGCCTCTTTGGATGCGGCGCCGGCGATTTGTTCCTGGATTTGACCGCTCTTGAAAAGCAGCAAGGTGGGAACTCCTCGGATTCTGTACTGGCTGGTCAACGAGAGGTTTTCGTCCACATTAAGCTTTCCAACCTTGGCCCGGCCGGCATACGCCTCGGCAACCGCGTTGACGGCCGGCTCCATCATGCGGCAGGGTGCACACCACGTGGCCCAGAAATCTACCAGAACCGGCTGCTCGGATTTCAAGACTTCCTCTTCGAAGTTCTTCTCAGAAAACTCCAGAATATTACCACCTGCCATCGTTTCAGTCCTCCCCCAATGAGTGCTGCATGGACCACTACGCTTTCAACGTCCCGGCCACGGGCTCGCGAGCGGCGGTTCTCGCATGTACCGTTTGATAGATCTCCAAATACTGCTCTGCCGACCTTCCCCACGAGAAGTCTTTACGCATCCCGTTAGTCACCAGTTGGCGCCAGACCTGGGGCTCGCGATAGGCGGCAATGGCTTGCTCGATGACGCGAACGAGCGCCGCACCCGTGTAGTCAGTAAACTTAAACCCGGTGCCTGACTTGCCGTCAAAGGCTTTAATGGTATCATCCAGTCCGCCCGTGGCTCGCACGATGGGCACCGTCCCATATTTCAAGCTGTAAATCTGGTTCAATCCGCAGGGTTCGTATCGCGACGGCATCAGGAACATGTCTGACCCCGCCTCAATCTGGTGCGCCAGCGTGTTGTCGTAGGCGACCGCCACCAGAAACTTGTCAGGATAGCGGGAAGCCATGACTCGGAAAAGTTCCTCATACACAGGGTCCCCGGCGCCCAACGCTACGATGTAAATATCCAGGCCCGCTAGCCGCTCCGCGATTTCCGCAATCAGGTCGAAGCCCTTCTGGGGCGCAAAGCGGGAGACGATGCCTATAACCGGCCGTTCAAGTGCGGGTGCTTTCACTCCCATTCGCTCCAGCAGAGCTTTCTTACATACGGCCTTGCCGCTCATGTTCTCCGGGCTAAAGTGGGCCGGAATCAGCTTGTCGGTGGCGGGGTCCCAAAGGTCATAGTCCACGCCATTCAGGATGCCTCGGAGGCGGTTCCGTCGCGAACGAAAGACACCCTCCAAACCGCTACCAAACTCCTTCGTTTGGATCTCCTCAGCATATTTCCTGCTCACCGTAGTAATGAAATCCGAAAATACAATTCCACCTTTCAGGAGATTGACCTTACCGTAATATTCCAGGAAGTCCATCGTGAACAGATCTTTGCCCAACGATAGCTGCGGCAGAATTTCCCCCGCAAAAAGCCCCGGATACCCCACATTGTGGATGGTAAAGACCACGGAAGTGTTGCGGAAGAATTCATCCTCGTGGTAAAGGTTGCGCAAATAGATGGGTACCAGGGCCGTCTGCCAGTCGTGACAGTGAATGATATCGGGCGGCGTCGCCGAGCGCTTGACCAGTTCCAGCGCAGCAATGCTGAAAGCCGCAAATCGCTGGGCGTTGTCGGGATAATCCTCGCCACCCTCCTGGTACAAACCTGCGCGGTCGAATAACGAAGGGCAATCGACGAGATAGGTTTGCACGTTGTCAGCCGCACCGGCGTTTTGAATCGAGGCAAATTTGAAACCGTCACCCACCGGAAGAGTCAAACTCTGCATGGTGGCTTCAGGCTTGCCTGGCTTGGTCATCCGGTAGCGCGGCAGCACGACCTCGAGTTGATGCCCGAGTTTTGCCAAGGCTTTTGGCAGCGCCCCCACGACGTCGGCCAACCCGCCCGTCTTCGAGAAAGGCACACCTTCAGATGCTACAAAAACGATACGCAATCACTTACCCTCTCTATTGGTTTGGGGATTCGAGATCTTGCCGCGCCTCCCTCAGCTAAGTTAGAGGATGCTCCATTAGGTTGTCAAGCGCCGACGGCCACTGCCATCGTTCGCCGTTGGTTAACGGCGTGTCCCCTACTCTCTTTTCGGAGGAGTGTTCAGGCATGGGATGAGGCAACCGGAGATTTGAGATTTGAAATTGAAATTTGAAATTGGATGTTTTAAACCGGAAACTGCGCGTTGGGCCTTCGATTTCCCAGTTGAGGTTTTCGACCTTCCGTCTTTGAGCTTCAAATCTCTGTTTTCGG
>Ga0187879_10001559_pt1 | contig 15680 bp, 10 predicted proteins | sample June2016WEW_19_1_FD_132423 | JGI IMG/M metagenome (GOLD analysis project Ga0187879, IMG submission 132423) | Peatland microbial communities from SPRUCE experiment site at the Marcell Experimental Forest, Minnesota, USA - June2016WEW_19_10 | ecosystem: Environmental > Terrestrial > Soil >... | reverse complement strand
TATCCTCGATCCTGGGTCCTGTACTCACAGTTCAGGAAAGGGGTTTTGCTCAACATGGCCAACTCAATATTAGAAACAATTTCAAGCGAATTTGCGTCTGCGGCGGAGAAGGCGGGCGGTAGCGTGGTTGCCATCCATGCCCGGCGCTGGATGCCGACCAGTGGCATCGAATGGAAGAAGGGCGTGATCGTAACGGTTCATCACGGAGTGCAGCGCGACGAAGACATCAAAGTGCTGCTCGATGGTGGTCGCGCAGTTTCCGCGAAACTGGCTGGACGGGATCCTAGTACCGACATAGCCGTCCTAAGGATCGAGGAAGGATCTTCGAGCTCGCCCGCACTCGGCGACTCGACAAGCCTCAGGCTCGGGCATCTTGTTCTGGCGCTGGGCCGCACGCGGCGCGGGGATCTAGTGGCGAGCAGCGGGATCATTGGCGGCATCAGCGGCGAGTGGAGGAACCGGCGCGGGGGACAACTCGATCAGCACATCCGGCTTGATCTCGCCCTGTATCCGGGATTTTCGGGCGGACCGCTGCTCAATGCGAGAGGCGAGGTTGTTGGCATGAATACACGGGGCCTAGGACATGGAAGAGCCGTGACAGTGCCGGTCGCAACTGTCAATCGCGTTGTCGAAGAACTCCTGGAAAGAGGGCATATCGCTCGGCCCTATTTGGGCATCGCAATGCAGCCGGTGGAGATACCGGAAAATATGCGCTCGAAGCTGCCTACTCAAACGCGGGTCGGGCTGCTTGTCATGCAGGTCGAAAACGGTGGGCCGGCAGAAAAAGCCGGGGTGTTGTTGGGAGACGTTCTTTTCGAAGTGGGCGGAAAGACAGTCGAACACGTGGATGCTATCCAGGATTCGCTTTCCACCGCGAAGATCGGTGATGTGCTGCAGGTCAAGGTGATTCGCGCCGGCGAGACTAAGCCGGTTTCAATCACTTTAGGCGAGAGAGCGCGATAAGGAATGTCGAAGCGAGGCGGAGGAGGGATCCGAGTGGCGGTGGCGGCGACCTCCGCCGTCCGCCGTGCCGGGCTCGAAAGCATCATCCGCGGCCATCCTGACTTCCAGCTGGCAGGAAGTTTTGGCGCCGTGGCGAGCCTGGTGTCATTTGCTCATGGCACCGAACTGGATGTAATGGTCATCGACTCCGATTCGATCCGCGATTTATTACTTGAGCCGAAATCGGATGTCGCGATTGTTCTGCTCACGGAGGTCAGCGACGCGCGGTCGATCTCGCGCTTGTTGCGCAGCGGGGTGCGCGCGATTCTGCCCAGAGAGAGCGACCCAGATGACGTTCTCTCCGCCATTTATGCCGCCTATGATGGACTGGTGTTGCTGAGCCCACCGGCCGCAGAGAGCTTGGCCGCCGTCTACGGCGATCAGCCCCTGAAAGTTGAAGCTGAATTGTCCGAAGAGATCACCTCCCGCGAAACCGAGGTGCTCGGAATGTTAGCGGAGGGACTCGTCAACAAAGATATCGCGGCGCGTCTCGGTATCTCCGAGCATACGGTCAAGTTCCACATCAGCTCGATTCTCGACAAGCTGGGTGCTTCCACCCGCACCGAAGCGGTGACCCTGGGAATCCGGCGCGGGCTAATTCCGATCTAAACTCAACAAAACCCACCGAATTACTCTCGACTGAAGCGCAATACCGCCGGCTACAGAATCACAGGCATAAAGGGGGTCGGCCCAGTAGCACTGTACTTCCGGGCGCATTTTGGGCACGGCCAAAAGCGAGCATGGTTGTACGGCACGGTCTTCACAAAGTAGAAATCGACTGCGGACTGTAACTCCTCAAATCCCAAGGGCGTTGCGGAAGCCCCTCCTGACCGCGACCAGTAAAACTGAGGCAGCAGATGGGCCAGGAGCGCCCGAACCCTCTGCGGGGATCTTGGGACACCTCCCCGAGCCAATCAGGGCTCCATGGCAGGCGCCAACTGATCAAGCCCTACGCCGCATGCCACAGGCGGATCTGCATCGCTAGTAGCGGAATTACGCGAGGACTAGCTCACGCTGCGTTCCCTTTGGCGGCTGCATTGCCGTCCTAGCGATGAACCATCTCACGCGCATTGCTTGCGATCGAGACCACAAACAGCAGAATGCTGAGGTCCACGAAGTTATGAGGAACAACACGTGGTTCGCCGAAAAGGCGTGCACCCAATCCACCGAACCACAATGCCCGGTAAATGATTGCCACTGCCGCACTGACACAAGCGAGGTAGTACGACCACTCTGCAATTCTTGATTGAAACATCGTTTCCTCCTTAACTGTAGGCAGGTTTCGCCGAGCCCTTTTTTCCACAGCGCGGCAAGCGTACTCCACCGTCTGAAAAGGTTCAAGAGACGATCGGAAGAAATTCGGGTCGTCACTTAAAACCTTTGTCCATGGCATCGAGTGCCTGGCGACCGCGAAACGCACTAACAACATTTAAATTTCCGTTACCAGACCAGCTTCCGCATCAATCGACCCATCCGCACGATTCGATAAAGAGGAAAAAGCGCTCCCGGCAATCGCAGCGCCGCAATATCTCCCACGCCCGGCGTCCAAACCAGCCGCCAGAGATATCGCATGCGATCGCTGCGCTGCTCACGCAGTTTCAGGATCAGCCGGAAGGATTCCGTGGATTCGAAATCGTAAGCCGCGCCACGAGAGAGACGCTCAGCGAATTCAATGCCGAGAGCGGGAACTCGTGGATCGGCCGCAATCATTTCCTCCGCGGGTTTGGGAAGCTCCGCCCAAAGGAGGTTCTTCACCAACCAGAAATTTACGCCGAGAATGCGAGCGATTCCCAGCCTGCGCGCCTGGGTAAACACCAGCGAGTAGTCGATGGTCTCGGTCCGCAAAGTCTCCGCAATGTCCGAAAGCCAGATCAGACGTGTCCAAAGATGCTTGGCGGCGTGCAGGCACAGCACCAGCAGCGAATCTTCGGCAGACAGGCAAGGCATTTCGCACCCTCCGACGACAGTGCGGCCGGCGCGCGCCATCAGCTCTTGCACGCCCAGATCAACCCCATAGAAATGCGGCACCAATGCCCACTGCAGTTCGACCAGGTTTGTTCCAGCTGCGCTGTCAAACGAACGCTCGTTGCCTTTGCGCAGCCAGAATCGCTCGACCGCTGGCCTGAGATCCACAGAAGGGTGATATCCGACTTCGGCAAGAGCCTGTTTTGCTCGCTCGAAGTCTCTGGGAGAAATCAGAAAGTCGAGATCCGAAAAACTTCGCAGCCCCAGATCGCGGTAAAGCGCTTGCGCTAGCACCGGCCCTTTGTACGGGACCGCCCGCAACTGCCGGCGCTCGAAGTGTTGCATGATGCGCACCAGTTCGGCGGTGAACCACAAGTTGCGCCGCAGGTTCGCTTCGTACGCCGATCGCAGCGAGTGCCCGATTTCCGTTGGCAGCCCACGACCCTGTCCGGCACGACCATGTTCGTTCAGATTACGGGCCGCGAGCGGAAGAACTCCATGGTGATCACCCAGGCGAAGAACTTCGCTCCAGTCGAAGGCTGAGAGATTCCAATTCGTAATGCGCTCGATCCGCTCGGGAGCCAGTTCTGCGCCAGCCACCGCGCACACGCACAGGAGCTCAAAAGCTTTCATCGGCGTTCTTGTCTTTTCTTCCTTGCTATCTTGGGGAACCCGTACCAAGCAACTCTGTAAACAAGTTCTTAATCGCCTGCTGATATCTTCGCTCAGTGAACAGCGAGAACAGAATATATGCCCCGCGGAGGACTGACGCTGGAGGCACCTGGATTGCAGAAATGCAAAAGCAATTTATCTCGCGCCGAAATGTAAGCGTTTATCGAAATGTTGCCCAGCGCGCCGGGCGGGGTCACGTTGGACACCCGGTCTGCTGTTGTTACACCTTCTAAGGCAAACGTTTGATCTGAGCAAGTCGCCGCGCCTACCGCCGCGGGAGTAATAGACGCAGTTGAATAGATTTTCATTTGGGAAAGGCCTGAACCAGATGCGCCCAACTTCAAGCCAGTAAAATTAGCAGCTCCCCCACTATCTATGGCCCACGTTTTAGTAATTCCTTTATCACTGAACCCGTTCAGTGGAGTTCCATACTGGAAATCAACATCCTTGCCGCGGAACAAGAATGCCAGCGTCTTGTTGTACGAGCTCACGACAGTCTTAATTGGGAAGGACTCCGGATATGAGGTTACTCGGTACGTCCCGGACGACGCGCAACTCACATGGGTGGCGATTCGCTTCACCTGGCGCGCGTCGCTTGTGTTGATTGCGTACACATTGCAACTGGAAGCATTTGGAGAACCTAGCCAATTCAAAGTTAGATAGTGGCTTGCATCCAAAGCAGAAGGCCCACGACAAGCAAAATACGGAGAGCCTCCGCGGAGCAATGTTTCGTTCCCTGAGGAGTCTTGGGCGGAAATATAAAATCCGTAGATTCTGCGACCATCTCCCCCGGTGACGGTACAGCTTATGCCTTCCGGCGTATCGGTCCCGATAACTTCGAGTGCACCTTCCATACCACACCAGGAATTGACCCCACACGGAGTCACCGATTGACCGCTGCCCGAAGCGGTGGTCAGGCCGTCGATTGCGTCTACCGGTCCGTAGAAGACTCCTCGTTCCAAGAACAAAGCGCCGGTGCTTTTCATCAAGAATGACGGAATGCTCGAAGTTCCGTCACCAAAAATGCCGTTGTGCGCGTTCTGCGCCATCACGAACTTTGAGAAATCAGAGGAGGAGAGAGAATAGAGCGAGCCACTCAAAGATGCAGGATTTCCTACCCCGGTAGTGTTGCACACCTTTGTGCCACTCGCGCCCATCCCGAACGCGGGATACCATTTATTGCCTACAGGCACTTTCACCGAAGCATTGCTGATGTTCATGGAACACGTGTCGTTGAGCGGGATATTGTTTCCCGAAATCTCGATCGGGACTGCTGAGGCAGGCCCTGAAATATTTAGGAATCGCGCTCCCTTGGTGGCCGATTCTGACAGATTGTGGCTGATAACTTCGTTGGGGTCGCTCCAGCTGTCGACTCTTATGTCCAGGTCGTTGCCGCCCAGTTCACTGTACTCGAGATCCATTTCACCGCCTTTTTGCCACACGCCGATGGCGCATTGATGTATCTCGTTGTGGATAAACTGAAAGTTCTTGGCGTTGGGGGACGCGCCAATCACAATGCCCGCGACGCCCGAGGAACTCGAGGGCCCGCAATACATGGTCGAATCAAAAACCCGCATATCTTCTACATTCTGACCGGAGACATTGGAGAAAACGATGCCCCTCCAGTTTGCGTTTGCCGCCCCTCCCGCAGCGTTGCCATGGACAAAAAGTCTGCGGAAGATCCCATCTGTGGTGTTCACCGTTCCTCCCGCTCCGGTCCTATCCACATTGATCCCAACGGCCGCGATGCCATTGCCGTCAATGGCCAGGCTCTCGACTATGAACCCGTCGACATATTCCATGTCAACCATGGTTCCACCCGTTGCTCCGATCCAAGTAATCGTGGGGACCTGAAAGCCGTAGTAGCCAGTCGCCCCGGCACCAGAGGTTCCGCGAATCGAAAACCCGGCGAGATTCTTGACCACCCATGTCTTGGCCAGCTTGACATGGCAGCCGTGCGGAAAGACTATCGCTAATCCGTTGGACGAGGCCCGAGAGGTGATCGCATTAAGCGCGGCAGAACTATCGCTAACAAAACTACAGTCTACTCCGGCATCTCGCACGTCAAGACTGTCCCTGATTTGCAATCCAAGGCGGGAGTTGACGGTCTCCTGCCCGACTGTTTTGTTCTCGCCCAGCCGGCTAGACACTTGCGATTGACTAGGTTGAATGGTCAAACACCCTTGAATAGTCAAAGACCCAATGATCGAGAGGCTAAATAGCCATGATCTATTCATTCGTTGGACCTCCATCGAGAGCGACACGAGATTGGCACTCAAATCGACTAATCTGCGGAAATCTGTAAAAACCTATAGCTTGCCACTCAGACACGTTCGCTGTGCAAACTTGAGTCCGCGCGGACACTCCTTCCGTCAACCTGCTCAATCGCTGAGATCAGTTGCCGGATAAGAACATCACTAGAGAATTCATCACTCGTTTGGCAGCGGCCTGCCGACACATCACGGGTGCTTCGCATAGCTCGGAGAATGCTTGCCGTAACAGCATCAACGTCACCGTGGGTGGCAGCATAAGCCCTCGACCTAGTGTGGCTGATGATGTCTTGCACGTGACTCTCAATCGGACCAATGTATAGAAACGGGATTCCCGCCGCGAGCACATTGTAGACTTTGCACGGGTGAACGATACCTACGTACTTATCTCCCATTACAACGACATGGAGATCGGCTGCGGACAAAGAGGCTGACAGTTTTTCAAATGGCTGATAGGGAAGACAAAACACGTTGCGCAAGCTGCGATCTTGAACACATTCTTGCACTTTCTTGAATTCGCTTCCACCGCCTACAAAGCAGAAAGCGATCTCGTTGCGATCCGTGAGCCGCTCCGCGGCCTGAAGCAATGTGTCCAACGGATGACATGGACTGTGGTTCCCAGAATACATAACGACAAACTTGTTCGAAAGCCCATGAAGTCTGCGAAACTCTTCCCTTCCGACAAGATCAAATCTTACGTGATCGTCGTGCGCCCACGGCGGCATGACCAGGATTTTTTCTGGTTCAATTCCTTTGGCCTCGATTCGAGCTTTCATGAACCGATCGAGCGCAATGACGACACTCGCCAGTCGCAAGCTGTGCGACAACATGCGGGACAACACCCGTGCAGTCAGCGATTTTTCCCGCAGCCATCCCGCAGCAATAGCCTCATCCGGATTGAGATCCATAGACCAGAACACGAGGGTGCTCGCTCTGCTGGGCACGGCTAAGCTCGAAAGGAAAGAAATGAGGGGTGGAGACGTCATCGCCACTACCACATCAAAGTGGGGCAGCAGCCACAAACGAAGGGCGCAGCTTACCATGAATGTGCTGAAGTCGGTTGCACGACGCCATTTGGCGGTTTTACCAAACCCGGTCGAACGCACGCGGATGATATTGACCGAGTTCCAAATTTCCTGCTTGGGAAACCGAACACCCGGATCGTCATAGCCTCGGGAACTACAGATGACGGTGACCTCGTGTCCCGCCTGCGTCAGAGCCTTGGCCAAATCGCTCGCGTGCTGAGCAGTTGAGACAACATCGGGATAAAAAGCCTGGTTTAGGATCAGAATCTTCATCGGCGGGGCACCCGCAAGCTCCCGGTTGGATCAGCGTTGCACCATATAATTGCCTAGAAACAAGACGTCCATGCGTGTTCTTTGGAAGCAGTTCACGGCTTCCTCCGGCGTGCATACGATTGGCTCATCCTCGTTGAACGACGTGTTCAGTACGACGGGGACGTTGGTTAATTTCTCGAAGTCTCGGATGAGTTGGTAGTAGCGGGGATTTGTTTCGCGAGAAACCGTCTGCAACCGACCTGAGCCATCAACATGTGTGACCGCAGGTATTACGGATTGCTTGTCTTTCTTGACCTGATAAACCATCAGCATCGTCGGCGACGGATGTGTCTGCTCGAAGTACTCACTGACACGCTCCTCGAGGATTGAAGGGGCAAAAGGACGGAAGGGCTCGCGTTTCTTGATACGAGCATTTAGGATGTCCTTCATTTCCGACCGGCGCGGATCGACGACGATGCTGCGATTGCCGAGCGCACGAGGCCCAAACTCCATTCGACCTTGGAACCAGCCCACGATCTTCCCGTCAGCAATGGCCTGCGCAGCTATCTCTGTGAGTTCTAAGTTATTCAAGTTACGATACGCCAAGCTGCTTTGGCCTAATACCTGTTCGATTTGTCCATCGCTAAACTCTGGCCCGGTATAGGCGTGTTGCATTACAAATGACCGAGGCTGGCGAAGGATCATGTTATGAATGTAATAACAAACTCCTATCGCGGTCCCCGAATCACCGGCCGCCGGCTGTATGAAAACATTCTTGAAAGGCGTCTGTAGCGGAATTTTTCCATTCATCACAGAATTCAATGCGACGCCGCCAGCCAAACAGAGCTTGTCGAGTTTCGTTTTCTCGTAGAGCTGATTGAGAATGTGAAAACCAACCTCTTCTAGTCGCGCTTGCAGCGAGGCAGCAATGTCCTCCTGCTTGGTGGAGAGCGGCGCGCCAGCGGAACGCGCCGGCCCGAAAGTGTCAATGAACCTGTCAGAGAACATACGGCCAATCGTGGGCGCGCCTTCGTCCCAGGTCATGTCCACACCTTCGGAGTGATGTAGGAAATAGTCGAGGTTCAATTTGAAGCCAGCGCCATTGTCGGTCCGAATGATGTCACGAAACTCAGCCAGATACCGTGGCTGGCCGTACGGAGCAAGTCCCATCACCTTACCTTCGTCCCCATACTTAGTGAAGCCGAGATATTGGCTCGTGGCCGTGTAGACTGCGCCCGCTGAGTGCGGATATTCAACTTGTCCCAGCACATCGATGCGGTTGCCCCGCCCCACCCCCCACATAGTGCTAATGAAGTCGCCAAAGCCGTCGATTGATAAAATGGCCGCGCATTCGAATGGGGAGACGAAGAAACTACTGGCCATGTGCGCCTTGTGGTGCTCCACATTATGAAACTGCGCCTTCTCCGAGGCGGCAACTCCGAGCACTCTTACCAACTCTTGGCGGAGATCGCGTATTTTGGCCGCATTGGCGAGCCGCGCCGCAATTAGCCCAGAGAGGTTCGCCAGTTTGCTAAGCGAAAATACGATCTTCTTATGGAGGTGCGCGGAGGGATCGCGGGAAATGCCTATATGATCCACCTGATCAAGGGAAATACCGGCGGCTTCCAAGCAGTAGCGTATTGCCAATGCCGGAAAACCTGCACAATGTTTTTTTCGATTGAACCGCTCTTCTTCAACCGCAGCGATGAGCTGCCCGTCTTTCACGATAGCAGCAGCGGCATCACCGTGATACGCGTTAATCCCCAGGATGTACAAGCAGACAACTCCTATCTAGCGCGTGCCGATTGGATTTACCTCGAATTGACATGAAAGCTCTTGCCCGCTTCCCTACGTCGAAGATTTCGCGTTGCATCTTAGTTCATACATTTTCGCTTTGATGTGGAAAAAATGTGTCGATTGGAGAGCACAATAGATAAAACCTGGTACTCCGTCTAGAAAACCTAAACGTAATATATATTTGTACAGAAAGAAGAACATCGGTGAACCCGGTAGTCCAAAAAACCGCTTCTTTAGCCACCTTCTGCGCTGCGCCTGATTTCCGAACAATGTTGGAGACAATTCGTCAAGTTGCTCCGTCGCCTGCAAAAGAACCCTCGCTTCCCAGTTTGAATATTCGTTGTGCTTGGTCAAATACCGGTCGAGAGATTCAACATTGTGGTGGGGCAGAGCATGCCGCACCTTGCCGACACGACCGTCAACAACTACATGCTCATGGACCTCGATATCACTCATTGAGTGATCTTGGTCCCTCAAGCGGCACTCGAAGTGTCCTTTGCCGCGCCGAAAAAGAGACAGCTTCCAAAAACCGCTTCCTCCAAAGCGCAGTTCCCTTCCAAGAAAATTGATCCGAAGGAAAACCCGATACCCGATGAGATTAGGATCGCGAATCGCCTCTCCAATCTCGTCACACAAATCCGCTGTTAAAACCTCGTCAGCATCCAACAGCAAGACCCAATCGTTCTCGAACGGTAGCGAATCGAGCGCCCATTGCCGCTTCTTCGGCCAGCCGCCATGGTACTGAAACTGCACCACTTTTGCACCGAAAGCGCGGGCTATTTCGACGGTTGAATCCGTGCTCCGCGAATCCACCACATAGACTTCGGAAAAGCGTCGAATCGCTTCCAGACAACGCGGAAGATGTCGAGCCTCATTTCGTGTCGGAATAATGACGGTGACAGGAACGGAATCGGAGTTTGCGCTGTGCGAGGCAGCCGTCCGAGTGTCGGTCATGTTTTGCATGGTCAGTTTTGTTTAGGAACCAAGAGCGAGGCCGCCAAGCTCATTTCGGCACGACCAGGAAGTGAGCTGCGCACATTATAAGACACACACCGAAGTCGTCAAAGAATCATCCGATCGATAGAAGAGTCCCCAGAGAGATATCCAAGCGGCCTCACAGTCAGCGCAGTTCTACCACAGCCACGTCAACCGGTGGCGCTGCACGCTGGGTTTCAAGCCAGAACCCGAGAGTGACAAGGGCCCACAATCGTGACCAAGCTGGGCTGTCCGGTTCGCGACGGAAGAGTTCTTGTACGTCGTCGATTCCAGCTGGGTCAAGCAATCCGGAGTGGTGCAAGGCGCGAAGACTTTCTTCCGCAACCTCACGCAGGGGTCCCCGCAGCCAATCGGACATCGGAATCACAAAGCCGCGTTTGGAAGACGCGACAGGCAGTTTCCCATACACCTCAGCGCAAATTTTTCGCAACAGATACTTCAAAGGAGCTCTCTTGGGGAGCAAGACATCTCCAGGCAGTCGAAATGCCCATTCAATGAGGTCGGAGTCTAGAAAGGGAACACGAATTTCCAGCGAGTTTGCCATCCCGAAGACATCGCTGTCCCGCAGTAGAATATTCTGCAAGTAGAATGCAGCCTCCAGTCTAGCCACGGAACACAACAAATCAGCTGGCACGTAGCAACCCTGATACTGCAGTTCCGGAACCTGAAAGTCGTCTGACAGGCGGAGGTCTTTGGCATAAAGGCCGAATGCTTCCAGCCCAGAGTCGCCGATCAAGCGACGATGCCGGAAGTACAACCCAATCAGTCCTGGATTGACTTTAGCGATCTCGTGCGCTTTTTGTCTCACGGTATCGTTGGCGAATGCCGTAGCAAACCAAGCAGCAGTAGTACGCACCGACTGCGGAAACGGACTGAGCCACGTCATAGCGCGAAAGTTCCGGGGAACACGACGAAAGAGATCGTAGCCTCCAAAAACCTCATCGCCCCCCAATCCTGACAGGGCAACTGTGATCCCGTGTTCACGGACTGCACGGGACACAATGTAGGAGTTAAAGCCATCCATCGACGGCTGATCCATGCACTCCAATGCTCTCTGGATCCAATGCAGAGCGGTACTGTCACTGACTGAACATTCGTGGTGACGCACGCCGAAATGTTTCGCTGCCACGCTAGCCGCCAGAGTCTCGTTGTACTCAGGATGGTCTGGGAACGACACCGTAAACGCGTCGATGTTGCCTTTTTCGGGGGTAAGCCCCAGTAACGCACTAGAATCTAATCCTGAACTCAAGAAGAGGCCGACTCGCACATCGCTGAGTAAATGCCGGCGAACCGATTGCCGCAAGATTCCTTTACCCTCGCCCACAATATCTGCGAGACGACGCCTGCGCTGAGACTGCTCTGGCGGGGAAAATTGCCAGTATCTTCCTTCCGCCACAAGATTCCCATGGTCATCCAGTTCCTGCCAGCAACCGCGAGGCAGCGAATATACGCCCTCGTAAATCGTGAGTGGTTCCTGAACCGCACCATATGCCAAATATCCAGCTAACGCTCCACGATCAATGCGAGAATCCAGCAGCCTGCTTTGGAGTAGCGCTCTAACTTCGGATGCAAAGACAAACCAACTTTCCTTTTTCGCCGCATAGTACAGCGGTTTGATTCCCATCGGATCACGCGCAACCACTAGACGTGAGCGGCGAACATCCCACAGGGCAAATGCAAACATGCCTCGAAGGCGTCTCAAACATTCCGTTCCCCAGCGCTCATAAGCACGCAATAGGACTTCTGTATCGCTATGGCCTTGGAATTGAAAGCCGTCGGTCTTCAAAAGATCACGTAGCGCGGGAGCGTTATAGATCTCGCCGTTGTAAACAAGGATATCGCCGGTGGCTTCGTTGACCATCTGCTGGTGGCCCAGTGGAGACAAATCTTGGATGGCTAAACGACGGTTTCCCAGCCCAACCGTCGCGTCGCCAACCGATATCACCATTGAACCACCGTCATCGGGACCGCGGTGCAACTGGGCATCGAGCATTGATCGCAGAGACTCATTCACCTGATCAGGCGATAGTGCACCCACGATTCCGGCGATTCCACACATTCCACAAATCCTCGAAGTCACTAATGTTCAATCACGACATCCATCAGCCCTGATCGTGCCTAGCACATCGGTGATACACGTCAAGCATCTGATTAGTGACAGAACGCCAAGAAAACTCGTTCTGCATCCATTTTCGACCTCTCGAGCCCATGTCCTGCAGCGGCATGGTACTGATACTACGAATTGCAGCGGCCAGGGTTTCAGGGTCATTGTCGACCCACAAACCACACTTCATGTCTTCCAGTCGACTCCAGGGAGTTCCCTTACTGGCAATCACTGGAACGCCATGGGCAAGGGCCTCTGCTACAACGATGGCGAAATTCTCGGTGTAAGACGGCACCAGAGTCACGTCAGAACATTCGAATAGTCTTTTCTTGGCCTCCGACAAGACTTCTCCGATTATCTCCACTCGTCCCTTCACTCCCAGCGCGTGGATTCGCTCTTTGAGCTGCGAAACGTACTCCGGTGCCCCCCAACCCGCGATCGCAAGACGCCACGGAGGTGCTGAATCGACGAGACTACAAGCCTTCAGCAAAGCCTCAATTCCCTTCTTCGGGTCCAAACGTCCGATGAAAAGCAATCGAAGCTCTCCATTTCTCTCTATTCGATTGAGGTCGATTGGGACATCCACTCCGTTGGGAATCATGGCCATTCGCAACTTCCGGAAACGAGCCAAAGTCTCGCGGCTCTCTTGTTCTGATGTAACGTGCATCGTCAACTCAGCGCGATCGGCTGTGTGATACCACAGAAAATCCCAAACCGCCTTTAGGCCGATTCGCGAAGAGCCTTCCCAGCGCTGAAGAGCCCCCCGTGGTGACCAGATCAGCGGCTTGTTCAACGAACGACCTAAAAAGACAGTTGGGAGGGTCGGAAAGTTGTAGACTCCGGTGAGATGGACGACATCGGCCCACCGCATGTACGTGGGCAGTAATCGCATCAGGGTTGGCGAAACTGAATGCCGTTGCCGGCGCGGACAATAGCGAACTCGAAATCCTTCTGGAAGCTCTACCTCCTCGCTCTTGTCGACGTCCAGTACTTTACCCAAGCCGTTCGCGTCTGTGGTCAGGACGCGGACCTCGCAGCCCAATTCCACTAGGTTGCGACACAGTTCGAATGTGGATCGAATTGGGCCACCATAGAAATAAGCGGGGTAGAACGACGGTACCACATGCAAAACCTTCATGAGGGCTGCTCAGGAATCCCAACAACTGTCGATATCTTACAAAAGCTCTTTCATTTTGTCGCTGTAGGATGGTACTAATATTTTCGGACTCAGCGAGGCTGCGGTGCGTCCTAGAATTGCTCTAGTCACATCCGGACTCGGTACCAGACACGGCGGCATTGGCGTGGTTGCCCAGTTGATCGCCTCAGCGCTAGCGAAGGATTCCGATATAGCGGTGTGGGAACACCACGCCTTTTGGCCCCGATTTGCACGCATCCCTGCAGCTGTGGCAAGGACATTCTTGGGCAGTCTGAAGACTCCCGATTTTGTTCTGTACGACCACATCGACCTCGCTATTTTGCACGCTGTCATGCCCCGTCTGCAATCCGTTCCTTACGCTGTGTTCTTGCATGGCATAGAAGTCTGGAAGCCTTTAGTCGGTCGGCGCAGAGAAGCGCTCTTGGGCGCAACCCTTCTCCTCGTGAACTCGGCCACGACCAAAAACGAAGCCCACGTTTTTAATCCGTGGTTGCCGAAAGTGGAAGTTACATGGCTCGGCGTCGAGCGCCAGAATGAAATTGCGGACGTCGGCTCCAGTCCTCCCGCCGGCCTAATTGTCGGCCGCATGGCCGATTCTGAACGCCTCAAAGGCCATGACGCCGTGATGGATGCGTGGCCGCTCATCAAGTCTGCCGTTCCCGATGCTAGGCTGACGATCGTGGGCACTGGGAACGATAAGGGCCGTTTGCAAAAGAGAGTGAAAGCGGAGCACCTGGCAGACATCGAATTTTGCGGTCGGATCGACGATGCACAGCGGGATCAGATGTATCGCTCCTGTCGGATGCTTTTTTATCCTTCCAAGCAGGAAGGATTCGGACTGGCCGGAGTCGAAGCCGCCAGCTTCGGCGTACCCTTTTTGGGACTAGCCGGGACCGTTACAGAAGAGATCTTTCCGGCCGGCACGGGCGCCGTGATCGCTAAAGATCTTTCGAGGGAGAGCATCGCGGAAGCTGCAATCCCTGTTTTGAGAAGCGCTCATTACGCGGCAGAGTTGGGACGCGCCGCATTGGCCAGGGTAAATGCCGTCTTTCTGGAGGAACACTTTACCAACCGCCTTCTTCGAGCGCTGGCGCCACTGCTATCTGTATACGAAGCAGTGGCACCCGCAAAGATTTGAAAAAAGAAACACCTCGGCATCCGCTTAAGTGACTTCTACAAAAAGCCGCCCCTCCCCGGTGGGGCCAACGTAACAGTGAAGGCCGCTGGACGAGACGCCGGAACGAACCGAGAAGCGCGGATACCCGCCGAGAGTTAAACTCGTGATGTGGGCGAACTTCTTCCAGCACCGTGTTGGTTTCCGCCAAAACAGGACCCTTCCGACTATCGAAACCGTGCGGCCTCTATCCAAAACGGGAGATCGCTGGCATGATTGCTGCCAGTCGGGTTCCCTGGAGGTGTGTTGTCGCAGTTATTTTGATTCTTCCGAGTTGCGGGTCGAAGCCCGGAACCGAAGGCGGTAGCACATCCGCGCCCACCATTGCTACCCAGCCCGCGAACCAGACGGTGACGGCCGGCCAGACGGCAACTTTCTCTGTAGCGGCCGCAGGAACCGCACCTTTGACCTACCAGTGGCAGAAGGGCACGACCGCAGTCACCGGGGCGACGTCGCCAAGCTATACGACACCCGCAACAACAACGTCTGACAACGGAACCCAATTCAGCGTGGTGGTGAGCAACTCGCTGGGAAAAGCAACCAGCAATGCGGCTACGCTGACGGTCAACGCTGCGGCAACCGCCACCACCGATGTCCTGACCTACCACAACGACATTGCGCGCACTGGCCAAAACCTGACGGAAACCACGCTCACGACCAGCAACGTGAATTCGGCGAAGTTCGGCAAGCTTGGCTTCTATCCCGTGGACGGCCTGGTTGACGCCGAGCCGCTCTATGCCTCAAGCGTTTCACTTCCGAGTAACGGCACACACAATCTGCTGATCGTTCCCACCGAACACGGCTCGGTCTATGCTTTCGACGCCGATTCCGGCACGACGATCTGGCAGATCACGACGTCGAAGACTGGCGAAACTGCGTCCGACAATCGAGGTTGCGGGCAAGTCACCCCTGAAATCGGCGTGACCTCGACTCCGGTGATCGATCGCACTCAGGGTCCGAACGGCGCGATTTATGTGGTGGCCATGTCGAAAGACGGGTCGAGCAACTACCACCAGCGCCTGCACGCGCTGGATCTCGCGCTGGGAACCGAATTGTTCAGTGGCCCGGTCGATATTCAGGCGACCTATCCCGGTACCGGCGACAACAGCAACGGCACCAGCGTGGTATTCGATCCCAAACAGTACAAGGAACGCGCTGCGCTGCTGTTGCTGAATGGCGTCATTTATACGGGCTGGGCTTCGCACTGTGACGATCGGCCCTATACGGGCTGGATCATGGGTTACAGCGAAACCACGCTGGCACAGAC
>Ga0187879_10001554_pt1 | contig 15706 bp, 13 predicted proteins | sample June2016WEW_19_1_FD_132423 | JGI IMG/M metagenome (GOLD analysis project Ga0187879, IMG submission 132423) | Peatland microbial communities from SPRUCE experiment site at the Marcell Experimental Forest, Minnesota, USA - June2016WEW_19_10 | ecosystem: Environmental > Terrestrial > Soil >... | reverse complement strand
GCAGTCCCCGACGGCGGGCGCCACGGGCAACGGCGGCGAAGGCTGTCGAGCCCCCATCGTCTAGCGGCCTAGGACACCGCCCTTTCAAGGCGGCGGCACGGGTTCGAATCCCGTTGGGGGCACTGCTGGTCTAAGCTGGCAGACGCAAGGTCCTGTAGAGCAGCTCGGAGTGCTCGCCACCCTGTCAAGGTGGAGGTCGCGGGTTCAAATCCCGTCGGGACCGCTGGGGAAGAGCGGCGGAACCGTCAGCCCCCGATGGTCAGGTAGCTCAGTTGGTACGAGCGTCCGCCTGAAAAGCGGAAGGTCGGCGGTTCGACCCCGCCCCTGACCACCCCCCTGAACAGCCAGAACGCCCGGACCATGATCACGGTCCGGGCGTTTTCAATAAAGTGGGTCTCAGTTTTGGGTCTCATTTGCCTTCTCACAGAGGCCGCTGTGAGACGGTCATGGCCAGGTCTCGCGAATGGCTGCGGCCTCGTCCCGCGCGCTTGCGCCTCGGCGGTACGTCGGGGGCTCCGCCGAGATGGTGCCCCGCCAGCACTTCATGCGCATGAACACCACGTGCGCATGAATATGTACATCGCGCGATCCGAGGGTGGGACATTCAAGGTCGTCAAGAACCTGGGTCACATCGAACCGCAGGAGGGCGAAGTCGGCTGTGACCTACGCGGGGCAGATGTTCCCGGACCTGACGTCCGGGAACATCTGCACGGACGCGTCAGTGTCTCGCGCCAGGTTTTCAAGTCCCCGGAAATCGCGAAGTCACCGCCGCAGAAGGCCCATGCTGGGTGACCATACCGGTTGGTTTCCCCGACGCCACCGTTGGCACCGGGACCAGGTGCCGGCGGCGGAACCGGCCGATCTCCCCTGCACGCCGCCTTTCTCACGCGCACCGGCCTGGCCCGGGATGCGGCAGAAGGAGGCCGGATCCGTAGTGGCTGCGAAGCGCGCCTGGCTAGTGACGGCGGCCGGGACGGGCCTGGTGCAGCCGCCACCAGGTCAGCCCGGCGAGAACCGCGGTGAGCACCAGTTGCATCCCCATGTCGAGGAGCCAGACATGCGGACTGTGCTGCCACAGCGGATCGGGTGTGTTGCCTGGAGGCGGCGGCGTGACCTGATTCAAGTTCGTGGTGGACGCGACCGCGCCGAAGCCCCAACGAGAGGGCGAGAACCAGGCGAGTTGTTCAAGGCCAGCCTTGCCATTGAGGCGGAATACTCCGCCACTGAGGACAACTTCACCCAGGACCGCCACCACCAGCAGCGGCATCGTCTTGTCCGATGAATTGACGACCGCCGAGATCAGCAGCCCGGCTGCCATCGACGCGATCGCGAGCATGGCTATTCCCAGCATGAGCTCAAGCAGCGGAGCGGCCGTCAAGAAAGCTCCCTGCTTGGGCAGCGGCCGCCCGGCCAGGCCAATCAGCACGAGGATAACGGCCTGCACCGCGCTGATCAGGCCGAGGATCACAAGCTTGGACCAGAGATAGGCACCAGGCGACAGCCCGGCGGCTCGTTCCCGGGTATAGATCGAACGTTCCTTGACCAGCTCCCTGACCGCGTTGGCCACCCCGATGAGGCACGCGCCCATAACCAAGATCAGCAGGACCTGGATCGCGTTGCCGTTGCTCGTCCCGGTCAGCCCACCAGGATCCGGGATCGCCCTGATCAGGCCACCGAGAATGATCGGCAGCAGCGCGATCACGCCTACGTAGTTGCGGTCCGAGGCGATCACTGCCACGTACCGCCGGATGAGAGTAGACAGCTGGTGCAGCCGGTTCTGGGATTTGGGCGGGGGCGGCGCCCCGCTAACGGCCGCCGCGGACACGTGGCCGGCCTGAGCTGGCTTCGCCACATACCGGGCGAAGAACTCCGAGTGCCGGTACTCCCGGGCCCAATCCCGGTCCGGCTCGGCCTCGAACGCCCGGAATACCTGCGCCCATCCTGGCTGGCGGAAATGACGCAGGCCGTCGGCTGGAGACCCGAAATAGGCGACTTTCCCGCCTGGCACCAGTACGAGCAATCGATCGCAGATATCGAGGTTCGCGACGCTGTGTGTTACCACGATGACCGTCCGCCCTTCGCGGGCGAGGCCGGACATCATCTCCATCACGGACATGTCCAGGCCGGGGTCCAGCCCTGACGTCGGCTCATCCAGGAACAGCAGTGAAGGCTTGGTCAGCAGCTCGAGAGCGACATTGACGCGCTTTTGCTGGCCGCTGGAGAGCGACGACGTGCGCGTATCGGCGTGCGGCGTCAGCGACAGCTCACCGATTACTTCACCGATCCTCCGTTCCCGCTCAGCCGGGCTGGTGTCGCGTGGGAACCGGAGTTCGGCCGCATATCCCAGCGCACGGTTCGCCGACAGCTGCGTGTGCAAGATATTCTCCTGGGGCACCAAGCCAATCCGGTGCCGCAGTTCGGCGTAGTTGGCATAAAGATCGCGCCCGTCATAGAGCACCGAGCCAGTGGTAGCCGGCCGCATGCCGGTGAGCGCGCCGAGCAGAGTCGACTTGCCGGCGCCGCTCGGCCCGATCACACCAAGCAGGCATCGCTCGCCAAGCTGGAAGCTGACGTCGTCCAGCAGCACCTTGCCGCTTGGCAGCCTCACGGTAAGCCCGCGGGCGTCAAGCGAGATGTCGCCGGCGTCGACGAACTCTTGCAGCTGGTCCCCGACGAGCCGGAAGGTGGCCATGCCGATGCCGACGACGTCGGCCTCGGTCACCACGGCCTGGGTGATCCGCCGCCCATTCACGAACGTGCCGTTCTGGCTGCCGAGGTCGGCGATCTCGTAATCGCCTCCAGACCGGCGCAGTACGGCGTGGTGCCGTGACACACGCAGGTCCGCCACCACCATGTCGTTGTCGTCGGCGCGGCCTATATGCAGGACCTTGACCGGCAGCGGCAGGATGGCGCTTGGGTGTCGGCCACCCGACCCCGTCCGCTGGCCAGGCCATACCGCTGTACGAGGAGGTATCCGCGCGGCGGCGGGATCTGGGGCGGCTGTGATCGAGCAGGAGACGACCGGGCCCGCCTCTGGGTCGCCGAGGCGGACCTGACAGGAATCCGTGATGTCGACACGCTGTATTCGCTGGCCGTTGGCGAACGTCCCATTGGTGCTGGCGGCGTCCTCGAGCAGCCACTGGTCGTCCGCTATCTTCAAAACGGCGTGCCGCCAGGAAACCAATGGCTCGTCGACCGTAATGTCCGCCGCCGGGTCGCGGCCAATCAAGTAGACGGGTCCCGCCTGCAATGTCCTGCCGGAACCCTGCGTGCGCACCACAAGCGGCGGGGCAGTGTGACGGGAAAGAGCGTCCTCGGCTGTCATCTGCTCACTCTGTTCGGTCTAGGAGCGCGGTTCATGGCATGTCCTCAGCAAGTCATCGGCCCAGGCTTACCGGCACCGGCACCGGGTCCGGGTCCGGGTCGGGGTCGGTCAGCGCCGCCAGTTGCCGATGGCCGTATGCCGGGTCGGGAGGCTCGGTCCAGGTGAGGGGGTCGCTAGCGGCCTCAGCGATCAGACCCGCGATGTCAGCGGCGGCGCGGGGTCGGCCAGCCCGTGCCGAAGCCGCCCGCATGGCGGCCAGGGCGGCCGGGTCGTTCCGCAGGCGTGCGATCTCCGCGGCAAGGTCGCGTGGCCTGGGTGCATGACTGCCCGCGCCTGCCTGGACGACGAAGTCGGCGTTGCCTTCCTCTTGGCCAGGCAGGTAAGAGGTGAGCACGAGCGGGGCGGCGCAGCAGGTCGCCTCGGCTATGGTGCCCGGGCCCGCTTTGCCTACGACGATGTCGGCACAGCGGAGCCAAGCTGCCATGTTGTCCACGAAACCGTGTACGGTCAGTCGCCCTCCGGCCCCCTCCACCAGCCGGGTGAGGCGTCGGCGCACCCGTTGATTACGGCCGCAAATGACGGCGACATCCACGTCCTCGACCTTCCTGAGGATGGCGACGGTGCGGCGGTAGAGGCCGCCCGAGCCCTCCCCGCCCCCGGTCACGACGACCAGGAACCGCCCGCCCAGGCCGAGGGATCGTTGCAGGGCCTGACGCTCGGGTGCGCTCGCTGGTGGCTGGGAGAACTCGGGGCCGACTGGTAGCCCGGTCTCCACGTAGTGCCCCTTCGGCATGCCATCCTGTGCGCAACGGCCCGCGATGGCCGCGGATGGCACGATGACGCGATCAACCGCGGCGTCCCGCCACGACAGGTGGGCGGTGACCAGGTCGGTGATGACCGTGATGACGGGAGGCATGGCAGCACTAAGGTCGCGCACGCGCACGGCGGGCTCAGCCGTCAGCGGATGGAAAGAGACGATCACAGCAGGCCGCCAGGTCGCGACGGCCTTCGCCACGCTGCGGTAGATGGGCGACATGAGGGTCCGCCGGAGCCAGCCGAGGAATCGGGGTGAGCTGCACATTCGCCAGAGCACGCCCCACAGCCATGGTGATATCCGGATGGTCGGGCCGTACAGGCCGGTGAGCCAGCGCAGCCAGCACCGAGCGCCCGGCCCACGCAGGGGGTCACAGATAAATGCGTCAAAGCAGCCCGGAAAGGCGTGGTCGAGTGCTTGGGCCACGCCTTTCGCGGCGCTCCGATGCCCGCCGCCGGTATCACCGATGAGAAAGAGCAACCGTATCCGCGGCTCGTTGGGGCTGGTCATCGCTCACCCGGCGCGGTCGGAGCCAGTGTGCGGTAAAGAAACTCCCACTCGGACAGCAAGCGAAGCCGTTCATGGTTGCTGATGATCCGCAGACTGGCCGCGGACATCCTGGCCCGCAAGCCCGGTTCGCGGCACAGAAGGTTGAGGTAGGCTGCCACCTCGGCGGCCTGCCCGGGACGGGCCAGGAACCCGTTGTCTTCGTGGCGCACCAGCTCGCCGAGCGCATAGGCGTCAACGGCTACCACCGGCAGGCCGGTCGCCATCGCTTCCATAGTGGTCAGGCTCTGCAGCTCCGCCTCGGACACGATGACGAAGACGTCGGCGAGCCGGTAAATGGCTGGGAGGTCGGATCCGGGGACGAAGCCAAGAAACCGTACCTTCCCGGCGAGTCCGAGCCGCTGCGCCTGTGCCCGCAGCCTGGCCTCGTCCGGCCCGGTGCCGGCTATGGCGATCTGCGTGTCGGGGGACAGCCTGGCCGCCGCGTCCAATAGGACGTCCATGCGCTTCTCAGGGCTGAGCCGCCCGGCCGCGAGGATCAGCGGTCGGCCGGCCGGCAATCCATAGCGATGCCGGACCTGGCCGTCGGCCGGGCCCGGCGAATACTCCTGTAGGTCGGCTCCGTTCGATATGACCCGGGATGGCACCCGCAGCCCTCGCTCGCGCAGCAGCCCCAGTGCGGTGGCCGAGGGCGCGGTGACATAACTGCACTTGTTCGAGAACCCGACGATGTAACGATAGAAAAAGGCGTCAGCAATCGCTGAGCGCGGACCTGTAGACGGGCGGATGTTAGCCGGAAGGTAGTGGTTGGTGTAGACCACCGGAACGCTCTGCCGGGCCGCCCCGATCCGGGCCATGACCCCCAGTGTTACCGGGGAATGAATGTGGGCCACGTCGGGCGCGAACGAGGCCATCAGCTTGCCCGCCGCGGAGGCTGGCAGGCAGCCGAGCCGCATGCCCTCGTACCATGGCCAGCGCAATGAGCCGCGGTAGGTGACGCTGACCTGCTCGGCGGTGGCGAGTCGGCCACGCCAGCCGGGGCTCGGCACGACCAGTGCGACGTCGTGCCCGCGCCCGGCCAGGCCTCGCGCGAGGCTCCTGGTGACCGTCGGAACACCGCCGACCATGGGTTCGTACTGGTCGGTGACCACCATGATGCGCATCGTGTGCTCCCGCAGTTTCCCCTCGCGCGGATGGTCCGCCGGCATCATGATCATCGCCCCGTCCGGTGGGTGTAAAGCCACACCGTCAGCGGCGCCAGCACGGCGAGCAAGGCCAGTGACCAGAGGGCCGACGCCAGTCCCGGGTGCTGCATCGGCCAGGAATGGGTCGCGGCGGGATCGGGATTGCCGAGCAGCCGGCGGCAGGCGGCCGCCAGCACGCTGACCGGATTCCAGTTCGCGACGGCACGCAGCACCGGGGGCAGGCTGTTAGAGGAGATGAAGGCGTTCGAGGTGAGCGACAGCGGCACGATCACGGTAAGCCCCACGGCCTGAGCTGATTCGGGTCCCCGGGCGAGTATGCCGATACATGCCCCGGCCCACGCGGCGGAGTAACCGAAGAGCAGCGCGAGTACCAGGGCAAGGAGCACATCGGCCCAGCCGGCGTGAATTCGCCAGCCCACCGCCAGCCCGGTCAGCACGGTCACCGTGGCGCCGACCAGGGTCGTGATGAGATCGGCCAGGGTACGGCCGACGATTAGGGCCGCGCGCGACATCGGCAGCGACCGGAAGCGGTCGATGAGGCCGGTGGACAGATCGACGGCCAGTCCGATGGCGGCCCCCTGGGCGGTGCCTCCCATGTTCACCGCGAAGATGCCGGCGATCAGGTAATCACGGTAGTTGCCGTGGCCCGGGAGGACGACGCCGCCCTCAAGCACGTAGCTGAACAGGAGAACGAAGATTAGCGGTAGGACGGTGACGTTCAGCAACTGCTCCGGAGTGGTGACGATCCGCGCGAGCGTGCGCCAGGTCAGCACCCACACGTCGCTGAGCGCCCAGCGCAAGTGATCCAGCCGGTCCGTGCCGGCCGCATCGGGAGCTGTCCTCAGGCCGGGCTCTTGAAGGCCGGGGAGGTACAGGTCAGCCGGGCTGTCCGCCACGGTGCTCATGCCGCCGCCGGCTGGGTGAGCGAGGCGAATACGTCATCGAGGGACGGCTGCCGGACGGCGATGTCGTCCACGTCGATACCCGCCGCGTCCAGCACCCGGATGATCTCGGTGACCAGCCCGGGACGCTGCACGACGGGGAACTCCAGCCCGTGGTGCCCGGCCAGCCGGCGGACCGGGCCCGCCGCATAACCGGAGATCTCTTCGGCCGCGCGAGTCATCGAGACGGTTGCGGGGACGATCAGCCGCAGCTGAGAGACTCCGGCCCGGGCCTTGAGCTCGGCCGGGCTTCCCTCTGCCGTGACGCGCCCGCCGTCGATGACGCAGATTCGTTCCGCCAGACGGTCGGCCTCGTCTAGATACTGCGTGGTCAGCAGCAGCGTCGTGCCCCCGGCCACGAGGTCCCCGATGATGCCCCACAAGGTCAGCCTGCTCCGCGGGTCAAGTCCGGTCGTTGGCTCATCCAGAAACAGGACGCTGGGCTGGCCGACCAGGCTTGCCGCCAGGTCAAGGCGCCGTCGCATGCCTCCGGAGTAGGAACGGACGGGCCGGTCGGCTGCCCATTCCAGATCCAGCGCGGCGAACAGGCCAGCCGCACGGTCCCTGGCTTCCCGCTTGGCGATCCGGCTCAGCCGGGCGATCATGACGAGGTTGGCGCGGCCGGTCAGGCACTCGTCCACGGACGCGTACTGCCCGGACATGCCGATGTGCCGGCGCACAGCGGCGCCATCCGCGGCAACGTCATAACCCGCGACCCTGGCCCAGCCGGCGTCCGGGCGCAGCAGCGTGGTGAGCACTCGCACCGCCGTGGTCTTGCCCGCTCCGTTGGGCCCGAGCAAGCACATCGTGGTTCCGGCGGGGACAGCCAGGTCCAGGCCGGCCAGAGCCCGAGCGGAGCCAAACGACTTGGCCAGCCCATGGGCTTCGATCATCACGGGTGTATGCATTGTTCCCTCACGTGAGAGGCGGATAGCCCGCCGCGGGTTGCGACGGGGGCGATACCGGAGCTGATGCGGTCGCGCAGGACCGGGTGAGGCGCCCGGTCGCCACGGCGCAGAGCAGGCTGCCCAGGGCTGAGGCTCCGTGTTCCCAGCTCGCGGCCGCCGCGACGGCGCGGCCCGCCTCCGTCAGCCGCCCGGGCAGCGTCGCGCTGGAGAGCACCGCCGTGATGGCCGACGCCCAGCCGGCCACGTCCCTTGGCGGCACCATCAGGGCAGCCGGGGCGCCTACCTCGGCCAGCACCTCGATATCGCTCATCACCACGGGCACGCCCGCCGCCATGGCCTCCAGCACCGGGATGCCGTACCCCTCGGCTAGGGAGGGAAAGGCGAAGACCGACGCCGCCCGGTACACGGCCGGCAGCCACTCTTCGGCCACCTCCGGCACGAGCCTCACCCTGGATTCCAGGCCGAGCCCGGCGATCAGGCCCGGCAGCGGGTCGGGGAAGTAGGGGTCGGTGTAACCCACAATGACGAGGCCGGCGTCACCGGGCACGGCGGCTAGCGCCCGGACCAGGACCTCGTGATTCTTGTGCGGGCGGTGCGCGCCGACACTGAGGATGAACCTTTCTGGCAGCTGGTAGCGGCCCCGCGCCGCAGCCACCGCGTCCGCAGTGACCTGCCCGAACTGCCTGATGTCAACTCCGTTGGGGATCAGGGTGGGGTTCGGCGGGGCGGGATAGTGGCGGCGGATGTCGGCCAGGCTGACCCGGCTGGGTGCTGTCACCGCAACCGCCCGCCGCAGCGCCATCCCGGTCACCATTCTCGTCGCGGCTTGGCGCCCCCAGCCGCCGGCGAAGCCCACATCAGCCTCGATCGTGCAGTCGTGCAGCGCCATCACGAAGGGGCACGGCCGGATGATGGGGGTGAACGTCGGGTACGGGACGTACAGGACGGCTGCATCGACCGCGCGGATGAGGCGGGCCAGCTCCCAGCAGCGGTGCAGCCCGAAAACTGTGACATCGGTACTGATCACGTCCACGTGCGCCGGCAGCCCGGACAGCGGGAAGATCTGGGCCTGGCGGGGATTGACGAGCACTCGCAGCGCCAGGCCGTCGTCCGGCTCGCTCATGTGCGCTGCCAGCTCCACCACCGACCTGGCGAGCCCGTAAGCACCGGGGAACCCGTTGATCCGAGCGTCGATGAGGATCGAGCGACGACCACGCGCCATGAGTCCCACCCCGGTCAGTTACCCGCGTCCGCACACTTGCCCGTACCCGGGCATTCCCCCCACAGGTGGGTGCGCTGTTCAGGCTAAGCTACGCAGCAGCGCGAGGGGAAGCGTGAGGTGGTCGGGGGGAATCGCAGGGGGCACCCGCTTCGCCTTGTCACGATGACCGCAGAAGCGGCGACAAGGCTGTGGCTTGGTGCAGGGGACGGACCGCCCGGGCTATCCAGGCCCCCCGTGTTGGCGGGCGTAACTGCGTGCGGCGCGGACGCGGTTGCCACAGCGATCTGAGTGCCAGCGGCGGCGCGGGTCGGTGCGCTCGAGCTTCCGCGCCCCCGTGCCCGCGACCGCGGGTGGCGGACCTCGGCCGGGACAGCCGGGCGTGACGAGCGGCCAGACAACGGGCAGGTTCTGGGGGACGTCCACGGGGATCTAGCCTGAGCTGCCTATCATCTGCCGCAACGGGATGAGGCGCGGGTCCGTCTGGTCCGTCTTCAGGTTGCCAGGCTGCCACAGTAGTGTCCCGGCCAGGCCGTGCTGCTCCACGTAGCGCACCTTGGCGGCGACGTGGGCCTCACTGGTGTCGTAGTAGCCGGGTGCGACGCCGATGCCCATGAGCAGCTTGCTGGCGGATATCCCGGCCCTGGTGTAGGCGGCGGCACTGCTCACGCCGTTGTCCTGGAAGGTCTCCATATTGATCGTGTTCACGTACGGGGCGATCTGGGCGGCGATGTCAGGCGGGGTCTGCCCCACGTCCACATCGGCCGAAAGGAACATTGGATGGGGGAACTCCCTGTTGAGCGTGGCCCGCAGGTTCCTGATCAGGGACACATAGCTAGCCTCGTTCTGCGGCACGTCCTCCTCCCAGTCGACATCGACCCCGTCGAACCCGTACTTCGCCAGGTAGTTGGTGATGCTGGTGATGAGCGTGGCCTGGTACCGCGGGCTGGCCGCGCTGGCGAAGACAGATCCCAGCCCCTGCTCACCGACCGCCATGATGATCTTTTTTCCGGCCTTGTGGGCGGCCGCCACCGCCGGGGGGATGTAGGACACCGAACCCATGTCGCCGACGGCGATGCCCCCCGTCTTCGTCGGCCACAGGCCGAAATCGCTGATAACGGTCCACGGTTCGAAGTTGAACGTGCTGGGCGGAAGGCTGCGCTGGATCCAGCCGGGATACGAGGTGAACGATATGTACGACCGGCCCTGGGGCGCCGCAGTCGCGCTGCTCGAAGCGCTTGCGCTCTGCTGCGGTTGGGGTCCGCCGCTCGCGCACCCGCTGAGCACCAGCGGGGTCACCGCCGCCAGGAGCGCAGCCGCCCGGCGGCCGGGCCATGATTTCGGCCGCTTCTGTACCGGTCCCATATCTGTCAGAATCCTCATCGATCCTAAATCTTGGTGAAGCAAAGACGGCTTCGCCGGCGCGCGAGCCGGATCCGGCCCGCGTCTACCATCATTCCGGCTTTTCGGGCATACCGCTGCCAACGGACGTGCCCAGGCTGGAGTTCCGCAGGTGAGCCGGGCCGGCCTGCCCACTGCGCCAGAGCCATCGGCGCGAATGAGCTCCGACCGTTTTCGTTTGTTGATCAGCCTCCCTTGAGGTACGGAACTGGATGACGGGGAGATGGCTTTTTTCGGATGGCCAGGATGGTGACCCAGTGACCAGCGATCGTTACGCGGCCGGCCGCCCACTGCGGGTGGGCGCGTGCCTGTCGCTGTCCGGCCGGTACGCCCGGTTCGGGCGGCAGGCCGGCGGCTCTGGCCCTGAATACGCGGACCCTGTTCGGCGATTTTCGGATTCGGCCCGCCGACGGCGCCCAGATCGGGCACACGACCGTTGCGTCCGCTGGACCGCCGGCCGCCCGGTACGGGTCTGGGCCCCGGTACCGGTCCAGGGCGCCTCAGCGGAGCGTCCGGGCGGGCCGGGCTTCCCACGAGGTCCACAGCGGCCGGTAGCCCTGCCGGCTCCAGAAGGGGCCGGACAGCGGGTTCACCTGTTCGTAGTGCAGCAGCGTGACCGCCACCCCGGCCGCGTCGGCCGCAGGGTGCAGCTGCCTCACCAGCGCAGGCGCCACTCCCTGGCCGCGTCCACCCGGCTCGAGGTACATCAGCTCCAGGTAGGCGACCGGCTTAGCTCCGGCCATCGGCGCGATCCAGCTCGCCGCCTCGGGCTTCTCGGCGTACAGCAGGCCAGCTGGCTCGCCGTCCCGGTCGGCCAGCCAGATCCAGGCGTCCGGATCGGCGAGCAGTGGCACTGTCTCCTGCCGGAGGGCTTCCGCCGACCACGGCCGCTCGATCACGGTGCCGAAGTGAGCGTCGAACCGAACCGTCTCCATCCCCAGCCGCACCACGGTGTCGATGTCAGCCGGGCCGGCCCGCCTGATCTGGGAGCCGGGCGGCACCGCGGCGGGAAGCCAGCCCTGGCCCGCCCGCTCATCGGCGAGCGCCCGCCCGGCGCCCTGCCGTCCGGCCGGCCGGGCCGCGATGACCACGCGCGGCGCGAGCCCGTGCCGCAGCAACGCCCGTGGGCCACTGACGTCCCGGGTAGGCCACGTGACCACCGCCGCGGTGTCGCCGGCGTCGGCCTCGGGCACGGAAGCCAGGTGAATGCGCCACAGAGCCATCAGCTCGTCGAGCGCACCCTCGGCGTCCGGGCCCGCCGTCCGCACGGTGAGGCGGAACCTGCTCGCCGCTCCCCAGGTTAGCTCCAGTGATCCGGGGGTGCCCTGCCAGTGCTCGCAGGTGCCGATGGCGGTCAGCCGGCCGCCGGGGCCGGTGACCGCCAGCTCGGCACCGCAGCCGCCCGGCGGGAGGCCCGGAGCGGGCAGGAGCGGGTCGATCGCCTGCCAGCGGCGGGCGACGGCGGCGGTGAGGCCGCTGGTTTCATCCTCGGTGACGGTCGGCATCCGCTTCCTCCGCGTCGTGCTGGGGCCAGGGGTATCCGGGCATCGGGCCGGCGCAGAAAGCCGGCGCAGAAAGTATGGGCGGGGGGTGCTTTCATTCGCCGATGTCAGCCAGGCTGGCCTGGACCTGGCTGGTCAGCGGGTCGCCGGGCGGGAGTACGCGGGCACAGCGCTCCGCCGTGTCCCGCAGCAGCGATCTGGCGTCCCCCAGGCGTCCCACATCGTAGTAGGCCTGGGCCAGGCGCATCCGGATCGCCAGCGTCTCCTGGTGATGTGCGCCCAGCACGCGTTCGTAACCCGAACGGGCCTGCTCGTAAGAGTGCACCGCAGCGGCCATCTTGCCCGCCGTGTGGTAGCTCGAGCCGAGCGTGGCGTGAGTCCGGATCGTGTCGAGGTCGTCGGGCCCGAGTACGCGCTCACGCCCGGCCAGTACCTTCTTGTACGCGGATATCGCGTCCTTGATCCGGTCGTCGGCCAGCAATGCGTCGGCGAGACCCTGACGCGTCGTCAGAGTCTCCACGTGGCGGGAGCCCTGGACCCGCTCGCGCCCGGCCAGCGTGCGGCGGTACAGCCCGGCCGCTTCCCCCGGCTCCCCCACGGCCAGGTAGGCGGCAGCGAGCTCATCCCGCGCGCCGAGCGTGTCGATATGCTCCGGGCCGTAGCGGCGCTCGTAGGCGTCCGCCGTCTGGTCCAGCACGCTGATCGCGTCACGGAGCCGTCCCGCGGCGACGAGCGCATGCCCCAGCTCACGCCGCGCCGCGAGCACGTCGGGGTGATCGGAGCCGAGGGTGCGGGCCCGGCGGCCGACCATCCACTGGACCCAGCGCACGGCGTCGGCAGTCCGCCCCGCCGCCAGGTAGGCGCTGGAAAGCCGCTGAACGGCGGCCAGCGTGTGTGGATGGTCGGCACCGAGCAGCCGTTCGCTGACCATGGCCATGTCACGCCAGTAATCGGCGGCGGGCCCGGTCAGCCGGGCATCTTCCAGGCTCTGCCCGGCCCGCTGGAGGACCGGATGACAGCCGCCCGCCCACAGCAGGTCCCCGGCGGCCTGCCAGAGGCTCGCCGCGCAGGAGCGCAGGCTGTCCGCGAACCAGGCGGGCGGTTCCTCCGCGGGCCAGGCTTCGGTCAGCGCATCGGCGGCTGATCGCGCGGCCTGCTCCAGCATTGCCTCCGGCATCATGGTCCGCAGCGCGGATTGCAGCACCGGGCTCATCCGCACCATAGGCGGCGCGCTCGTCTGGTCGATGGTGAGCAGGCCGGCCCGCGCCAGCACGAGCAGAGCGCGGCCGGCGCTGTCCCGGTCCGGCCGGGTGCTGGCCCCGGGACCGGTCAAGTAGTCGCAGGCCGCGGGCGCGGAAAAGACGACGGCGGGAATCCCATGTCCGTCCAGCAGCGCGATCAGCGCCAGCAGCGGCTGCGCGGGTACCTCAGGTGACAGCCATTCCGCCTGCTCGAAGCAGAAAGTCCAGGTGACGGCGGCGGCCGGCAGCGTGTCAGCGGCCCCTTCCGTCATCTGCTCCCGGCGGCGTATGAACGCATCTTGATAATCGCGGCACGTCCACGCCGAACTGGTGATCACGGAGCACGCCTGAGCGAGCGCCATCGGCTCGCAGCCGAGGTCCTTGACCAGGTCGATGGCGCCGAGGCGGCGGTCCGGGTCGGCGCTGAGCCGGCCCATGAGGTAGTTCAGCGCTTCACGATGGCTGTACGGCCCGACCGGCAGGGACACTGTCCCGCCGGGCATCGTCACGGAATCAGCCGTCGTGACCAGTACTCGGCCGGTCGGGCCGGCCGGCCAGAGCCCGCGCAGGTCCGCCGTGCTGGACAGGTCGTCCAGCACTACGAGCCACGGCCGGCCGGTCTCGTTCAGCCAGCCGATGAAGCGCGCAGCGACCGATTCGGCGTTGCCGGCGGGAGTGCTCACGGAGGTGGCGGCCGCCGCTTCACGGTAGGCGGCCAGCACCGACGTCCGGCTCGTGGCCACGGCCCACACCAGCAGTTCGATGCCATGGGACTGCCACAGCGACTCCGCTGCCGCGATGGCGAGCTGCGTCTTACCGGACGGCCGCAGCCAGTCCGAGCTGGCCGGCCCATCCGCCCGGGCGGATACCAGGGCCACGGTCGCGCCGGGCACCAGCGACGTCCCCAGACCTGGCGCGGACTCCGGCCGGGCGCTGAACTCATCGGCCCGGGCGGGTACCGCGCCTACCCGGACCGGCCAATGAGCCGGAGTACGCCGCGAATCCGCCGGCTCTGCGGCCAGACCGTCCGAGGCGGTCATGCTGTGCATCACCTTCCGTACCGATAGGGCGCACGCGTGCGCTCCATCCCCGCACCGTATCTCCCGGGACACCGTGCACCGAGATTGTGATCTTCAGGCCCGGCGGCACGGCCGGCTGTGACCAGGCTGGCCGGGACCCGGTGAGGTAAATAACCTGGAGGGTTTTCCGCATTCCCAGGCACCCATCGGGAGCGTGGCCCGCAGGGGCCTGCGCGCCACCGTCGCCTACGCATTAACGTCTTCCCCTCGGTACCCGCATCTTGTGGTGGCACGGTATAAGGCCTTAGGCCCGCATCGCAACGGAACGCCAGCAATAGGGCCATAGGTGAGCGCGAACGGTGCCGGAAGTCCTCCGAATTGGCTTGCCCTGGCGGGTGGCCGCGGCGCTGTCTGGCGTTATTCGCCAGCTAGTTCCCGGCTGGCTGGCGGTCCGCGCAGTAAATACCCCACCGGGGAACAAGGGGGAGAAACGACGCAAGAGTCATAGCGGTGATGCTGGAACTTATGCCTGGGTTTCAATGTCACCGGAAATGCCGCCGCACCGTTATTTCTTGCCAGCGCGATAGCGGAAAAGCTAATGAGCACATCGCGGGAATCAGCCGCCTGGTCTGCCCGGGACACAGGCGTTCGGCCGAGAGCTCGCCCGGCGATGGGCCGGAAATCACGGGCTGGGTGCTTCCACCCCTATATCGTCCCGCCAGACTTTCGGGCCGCCCGGGCTGGCTTGCGGGATTTCGCCGCTTCGCCCACGCCTCCCATGCCCGGCGCAGCGGTCCGGCCAGGCCGGGAATGACCGAGAACACGATGCGGGCGACGTCTGTCCACGAGCGGCGTGCCGCCCGGTACCGGCCCCGCTCCGCTACACCGGCCGCCTGGCCCGGAAGCTGTGCCGGTAGACCTGCGGGCTGGTACGCAGGACCCGTCCGAAATGCTTGCGCAGATTGCCGGCCGTGCAGAATCCGCTGCTGTGCGCGACAGCCTCGATGGGCAGGTCACTCGTCTCCAGCAGCCGCTGCGCGAGATGGCCCCGTTCCCGCACGATCCACTGATAAGGCGTAGTACCCGTGCTGGCCACGAACCGACCATCAACTGGCCGCCGGCGGCCGCCCGAGTCAGGTCAGCTACTGGCCGCCCGGGCCCTCGCCCTCGTCTGCCTCGGCAGGCCCCGGGCGCTGGCCCGGAACTGGGAACGCCTGCTGGCCGCGGCCCGGCGCCCCGCCGCGCCCGGCCCGGCCCGGATACTGCTGTGCCGGGACCGGATCCTCGCGGCCGAGCCGGACATCCACGAGATGATGGCCCGCTTGCGGGCGCCGCTCCCGGCGGCGGCCCGGGGGGTCGCCGCGGCGGAGGTGCTCCTGACCGACGCCGCAGGCCCGCTCTACAACCGGCACAACCAGGCCGTATTGCCCGCCTTGCTGCGCTCGGCTATCGCGCAGCTCGACCCTGCTGCGTCACTGGCCGAGCCGGCCATGGCCTGAGGTCAGTTCGGCAGGCGTTCGAAGACGTAGAGGTGGTTCAGGCCGAGCTGGAAGCGGCGGTGCTTGCGGCGCCGCCAGAGTGGGGCGGTGAAGATGGTGTCCAGGTCGGCGGGCTTGAATCCGTG
>Ga0187879_10001550_pt1 | contig 15737 bp, 10 predicted proteins | sample June2016WEW_19_1_FD_132423 | JGI IMG/M metagenome (GOLD analysis project Ga0187879, IMG submission 132423) | Peatland microbial communities from SPRUCE experiment site at the Marcell Experimental Forest, Minnesota, USA - June2016WEW_19_10 | ecosystem: Environmental > Terrestrial > Soil >... | reverse complement strand
CCGACAACGATGAGGAAGGCTACATAACCACCGAAGTAGCCACTTTCCGCTCCGATGGCGCCTACTCCGATGGTCGCCATCCCGATGCCGTGCGCTATACACAAAGCGCCGAAGAAGATGTGCGCCGCCGCGATTTCACCATCAACGGCCTACTGCTCGATCCTCTGCAATCGGCCAACGACCTGCGTGCATCAGTAATCGACTACGTAGGCGGAGTGGCAGACCTCGACGCGGGCATAATTCGGGCCATCGGCGGGCCGGAAGCGCGCTTTGAAGAAGACCGCCTGCGCATGCTGCGCGGAGTGCGCTTTGCGGCTCGATTAGGCTTTGACCTGGAGCCGGCAACAGCCGCGGCAATCCGTCAACTGGCTCCGCGCGTTCACGCGGTAAGCCGCGAGCGTGTCCGCGATGAGCTGACCAAAATGCTGACCGAAGGCCGCGCCCGCAGAGCCTTCGAACTGCTCGATCAAACAGGCCTGCTCTCTGAAGTCCTGCCCGAAGTCGCGCGCATGAAGGGCGTGGAGCAGCCGCCGCAATTCCATCCGGAAGGCGACGTGTGGACGCATACTCTGATGCTTCTGGAACAACTTGAAGCCGGATGCCCGCTGACGCTGGCCTGGGGAGCTCTGCTGCACGATGTGGGCAAGCCGCCGACCTTCCGCCGCGCCCCGGATCGGATCCGTTTTGACGGCCACGTCGAGATCGGCGTGGCCATAGCTGCTGAAATCTGCCGGCGCTTCCGTTTTTCAAATGATGAAACGCAGCAGATTCTGGCTCTGGTTGAAAACCACATGCGCTTTGCCGATGCGCAGCGGATGAAGGCTTCCACTCTGAAGCGTTTTTTCCGTCTCACGGTATTTGAGCAGCATCTGGCGCTGCACCGCATGGATTGCCTCGCCGGAAGCGGGAACCTGGATCACTGGGAGTTTGTCCGTGAACGCTGGCTCTCGATGCCCGAAGAAACGGTGCGACCCCGTCCACTAATCACCGGTCGCGAGTTGATTGCAGCCGGCTACATTCCAGGAGCAGGCTTCAAAGAAATGCTGCGCGCCGTCGAAGATGCGCAACTCGAAGGAACAATCAGTACTGCCGAAGAAGCGTTGCAAATGGTGCGCCAGCGCTTTCCCAAAAACTAATGCGGCACACAGGCAGTGTGCCGCACCAATTCAGTCAATCCTAATCTCTGACTTAGAGAATTTTCATCTATTGGCATAGACCGAGTCTCTGTTGGTCCCAAGATTACTAGTCCCGCCTAGAACAGGTAGCGCCGGCCTCCCGGCCGGCTGTAGCGTGGACCTCCCGGTCCACGCTCACTCTACGCCTTCAAGAGAAGTGCTCTAGCGGCTTCGCACTGAAGCTATTTCCCACCAGCCCCTCGTGCCCGGTCGATCGCCTCGATGCAACCGGCCAGCCGCGCTCTCCAATCGTCCAGCGTCTTTCCAGCAATCGTGTCCCGCGGATGCGTATGTCCTTCGTCTGCATACTCAGCCCGCATGGCGTAGGGCTCTGACCCCGCCTGCAACTCCCTCAGCGCGGCCTCAGCCTCAGCAAGCGCGGGTCCGCTGAATCCAGCCTTCTTCGCTGCCGCGATGCGTTCCCGCAGCGTCGCGATATACCGGTAATCGTCGATGCCCGCGGCGACCACTTCGTAACCGGGCGAGTCCAGCGGGCCATCCGGGCCGGCCACCGTGTATCCCGAGTGCCACGTCGCCTGGAATGGCTGGAAGGGTTCGAGTTCCCATCCGAAGTGCCATTGTGAGAAGCCGTGTGCGTTAGCCGCGGCCACCTCGAAGCCCCAGTCGTAGCGGTCGCCCACGATGCCGTTGTAGTAGCGAAGCTCGGGCTTGCCGCTGTGCGCGTGCTCGATCATCTTCACCGCTCGGTCCCAGGGATGCGGAGAAATATAGTCAAGCTGATCGAGCAGCGGCAGGTAACTCACTCCCGCGTCTTCGTCCCCTTCCGGATCGATGTAGAGTTTTACGCGTGGAATTGCATCCTTGATCATCTTGTCGTAGCGGATGGTCTCAGCCAGATTGCGGTTCCACTGATTGATGTTGCGCTCGCGCGGCTCATCGGCCGTCTGCATCATGATGGGAATGCCCTGCGCATCAAAGAAATCCTGAATCTGCCGGACGGCGTCTATAAATCTCCGATTGAAGCGATCGGAAAACTCCTCGTCCCGTTGGCTGTCGGGCAGCATGGGAGTCGTTTCCTCAGGCTCCTGAAAATCCCCGTAGCGAGTCTCCTTCATCAGCTTGCGCGAGATCTCAATCGTCAGAAAAACCAGCGCCGGACGCGAAGGCCCAGTGAGCCCGTATTCCTTCACCGCGCGGCTCTCCTCTTTATCAAGCGTGAAGTCGAGCGTGACGTGATCGCCCTCCACACCCGTGATCGAGGGCGCGGAGAAGTGGAACATGGTCATGCCGTGCGCCTTCATGTCGGCGGCCTCCGCGCGCAGCAGGCGGTGGAAATAATCCATCTTTGCGGGCATAAAATAGCGCAGCGCGTAACTCATGTTGTAATCGCTGTTGCGCCACAAACTATAAGCCGCGCCGTGCTGCTCTGCGCTGGCTAGTTGGAACGGAAGCACATCAACGCTGAGCGGAATCGAAACGGCTCCGCTCTGCGCAATCAGCCGCACGGTTCCCGAGTAAACGCCGGGCTTCGTTCCGGCCGGCGGAGTGATGGTGAACCACCAGGTCTGGTTTAAATTTGCGTAGGCCGGCGCGCGTGAAGCGGGAAAGAGCTCGTATCGATCCAGGCTGGCAGGCCAGCCGTCCCACAGATATTTTTCCGTTCGCACTTGAATCGACGATTGAGGCAGCACAGCCCCGGAACGACTGCGCAACGCACTCACTGAGGCGCTGACCCAGCCGAGCGACCGCAGCGGCGTGAGAGTAACCGTTGAGTGAACGCGCTCGCCCTGCGCTGCGATTGCGTGCAAAGAAGCGGGGTTGCGCTCGGCCGCATCCGGCGCATCATACGGTCCCACATTTTTCTGCCAGTCGCGGCTCCATAGCACAAATCCCCGTTTCTGATCTGCAGGCTCAACCTGCAAGTTCGACGTTGCAGGTTGCGGGGATTTGATGTTGGACTCGAAGGCCTGGCGCTCGGCAGACTCCACGCGCTCGATAGCCGCATTGAAATCGGCTGCGGGCGCAATCAGCAGACCGAAGGCAGCCAGCGTCTTCGTCCACGTAAACTCCGCCTTGCCGCCGTGTACTGTAAATGAAAAATCATAATGCTGGTAAAGATTGCGCCCGAACTTTACCCAGGTATCTTCGCCGGGCTGGTACCAGTCGTCGATCCCTCGAAAATATTCAGCAGCGGTGTAGAAGGTGGCCGGGTCTGCCCGCCGCTCCGCCACCACCGTGCCATCGACAGCAAGCGCAAAGGCCTTCGCAGCAACCGCCTTCGATGAATAGTTCCCGCCCCAGAATCGTGCGCGATACGCACCGTCAGGCAGATCTACGCGCAAGGTCGCCTTCCGCTCGCCCAGGTCGGCCCAGACCATGCTGTTCAGCATGGGGTCGGGCTTGGGCTGATTGAACTGCGCGCTTGTGGCCTTCTCCATATTTGTAGTCCAGCCGTACCCGCGCCATTTTGCATAAGCCGTGTGCTCGTCGATGGGCCGTGACCCATCCAGCAACGGCGCTCCCTGCGGTCCAAAGTCCAGCAGTAGCTCGCTGCGTGCTCTGGATGAACTTCCAGCCGCCACGATAAAGAGGTTATATATCCACAGGTCGCGTTCAAATTTCTCCGCGCTGTGAAACTCAAACCGCATCGACCGTATATGGCTCAGATCGATCGGAGCTCCGTCGTCCGTGCGAATGTCGGCCAGCGGAATCTCAAATCGATTGCGCGCTCTGAACATCCATAGATGATTGGCCGTGAATGTCGCGCCCGCCGCGTCGCGAATGGTCAGTGTGAACGGAATCATGAACTCTGAGGCGTTGCAAAGCTGAAAGACCAGTTTGCCGCGGCCTGACCAATCTGAGACCAATCCGGATTCCGCATTCAAATCCACCGTCTCCGACGCGCTGCCGGGCGCGAGCACCAGGTGAACCGCCCCATTCTTGACCGCAGGCAGCTTTTCCGCAACAGCTTCAATCGCACCGCCATCTTCAATCGTTGCCGACCATTCAGCGGAAGCGCCGTTAACGCGCAGTGCCGCAACACTTGCCGGGCCATCAATCCGGTAAACGTAATCCGCCGCTTGAGAAGAAACCAGCACCGGCAAAGCCATCGCCGCCAGCGCGAACGCCAAAACTTTGGATAAAGAGCGCATCGAAATCCCTCCGAAAAACGAGAAGATCATCATACCAAGCCGATCGCAACCTGCATCGGCCGAATGCATTCCTATGTGGCAGCCGGACGAAACTCCTCGTCGAGATGAAGCACCGCCCCATGCTCGCGCAGTTTCCGCTGTAAATCGGAGATAGAAATATCTTGAACCGCTTTGCGGCTGTTGACGGCGAGACTCGCAGCCGTTCCCGCGGCCTGCCCGAGAATCATGTACTGCGGCTCCATGCGGATGGAGCAATAAGCAATATGAGTCGCCGACATGCAAACGGTCACCAGCAGGTTCTCCACCTCTGCTCGCCTGGGCGTGATGCTGCGGTAAGAAATTTCGTATGGTTTCACAGGAAACTGAACGTCTCCCTCATTCAGTACGTTGCCGTCAGGCATGGCGACGCGCTGCGTGTTATGCGAGTCGATGTTATACGATCCCATGCCAATCGAGTCTGACTTAGTGCGCTCGCTTACTGTATCCGGCTGGCGCATCACATAGTCGCCCACCATCCGTCGTGCTTCCCTCACATAGAGCTGGTGCGGCCAGTGGTCCGTATCGGTAAATTCATCTTTTGACAAACCCCATTCGCTAGTCTCGGCCCGCAGTCCGGCGGGCAGCTTATGGTCGTGCGTAATGAAGTAATAGAAGCATTGAGTATAAGTCAGGTGATCTTTCCAGATAGCCTCCCTCTCACTGTAACCAGCCTCAGGATACTTCCAGTTACGGCCGATGTAATCCGACCCAAAACCGTTTTGATTGTTAAAGTCAGCCTTGCGATTGGGGATAACCACAAAGTTGCAAAGATCCTTAATCCCAGGCCTACCGCCTGTGTGCGACTCATATTCGTTCAAATAACGTTCCAACAAAGCAAAGCGGGAGCGGTCGTACCCTTCCGGGCGGGGAAAAGGGAGCCTATTCTCAGGATCATTACTCAGTATCAGTCGAAAGTTATAAGCCTGCACTTTCTTATCGCCAGAACCAGCAGCGGCCAGAGGCCCAGGGTCTATCTCCGGAAGAAGACGATGATGCTTATCATAAGCCGAAACCGCCCAGCGAAATTGGTTCATTGGCGTTTTCGCGCGAACCCCGGCAAGATCCTCGTTATACTCTGAAGCCGACTCGCGCCCCCACGCATAACCGACCTTTGCCTTCGCCATCAGGTCACCCTCGTACGTGCAGTCCGCAAAAATCTTTGCCGTCCAGCGCTTGCCGTCCTCAGTCGAGATGGAGACGATGCGCTTGCCCTCAAGCTCCACGCCATTCAGCTCGCGCAACCGCTGGTGATAGAGCACTGTGACTCCGGCATCCTTCAGCATGCCGCGAAAAAGATCTTCCCCCATATGCGGCTCGGAGTACCAGTTCTCCATACGATCAAGATCGCGCACTCCATAATGAGAGGCCGCCTTAAGATAGAAGTCGCGAACATATCCGCCAATAATCGAGTAGTGGCCGAGGTCAGTGCCCGACAGCCCGCCCGTGACCATGCCGCCCAGGTGAGCTCCCGCTTCCAGCAGCACCACCCGCAATCCCTCGCGCGCTGCCGAGTATGCAGTCATCACGCCGGAAGAGGTGCCTCCGTAAACCAACAGATCGGGCAATGCAGCCGCATCGGAGCTTTGCAGCACTTCAATGGTTGCAGTAACTCCGCCGGGGACAACGCCTGTCTTGCCTCTCATGAATGCCCGCATTTGCGGGGAAGTAAGCGCTGGAATCGCATAACTCAGCATCTTAATCAGATGACGTCTCGTCACTTTCATTGTTGTCTCCTGGAATATCGCGGTTAATTTTACTTAGAAGCTGTTTCATAACCGAGTTTTGAAAGGGCACGGCTTCAGCCGTGCCGTTGAATGCCAAGCTAATTCGCGGGCTTTAGCCCCTGAGGGAACGGCCTGAATTGCATCAAGCGGTTATGAAGCCGCGTTTAAGCAATCGAAAACCAATGCTGAATTGAAGTAACCAGCACTCTCACAATTCGAAAATCAGTAATCGGATTCGGATTGTACTTTGGTATCTTCGCGCCTCGTTCTCAAGCGTGATTGATGTGTAGCGCCGAGTCTTAAGTACTGCAAGTTTACTTCCATCAGGTTCGGACGAAATCGCTCGCAATCAAGCACGAGTCGTGTCCATCCGATCGCTCGAATCGCGACGCGGCCGAGCTTCCTCGCCCTGCTATACTGTGGCGTGTAGCTATCTTGACAAGAGCCTTGTAAAGCAATAAAAGGAATGTTAACCAAGTGATCTATACCATTGCAACCTGAATGAGGCCATACGCGGTTGATCCTCGATCTGCATGGTGCTCCGGCAATCTCACCATTGACGGAAGATGAGAGATCCTAAACTTTTGTAATCAATCACGGTGGAGTCCGATCGCAAGATGAAACGCACATTTTTGGTACTGATCCTGGCGGCGAGCGCTGCTGCGGCAATTGCCCAAACCCCAACGAGCACGGCCCCGGCCGCAACTCCTGCCGCAGCAACGGCGCCCAAGCACCCCGCCGACGAAGACGATCAAGGCAACCCGATCTACCATCCTGAAGCTCCAGCCCTGGTGGCTGATATTCACTGCGGCGGGGCCAGCATGACGTGCACCATCAAACTGCCCAAAGATATTCCTCCCACTGACGCCAAGCTGGTAGATGACTTCAGCCTCCGCTACCAGGACATCAAAGTTGGCGACGGCGCCGAGGCGCTGCCCGGCAAAAAGTACACCCTCCACTACACCGGCTGGAACGCGGCCAGTGGAAGCAAATTCGATTCCACCTATGAGCATCACGCCAATCTCAAGGACAAAGACGGCAAGCCAGTCATAGGGGATGATGGCAAGTACAAGCAGGACCCGGCGCCGCAGCCATTCACCTTCAATTGGGAGGACCACAAGGTAATTCCGGGCCTGGAACAGGGCATTCTGGGAATGCGGGTAGGCGGAAAGCGCCGCATAATCATCCCTTACCAAATGGCCTATGGCGTCTACGGACGTCGCGGGCCGAATGCCGCCCACCCTGGCGTTACTCCAAAGTCGGACATCATCTTTGACGTCGAACTGCTGGACGTGGCAGATCCGTATGTCCATCCGAAACCGGCTCCCAAGCCCGACGCGAACAAGCCGGAGACAAAGGAAGCGGCCCCAGTTGCCCCCAAGGCTTCTGCGCCGGCGTCCACGCCGGTTGCATCTTCAGCTCCGGCAAGTTCAGCGCAGCCCAAGTAGCACCTCTACTGATCGAAGATAAATAAGGCCACGCCGGCTTTCCGGCGTGGCCTTTATCGTTTAGTGCGCATTTTTACTAGCGCCATCTCCAAACAAGGCGCATCATGTGACAGGAGGAAACTCCGATGACCAATCAATCCCAGGCGCCAGCCTCGGCCGATCAAAAGTCGCGTCGGTTCCAGATTGGACTCACCCTGTTTCTCATCGGTTTGTTGGTCGCCTTTTTCCTGCTCGGCAACAGCATGGTAAACCACCGCTTTTTTCGCGGCGGCCGCATCGACCGGTACGGCCACGTAAAACAGTAGAGGCTGTCTAATAGCCGGTTTTTGAAAGGGCATGGCTTCAGCCGTGCCGTTGAGGGCCAGGTTAACTGGCGGGCTCTAACCCCTGAGGGAATGGTACGAATTGCATCGAGCCGGTTGTGAAGCTGCCTCCAGGAGCCGGAAAAAAATACCTCGACCGCAACCCTACCGATCCCCGCCCAGAATCGACCCCACAATCCCGCCCAGTATCGCCCCTCCCGCCGCGTTCCCCACGTCGCGCCTTTCCGTATGCGGCAGGTACTCGTTGATCTGGTGCGCCAACCGCGAAATCGGCAGCGTCTGCAGCATCACCGTCCCCGGCCCCGCCAGCACCGCCAAAAACAACCCATCCCCGCCAAAGATCGCGTTCTTCAGTCCCGGAACCATGGCAATCTGGAAGGCCACCGAACCCTGAAACGCGCCAACATGCCCCGGATGCACCCGCAGCACCTCGCCCGGTGCCAGCGTCTTCACCACCAACTCGCCTGAAAGCTCCAGCCAGGCCGTTCCCTGACCGCCCACTCTTTGCAGCACAAATCCATTACCCCCAAAGATCCCCGCCCCCAGCGACTGCTGAAACCCGATCCCGATCGTCACCTGATCCGTCGCGCACAAAAACCCATGCCGGTGAACCATATATTCATTTCCAGGGCTAATCTCCACCGGCACAATATGCCCCGGGACCTTGGTAGCAAAGCTCACTGTCCCGGGAACCTGCATAGCGCGGTACTCGGTCATAAACAAGCTTCCGCCCCCAGCCACCCGCTTCAGCGCTCCAAAAATCCCTCCACCCCCGCCCATCTGCGTATGCGTAGTCATCTGAATTGAGCTAGTCATCCACGAGAGCTCCCCGCTCTCTGAATACACGCTCTCGTTAGGGTCAAGCTGCACATCGAGCACGGGCATAGTAGTGCCCTGAATCTTCGCTTGCATAGGTAAAGCCTCCTGTCAGCGACAGTGTACCTGCCTGGCGGCAGACGCAAAAGGACGCACTGTATTTTTCTTTTTCTTTTTACCGAGACCCTGAGCCCTGCCCCTTTGAGTGGGTCATTACCGAGCGCACAAATCCACTACTGAGATTCGTACTTCCTGAGCTTTCGAAACCGAGACTCGAAGCACCCGCCAGTCAGGGGTCCACCGTTCAAAATTTCATCAATATCCCTAATTGGACTGTATTGATTCTGGAGAATTTTGGAGGGGCAAATCCATCCCTGTACGTCGCGCTCAGACAGAAATGACCAACGGAATCCAAGTTCAAGGCGGATGTTACCACTCCGTAACCATTCCATCCATGAACAGTTTTCAGAATCAGCGAGTTGTTTGGAAGCTGAACAACTGTATTCTCCGTGGCAGCCAAATATCGTGGTGTACCCACCGCATCCACACTCAGACGGCCAAACTCCAGAAGACCATGAATCTGGGGAACGACACGAAAGATTGAATATGTTGGCAATTCGATCGTCGCCTTTCCCGTCGTCGCCTTGACGGTTGTGTCAACAACGGCGCCACCAAATTCAACGCCGGTGTGAATATCAAATGCATAGCCAAAGAAAGGTGGCGACACATCGCTTTGCTGGAGCGTAATTCCATTCGCTTTGGCGATCTTTTGCTGGTCTCCAAACTTTCTCAGAGTTTCTACGGCCCTGGGGCTATATAGATTCTTGAAATTGTATCGAAAGTCCGCCACGCCTGTAACATTGTCGCGGTTGAATTCCTTGTCCGTTTCGTAGACCACACTCCCGGAGGCGTATATTTCCTGGAGATTACCGCGCAACTCAAATGGACGCGACTCAGAAAGCCCAAAGTCAATGGTGTCGGTGTAGGTCATGCCGGAGATTGAGTTATTTCCGACATTGGCTAAGGCAGTAGGACAGAACTGCCATCCTCCATACAAACGGCCGACGGGCGGTGCAATCTTCGCGTCCAGTATCCACCCAGGTTTCGATCCGCGCCCTGCGGCGAAACTTCCGTTTATATAGTAGCTGGACGCATCTTTTGTCGCGGGTGCCTTTTCCTGACCAAGCCTGGCTTTGGGGTCCAACGTCATTGCCGTTCCTAAAACATTTTGCAACTCGGCAATCTTGTATGGGATTCCTTGAATGTCTATATCGTTGCCCTCCGTTTGAAGCTCAAGCGTGCCAACTGTCCCAGGGTCAGGTTGGTTCGGTTGGACGCCTGCCAAATCCGCTTGCATCTGTCGGCACTTTGCGGGCCTTGCGGTGAAGGTTCCGGTGTAATTCTGTATGACAAGACTGCAACTGAGCGTTTTTCCAGATCCCAAACCCAGGCCCTGGAACGCGAGATGCGAGCTAACCAGATAGTTATTGGGACCACCTACGGGCAGTGCAGCCAGGGTAAGCGTCGGCGTGGTATCGATCAATGTCGATGTGGGTAGACTTAACACAACACCGTTTACAGTTGAGGATAGTGTGATAGTGATGGTGTATTTTGTTTGAGTTTTGAGGATAGGAGCTACGGGACCGGATTTTGGTGTGAATACCAGGAATAGCCAATTGTCGTCATAGGGGTTTGCAGTGAATGTCACAGGAAGAGGAGAGGAGAGGTCAGTACCCAGATATACCGCCCCTCCTTGTCCCGAAATTCCTGCTGTTGATGTCGCATCTCCACATTGGATAGCGACAGAACTGGGGTTGAATATCTTGTAATCTGTTACCGAGCATAGGGTTTTCGGCGTGGTGCCGTAACATGCATGCGCGGCAGCGATCATCGCGGTGAGAGCGACAAGCATGCACAGCCGGGTAGAGAGAAAGCTCGACAAGGGTCTTTTCATGATTGAGGGCACCCCGGGACAGCCGTTACAAGGTCGGAAACGCACTTGATTCCTTGCGTGAGGTCAGCGACAGTGATGCACTGACAGATTACCGGAGGAGCAGAAAACTCCGCCTGAATGGCCTTTGCCAGAAGCTGAGCTCCGTCTGGGTTATAGGGTGCCGCCTGCGGTGCCCATAAGACGGTAAGTTGGTCAGTATCGTTAGGGAGGGTCCTGAGCTTGGCCCAATTTTGCAAGAGCACTAAGACACGTCCATGAACACTTGTTGGTTTAGAAGTCACAATCTTACCTGGAGGTGCTGGTGTGGATGGCGTCATCATAGATCTCCTCATTCGGTAGCTACCTGGAAGTTAGTGCAATTGTGGAATGGAATCGCAGTGCTTGATTCGCCAGTCAACGAAAGCTTCGACGCTAGCTTTCCGCAATCTTCTTTCCGATATAGGTGCCGTGGCCGAGGCCCATCAGGATCATCAGCGTCTGGCCGATATCGGGCAATCCCAGGTCCCAAATGTTATGGCCCAATCTCGTATCGAAATGAGGGGAACCGGGATTTTGGATGAGAGCGAAGACCTCGGCCAGAAAGACGCCGGCGGCAATCAACGTCCACAGCACGACTTGAACCTTGCCTATATCCGGAAGGCCTTCGTCATCGCTGAATATGCCGCTCTTGCCGTTAGGGTTTTTAATGGGGGGAGCAGCAAGGTGGGCGGCGTAGGCATCGGCATCTTTCTTATCCTGGGATTTGACCGCAATCGACTTCGCAGAAACCGTGGTTGCCACGCTGATGCCCATGGCAATCAGCAGGTAGGTAGGAACACCGGGCAAATCCTGACGGTAGCCGCTGCTAAATCGAATCTGGTAGATGGCCAGAAACGCAAACACTGATGCGGCAGTCCAAACCATCATCTGGAATTTGCTGGTGCTTGGCCGCTCGTCCTTGCCAATGACCAGCGCCCAGGGATGCTTTCCTGTGGCGATAAGTACAATGATCCAAAGCACGGCCAAACCGCCCAGGCCCGTGAGATAAGACATTCCTTCCTGCGTCGTCATACGATGCCCTCCTACTGCGCGGCTCTGAGAGGCAACTGCATCCACCGCGCTCGCATAACTCAGCCCTTACGTGCGGACCAGACATCAGCCGCGCTGCCGAGATTGTCTTTCTTCGATTTTTCTGACACCACTCCGGGCCCCCTTCGTAACTCATCAATCGGGTGATCGTGCTTTGACTTCCAATACAAGATCGCAGGATGCGGCTTATATGAACTCCGCTCTGCATCGGCCCGGCTGCCGGGGAAAGCATTTGTAACTTCCCATGAATTGTCCGGGCATGTCAAGAACAATTGTTGGGACTTCTTTTTTGATATGTAGAAGGCTATTTATCAGCGGGAAAGGTAGAACGCACCCAAGCCTCTCCGCCGCTGCGGAGGGACCAGTGGATTGCATCATCCTGCCTACCCTTTTGCAAACATCTGTTTGATGCCCCGCAGCGCCTGCCGCGTCCGCTCCTCATTTTCGATCAGCGAAAACCGCACATGCGCATCCCCGTAATCGCCAAAACCAATCCCCGGCGAGACGGCGGTTTTGGCTTCCGTCAGCAGCAGCTTTGAAAACTCCAGCGACCCCAGCTTCCTATACTGCTCAGGAATCTGGGCCCACACAAACATGGTTGCCTTGGGGCTAACCACCGGCCAGCCAAGCTTGTTCAGCCCCTCCACCAGCACGTCGCGGCGCTTGCGATAGTTCTCACAGATATCAAGCACACACTTCTGCGGGCCTTCAAGAGCTGCGATAGATGCCACCTGGATCGGCGTAAACGTCCCGTAATCGAAGTAGCTCTTCAGCCGCGCCAGCGCGCCCACCAGCTTCGGGTTGCCCACCATGAAGCCAATGCGCCAGCCGGGCATGTTGTAGCTCTTTGACAGAGTGAAAAACTCGACAGCGACGTCCTTCGCGCCCGGCACCTGCAGCACGCTTGGCGGCTTGTATCCATCGAAGGCGATATCGGCATAGGCCAGGTCCTGGATCAGATGGAAGCCGTACTCTTTTGCCAGCTCCACCAGCCGCGCCAGAAACGGCAGCTCCACGCACTCCGTCGTCGGGTTCGAGGGGAAGTTGACGATCAGCGCCTTGGGCCGCGGAACCATGCGCGGAATCAGCTCCTCAAGTTGCGCCAGGAACTGCTCGCGGTCGTGCACCGGCACGCTGATCACGTGCGCTCCGGCAATCACCGGCCCGTAAATATGAATCGGATAGCTGGGATTCGGTACCAGCACCGTGTCGCGCGAATCCAGAATCGCCAGGCACAGGTGCGCGATGCCCTCCTTGGAGCCGATGGTGACGATGGCCTCGGTCTCCGGATCGAGTTCGACGTCGTAGCGTGTCTTGTACCAGTTGCAGATGGCCTTGCGCAGCCGCGGAATGCCGCGCGAGACCGAATAACGGTGCGTCGCAGGCTTCAGTGCCGCCTCCACCAGTTTGTCTACGATATGTTTGGGCGTTGCCCCGTCGGGGTTGCCCATTCCAAAATCGATAATGTCCTCCCCGCGACGGCGGGCAGACATCTTCATCTTGCCGGTGATGTCAAAAACATAAGGCGGTAACCGCTGAATCCTGCTGAACTCTTCCATTCATCCAGTTTAAGGCAAAGGAGACCGGCGCCGCAGAGCGAAGACTTCCGGGCCAGCGAAGGTGAAAGAGCACGAATTCATCTAAACGTGTTTCATATTGACCAGAAATGAAATTGCACATTGAGAAACAATGTGTGGAGGGAGCGGTTTGCCGCAACGAGCGTGGTCGCGCTTGTCTCCGAGATGGGGAAATACGGTCTGAAGTAGCCGATTTCTGTTCGGGCAACCGCTCCTCCTACTTTAAAGGTGGCCCATGAACGCCCTTTTGGTTTATCCGGAATTTCCTGATACATATTGGAGTTTCAAACATGCGCTCAAGTTCCTGGGTAAGCGTGCCGCACAGCCTCCGCTGGGGCTGATGACAGTGGCGGCGTTGCTGCCAGGCGAGTGGAACAAGCGTCTGGTGGACACCAACGTGGAGAGTCTGCGCGACCGCGACCTGGCCTGGGCCGACGTGGTGCTGTTGAGCGGAATGCACATTCAGCGCGATCCTTTGCTGGCCATTGTGGAGCGCTGCCGCGCGCGCGGGCTGCGGACGGTAGTGGGCGGACCGATTGCCAGCAGCCTGCCGGCGGCTGAGCTGAAAACGGACCACGTAATAATCGGCGAGGCCGAGGAACTAATTCGAACTCTGGCGCGGGATCTGGAGCGGGGAACAGCGAAGCCGGTCTATCAGGCTGCGGAACGTCCGGAGATGAGCACCAGCCCGGTGCCCGACCTGAGCCTGATCAAGATGAACCGCTACTCGACCATGGCGGTGCAATACTCGCGCGGCTGCCCCTTCAACTGCGAGTTCTGCGACATTATCGAAATTTACGGGCGGCGTCCGCGCACCAAAGCCGTGGCGCAAGTGTTGGCCGAACTTGACCAGTTGCACGCGGCCGGCTGGCGCGAGGCGGTGTTCATCGTCGACGACAACTTCATCGGCAACAAGGCGCGCGCCAAAGAACTGTGCGTTGCGCTTGCCGCGTGGCGCAGCCAACACAAGAAAAGTTTTGACTTCCTCACCGAGGCCTCGCTCAACCTGGCAGACGATCCGGAGCTGATGCAATTGATGAAGGATGCCGGATTCATCTCCGTCTTTTTGGGCATCGAGACCCCCGATGTGCCGGGCTTGATCGCCACCAACAAGCTGCAGAACACGCGGCGCAGCTTGCTCGAAAGCGTAGCCGTCATCCAGAGCTATGGGATGCAGGTGATGGGCGGCTTCATCCTGGGCTTCGACACGGATCGCGAAGACATCTTCGACCGCATGGTCGACTTTATACAGAAGAGCGGCATCCCCATTGCCATGGTCGGCCTGTTGCAAGCCATGCCGGGAACGCAACTCTTTCGGCGCCTCCGCAAGGAGGGCCGCATTCTGGATGCGGGTGACGGCGACAATACCGACGACAAGCTCAACTTTCTTCCCCATATGGATTCTGCCAGGCTGCTGGAGGGTTATCGCTCAGTGCTCAAGCGAATCTACTCCAGCGGAGCTTACTATGAGCGCGTGAAGCTCTACCTGAGCCGCACTCAGCCAAAGCCTGAGAAAAAATCCGGCAGGCAGCGCGTGTCCCGGCAGCAGTGGATGACACGCGCAAATGCGCGGGCTTTCGTTACATCGATTGTCCGCCAGGGAATCTTCGGGCGGCAGCGCTGGAGCTACTGGAAGTTTCTGCTGGCGGTAGCCACACGCTATCGCCATTGCGTAGGCGCAGCCATGACACTGGCGGTAATGGGCTATCACTTGCAGGTGATCACGCGCAAGCTGTCGAATGCCGTGGAGTTGCCCATCCTGCCAAAAGCGGTGGCCGATAATGCTGTCGAAGATTCCCTGGGTTGAAGGGTACGGGCTTCAAATGCTGTGGAAAAATCCTGGCTTTGTAACAGGGCACGACTTCAGTCGTGCCGCAAAGAACCCCATTATCGACCTGGGCTTCAGCCCCTGAGGGACGTTTTTCGTCGAAGCTACGACAATTTCCGCGCCTCCGCTACTAAGCGGCGTACAACGGCGTGTATCGATTGGTAGCTGATGAAAATGTTGAGAAGGCTCACAACTGCTCCTCCGATGCCAAGATAAAACCCGCCATGGTCTTTATGTGAGGAGAGTTCAGCCATCAACCAAAGACAAATTGCAAGACAGAAAGATGAGGCCGGCAATTGCACGATTCCTGAGTCGAGAGGCTGTTTCTTGCACCATCTGTCGAAATAAAAGCGTATCCGTTCCATGGCCGCAAGTATAGCTCCAACAATCCGATCCGCCATTAAAGCCAACCACGGAATTTATACTGAAAGACAACATGACCACGTTCCTACCCGTCGACGAACAGATGGACCTGCTCGAAAAAGGCGCCGCGGAGATCATCCGCGTGAGCGACCTCCGCGAGCGCCTTGAAGAGAGCCGCAAAACCGGCCGCCCGCTGCGCATCAAAGTCGGCTTCGACCCCACCGCTCCCGATCTTCACCTGGGCCACACCGTGCTGATGCGCAAGCTGCGCCACTTTCAGCAGTTGGGCCACCAGGTCATCTTCCTGGT
>Ga0187879_10001546_pt1 | contig 15758 bp, 13 predicted proteins | sample June2016WEW_19_1_FD_132423 | JGI IMG/M metagenome (GOLD analysis project Ga0187879, IMG submission 132423) | Peatland microbial communities from SPRUCE experiment site at the Marcell Experimental Forest, Minnesota, USA - June2016WEW_19_10 | ecosystem: Environmental > Terrestrial > Soil >... | reverse complement strand
CCGGAATGGAAACGTCCTGCCCCGATTCAGAGATGCCGGTGATCAGTCCGGTATCCTGTTGCGGGAAAAAACCCTTCGGGATGATCACGAACAGGAATACGGACAAGGCCAGAGTGGCCAGAAACACCAACAGCGTGATGAAACGAAATTTCAGCACCCAGTCGAGGCCGCGCTCATAGCCTGCCAGTAACCGGTCAAACGCGCGTTCGCTCCATGCGTAAACGCGCCCATGATGCGCCTCACTCTCAGGTTTGAGAAACCGCGACGCCATCATTGGCGTCAGTGTCAGGGAGACAGCGGCCGAAACAACGATCGTCATCGCCAACGTGACGGCGAACTCACGAAACAGCCGGCCAATGATACCACCCATCAGCAACAGCGGAATCAGCACGGCGATCAGCGAAATGCTGATCGACACAATGGTAAACGCAATTTCCCGCGAGCCCTTCAGGGCAGCGGCGAGCGGTGCCTCGCCCTCCTCGATATAACGAGTGATATTTTCCAGCATCACGATGGCGTCGTCGACAACGAAGCCAACCGAAATCGTCAGCGCCATCAGCGACAGATTGTCGAGACTGTAGCCGGCGGCCCACATCAACCCGCAGGCGCCGAGCAATGCCAGCGGCACGGTGATACTCGGGATGACCGTCGCCCACACACTGCGCAGAAACAGGAAAATGACCATCACGACCAAGGCGATGGTGATCAGCAGCGTGAACTGGACATCGCTAACCGCCGCCCGGATCGTCTGCGTCCGGTCACTCAGCGTGAATATTTTGATCGCATGCGGGATCGTTGCCTCGAGTTGCGGCAACTCCTGCATGATGTGCCCGACGGTCTGGATGACGTTGGCGCCCGGCTGTTGAAAAATCACCAAGAAGACGCCGCGCTTGCCGTCAGCCCAGCCGGCCTGGGTGGTATCTTGTGCGCCGTCGATGGCTGTACCGATGTCACGCACGCGCAACGGCCCGTCGTTATGATAGGCGACGATGACGTTATTCCAGACGTTCGCCTGCGTCAGTTGATCATTGGTATAGATCGTGAAGGCGCGCTTGGGACCTTCGATCGAGCCTTTGGGACCATCCGCGGTGGCAACCGCCAATTGAGCTCGTACATCCTCCAGCGATACGCCTTTCGCCACGAGTTTTGCGGGATCCAGTTGAATTCGGACGGCCGGTTTTTGTTGACCGCCGACCAGCACCTGGCCGACGCCGGGGATCTGGCTAATTCGTTGCGCGAGCTTGGTCTCGACGTTGTCGTCCACGACGCTCAGAGGCAACGTATCGGACGTAGCCCCCAGCAACAAAACAGGCGAATCGGCCGGATTGACTTTTCGAAACGTCGGTGGACTGGGCAGATTCTTTGGCAGTTGGCCGCCCGCCGCATTGATGGCGGCCAGTACGTCGGCCGCCGCTCCGTCGATATTGCGGTTGAGGTCGAACTGAATGGTGATCGCCGTGGCACCCAGCGTGCTGATTGACGTCATTTCGGAAACGCCAGGGATCTGGGCAAACTGCGTTTCCAGCGGTTGGGCCACCGCCGACGCCATGGTGTCCGGGCCGGCGCCGGGCAGCAGCGCCGAGACCTGAATGGTCGGAAAGTCGACCTGAGGCAGCGGTGCCACGGGCAGTTGCGGGTACGCGACAATGCCGATGAACAAAATGCCGACCATCAGTAATGAGGTGGCAATCGGGTGCCGGATGAACGGCGCTGAGATCCCGCCTTCCACGCTTATTTCGCCTGCACGGTGGCACTCCCTGCCGCTGTTTGAGCAACCAGTGGATTGGCATCGTGCGGCGCCACAATTGTGCCCGGCTGTAATTCGTATTGACCTGAGACCACGACATTTTCACCGGGGTTCAGGCCTTGCGTGATAACCGAATCGCCATCGCCGTCCTGGCCCACCGCCACGCTGCGCATTTCAACCTTGTTGCCGGCCCCGACGACGAACGCATAGAGCCCATTCGGACCACGCTCGACCGCCAGATCGGGTACGACGATCACCTGCTTCAATGTATCGAGCAGTAACCGGGTGGAAACCGACAAACCCGGCCACAATACGTTGTCGGTATTCTCGAACGTGGCCTTCATGCGGATGGTGCCGCTCGCCTGATCGACTGCATTATTGACGAGCGCAAGATGGCCCTGCGAAAGCACCTTTGTGCCATCGGTGCTCAATGCGGTCACCGGCACCGTCCCGGCTGCGAGCGCATTGTTGATGTCCGGAACATCCTCCTCCGGAGCGGTAAAGACCACGGAAATCGGTTGCAGCTTTACAATGGTAACGATGCCCGTGGTATCCGTCGCATGGACGATGTTGCCGGGATCGACCAGACGGAACCCCGCTTTACCCGAGAGTGGTGACCGAATGATCGTATAGCTGAGTTGCGTTTGCGCGTTGTCGATCGCCGCCTGGTCACCCTGGATTTGTGCCATGAGCCCCTGCACCGTCGCCTGCTGGGTATTGAATTGTTGGCGGGAGGCGAAATCCAGTTTCGCGAGTGCGCCATACCGCGCGAGATTCAACTGCGCATCTCTCAGGCTCGCGTCGTCCTGCGCCTTCTTCGCGGTCGCCTGGGCAAGCGCGGCCTGATACGGTCGTGGATCGATTTGCACCAGTATCTGATCTTGCTTGACCATCTCCCCCTGTTTGAACCCGACCTCGGTGACCTGGCCGTCGACGCGGCTGCGAACGGTGACCGTGTCATAAGGCTGCACTGTGCCGAGACCGGTCAGGTAAACCGGAAAGTTGGCCCTTTTCACCTGCGCGATGGTCACCGGGACCGGCGTCGGGCCTTGCGACGCCGCCGCCGCAGCGGATTTGACATGGAAATGATGCCAACCGGCATAACCGCCCAGAGCGAGCAAAACCAGCACGATGGCGATCGGCCACCGGCGGAACGTTGACGCGAATTGCCGGGTCAAAACCCACTCCCGTGACGGCCTGACCCGATCCAACGAACATCGGGTGCGAAAGGTTCCGCGACGTTACGCAGGCGGCTATCCCACCATCCCAACGGCGCCCAGTACCGCCGCGCCGCCGAGCACCAGCATCGGATGGATCCGCGTGGTCAGCAGCAGCACCGTCACCGCCGCGGTCAACAGGCCCAAACTCCAATCCAGCGTGGTGGCTTTGATCAGCAGTGCAGCGCTTGAAAGCAACAAACCGGCCGTGACAGGCAGTAGGCCCCTCTGGATTGCCCGACGCCACGGTGCGTCACGAAACCGGTACCAGGCGCGGGCCACCAGAAACGTCAGCACCGAGGAAGGAGTCACCGCGCAAACCATTGTCAGAATGGCGCCGCTAAGTCCGGCGACATTCCAGCCGATGAGGCTGATCACCATCATGTTCGGCCCAGGGGCAGCCTGAGCCAGCGCGAACAGCGCGGCAAACGTATGCGGGGTCATCAGGTGGTGCACATCGACGACCTGCCGTTGCAGTTCCGGCAGGATCGAGTTGGCGCCACCGAACGCCAACAGCGACATTTGCAGAAACAGCAGCGACAGCGGCAGCAGCGGATGGTTCATGCGGCGATCAACACCGTTCCGTGTGCGCCGCGGGAGCGGTCATACCTCGAACCACCACAGCAGCAGGATCGACGCTACGGCCAATACCGGCATCGCCAGCGGCAGTGGCAACCGGATCACCGCGATTGCCACGAATGTCAGGGCGGCGATTGCCATCGCCAACCATCGTCCTCGCAATGGCGCTGCGATTTTCAGCGACGCCGTCAACACGAACGCCGAGGCAGCGGCCGCCAGACTCGCGAAGGCGCGACGTACGACCGGTTGCTCGGCGAACTGGTCGTATATTGCGCCCAGGCCGATGACGATCGCGACCGGCGCCAGCATCAGTCCGAGGATTGCGGCGACAGCTCCTGGTCCGCCACGGAACCGCGAGCCCACGGCAACCGAGACGTTGATGATATTGCCGCCGGGCAGGAACTGGCACAGGCCGAGGACCTCAGTGAACTCGGCAGCAGACAGCCATTGGCGTTCTTCGACGATGGTCCGGCGCGCCCATGGCAGGACGCCGCCAAAGCCGCGCACGCCGATCATGAAGAAGCCGGTGAAAAGTCCGGTGATAGTGGGTCGGTTGTTACTGGCCCTGATCCCATCGCTCGGCGGACTGGCCATGACGTAAAGGTCAGCCGACCTCGATGCGGATCAGTGTGGGTTCCTCCATCACCGTGTCCAGCGCGGCGATGCGTGCCACGGCTTCGCGCATGGCGCTTTCCTTCGTCTCATGCGTCACCAGCACCACCGGCACCGCCTCTCCCGGGCTGCGGCCTCGTTGCAGCATCGATTCCAATGAGATCCCGTGGTCGCGCAACGCAGCCGTGACGTCAGCGATGACACCGGGCCGGTCCACCACCATCAGGCGGATATAGTACGGCCCAAAATGCGCGCTCATAGGCACCGACGGGGCGGCAGACAGTGCCTCGGCCGCAGCGCCCCAAACCGGAGTGGCCCGATTGCGCGCGAGGTCGATCAGGTCGGCGACGACGGCAGATGCGGTCGGCCCGGCTCCAGCACCGCGGCCCTCCAGCATCACCCGGCCAACAAAGTCGCCCTCCGCTACTACCGCATTGAACACGCCATCGACCCGGGCGATCGGCGCCGATTGCGGCACCATGCAGGGGTGGACGCGAGTTTCGATCCCGGCCTCGCCGTGGCTCGCGATGCCCAGAAGCTTGATGCGGTAGCCGAGCTCGCTGGCGAACACGATATCCAACGCCGAGATGCGGCGGATGCCCTCGACATAGACCGCGTCGAACGCCACTGGCCGGCCGAACGCCAGCGCCGCCAGGATCGCCAGTTTGTGCGCCGCATCGATGCCGTCGATGTCGAAGGTCGGGTCGGCCTCGGCATAACCCAGCTTCTGGGCGTCGGCGAGGACTTCGGCAAATTCCCGCCCGCGCTCGCGCATTTGGGTCAGGATGTAGTTGCAGGTGCCGTTCAGGATGCCGGCGATGCGGCTGATGCGGTTGCCGGCGAGGCCTTCGCGGATCGCTTTGATGACGGGGATGCCGCCGGCGACGGCTGCCTCGAACGCCAGAGGGACGCCGTGGGCCTCGGCCATGGCGGCTAGTTCGGCGCCGTGCACTGCGAGCAACGCCTTGTTCGCGGTGACCACCGGTTTGCCGGCAGCGATCGCCGCTTCGACGAGGGCTTTCGCGGGGCCCTCGGAGCCGCCGATCAGTTCCACGATCACGTCGACGGTGGGATCGGCGGCGAGGGCCACCGGATCCTCATACCAACGCAATCCGCTGATCGGGACACCGCGATCCTTCGTGCGATCCCGGGCGGAAACGGCGGTGACGGCGATCGGCCGGCCGGCACGGGCGGCAACGATATCGGCGTTATCGCGCAGCAGCTTGAGGACACCACCGCCGACTGTTCCAAGACCGGCGACGGCGACAGAAAGCGGGCGGGTCATGGAAGTGCTCCGTCGCGGGCTTTGGGTTCGGGGCGTCATCGACAATCTGGAAGGACGGGTCAAGGGCGGCCTGACCCCGCGTCTATAGCAAAGGCGATGACCGATTGGATTCCTGGCCGTGAGGCTCCACATGGTTTGCTGATAGCCAGGCCCCGACCATATGATCGCACCATGAGCGACAATCCAAACCCCACTGTGACTCCTGAAGTGCTGCAGGCGTTTGTGCAACGCAGTCTGGACGGGCAGGCAGAGATCCGTGAGGAGCTCGGGTCCATGCTCGATGATGCGGCCGTCCTGTTGGCGATCGTCATGCGCATCGACGGCACCGTGAGCGGCCTGTTGCGTGAGGTCCGAGCGATGCACTCGCAACACAGTCGGCTCGCCAATCGGGTCACCGCATTGGAAAAGGCGCGCTGACCTGACTTGACGTGGTGACCGTTGCGCCTTTCTCGTCAGGCGTAATGCACCCGCTCCGGGGCTCATGGCCTGCCCCACGGCCACAAGCATTTGCGGTATTTTCGTCAATCCAGGCGCGGAGCGGCGGGTCCCTCACCTGACGGACCAACTCGTATGGAGCGACCGGGGAGGTGTGCGGACGGTTTCGCCGTTACTTCGCGGCGACGCGGCTCTCCGCCTCTTCCGCCACGTTCGACCCTGCTTGCAGAAATCCACGGATATTGCGCACGGCCTGGCGCAGCCGATGGTTGTTCTCCACCAGCGCGATGCGGACAAACCCCTCGCCCTGCTCGCCAAATCCAAGCCCGGGAGACACCGCCACCTTGGCCCGTGCCAACAGCAGCTTGGAAAACTCAACTGAGCCGAGCGAAGCGTAACGCGGCGGGATCGGCGCCCAGGCGAACATGGAGCCTTCGGGCACGGGCATGTCCCAGCCGGCTGAAAGCAGGCCTTTGATCAACACGTCGCGCCGGTCTTTATACAATGCTCGCATCTCCGCGACGCACTCCTGCGGGCCGGTCAACGCCGCAACTGCCGCCACCTGGATCGGCGTGAACGCGCCGTAGTCCAGGTATGACTTCATGCGCGTCAACGCCTTGATCAGGCGCTGATTGCCCGCGGCAAACCCCATGCGCCAACCAGGCATCGAGTAGGTCTTCGATAACGAGGTGAACTCGACCGCGATATCCTTCGCGCCCGGCACCTGCAGGATCGACGGCGGCGGTTTGTCGTTGAAGTAGATTTCCGCATAGGCGAGGTCCGACATCACCCAGATCTCATGTCGCCGGGCAAACGCAACGATCTCGCGATAAAAATCGAGGTCGGCCATATGTGCGGTCGGATTTGACGGGAAGTTGACGATCAGCGCCGTCGGCTTGGGCACCGAATGCCGCACCGCCCGGTCGAGCGCGCGCAACATCTCATCATCGGGCGAGGCAGGAATGCTGCGCACGCCGGCTCCGGCGATGATGAAGCCAAACTGATGGATCGGATACGACGGATTTGGCACCAGGATGGTGTCGCCTGGGCTGGTAATTGCGGACGCCAGGTTCGCCAGTCCTTCCTTGGAGCCCAGTGTGGCAACGACCTCGGTCTCCGGGTCGAGGTCCACGTCAAAGCGTCGCCGGTAGTAAGTGGCCAGCGCTCGGCGCAAACCAGGGATGCCGGCGCTGACGGAGTAGCGGTGCGAGCGCGGGTCTTGCACTGTCTCGATCAGCTTCTCCACGATGTGGCGTGGCGTCGGGCTGTCCGGATTGCCCATCCCGAGGTCGATGATGTCCTCGCCTGCCGTGCGTGCCTTGGCCTTTGCCGAATTGACCTCGGCGAAGACATAAGGCGGCAAACGGCGGATGCGGTGGAACTCACCGGAGGACTCGGAACTCATGGACAGCCTTTCAGGGTTGAGACGTCTATTGTAGCAGACGGAGAGTTGCGCCGCGACCCGCAGCTTCGGCGTTCAGGCGCAACATTGCGTACGGGACACCCTGCGCCACGAGGGCGGTCGCCAGCGCCTGTGCACGCGATAAACCGAGGCTGAGAGCGTCGGACTGCGCAACCGGGTCGGACGAGGTGGCGCCCCCATAACCGGTAATGGCGATCCCGTGATCACCCCGGTCGGCGGCCAACGCCTTGACCTCTGCCAATGCTGGATCGTTCAGCGTGGCGGAATTTTCCGAGAAATCAACGATGGCACCGGGTGGCGACGTTGCCAATGGAGGTGTGATGGTTGCAGGGACAAGGGGCGGTGGTGGTGGCGGTGCAATACCGGGACGTGGCGGCGCCTCGTCCGGCAGGGCCGGGAGCTGCCCATTCGCCACACGTTCTGCTGTGCTGAATGCGGCGCTGGTTGGAGGCACGGTGCCGGCAGCGGCCGCTCCTGGGCCGGATGCGCTCGCAGGAGCCCCGGCTTGCGCGTTCGTGCCCCGCTGAGCCTTCGCCGTCTGGCCGGCGGCCGCGTTTGCAGGTCCCGGCCGGTTCCCGGGCTGAGGCGGTGTCACACCCACCAGCGCCGCGCTCGCCGCCGGCTCCTGGTTTGGCGCGGTAGGCGATTGCGGTCCTGTACCAGAGGATCGGGAAGCGGATGCGGGAGCGGGAATTGGCGCCAACGCCGCAGTTTGGTCTGCATTGATGCGGTCGGTGACCAGGCCGGTTGTCCGCCGGTTCCACTCGGCGGTGTTCGCCGCCGCCGGTTTGGCAGGCACGGTGGCCAAATTCGGATACGGGTCATTGCTTCCCGGGGGCGGCGGGCGCTGCTCGGCGATCTTGCCGCCCACCGCGTTGTTCCACCAGGCAAGTGGACCTGACGTGGGACTATCTGAGCAGCCGCCAACGGTCAGGACACACGCCAGCACAAGGACCGGCATGCGCCTGAGCCGGGCCGGAATGAACGCAGCTTGAATGAAAGCCGCCGCGTCCCTAGGTTGCCCGCCGTTCCCGCAAGACGTCATCAGCTGGACCCGCCCAGTTTGCCGGCGCCAGTGGTAGCCGGAGACCAGGCCGGCGCGAAGGATACCGTTCATGAGCGAGCCTAATAAGCCCAACGACCCTGACTTCAAGATGCCGGACCCGGCCGTCTTTGGGCATACCATGGCCGATATTGCCGAGCGCTCACAGCGGATTGTGGCCGATTGGCTGAAGCGCATGCCGAAGGAGGAGCACGACACCGATCCGCTGAATATCGGCAGCGCGTTCATGGAGATGACCGCGCGTCTGATGGCCAACCCCGCCCATCTGATGCAGGCGCAGTTTGGGCTTTGGCAGGACTACATGTCGCTGTGGCAGAATACCGCCCGCCGGATGCTGGGGATCGACACCGAGCCGGTGATCGACTCCGCCACAGGCGACCGGCGGTTCAAGGATTCGGCGTGGAAAGACAACGAAATCTTTGATTTCATCAAACAGTCGTACCTGCTGAGCGCGCGTTACGTGCAGGACGTGGTGACGCATGTCGAGGGGCTTGACGACAAGACTGCTCAAAAGGTCGACTTTTACGCCAAACAGTTCGTCGATGCGATGTCGCCGTCGAACTTCGTGCTGACCAACCCCGAGGTACTGCGCAAGACAGCCGAGACCGGCGGCGAGAACCTGCTGAAGGGCCTGAACAACCTGTTGACGGATCTGGAACAGGGCAAAGGCAAACTCCGCATCAAGATGACCGACATGGACGCCTTTAAACTGGGCGAGAACATCGGCGTCACGCCAGGTAAGGTGGTGTATCAAAACGATCTGATGCAGCTGATTCAGTACAATCCGACAACGGCGAAGGTGTTGCAGCGGCCGTTGTTGATCGGACCGCCGTGGATCAACAAATTCTATATTCTCGATCTGCGGCCACGCAACAGTTTCGTGAAGTGGGCGGTCGCACAGGGCCACACGGTATTCGTGATCTCCTGGGTCAATCCGGATGAGAAACTAGCCGAGAAAGGTTTCGAAGACTACATGCGAGAGGGTTATCTGGCCGCGCTGGACGCCATCGAACTGGCGACCGGAGAGCGCGAGGTGAATGTCATCGGCTATTGCCTCGGGGGCACTTTGTTGGCTGCAACGCTGGCGTGGATGGCAGCGAAGAACGATTATCGGATCAAGACCGCAACATTCTTCGTTACCATGCTGGATTTCAAGGAAGCCGGCGAACTGGGCGTGTTCATCGATGAGGAGCAGTTGAGCGCGCTGGAAGAGAAGATGAACAAGCGCGGCTATCTCGAGGGCAGCGAGATGGCGACGACGTTCAATATGTTGCGCGCGAATGATCTGATCTGGTCATTCGTGGTGAACAATTATCTGCTCGGGAATGATCCGTTTCCGTTCGATTTGCTGTACTGGAACGCCGATTCGACCCGGATGCCGGCGAAGATGCACAGCTTTTATTTGCGCAAGATGTATCAGGAGAATTTGCTGTGCGTGCCGGGCGGGATCGAGCTCGCCGGGGTGCCGATCAATCTGGGAAAAATCACCACCCCGGCGTATTTCCTTTCGACCCGGGAAGATCACATCGCGCCGTGGAAATCGACCTATCGCGGCACGCAACTTTTGGGTGGGCCGAAGCGGTTCGTGCTGGCGGCGTCAGGACATATCGCCGGTGTGGTCAACTCGCCCGACGGCGGCAAATACAACCACTGGATCAACGAGGATCTGCCGCCCGATCCTGACGAGTGGTTCAAAGGTGCGACGGAACTCGCGGGATCGTGGTGGCCGGATTGGCACCGCTGGATCTGTGCGCACGGCAAAGCCCAGGTCCCGGCGCGGGAGCCAGGCGGCGGCAAGCTGAATTCGATCGAGGAAGCGCCAGGGAGTTATGTGAAGGTGAAGCTAAGCTGACGCTTCCGGCCGGACCTATACCGCTCGCCCCTCCATCGCTGCCCGCACATATCGCGCCCCGGCCGTGATCGCCCGCCGTCCGGCGGCGAGTTGGGGATGGAACAAATGCCAGACATGCGGCATCTCCGGCCAGACCTCCAGCGTTACCGGCACATCAGCGGCACCCGCGACGCTCGCCAACCGGGTCGCGTCATCCAGTAACGTTTCGACGGCGCCGACCTGGATGTACAGCGGCGCGATGCCGCGCAAATCGGCGTAGATCGGAGACGCCAGCGGCGAGCGTGGATCAGCGGAGCCCATATAGTGACCCGCGAACTCCAGAATAGCTTCTTTCTGCACGGTTGGATCGCGGCTCGCATTACTGGAAATGGTGCCGCCAGTGGCCTCCATGTCGACCCAGGGCGAAATGCACCAGCCGCACGACGGTTGTGCCAGGCCGGCGTCGCGGATCGCCACCAATGCGGCGACAACCAGACCGCCGCCCGCACTGTCACCCGCCAGTGCGATGTTCGCTGGGGCGATGCCTTGCGCAAGTAAATAGCGATAGCCGGCGACCGCATCCTCAACCGGCGCGGGAAACGGGTGCTCCGGCGCCAGACGGTAGTGCAGAGCCAACGTCCGCCCGCCGACATCGCGCGCAATTGCCGAGACCAGATGCCGATGGCTGTCCAGCGAGCCGATAACGTAGCCGCCGCCATGGAAATACAACACCGCACGGCGCGTGTCGGCGCCGGGTGCGCTGGTCCATTCCGCCGGCACGCCGTTGGCGGAGACCTTTTCCACGGTGATGTCGCCCGCCGTTGGATACAGCCTGGCGAAGCCGTCCATTCCTCCCCGGCGTTCCGCGATGTCGGTCAGCTTCGGCCTTTGCGCCAGAATCTCGCGTAACGCGGCAACTTCCGGATCGGCCATGATGCACCTCCTTGGATCCTTTGGACGAGACTGTAGCGCCCGGACGCGAGACCGGCTACTGTCCGGTAAGCCACCCTACCGGAGGGTCCACACCCGCCGAACGAATGACCACAAACAGGCACGAGGACGGCCATGAATGCACCAGTCGACGTCGATCTAAAGGCGCTTGCGAATACCATTCCGCTTGAGGACCTCGACCCCAGCGACCCGCGGATTTTTTACGAGGACGCCTGGCAGCCGTATTTCGAGCGGCTTCGGCGTGAGGCGCCGGTGCATCGGGTCAAGGACAGCCCCTACGGCCCGTACTGGTCGGTGGCGAAATACAAGGACATCATTCAGGTCGAGGTGAACCACAAGATCTTCTCCTCATCGGACGAAGTCGGCGGCATCATGATCAACGACGCCCCGAAAGGCATGGAGCGGACCAGCTTCATTCGCATGGACCCACCTGAACACGACGAGCAGCGGCGCGAGGTCAGTTCCACCGTCAACCCGGTTACGTTGGCGAAGATGGAGGACCTGATCCGGACCCGCACCAACATGGTGCTGGACAAGCTGCCGCGAAATGAAACGTTCAACTGGGTCGAGCACGTCTCGATCGAGCTGACATCGATGATGCTGGCAACTCTGTTCGACTATCCGATCGACGACAAGCTGCGTCTGATCCAATGGTCGGACATGTTCATCTGCGACATCAACGCGCCCGACGCGCCGGTAAAGTCGGAGGCGGAACGCTTCGCCAAACAGATGGAATTCGCCGAGTACATGAACGTGTTCTGGGAGGAGCGTGCGAAGAAGCCGAAAAGCTTCGATGTGCTCTCGATCCTGGCGCATGGCGAGACGACGAAGAACATGACATTGCGCGAGAAGATGGGCGTGCTGATTCTGTTCCTGGTTGGCGGCAACGACACGACGCGCAACTCGATGACCGGCGGGCTGTGGGGCCTGTCGCAGTTCCCCGATCAGTTCCAGAAACTGCGGGAGAACCCGGAGCTGGTCACCAGTCTGATCCCGGAAATCGTTCGCTGGCAGACTCCGGTGATCCACATGCGCCGCACCGCGACTGAGGATTTCGAATTACGTGGCCAACAGATCAAGGCCGGCGACAAAGTGGTGATCTGGTACATCTCCGGCAACCGCGACGAGGAGCAAATCGAAAATCCGAACCAGTTCGTGATCGACCGCGCCCGCCCACGGGAGCATATGTCATTCGGATTTGGTATCCATCGCTGTCTGGGCAATCGCCTCGCGGAAATGCAATTAAAGATCCTGTGGGAGGAAGTGCTGCGCCGCGACCTGAAGATCGAGGTGCTGGATAAGCCGGTTTACGCTTACTCCAACTTCCTGCACGCGATCCGCAATTTGCCGGTGCGTATCGCCGCCTGATCGGTCATTTCCCAGCCGAGCCGGGAGATGGCGCGTTGATGCACGTCTCTCGGCATGGTACCCGCGGTTGGCAATCCCCCAACCAGAGGAATCGATGTCAACCACGCGTAGCGTTCTGGCTCGCACCGTCCGGGGGGCCGGATGGGTCATCGCGTGGCGTCTGGGCATGCGGATCCTCGGCCTTGGCAGTACGCTGATCCTGGTACGTCTGCTGGTGCCATCGGATTTCGGATTGCTCGCTCTGGCGGCGAGTTTCGCCCAGACCGTCGACGGCATGATGATGCTTGGCACCGAGGAGGCGGTCATCCGCCAGCCCGCACCGGACCGGCACGTTTACAACACCGCGTGGACATTGAACGTGCTTCGGGGACTGACCGTCACGGCGATTGTGCTGCTTAGCGCGGTCCCGGTTGCGCGTTTCTTCGGTGATCCGCGTCTGGTAACGGTGCTGATCGTTATCGCTTTGCCGCCGCTGCTCGATGGCCTGTCAAACATCGGCACGGTCGACTTTCGCCGCGAGTTGCAGTTCCAGAAAGAATTCGCGATCATGGTGGTGCCGAAGTTTTTCGGCATCGTGGCCACACTGACCGCGGCTTTCATCCATCCCAGCTACACTGCTTTGCTCTACGGCATCGCCACGAACCAGTCGTTGCGCAGTGCAATGAGCTACGTGATGCACCCGTTTCGCCCACGGTTTTCGTTGCGTGCCTGGCGCGGGCTGATTGGCTACTCGCTATGGACCTGGTTGCTGAGCCTGGCGGTCCTGTTGCGGAGTCGGAGCGATACGCTGCTGTTGGGCCGACTGACCAACTCGACTGCGGTGGGTGTATACTCCGTCGGCGCCGAGGTGGCGGCATTGCCGACCAGTGAACTGGTGGAGCCGCTGTGCCGGGCGTCGTTCGCTGGATTCGCTGCCGCGAACCGGGAAGGAGTGTTGGTAACCGAAACGTTCCTGCGGCTGATGAGTTCGGCTGTTGTCGTGACGCTGCCGGCGGGTGTTGGGCTGGCTCTGGTTGCCGCTCCGCTGGTCAGGTTTGCGTTCGGCCCAGGATGGGATGGGGCGGTGCCGGTGCTGAGGATATTGGGATTGGCCGGCATCATGACCGTGTTTGGACAAATCAGTCTGCATCTGATGAGTGCACACAGTTTGCTCGGACGATTGACGTTTATCGCGCTCGCCGGAGCGGTGCTGCGGATTGTGTTGCTCCTGTTGCTGATCCCCCCGTTCGGCGTGGCCGGTGCAGCCTGGGCCGCGGCAATCGCAACATGCGTTGACCAGGGGGCGACGTTGATCTTGGCGTTCCGCCACCTGCGGGTGAAGCTGCGTGCGCTTGTCAGCCAAATCGTGCGTCCGCTGCTCGCGGTATGTGCGATGGCAATTGGAGTGCTGGCGATTGGATCATGGCAGGCGCCGGATGGTCACGTCGCGTGGGAGTTGACGGTACAGTCTGCGGCCGGAGCAATTGTTTACACTATGGTGTTGCTCGCGGCATGGATAGCAGCGGGGCGACCGGATGGGCCGGAAGCAGATGGCGTTCGAGCGATATGCCGGAAGGTGGCGTGAGCGTAGCTTGGCAGCAGGCTGGTCTGGTGATGGGACCTCAAATATGACCCAATTGAAGTCCAACCTCAGGCTCGGCATCGCGCTGCATCAGCAGGGCCGGCTCAACGACGCGGAGCCCGCTTATCAGAATGTGTTGCGCTAGCAGCCGATCCATTTCGACGCGCTGCATATGTTGGGGGTGATCGCGCTACAAACCGGCAGAATGGCGCAAGGCGTAGCGTTTATCCAACTGGCGATCGGACAGAACGACAAAATCGCCGCCGCGCAAGTAGCCTGGGCAAGGGGTTGCGGGCTCTGAACCGGCATGTGGAAGCGCTTGTAAGCTATGCCAAGGCGGTCACCCTGCGGCCGGACTATGCAAAGGCACACTTCAATCGCGGCAACGCGTTGCTGGACATGCGGTGCTTCCACGCAGCGATCGCAAGCTTCGACAAAGCGATCGCTGCAAAGCCGGATGACGCGGAGGCATATTGGAACTTGAGTATGTGCTGTCTTGCACAGGGAGATTACCAACGAGGCTGGCAGCTGTTCGAATGGCGTTGGAAGGCCGAACTGAGACCTTTGGAACCTGACCTGCCCTGGCCTGGCAATCGTCCGATTGACGGCAAGACCATCCTGGTACTGGCCGAACAAGGGCTGGGCAACTCGCTGCAAGTCTGTCGCTATTAATAATTACGACGCCGGTCATTGCGACGACCGGTCGCTGCGATCGTAGCGAAGCAATCTCTTGGCGGGGGATTGGGAGATTGCATCGCCACGATCGCAGCGACCGGGGGCGGCGTTCCCGGTTGGAGCTCGGTAACGCTTCCGAGCCTGCGACGCCGTTTTTCAGGCGTCCATCTTCAACGCCGCGAGGAACGCCGACTGCGGAATCTCTACTTTGCCGAACTGGCGCATCCGCTTCTTGCCTTCCTTCTGCTTCTCCAGCAGCTTCCGCTTGCGGGTAATATCCCCGCCGTAGCATTTCGCGGTCACATCCTTCGACAGCGCTCCGATCGTTTCGCGAGCGATCACTCGCCCGCCGATCGCGGCCTGAATCGCGATCTTGAACAATTGCCGCGGAATCAGATCCTTCAACCGACCGCAAATCGCCCGTCCGCGAGTCTCGGCCACCGAACGGTGCGCGATGAAACTCAGGGCGTCGACCGGGTCGTTGTTGACCAGGATCGAAATCCGGACCAGATCGCCCTCAGCATAGCCATCCATTTGATAGTCGAAGCTGGCATAACCGCGCGAGACCGATTTCAGCCGGTCGTAAAAGTCGAACACCACCTCATTCAACGGAATTCGGTACACCACCATTGCGCGATTGCCGACATAGGTCAGATCGACCTGAATCCCACGGCGCTCCGTGCATAACGCCAGAATGCTGCCGAGATACTCGTCCGGCACCATGATCGTCGCTTTGATCCATGGCTCCTCCATGTGATCGATCTGTGACGGATCGGGCATATCGACCGGGTTGTGCAACTCCATCACCTGGCCGTTGGTGCGATGGATGCGGTACACCACCGACGGCGCGGTCGCGATCAGATCGAGGTCGAACTCCCGGCTCAGCCGTTCCTGAATGATCTCCAGATGCAACAAGCCCAGGAAACCGCAGCGGAACCCGAATCCGAGGGCGGCGGAGGTTTCGGGTTCGTAGTGAAAACTCGCGTCGTTGAGGCGCAGCTTGCCCAGACT
>Ga0187879_10001544_pt1 | contig 15767 bp, 11 predicted proteins | sample June2016WEW_19_1_FD_132423 | JGI IMG/M metagenome (GOLD analysis project Ga0187879, IMG submission 132423) | Peatland microbial communities from SPRUCE experiment site at the Marcell Experimental Forest, Minnesota, USA - June2016WEW_19_10 | ecosystem: Environmental > Terrestrial > Soil >... | reverse complement strand
TACGTCGAGGGCCTGACTCGCTTCTTCCGGGCCGCCTCCTGAACTCAACATCAAAATGGTAGGAGTACCAAGTTCCGGGCGGTTCTTGATTTCCCGGGCCATGGAAACGCCGTCCATTCCCGGCATGTGATAATCCAATAAGATCAAGGCGAAAGACGGGCTATGGTTAGAGCCCAGGATCTGGAGCGCTTCGGCGCCGCTACTGGCAATCGTGGGCTTCATGCCCCAGTTTTCCAGGATTCCCCTGAAAATCATCTGATTGGTGGGGTTGTCGTCAACAACCAAAACCGGCAGACCTCGCAACTCGAATGCCTGCACGGCGGGAGAAGCGAAGCGCGCTTCCTGGGAAGCCGGTGCGAAGCGCGCTGTGAATTGGAAGTTACTCCCCCGGCCGGGCCGGCTTTCGACCCATATCCTTCCACCCATCATTTCGACGAGCCGGCTGGAGATCGTCAGGCCAAGTCCGGTGCCTCCGAACTTGCGAGTTGAGGACCCGTCCGCCTGAGCGAACGCCTCGAAAATAACCTCCTGCTTATCTTCGGGGATTCCTATGCCCGTATCGATGACTTGGAAATGGAGCAGAATCTCGTTGCCCGTTACGGGCAACTCACTGCGCTCCTCCGCCTTAACTTTTTGACCTTTGGATCTTCTTCCCATGCCGAGGAGGGAGGCGGGCGGCGGTGCGTCGACACGGACTATGATCTCTCCTTGCGACGTGAATTTGATGGCATTGCCAATGAGGTTCAAGAGGATTTGACGGAGCCGGTTGGGATCGCCGGAAACCCTCCAAGGAACTCCGGCGGAAATGTCACAGGCTAGTTCCAGTCCTTTTTGATGGGCGCTTGCGGCAACCGTTTTCGCAGCGTCGCCTACGCAATCGCGGAGATCGAAATCAACGACCCCCAACTCGAGCTTCTTGGCTTCGATCTTGGAAAAATCCAGAATGTCGTTGATCACGGTCATCAATGAATCTGCGGAAGAGCGGGCGGTCTCAAGATACTCGCGCTGTTCGGGAGTCAACGGCGTCTCCAGGGCCAGTTCGGTCATGCCGATCACGCCGTTCATTGGCGTTCGAATCTCGTGGCTCATGTTGGCGAGGAACTCGCTCTTCGCGCGGCTAGCCGCCTCCGCCTTGTCTCTCGCCACGACCAATTCCGAAGTGCGAGCGGCGACCTGCTCCTCGAGGTGATTGCGATGCGCCTTGAGTTCCGTGTTCTGCAGTTGGATTTGCTGCAGCATGTGGTTAAAGTCGTCGACAAGGTCCCCGAGTTCATCGTCGTTCTGGCGTTCCGCGCGTAGCCCATAGTCTCTCTCCCTCGAGACTCGCTTGGCGGTTCGAGCAAGGTTCAGGATCGGGGCGGAGATGACGCTCTGCAACTTCGAACTGAGCGCCAACGCCGCCAGAGAAGCCACCAGGAGAACCAGCACAATGATCGCCCCGAACCGCATCAACCGTTGATGCATTTCCTCGAGGTCAGACTCCAAATACAGAGTTCCGATCTGCCGATCGCCCAGCAGGATTGGATGGAAGAGTATCAAACGGTCCGGCTCGAACCTGGCGCCGCAGGAGCGAGGCGGCGACACAGGCACGCTCCCGGGCGCGTCCTGGCGCCGGTAACTGGCGAACACCTTCCCTTCGGCCGAGTACATCGCCGCCATGCGCAGGTGCTGCTTGGCGCGCAACGCGGAAAGCAGTTCCTCCGCGGCTTTTTGATCCCCAAAACTCAGCGCCGCGGTGCTGTTCGAGCCGATGATCTCGGCTAATGTTCCCAGGTCTTTCTGCAAGGAGTTGTGGAACACAACCATGTCATAACCGCCAAACGCCGCACAGGAGAGCAGCAGGGCCAGGACCACAATCACCATCGTGTTGACCCGCAGCTTGCGTTTTATGGAGAACTCGCGGTAAGAGAAAAGGCGAGGAATCCGCGGGCCGAGGAATCGAGAAGACCCCTGATTTTGCGAGGCTTGATTCTCCGGCCTATGATTCACTGCCACGTTTGACCCTCACGCTGAATGACCGTACAGTTAACCTTTGTAGCGCCGAGCTTAGCTTGCCAACGGGCGGCGTAAAGCCGCCTCTACATCACGCTGCGCCGCGACCCGCTAGGGCGGCGCATTGACGATTTTGGCTAGAGCCAATAGCTTGGAACTGATCTTAAGCCGAGTCTGCCGCGCGGCCCCCAAGTTGATCTCAAAGCGAAGCTTGTTCTCTTCAACAACCAGATTGATGACGCCTCCGAGGTCAGCAAATCCCTTCGTCTCGCCCACGGTCAGCGTGCTCGAACCTTTTAGATCGGTCAAGAGCCTGCCTGCCAACTTCCGGTCGCCGGTGCGGACGAAGATCATATGACATCCTCGCGGATTTTCGTCCCGCTTCAGCTTCCTGATCTCAACCAGGTGACCACCGGCCGTGCGACCGCGCAGGCCTTGCCCAATCTCGCCTTGAAAGGGGTCTTGACCTGCCACGCAAATCGTAAGCGGCGCGGCAGGATCGCGGAAAGCCTCCGCGGGCCACTCAACAAACTGGGCAAAATTGTAGAGAAACGCCAGCTTGACCCGGTACTCTGAGTCGTCGTCGCCTTCCGCGGGAGCCCGCAAAGGGTTGAAGAGAAGTACAGCCCCGGCGAGCAACCCGAGCGCGGTCCACAGGGCGGGCCGCAGTTTTCCCCGGTGAGCCCGGTGGCCGTCCGCGCCTGCGTCCTTCTCGAGTTTTAGCTGGCCTACCTTCATAGCGGTTCAGAAGTGATAAATGAACTTCAGGCGAAAGTTTCGCCCGTTTTGAAGAATGATGTCCTCTAGATGCGCAACTGATGCCGGGTCGCCGTAAATCCTGTTAAAGGCGTCGTAAACGCTTGCCGACATTTCCCAACCTTTGAGCACTTTCTTGCCGTAAAGCGTGAAATTAGGCAGCCAGTAGGAGCCCGCATAATCGCCGGCCTCGGTTCGTCGCCTGCTCACATACTGAGCGTTCATGCTGGCGTAGACCTTCTTGCGGAACAGCGGCACGCTCAAATTGGCCTGAGCCAGCGCATGCGGCGAATTGACTAGAGGGCCGGGCGCCTCGAGTTCCTTGGCGTATTCCAAGCTCAAGCTGAGCCCCGCTTCCAGGCCGGAGCGCGACTGCCGCTTCACTGTGATCTCGGAGCCTCTCAAATCCACTCGCTCGCTGTTCCGATAAACGAGTAACCCGGTGGCCGGATCGGGAGCGGCGCTGATGACTCCCCGAATCGGGTAGAAGTAGCCGGAGGCCACCAGTTGGAAACTCTTCGGAAGCGATTGCTCCAGAACCAGTTCCGTCGTTTTAGCCGTCTCAGGGCCCAGGTTTGGGTTGGCCGCCTGGGTGGGGTCGGAATAGTAGAGCTCGGAAGCGGTCGGCGCGCGGAAAGACTGTCCATACAGAAATTTCAGAGTTGTCCGTTCACGAGGCTGGTAAATCAGTGCGGCGCGGGGATTCGTAGTGCTGCCGAACGTCGAGTAGTGATCGTAGCTGACACCCAAATCCAAGGTAAGGTCGCTGCGAATCGGAATCTCGTCCTGAGCGTGGCCCCCCCACAAACTCGATCGCCGCCGACTTTCTAGGAACGTCATGAACGGCTGATCTTGGTAGGCTGACTGGTCTTGCACAAAATTGTCCCGGTATTCCGAGCCCAGAATGAGCGTCTGGCCGTGGAGGAGCTTTTTTGAAAGCTCGAACGAGGCGCCCGCGTCTTGGCCGGTACTCCGCATTTTCTCCACGGCGTGGGACGGGCCGCCCTGCGCGCTCTCGTCCATTGGGAAATTGGCGTCAGCCCGATCGTCGTCGTAGAAGAGCCGCCCGACGTACCCCCAGTCGCCGCCGAAATGATGTTCGTAGCTCAGGTCGACGTAGACCGGCTTGAGCCAGTACGTCTCTTCCGGGTCATTGAAGATCGTTCCCCAGGAGGCTGTCGGGTCGTTTTTCTTCGTGGAACCGTAGCCCGCCTCGAGCGAGAGCCCGCCATAGGTAACCTTGCCGAACAGTTGATCGAAGCGGGCGCCATCGGCGTCCACCGCAATTCCTTGATTGGTCGCGGGAGTGTCGAACTCCTTGAAATAGAGTTGCTCGGGCCCGTGGCTGAAAAAGTAGGAGGCGGAGAGTAGCACGTCCAACCCGCTCTTCGATTGGTGGCCATAACTAACGTGGGACTCGAAAGTACGGTAACTCCCCATTTCTTCGGAGACGTTCAACCCGTGCACGTCCCGACCTCGCTTCGTCACCACATTGATGATGGCTAGAAGAGCGTTGGCAATATAAACCGAGGAGTTAGGCCCGCGAATCACTTCCACCCGCTCGATCAAGTCGATATCGAAGGGCATTTCCGTTCCGAAGACGGCTCCGCCGTTCACGTTGTCGTTCAGCCAGTGTCCGTCCAAGAGCAGCAGAATGCGGCTGTTGTAATCTCCTGGAGGGCCAAATCCACGCACGCCGACATAACTGAAAGCTCGATCGTTGGTTATATAGAAGCCCGGCACGTTCCGCAGCACGTCCGCTAACGTGCGGTAGCCGTACCGCTTGATTTCGTCGGCGGTGACAATCGTGATCGACGCCGGTGCATCGTTCACCGTCTGCTTGTATCCGGAGGCGCCGTAAACCGAACTCACGTCGACTTTCATCAAGTCCTCGAGGCTCATGTTCATCAGGTCCGACTGAGGCGGCACATTCTGCGGGAAAGTGAATGCCGGACTAAGGGCGATCAGCAGCAGGAGTGGGAGCGACTTGAGGATTCGTTTAGCCATGCGCAAATCGGAGTTCCTCGCCGGGCTGTGGAACTGGCGTGCCAGTCCCGGATTGCTGACAAAGACCCCTCCACTTCAATCGGCTGCCTATTCCCTTCACTTGAACTCCCCCTGGCAGCGCTTACTCCCGCCATCGAAGGTGCGGAGAGGGCTCGGCGGCATATCGCGGCGGGCTCACCCCGCCCTACGTTCATTAGCCCGCAACGTCCGCCGGCGGCCTAAAGCCGCCGCTACGTCACTTCTTTCGCAGCCCGTTTAGAAACGGTAAGTGACCTTCAGTCGGAAGTTCCTCCCATTCTGAAAGATAATGTCCTCCGGATGCGCCACTGAAGCCGGATCGCCATAGAACCTGTTAAAGGCGTTGTACAGACTTGCGGAAACTTCCCATCCCTTCAGCACTTTCTTGCTGTACAGCGTAAAGTTGGGCAGCCAGTAGGCCCCCGCATAATCGCCAGCCTCGGTTCGTCGCTTGCTCACGTATTGAGCGTCCATGCTGGCGTAGACCTTCTTGCCGAACAGGGGGACGCTCAAATTGGCCTGTGCCAGAACGTGGGGCGAGTTAGTGAGTGGGCCAGGTATGCGCAGATCCTTGGCTTCTTCCAGGCTGAAGCTGAGGCCCGCTTCGAGCCCCGTGCGCGACTGCCTCTTCACGGTTATCTCGCTTCCCCGTAAATCAACGCGCCCCGCATTCTCGTACACGAGCAGGCCGGTTGCCGGATCGGTTTCGCCCTCGATCACTCCGCGTATGGGGTAGTAGTAACCTGAGGCCACCAGCCGGAAATTCCGGGGCAGCGATTCCTCGAAGACCAGTTCCGTCGTCTTGGCTGTTTCCGGCCCCAGATTCGGATTCGCCTCCTCGGTGGGGTCGGAGTAGTAAAGCTCGTAAGCGGTCGGCGCGCGGAAGGATTGGCCGTAGAGCAGTTTCACGCTCGTCCCCTCGCGCGGCTGATAAATCAATCCGGCACGCGGATTCGTGGTGTTGCCGAAGGTGGAATAGTGGTCGTAACTCAGCCCGAGGTCCAGGACCAAGTCGCTGCCGAGCGGAATCTCGTCTTGAGCGTGCACGCCCCACAGGCTCGATCTTTCGTGGCTGTTGAGGTAGAGAGCGAAGGGTTGCTCATCGTAGTCCCACTGGGCTTGCCGGTAATTGTTGCGGTATTCCGACCCCACGACAACCGTCTGACCTCCGGGCAGCTTTTTCGATAGCTCAAATGACGCGCCCAGGTCTTGCCCGCTGGCTATTTCCTCGTTCAACACGTGGGAAGCGCCGCCATACGCGCTCTCATTCGTAGGGTCGGTGTTCAACACCCGGTCATTGTCGTAGTAGAGGCGGCCTACATAACCCCAATCGCTGCCAAAGTGGTGCTCGTAGCTCAGATCCGCAAATCCCGGCTTGATGCGGGCGCGCGCCTCCGGATCATCAAAGATTGCTCCGTAGGAGGCGGTGGGGTCCTCCTGCATTGCGGAGCCGTACGCCCCTTCGAGCGTCAGGCCGCGATAGGAGAGCTTGGCAAACTCGCCAGAGAATCGTCCGCTATCGCTATTCTGCGCGATGCCGTTGTTGGTGGCGGGATTGTCGAATTCCTTGAAGTAGAGTTGGTCGGGTCCGTGACTGTAATAGTAGGAGCCGGAAAGCAACCAGTCCAAGCCGTTCTTCAGTTGGCCTCCGTAGGTCACACGCGACTTGTAGGTGCGGTAGCTGGCCAGATCTTCTGAAACTTCCAGACCTCGCGCATCGCGTCCCCGCTTGGTGACCACATTGATGATGGCCAGAAGCGCGTTGGCAACATAGACCGATGAATTCGGCCCGCGAATTACTTCCACCCGCTCGATGAGATCGATATCGAAGGGCATTTCCGTGCCAAAGACGGCTCCGCCCGTCACGTTGTCGTTCGCCCAGTGGCCGTCCAGGAGCAGCAGCACGCGGCTGTTGTAGTCTCCCGGCGGGCCGAACCCTCTCACACCGACATAGCTTAACTGCCGGTCGGAGGTCACGTAGATACCCGGCACATTGCGCAAAACATCGGCCAATGTCCGGTATCCGTAACGCTTGATCTCGTCAGCCGTGATGACGGTGATGGACGCCGGCGCGTCGTTGACGCTCTGTTTGTACCCGGAGGCGCCGTAAACCGAATCAACCTCGACCTTCATCAGGTCCTCGAGACTCATGTCCATCAGGTTGGGTTGACTCGACGCATCCTGCGCGGGCAGGAACCCAGGTTCAAGGGCGACCAGAAGCGAGAGTATGAGCAAACGGACGATTCGTTGAGCCATGTGCCGGCGGGAGGCCCCCCGGCGTGCAACGACACCAGGGCTTCTGACCTGGAACGGCCTCCACTCATAGAATCGGCTGAGTTTCTTGGGTACTTGAGCGTTAGGGATGGACAATCTTGCCTAGCACCACGGCGCGGCGCGCGCCGGTGACGCGAGGGAGATTCCCCGGCAAGCCGTGCAGGCTGCGGTCGGCGAGGATAGCGAAGGCGATGGCCTCCTTGGCGTCGACAGGCAGGCCGAAACGGTCGGAAGGTTCGACGGTAAGCTGTGGCAGCAGTTCCGCCAGGCGCGTCAGTAGCCTACTATTGTGAGCGCCGCCGCCCGAGACGATCAGGCGGTCGATTTTGGTATCGGGAAATACAAATCGCGCCAAAGCGTCGACGATGGTTCGCGCCGTCAGCTCGAGAGAAGTCCGAAGCAAGTCTTCGAAGCGAACTTTCTTGCGCGAGAGAAAACAGCGCCGCACGAAACCTCGACCGAACTGTTCCCGCCCCGCACTCTTGGGTGGGGGCTGGGAGAAGAATGGGTGGCACAGCGCGTCCGCAAGGATGAGTTCATTTACTTTTCCAAGTGCCGCCACGCGGCCGCCGGCGTCGTAATGCTCCCGGCCTCCGGTGAAGTGCCGCGTCAGGGCGTCGCTCACCATGTTCCCCGGGCCGGTATCGAAGCCGATTACGTCGGGAGGCTTCGCCTTCGCCGGGATCACCGTGAGGTTCGCGATGCCGCCGATGTTTAAGGCCACCGTACCTTTCCGCGCGTCGCGAAGCAAGAGGTAGTCCACCATGGGCACCAGCGGCGCACCTTGCCCTCCGGCCGCCATGTCGGCGGTGCGGAAATCCGCCACCACCGGCGCGCCCGTTCTTTCGGCGATCACGGCAGGCTCGGCGATCTGGAGAGTGTTCGGATCCGCCGCTGCCTTGACGCCTGGACTCGGCTCAGGCCTGCCCTGGTGATAGATGGTCTGGCCATGCGAGCCGATGACGGAAAGGCGCCTCGGCGAAACGTGTCCCGCGCGGCACACCTCCAAGGCAGCCTCGGCAAACAGTCCACCAAGCAAGAAGTTAAGCTGGCTGATTCCCCCGGACGTCGTCTGCTCCCCTGCCGCGACGCGCATGATCCATTGCTGCACCTCGGGAGGGTAGGGAACCGTGACGAAGGCCAGCAAGCGCACTCGCGGATGATCCTCAGGGCCGCCCAGGCGCACCAGGGCCGCATCGATTCCGTCCATCGAGGTGCCGGAGATCAACCCCACGGCGAGTCGGGCTCTGTTAATGGACTTATTGTCCATACTGTTCCCTGCCCTCTCCTCACCAGCGACGGCGATCCTTTGTTTTCACAGACATTCTCGCTTTGTTCCCTGGTTTTTCACTGTTACAAGCCCGGTTTCACGCGAAGGCGCAAAGCACGCAAAGTCCCACCACCCCCAAACCCCTCTTCATCCGAGGAGGGGGGCCCGGAAATTCCCCTCCTTGGACAAGGAGGGGTTAGGGGTGGTCGATTTCTTGACCGGTCCTTTGTTTTCATAGACATTCTCGCTTTGTTCCCTCGTTTTTCATTGTTACAGGCCCGATTTCACGCGAAGGCGCAAAGCACGCAAAGGCCCACCACCCCCGAACCCCTCCTCATCCGAGGAGGGGGAGCCGGAAATTCCCCTCCTTGGACAAGGAGGGGTTAGGGGTGGTCGATTTCTTGACCGATCCTTTGTTTTCATAGACATTCTCGCTTTGTTCCCCGAAATCTATAGCGCCGACGTTCAGGCCGGCAGTCTTGCATTGCCAGGATGCTGACCTGAAGGTCAGCGCCAACGCCGCGGTGCATTTCTCCCCGCCGGCGGCCACAAGCGCCGCCCCTACCGTTACGCGCTTCTTTGTTCCCGGCAGTCAAATCAAGGCGTCCGGACCCCACAGCACCCGCAATAGTAGCCTATTGCTATGGGTTTTGTCAAGAGACAAACAGCGCTAGTCATGATGGGTCCGAGCTTGCGAAGGCAGCTGAGAAGGCGGTGAACCGTTTTATGAGCTTGTCCAGCGAGCGGCGCGAGAGCTTGCTGAGGGCAGGCCGCAGGCCTCGCTTCACATGCTGAATCCGCTTGAGAGCTTGTTCGACGCGAGGGCCGGGAAGTTTCCCGGAATGCAACGCGGCGCACCAGGCCGCATGCACGCGCTCGGCGGCTTGAGGCTCCTCTACCACCAGCATGTCGCACCCCGCGCCCACAGCCTCGACGGCTGCCTCCTCCAAACTCAAGGTTCCACGCACGGCTTCCGTTTCGAGTCCGTAGGCGATGGCCATACCGTCGTAGCCCAGCTTGACGCGGAGCAAGCCTTCCACAATCTTGGGCGACAGCCCGGCGGATTGCGGCAAATCAAAGTCGTAGGCCTTGTAAGCCGCGGCGCTTACCAAAACGAGCGGAAGCCGGGGCAAAAGCGCGCGATAGGGGACCAGGTCCTCGCGCCACAACTCGGCCATGGATTTGGAAACCAGTGGCAGTTCGGTGGCGCCGGCGGTTCGTGCTCCGCCAAGACCAGGGAAATGTTTTCCGCAAGCCCGCACCTCATGCCCCTCGAGCCCTTCCAGAAACGCTCCGCCACACTCCGCCACCTGCTGAGGGTCGGCGCTAAACGTGCGCGTTTCCGTAGGAGCACGCCACGGCGTGCCGCTACCCGGATTCAGGCCGGGCGACGCGAGATCGAGCAAGGGGGCGAAATCGGTGTTGAAGCCGAGAAGTTCGAGAGCAGCGCCGACAAGTTCACCCAAGCGCTCGACGCACGCGCGCCCTTTCCCGGCGGCCGCGCGCGGCGAAGGTAGAGGAGGCAAGAAGGCTTTGAGCGGATTCATTAGCCCGCCTTCTTCCCGGAGAGCAAGGAACGGCACGGTTGGGATTAGGGAGGCCGCCTTGGACAGGAATTCACGGACGTTCTCGGCCCCGCCGTGAAGCGGCGCGTCAACAAGCACACCGCCTGGAGCCAAACTGCGCAGCGTTTGCTCGAGGGAGGAATTCCAACGCGGCTGGTTCAGTTTCAGGAACAGCACTTGGCCGAGTTCGTTTTCGTGCAACTAGCCCCTCACTTGTCCCGTGGCAGCTGATTGAAGTTTCGTTCGGTCAGCGGCTCTGCCGCCCTGTCTTGCGGAAAGGCTTTGAAGGTGTGAAAAAATCAGCCAGCCTGTCATCCGGAGTCCTTCGCTGTCATCCTGAGCGCAGCGAAGAGCCTGTCCTGAACGAAGTGAAGGAATCTCGCTCTGCCGATGGAACTGGCTGAAGGCGAAGGAACTCAAAGCGAGATTCTTCGCTTCGCTCAGAATGACAGCGCATGCATATTTTTGCCTTTCGCCGATTTTTTCACACCTTCTTTCCCTTTCCGGACCTCCGTTAAGCTTCGCTGGTGTTTCGGCGAGGCTTCGCCTCGCCGGTTGAGGCGCAGCCTCAACCTAAGAACAAGACTTATGGCCGCGCCCGGAAAGGCAAAGCCTTTCCGCAAGACAGGGCGGCGGAGCCGCACATGCCGGTCGGACGAATCGCAGAAACCTCAGGCACAGGCAGGAATGCCTGTGCTACCGCCGTGATCAGAGTCATGAGGACTGAATCTGCTTTTTCAATTCCGCCAGCAGGATCAAGGCCTCGATGGGTTTCAGGTTATCGAGGTCGGCGCTTTCGATGGCGTTCACGACGTCGGCGTTCAACGGCGTAAAAATCGTGAGCTGCACAGGTCCGGTTTTCTCGCTGTCGGGCTTGGCCGTCAAGCGCTCGCTCAGGGTGTGCTCGGTCTGTTCGTGGCGCGAGAGGATCTCCCGCGCCCGCGCGATAACCTTGCCGGGCAGGCCAGCCAGGCGAGCGACTTCGATGCCGTAGCTCTTATCGGCGCTTCCCTGTTCCACTTTGCGCAGGAAGACGATGTTGGATCCGGATTCGCGCACCGAGACGTGATAATTGCGCACGCCGGGGAGAAGCTCGGCCAACTCCGTAAGCTCGTGGTAGTGGGTGGCGAAAAGGGTCTTGGCCCGGGTGTGGGTTTGCAGGTGTTCGACCACCGCCCAGGCAATCGCCAGGCCGTCGAAGGTGGCGGTGCCCCGGCCCACTTCGTCCAGCAAGACGAGGCTGCGCGGCGTGGCGGTGTTCAGGATAGTCGCGGCCTCCGTCATCTCCACCATGAACGTCGAGCGCCCCCGCGCCAGGTTATCCGAGGCGCCGATGCGGGTGAAGATGCGGTCGAAAATCGGGAGGCGAGCGCGCCCTGCGGGCACAAAGCTCCCCATCTGGGCCACCAAGGCAATCAAGGCCGCCTGGCGAAGGTAGGTCGATTTTCCGCCCATGTTCGGCCCCGTAATGATCAGGATCAGGTCCGTGCCGGCGTTCATGTAGAGATCATTAGGAATGAACTTGCCGGATTGGCCTTCCTCGTTAAGGCGCTCAACCACGGGGTGGCGTCCGCGCTCGATAACCAGCTCGCCATCCGGGGAAAACTCCGGGCGGTGATAGTGGCGCTCCGCGGCAAGGTGGGCGAAGCAGGCCAGAACATCCAGTTCCGCCAGCACCGCCGCCGTCTGGCGGATGCGCCGCGCTTCATTCGCCACCTGCCGCCGCGTGGCCAGGAACAGGTCGCGCTCGAGAGTGTGGCTTCTCTCCTCCGCATCCAGGATCTTCGCTTCCAGTTCTTTCAACTCCGGTGTGGTAAACCTTTCGGCATTCACCAACGTCTGTTTGCGTTCATAGTCCGCCGGGGCAAGGCGAAGATTGGCCTTCGAGACCTCGATGTAGTAGCCGAAAATGCTGTTGAAGCGGACTTTCAAAGAGGCGATGCCGGTGCGCTCGCGTTCACGGGCTTCGATCTGGGCCAGCAACTGTTTGCTGTTCTGGCTCAGGTCGCGAAGTTCGTCGAGTTCCGCGTTGTAGCCCGGCCGGATCAGTCCGCCCTCGCTCAAAAGCACGGGAGGCTCGGGATGAATCGCTTTCTCGAGCAAGTCCCGTACATCTGCGAGCTCGTCCAGATTCTCCCAGAGTTTCTTGAGTCGCGCCGACTGGAAATGGTTGAGATAAGTGCGCAGGAGCGGGAGGGCCTGAAACGACTGCTTCAGCGCCAGGAGATCCCGCGCGTGGGCGGTCTCGAGCGTCACCTTGCTCAGCAGGCGCTCGAGGTCCTGAACGCCGCCCATCGCCCGCCGCAACTCTTCCCGCTCGATAGTGGATTTCAGCAACTCCTCGACTACGTCCAGGCGGGCCTCGAGCTCGGCGCGGTCAAGCGAGGGGCGGAGCATCCACGCCTTCAACTTACGCGCCCCGAGCGAGGTGACGCACTCGTCCAGGACCCCCAGCACCGTCGCGGCGCGCGATTCCCCGAAGGCAGGCTCGATCAATTCAAGGTTGCGCATGGTCGCCGGGTCGAGGACGAGAGAGTCCTGTTGTTGATAGAAGCGGATGCCGTCCAGGTGCGAGAGCGACCCGCGCTGGGTCTCCCGCACATAGTGGAGCGCCGCGCCGGCGGCCGCCACGGCCAGCGCATGACCCTCGAGACCGTAGCCGGCCAATGTCGCCACACGGAAATGATCTCGCAGGAGCCGGGCGCCATACTCCTCGGCAAAGACCCAGTCTTCAAGACGCGTTTGGGTGAGGGAAGCAAGCGGAACGGGGCGTGCATCCACGGGGCTCGTGGGGCGCGAGGCCACCAGAAGCTCACTGGGCCGCATGCGCTCCAGTTCCTCCTGCAGGCGCGCCGCGGCTTCGGGGCCCGAAAACTCCGTCGAGCGAAAATCGCCGGTCGAGAGGTCTACGAAAGCCAGGCCCAAACTGCCGTCGCGCTCCGCCAGCGCCGCCAGGTAATTGTTCTCGCGCGGCTCGAGGATTTGCGAATCGATCGCCGTTCCCGGGGTCACCACGCGAGTGACTTCGCGTTTCACGAGCTTCGTGGCGAGGCGCGGATCCTCCATCTGGTCGCAGATGGCGACACGAAAACCACGGCGGACGAGCTTGGCGATGTAACCTTCGGCGGCATGATAGGGAACGCCGCACATCGGAATCGCCACGCCCTTCTCCTTATTGCGGGAAGTCAGCGTGATTTGCAGCTCCTTCGAAGCCACCACCGCGTCTTCAAAGAAGAGTTCGTAGAAATCTCCCAGGCGAAACAGCAAGAGCGCGTTGGGATGGCGCTCCTTAATGGCGCTGTACTGCCGCATCAACGGTGTGGAGAATTCACTCATGGGTGCGTTCGGGTTCTTCGACCATTATAGCTTCGCTGGCGAGACTTCGCGAAGACTTCATGATCCTTCGGCTCACCACCTGTGGTGAAGATGATTCCCCTCCTTGGTAAGGAGGGGTCAGGGGTGGTTGCCATTCGCTGAGGATGCCACCCACCACCCCCGCCCCTCCTCCCGCTGAGGAAAGGAGTTATTTTCAGGGCAGCGGAGGATCCCTTCATTTGTACGTGAATCTCTTGGCCGTCACAAACTGCGGAGATCCTTCGCTTCGCTCAGGATGACAGCCGGTCGAATCTCTCGCTCCTTCTGTAGGCCAGAGTGAGCCGCTCGCATCGCGGGCTGCGAAGACGCCGGTGGAACTCAGTTTAACGCCTAGGGGTTTCCCCTTAGTGTTGACTGGTACTTTAGTAGTCTTGAGTGCAATTGCGAGAAGCGTTACTTATAGAGCGCTGGCCACGAGTTTCTCCGCCAACTCGAGAGGGCGAGTGGGGCTCCGGCTCGTGCCACCAGCCGACTGCGCGCCGGCGCGGGGTTCCCTTGGCTATTCGGCGTGCAAGCCTATTGAAGCGGCATTATGGTTTTTGGAGGTTAAATTGAACTGCCTTCGTTTGGGGATCAGATTTCCGGTGGAGTTTCCGGTCACGGTGCAATGGAAAACCCGCCCGGGCAAAGTGCGCCGGATCCAGGGCAAGATTACGACGATGAGCGGCAACGGAGTTTTTATGCGGCTTCCCTCACAACTTCGTCCGAACACCAGGGTTGTCTTGACGGTGAGTTTACCTGCCGAAATTACAAAAGTCCCGCTTAAGATTCGCTGCCAGGCCCGCGTGGTCAGCCGAAGGGAAACCGAAACTTATCCCTTCGGCGTCGGCGCGGTCATTGACGATTATCAAATCCAGACCACTCGCCCGAAGCCGTGAAGTCGGCACAACCTGACCATTAACTCAGCCGGCATCTCGCCAAAAGTCATGTCATTCCCGCGAAAGCGGGAATCCATCGGTTTCTAGGCTGACGATGGGTCCGCGCGTTCGCGGGGGCGGCCGTTGCTGACGTTCCTTGCTTGTAGGGGGACGGCTTGCCGTCCCCAAATGAACTGGGTGGTACCCGGGAGCGCGGGCATCCTGCCCGCAGTGTGTCTGCAATTGCGGCGCGAAGGGCGGGCAGGATGCCCGCGCTTCCAGATATTTTCAGAGCATCTCAGAATGGCAGCCGGTGGATTTGGATTTCCAACCGGACGCAGAACGATCAGGATTCGGTTACTGGCGGTTGTTGGCGTGCGGTTTCGACGAGGGGCAACTCGAGCTTGTGGTGAAGGGCATAGAGCACCAGTTCCAAGCGGTCTGAAACGCCAACCTTATCGAAGATGGAGCGCAGGTGGTTCTTTACCGTCTGCTCCGCTATAGCCAGCCGCCGAGAAATCTCACGGTTGGGGAAGCCTTGCATGAGGCAAGCAATCACATGCTTCTCCCGCAGCGTGAGCGTGTCGACAGGCCGCGCGAGAGGCTTTTGTAAAAATTCGACGGGCTTGACGGTGGGGACCGGCGTCGCCTTAACCGGAGTAACCTTATTCCTCATCGATTCCCTGACGCACTTCGCGAAGCGCGAGAGCGCCGCGGATCTCGGAATCACATTGGCGGCCCCGGATTCCAAATGGCGAGAGGGCCCATCCCCCACCACGGTCGAAGCGGTAATCACCACTTTGCTGAGCGGTGAGACACGCCGCACCTCGTCCATGAAGTTACCGGGCGATTCGGCGGCGATCTCTTCTTGAACCACCAACAGGTGCGGCTTGAACCGTTCTGCCAAGCTAACGGCCTGCTCACTGTTTGCAGCTTGCGCTATCACGCGCAGGTCGTCCTCGAGCGAGAAGAGTTGTCTTATTCCAAGGCGGAAGACCTCTTCCCGGTCGGCTAAAAGTATCCGGATTTTCTTTGGTGTGGGCGCTTGTTTCATTGACGGAGAGGAGCGGGTGACTCGTGTGCCCGTAGCCATGGCGATGGGAGACTAGGCCGTCGCGGCCTTTCGTCGCGAAGGCCGGAGTTTGAAATCTTCAATGATTGCTGAGATGCCTTCACCTCTGCCCGCGGGGCTCTTGCGAACAACACGCCCCATACAGGTAAGTTTGACGGGGACCTTGGTCAATTCAACGGGTAAATTGATCGTGACGTTGATCGTGGTGCCGAGCGGCAGGTCCTTGGGGATCACTACGAGCAGCCCGCTCGAACTGATGTCGCCAATTTCCCCTTGCACCGGCCCCGCACTCTTGCCCCGGGAAGTCCAACGGACTTCCGCGGGTAGCCTTAACGGATAACGCTTGCCTTGTCGCTGCTCATTCATAGATGAAATTCCGGTTCATATTAGCACAACGGGGGTCAACAGATTCCAGTTATTTTTCGTGCCGCACGCGGCTGGATCCGCGCGGTGTAGGCGTAGGGCTTGCCCCATAAGCGTTTACTTAAGGCGCCGGGACTTCGAAAGCCGCGGAGCGGCGCCAGAAAGTAGCCCACGGCGTGAGCCGTGGGACGGAACGTGGCGTTAATATTCACAGCCCC
>Ga0187879_10001541_pt1 | contig 15775 bp, 13 predicted proteins | sample June2016WEW_19_1_FD_132423 | JGI IMG/M metagenome (GOLD analysis project Ga0187879, IMG submission 132423) | Peatland microbial communities from SPRUCE experiment site at the Marcell Experimental Forest, Minnesota, USA - June2016WEW_19_10 | ecosystem: Environmental > Terrestrial > Soil >... | reverse complement strand
GTTCCGGCGATCCCGGCGACGACCGGGTGGCTGAGCTGGCCGATCAGCACCACGTCGTCGCCGCGCCCGGCCAGCCTGGCCGCCTCGGCGTGGGTCCGAACGACCAGCGGGCAGGTCGCGTCGATCACCTCCAGCCCGCGTGCCTGCGCCGCGGCCCTCGCCTCGGGGGTGACGCCGTGCGCGGGGAAGAACACGGTGCCGCCATCGGGCACCTCGTCCAGCGAGCCGACCAAGACGGCCCCGTCCGAGGCTAGCTCGGCGATCGACTCGGGGCTGGCGGCCAGCTGGCCGTAGACGTGCACGGTGCGCCGGCCGGCCACCGCGCGGCGGGCCTTCTCCAGGGCCTGCCGCGCGCCGTCGCACCATGGGCTCGGTGCCGCGACCAGCCGCCTGGTGGCAAAGACAGCCGACCATTCCTGCACCGCGGACCTGGCCGCAGCCGCCGCCACCCGGTCGGCGGTGGCCGATGCCGCCCCGACGGCGGCCATCGTGCCGTCCCGCTGCTGGCAGGTCGCGACGAACAGGACAGCGCCGCCGTCGTGATGCACCGGATCGTCGTAGTGCGGCATCGGCGCGTACCTGACCTGGCCGCCCTTGCGCTGCAGGAGCGCACCGACCAGCGGCGCGGCCGGGCTGGGAAGGCCGCCTGGCCCTTGATTCCCGATCTGGGTCGCCACCAGAATCTCGCCCGGTGCAACGCCGGCGCCGGACGCGGGGAACTCGCGCACCGCTGATCGGTTCATTGCCGCCCATTTCCGTGGGCACAAGGCCCCATACGTGGCCCGGCCGCGGTGCCGTCCCCTGCGACCGGAGCACCGCGAAGCCGGTGGCCGGACTATTCCCTGGCCCGCTTCCCGATTTGCCCTAGGGACTTCCAAGATTGCGTGTGACCCGGGTCGCGCTGAACGGAATCAGCGTGGATATAGCCAGGATTCCACCGCTGAGCCCGAAACGTCACGCCGGATGCGTCAGCACCGTCAGGACGGCCAGGAGGCACGTACGTCCGGCACCGATGAGCTGCTCAAGAGCAACCAGCGCTACGCGGAGTGATTCCAGCATAACCTGCCGTTGCTGCCCGCACGCGGTGTTGCCGTCATTTGCCGGGTATGGATGCCCGGCTCGCAGGCTCCGCGAAGTGAGCCAGCGCCCGGGCCAGAACTCACCCTGGTCAGAGTTCCGGTGTGTCGCCGTGGCCCTGCTGCTCGGCGAGGAAGCGCTCGAACTGGGCGCCGAGTTCCTCCGCGGTCGGCATGTCCTCCGGGTCGCCGCCGAGCGAGTTGGCCTGGCCCTCGGCGAAGGCGTCGTACTGCTGCTCCAGGGCCTTGACGACCTCGGAGACCTCTTCCGAGCCTTCGACCTGCCTGCTGATCTCCAGGTCGGTCCGGCGGGCCGCCTCGCGCAACGCGTCAGCGGGCAGGGCCAGCCCGGTCGCCTGCTGCACGTGCTCCAGCAAGGTCACCGCGGCCGCCGGGTAGGCCGCCTGGGCGAGATAGTGCGGCACGTGCACGGCAAACCCGATCGCCGCGCGCCCCTCCTCGCCAAGCCGAAGCTCGAGCAGTCCCGCAGCGCTGCCGGGGACGTGCAGCCTGTCGATGAAGGGCCGGTAGCCCTCGACCAGTTCGGCGCTGGTCGCGTGCGCCGTCACGCCGGGCGGCCTGGTATGCGGAATGCCCATCGGAATGCCGTGGAAGCCGACTGCGAGCCGGACGCCAAGCTCCGCGTAGACGGTGCGCACGGCGCTGGTAAAGGCGTCCCACTGATGGTCCGGCTCGGGGCCGTTCAGGAGCAGGAACGGAGTCCCCTGCGAGTCATGCAGCAGGGATATGGTGAGCGACGGGGCCTCGTACTGCTCCCAGTGATCCTTGGCGAAGATCATCGCAGGACGGCGCGACCGGTAGTCGATCAGCGAGTCGACATCGAACCTGGCGATCTCGCGGTGCTCGAGGGTGGCGAGCAGGTGCGTGGCAAGGAGTCGTCCCGCAGCGCCCGCGTCGATGAAGCCGTCGAAGTAGTAGAGCAGCACAACGTCATCAAGCTCGGGCACGTCGGGATCGACCGTGAAGAGGTCTGTCGGGTCATGCGGCACGCGCACCTCGGAAGCCCCTGACCTGCGGATTTACCAGACTGACCTGCGATTAGGCTCCAGGGGACCCAGGAGACTCCAGGGGAATGCAGGCCAATAGGCGCCCAGGTTGGGCTCCCGGGACCAGAGTACCTAGCCCAGCACCCGGAGAACTCATCGGCCGAAACCGGGTTGGCTCTGCTGGTGTCTGGCCCGTCCTGCTGCTGCTGCCGCCCGGGCTCCCGTGTTGCGGTGATAAGGGGGACATCCACAGGATTTCCACACCTCTTGCGTCCTGGTTTCATCCCGCGATGATGGTCTGCTCGGGTTGCGCGGGTTTGGGGGCCAACCAGGTGGTTGGGTGATTTCCTGGCCTGCAGCAGCGTCGGCCCGGCGAGGGGCGCCGGGGACTGGAGGTGCGGGGAAGACATGACCAGGGAAATCGCTGTTACGCTGCCGACGCAGCACATCGCTGCCGCCCGCCGGGCGGTCGCCGAGGGCCGGGCGGCCTCGGTGTCGGCGTATATTTCGCAAGCGATGGATCGCTGGGACGCGGACGAGGAACTCGCTAGCACGCTCGCCAAGGCGCATGCCGGTCGCGGTCAGCCCAGCAGTGCGGACCGGGAATGGGCGCGGCGAACGCTGGGGCTTGACGGCGTGCAGCCGGCCCCCTGGAGCCTAGCGAGCTGAGGCATCACCTGCGGCGTTTCCCGCCGCGGCCTCACGCTCACGCCACCTGGCCAGCAGGGTCGGCGCCTCGGTCCTGAGGAACTCGAAATACCGCGCGGTATCGGCCAGCCTGCTGCCGGCGGCCGAGTCCGGGCCCAGTGCCTCAATACCTTCCCGCAGAACAAGGTTCCACCGGCTGAACATCCGGTCCCTGCTCCCGATCAGCTCCTGCCACACGTCGGCGGGCATCCGGTAACGGTGCCGGCGAGAGCCTGGCTCACGCTCGCTGCTGACCAGCCCGACCTGGATGAGGTAGCGGACGCCGCCCGACACGGCCGCAGGGCTGGCGTGTAGCAGCTGGGCGATCTCAGCCGCGGTCAGCAGGCCTGAGTCCGAGCTGAGCAGCGCGACGAAGACCCGGGCCGGCATCCGCGGGAACCCGGCTTCGCCGAGCACCGAAGAGAAGCGTTCGATGAACCGGTACACCGCCTTGTCATCGCGGGCCTGATCCGGCCCGCGGGCTGGGTCGTCCCGTTCGCCCATTGCTGTCTCGGCCCCCGGCTTCCGCGTCTCTTGTTCTAACTTTCAGGAATTTATGAATAAACTGTAGGCTCTGAACCATGACCGACGCAATCACCGTGTCCGGCCTGCGCAAGTCCTACGGCAAAACGCCCGCGCTCGACGGGCTCGACCTGGCGGTGGCCCAGGGCGAGGTGCACGGCTTCCTCGGGCCCAACGGCTCAGGCAAGACGACCACGATCAGGATCCTGCTCGGCCTGCTGCGGGCCAGCGGCGGGACCGCGCGGCTGCTCGGCGGCGATCCCTGGACCGACGCCACGACGCTGCACCGCAGGCTCGCCTACGTGCCCGGCGACGTCGCGCTCTGGCCGACCCTGTCCGGCGGCGAGGTCATTGACCTGCTCGGCCGGCTGCGCGGCGGGCTTGACCCCGGCCGCCGGGCCAGCCTGCTGCAGCGCTTCAACCTGGATCCGACCGTCAAGGCACGCGCCTACTCCAAGGGCAACAGGCAGAAGGTGGCGCTGGTCGCGGCGCTCGCCTCCGATGTCGAGCTACTGCTCCTCGACGAGCCGACGGCCGGCCTCGATCCGCTGATGGAGGCCGCGTTCCGGGCCTGCATTGAGGAAGAGCGGCAGCGCGGGCGCACCGTCCTGCTCTCCAGCCACATCCTGTCCGAGGTGGAGGCGCTCTGCGACCGGGTCACCATCATCAGGCTGGGCCGCGCCGTCGAGTCCGGGAGCCTGGCCCAGCTGCGCCATCTCACCAGGACCTCGATCGCCGCCGAGCTCGCGAGCCCGCCGGACGGGCTCGACCGGCTGCCCGGCTTGCACGGCCTGGACATCGAAGGCAACCGGGTGCGCTGCGAGGTGGACACCGACAAGCTGGACGGCCTGCTGCGGCGGCTCAGCGCCGCCGGGGTGCGCAGCCTGACCAGCCAGCCGCCCACGCTCGAAGAGCTCTTCCTGCGGCATTACGCGGGCGACGGGCCCGCGGCGCCGCCAGCCGTAGCGCAGGACGGAGTTCCGGCGTGAGCACGCTGGCGGGCACCGGCGCGCTCGCGAAGCTGGCCGGGCGTCGCGATCGCATCATGCTGCCCGCCTGGATCTACGTCCTGACCGCCCTGGTGGCAGGCACCGCGTACAGCTTCAAGAAGCTGTATCCGACGGCTGCGGGACGGGCGGAATTCGCCGCGGCGGCGGGCCGCAACCCATCGCTGGTGTCCCTCTACGGGACGCTGTACGGCAACTCGCTCGGGTCACTCACCGCCTGGCGGTACGGCGGATTCGCGGCGTTGGGCGCCGGGCTGATGAGCATCTTCATCGTGATCAGGCACACCAGGGCCGACGAGGAGACCGGCCGGCTCGAGCTGGTCGGCTCGGCGGCGGTGGGACGTCATGCGGCGCTGACCGCCGGCCTACTGATCGCGCTGACCGCGAACGTCGTGCTGGCGCTGGTGATGTCGGCCGCCCTGATCGCGCTCGGGCTGCCCGCGGCCGGTTCCATCTCGCTGGCGCTGGCCATCGCTGGCTGCGGCCTGGTGTTCACCGCGGTGGCCGCCGTGGCGGCGCAGCTGGCGCAGGCGGCCAGGTCAGCCCGGGGGCTCGCGATCGGCGCCCTCGGAGTGGCCTACCTGCTGCGGGCGGTCGGGGACTCGGCCGGCGCGAAAGGTCCCGGGTGGCTCACCTGGCTGTCGCCCATCGGCTGGGCGGAGCTGATCCGGTCGTTCGGCGTGATCCGCTGGTGGATTCTGGTGCTGCCGCTGGTGACCACCCTGGCCCTGGGGATCGGCGCCGGGGTGCTGGCCGCTCGCCGTGACTACGACGCCGGCCTGCTGCCGGGCCGGCCCGGGCCGGCCCAGGCCGCAGGGTCGCTGCGCAGTCCGCTCGCGCTGGCCTGGCGGCTGCACCGGGCCACGCTGATCAGCTGGGTGATCGGCGCGCTGATCTACGGCGTGATCATCGGTTCGGCGGCCAAGGGCATCACCGGGCTGCTCGGCAGCGCCGAGATCCGCCGCATTCTGGTCAAGCTGGGCGGCTCGGCCGCGCTGACCAATGCCTACCTCGCCGCCATCATGAGCTTCACCGGGCTGTTCGCCGCCGGGTACGCGGTCTCAGCCGTTCTGCGGCTGCGCTCGGAAGAGACGGATCAGCGGGCCGACCCGTTGCTCGCCACCGGGGTCACGCGGATCAGCTGGGGGCTCAGCCACCTTCTGATCGCGGCCGGGGGAACGATCCTGATCCTGGCCGCCACCGGGCTGGGCACCGGCCTCGGGTACGCACTGCGGTCCCCGGGCGGCGGGCGCGAGCTGGCCGCGCTGGTCGGCGCCGGGCTCGCCCAGGCGCCGGCCGCGCTGGTGATAGCCGGACTGGCCGTCGCGCTGTTCGGGCTGGCCCCGCGCTTCTGCGCGGCCGGCGCCTGGACCGCTCTGGGCATAGTCGTCCTGATGCTGTTCCTGGGCGCCTCGCTGCAGCTCTCGCACTGGGTGCTGGACATCTCGCCGTTCACCCACACACCGAAACTGCCTGGCGGCCCGGTCAGTGCCGCACCGCTGATCTGGCTGTGCGTCATCGCCGGGGCCTTGGGCGCCGCCGGGCTCGTCGGCTTGCGCCGCCGGGACATCGGCTGACCACGCGGTCCGCCGGCCGGAGCCGGCCCGCGCGCGGGGATAGCCGGCCCGCGCGCGGGGACAGCCGGCCCGCGCGGGGATAGATCGTGCTCAGGGATAGATCGTCTTGTGCTCGGCAAGCATCGCGACGTACTGGGCGATCTTCCTGGCCCGGGTCTCCGGCCGCTTGACGCTGCCGATCCGGTAGAGGATCGCGTACCTGTTGACGCCGCCGAGGGTGGCGAAGAACTCCCGGGCGGCATCGTTACGCGCCAGCTCACGCTGCAGGTCCTCGGGTACGGTCATCGCGCGCTGGCCGTCGTAGGCCGCCGCCCAGCGGCCGTCCGCCTGGGCCAGCTCCACCTCGCGCTGCCCGGCGGGCCGCATCCGGCCAGCGGCGGTGAGCTCGGCCGCCTTCTCGGTGTTGATCCTGGACCACTTGCTGCCGGGCCTGCGCGGCGTAAAGCGCTGCAGCCAAAAGCTGCCGTCGAGGCTGCCCTTCTGGCCGTCGATCCAGCCGAAGCAGATCGCCACCTCAAGCGCCTCGGCGTAAGAGACCGAGTCGGTACCCGAGCCCTTCTTCGCGATCTTGAGCCAGAGGCCGGCCGACCGCCCGTGATGCTCATCGAGCCAGGACTCCCAGGCGGCCCGGTTGGCGAATCCCAGCACGGGAAGTTCGTCACGCGGCATGCGGTTAGTCAATCACGTGGGCCCGTCAGGACCCGGTTGTTAGTTGTAGTGCAGCAAGTGGTCGGGAGCATACTGCAGAGATGGGCTCGGACGAACTCAGCTACGGCCGCCGGATGGTCATCCTGGCGATCTGCTGCATGAGCCTGCTGATCGTCGGCCTGGACGTGACGATCGTCAACATCGCGCTGCCATCGATCCAGCGGGAACTGCACGCTCCGGTGTCCGGCCTGCAATGGACGATCGATGCCTACACGCTCGTGCTGGCCAGCTTGCTGATGCTGTCCGGGTCCACCGCGGACCGGATCGGGCGGCGCCGGACGTTCCAGACCGGGCTGATCCTGTTCACCCTCGGCTCGCTGCTCTGCAGCCTGGCACCCGGTCTTGGCTGGCTGATCGCGTTCCGCATGCTGCAGGCAGTAGGCGGCTCGATGCTCAACCCGGTGGCGATGTCGATCATCACGAACACGTTCACCGAGCCGGCCGAGCGAGCCCGTGCGATCGGCATCTGGGGTGGCGTCATCGGGATCAGCATGGCACTCGGACCGGTCGTGGGCGGCGTTCTTGTCACATCGGTCGGCTGGCGCGGGATCTTCTGGGTCAACATTCCGGTCGGCGTGGCGGCGCTGATCCTCACCGCCTTGTTCGTGCCGGAGTCCAGGGCACCGCACGCTCGCCGGGTGGATCCGGTCGGCCAGCTGCTCGTGATCGTGGCGCTCGCCTCGCTGACCTACGCGATCATCGAAGGCCCGCGCCTGGGCTGGAGCTCAGCTGCGATCATCTCTTTCTTCGGGCTAGCGGCGCTGGCTGTCGCGGGGCTGGTGGCCTATGAGCCCCGGCGCGACGAACCGCTCATCGATCTGCGATTCTTCCGCAGCGCGCCGTTCTCGGGTGCGACCGTCATCGCGGTCTGCGCGTTCGCCGCACTCGGCGGTTTCCTCTTCGTCAACACCCTTTACCTGCAGGATGTCCGCGGCTTCTCGGCTTTGCATGCCGGGCTGTACACGCTGCCGATGGCGGCGATGACCGCCGTGTTCGCGCCGTTGTCCGGGCGGATCGTGGCTGCCCGCGGGCCGCGGCTGCCGCTTCTGGCGGCGGGTGCCGCGATCACGATCAGCGGGATCATGCTGGTTTCGCTCACCAACACCACGCCCATGAGCTGGCTGATCGTGGCCTACATTATTTTCGGCATCGGGTTCGGGCTGGTGAATGCTCCGATCACCAACACGGCGGTGTCCGGCATGCCAAGGACGCAGGCCGGGGTGGCGGCTGCCGTCGCGTCGACAAGCCGGCAGGTCGGCTCGTCGCTAGGCGTCGCGGTGGTCGGATCGGTGGTGCTGTCGACGCTGGCCGGGGCGTTCAGATTCGGTTTCGCGGAGGCCAGTCATGCGGGGTGGCTCATCATCGCAGGCTGCGGGGTAGCCGTGTTCGCGGTGGGCGCGATAAGCAGCGGCCGGTGGGCGCGGGGCACCGCGGAGCGGACCGCTAGCGTGCTGATGCCCGCGACGGCGCAGGTACCGGTCCGCCTGCATTGACCGTCGTGCCCCGGCCCGGACTCCCGCCGGGAGTCCGGGCAACCACCGCGGCCCGTTTCGGGTCTTGGATGTTTGGCAGCAAGGAAGCATCCGCGGTGCGAATCGCGTTCAACTACTGGCGGCGTCCCCCGCGCCGCCGCGCCATCGGAATGCCGCCCGCCTGCCGGAATTCGGCAGGTTAGGTGTCATGCTGCCGTAGCGTATTGACTGCGCGGCGCGCTTTCCGGATTGGCGCCCGCAAAGACCAGGCCGGCCCCGAACCTGCTGGCCGCGGAAGGCACCCCCGTTGCGTAGCTCGAAGGTCTGGACCCGGATCGGCGGCATAACCATCGCGGTGGCGATCGTGGTCGCCCTCGCCTCGAGCGCGGCCGCCGGGCGCGCCTTGTTCGGGCACCGGGCGGGCGCTGCCGGGCCCGCCGGGCGGGCAGCCGCCGGGGCGGCGGGCCGGGCAACTGCCCGGCGAGGCGCGGCCGGAATGGCTAGCGCGTCAACTGCCGGAAGCGGGGCAGCCCGCGGTGGCGCGCGCACTCCGGCAGCCGCGGGGCCGCCTTCGGCCAGGCCGGTTTCCGCCGTACCTGCAGCCGCGGCGCTGCCCAGCCTCTCGCCCGTCCAGCTGGCCGGCCAGCGGGTGATCTACAGCTACAGCGGCCTGACGCCGCCGGCCGCCCTGTTCAGGCTGATCCGCCACGGGGACGCGGCCGGGGTCATCTTCTTCGGCCAGAACATTTCCAGCCGGGCGCAGATCAGGTCCGTCATCAGCCGGCTCGACCAGGCCAACGCGAGCCCGCTGAATCCGGTGCGGGAGCCGTTGCTGCTGATGACCGACCAGGAGGGCGGGGCGGTCCGCAGGCTGCCCGGCGCCCCGTTGCTGTCGGAAAAGCAGGTCGGCCAGTCCGCGCACCCCGCGGCGGCTGCCGCCGCGGCGGGCACCGGGGCCGGGCGTAACCTGCGCGGGGTCGGCATGAACGTCAACCTCGCGCCGGTGCTTGACGTGTACCGGACGCCGGGCAATTTCATCGATCAATTCGGGCGCTCCTACAGCAGCCACGCCCGCGTCGTGTCCTACCTGGGCAAGGATTTCATCAAGGCGCAGCAAGCCACCCGGGTCGCCGCGACCAGCAAGCATTTCCCCGGCCTGGGCGCGGCGACGAGATCGCAGAACACCGACGTCCGCCCGGTGACACTGAACGTGTCGCTGCATTCGCTGCGCACGATCGACGAGGCGCCGTACCCGGCCGCGATCGCTGCCGGAGTCCGGCTGATCATGGTCTCGTGGGCGGTGTACCCGGCGCTCGACCCGCACCGGCCAGCCGGCCTGTCGCGGACCATTGTCGGCGACGAGCTACGGCAGCGGCTCGGCTTCCGCGGCGTGACCATCACCGACGCTCTCGAGGCCGGCGCGCTGCGGGCGTTCGGCACGACAGCGAACCGGAGCGTGCTGGCGGCCGGCGCCGGGATGGACCTCATCCTGTGCTCGGGCGGGCAGGTCTCCCAGGGCTCGGCGGCCCGCACCGCGCTGCAGACCGCCTATCTCGACGGCAAGCTGAACAAGGCCGCGTTCACGGCCGCCGTCCAGCGGATCATCGCCCTACGATCCAGCCTCCGCGGCTAGAAATCCCCGCCTGAAATCCCCACCAGAACCGGCCAGCCGGTCAGCGGGCGGCCAGGCCGTCGATCCTTGCCACCTCATCCGGACCAAGCGAGAAACCGAAGATGTCAAAATTGGCCGCGATCCGGCCGGGATTCGATGATCTCGGGATGACCGTGATCTGGTGCTCGATGTGCCACCTCAGGACCACCTGCGCGGCGCTCACCTCGTGCGCGGCGGCGATCTCGGTGAGTACCGGATCGGCGAGGTCGGTCTCCTTCAGCGGGCTGTAGCCCTCCACCGCGACGCCGCGGTCGAGGCTTGCGGTCAGGAAGCCGGCGTCGTAGCGGGACGGGTCCCAGTGCACCTGGTTGACGGCCGGGGCGCGGGCCGTCGTGGCGATCAGGTCGTCGATCTGGTCGATCGAGTAGTTGCTCACGCCCACGGCGCGGGCCAGGCCCTCGTCCGCGAGCGTGAGGAACTCGTGCCAGACGTGCCGCCGGTCGGCCCTTCCGCGCGGCGGCCAGTGCACCAGCCACAGGTCGACGTAGTCGGTACCGAGCGCCCGCAGTGACGCCTTCAGGATGGCCCGCTCGCGCCCCGCGTCGGACGGGCGGAGCTTGGTGGTGATGAAGACGTCCTTGCGTTCCACGCCGCTGTCGCGTAGCGCACGGCCCACTTCGTCCTCGTTGGCGTACATCGACGCGGTGTCGATGTGCCGGTAGCCGGTCTGCAGCGCACAGCGGACGGACTCGCACCCCTCGCGGCCGCGGAGCCGCCAGGTGCCAAACCCCAGCATCGGCATCTCCGCGCCGCCGCGCAGCGGCACGGCGGGAACATCATGGGCATCGCTCATGTGCCCATTGTCCGCCTTCATGCGGCCGGCGTGCCGGTGGATGCCGTCAGCGCGGCAAGCGGGTCGGTCAGCCGCTGGGTCAGCTGCCGCGGCCCGGACCACACAGCGATCCGGGCCTGGCTCACAGCACGACCACCGAGCGGAGTACCTCGCCGCGCTGCATCTTCCCGAATGCCACCTCGATCTGGTTCAGCGCGATCGTCTCTGAGACGAACCGCTCTAGCGGCAGCCTGCCCTGCAGGTGCAGGTCGATGAGCATCGGGAAGTCGCGGTCGGGCAGGCAGTCACCGTACCAGGACGACTTGAGCGCGCCGCCGCGGCCGAAGACGTCGAGCAGCGGCAGTTCGAGCCGCATATCCGGGGTGGGAACGCCGACCAGGACGACGGTGCCTGCCAGGTCGCGCGCATAGAACGCCTGGGTGTAGGTCTCGGGCCGGCCGACGGCCTCGATTACCACGTCGGCGCCGTTTCCCTCGGTCAGCTCGCGGACGCCCTCGACCGGGTCGGCCTCCAGCGAGTTGATCACGTCGGTGGCGCCGAACTCGCGGGCCCAGTCCAGCTTCCGCTGATCGACGTCGACCGCGATCACCCGGCGGGCCCCGGCCAAGGCGGCCCCGAGTAGGGCGGCGCTGCCCACCCCGCCGCAGCCGATCACGGCTACCGAGTCGCCGCGAGTTACTGGAGCGGTGTTCAGCGCGGCGCCGAGACCGGCCATCACGCCGCAGCCGAGCAGTCCGGCGACCTCAGGCCGGACGCTCGGGTCCACCTTGGTGCACTGGCCGGCCGCGACCAGAGTCAGCTCGGCGAACGCGCCGATGCCGAGCGCGGGGGACAGCGGCGTGCCGTCGGCCAGGGTCATCTTCTGCGTGGCGTTGTGGGTGGCGAAGCAGTACCAGGGCCTGCCGCGGCGGCAGGCCCGGCATCGGCCGCAGACCGCGCGCCAGTTGAGGATCACGAACGTGCCAGGGGCCAGCCCGGTTACGTCCGCGCCGACGGCCTCCACCACGCCCGCCGCCTCGTGGCCGAGCAGGTAAGGGAAGTCTTCCCCGATGCCTCCCTCGCGGTAATGCAGATCGGTATGGCAGACACCGCACGCCTGGATCCGGACCAGCGCCTCTCCGGGTCCCGGGTCAGGCACCAGGACCGTCGTGAGTTCCACCGCAGCGCCCTTGCCGCGGGCAATGACGCCGGTTACCTCATATGCCATCGCGCCGGTCCTTTCTCATGGCTTGCGAATCTCATGGCTATCTCATGGCTTGCGAAACGGGGCCGCGCGCCGGTCCGCTGTGCCCTGTGCTCGGCAGGGTTGCCGGTGGGGGCGATGATACGGCGCGGTCAGCGGCCGGAGGCCGGACGGGTCAGCGGCAGCGGCCCCAGACCGAGACAGTGCCGCCGGTACCTGTCCGCGGCCGGCGGCTGCCGGTACCTGGCTGTTGCCGGTACCTGGCTGCTGCCGTCACTTGGCTGCTGCCGGTACATGGCTGCTGTCGTCACCTGGCTACTGTCGTTAGTCGGCTGCGACGGTCACCTGGACCGTCGGCGGCGCGATCGCCGCCAGGGCGGAGCCGAGCCCCTCGGCGGTGGCGTAGAGCGGGACCACGTACCTGAGCGGTTTTGCGCGGGCCGAGAGCAGCGCAGGCGGCCGGCCGATCCAGCGTGGCGGGATGATCACCGTTACCCCGGCGAAGAAGATGCCTGAAACGAGCCGGTGGCGGTGGATGATCGACGCGGCCGGGCCGAGCACTACCTCCAGCTGGGCACCGTAATGACGGCTGGCGATCCTGAGCTGGCCGATCTGCGACCACGGCACCAGTACGCGCCGACGCCTTGATCGTTTCCACCTGACCACTTTTCCCAGCCAGACCCCGTTGACGTCGACGAAGAACGCCTTCTGCCGCATCGTGGCGAGGACTCCTGCCAGGATGAGCATCGCGAGTAGCAGCGCGCCCAGCGCGATGGCCGTGTACCAGAATGGCAGCCTGCCCTTGACGACCAGCAGGCCGGCGACGACGGCATACCAGACCGGGATCAGCAGCAGGTAGCCCCGTGGGAACATTGCCGCTGGGCCGGTCACCAAGCCGGAATACTTGTTCTCCACGGGGCACCTCCCGTATTGCCCGTTACTGAGATCTTCGGCGGTTCCTGGCTGCCCGGCAAGCGTCAGTTTGCGCTGCAAGTCATAAAGGTCGGCCGGCTCGGCTGCCGGAGAAGAGCCGATCCGCTGGCCCGGCTCGCGGGCGGTGACCGCGAGAGGTGCCGACCTGGTAGCGGGCCACGCGGATCTTGCCGCATGATGTAGTGATCTCGGCAAGGCAGAGACGCCGCCTCAGTGTCAGGGGTAACTCGCTTAATGAGCACTGGATGGACGCAGAGCCGGTACCAGGAATCTGCCGATGCCCCTTATGACGAAACCTGGCCCGGGCGAGGCGAGAACGCCATGTCATGGCAGGAACGGGCAGCGGACCCTGAAGGGCAGGGCGACGCCGCGCCCTGGGTGGCCGGTCAGGATGACGCGGAGCCGCAGCCAGCCGAGCCGCACGCCGGGCCGCACGCCGGGCCTTGGGCACCGGGCCGGGATTACGCCGGGCCGGAGCCGGCCGGGCCGTGGGCACCGGGCCGGGACTACGCCGGGCCGCAGTCTGCCGGGCCGCAGGACGTGCCGTTGGCGGCGCCCCGCGACTACGCCGAGCCTTGGGCCGCATGCCAGGACTACGGCAGGCACTGGGCACCGGGACAAGACGAGGGCGGGCCCTGGGCGCCGGGAGGGGATTACGCCGGGCCTTGGGCGCCGGGACCGGGGGAGCCGGAGTCCTGGGCGCCGGGAGGAGATTACGCCGGGCCGCAGCCGGCCGGGCGGTGGGCGCCGGGACGGGATTACGCCGGGCCATTGGCGCCGGGACCGGGCGAGCCGGAGTCCTGGGCGCCGGGAGGAGATTACGCCGGGCCGCAGCCGGCCGGGCGGTGGGCGCCGGGACGGGACCATGAGTCTTGGACGGCTGGCAGCGGCGGCCATCCGGATCCGTTGGCCCCGGGCTATTACGGCGACGAGCTGCCGACTGCCGAACCTGGAGGTGGCTGGGCGCACACGGAACCGTGGTCCGCCGGGCACGCGCTGCCTTCCCAGCCGTGGGCCGGGCCGGATCACCAGAGGCAGGCTGCGCAGGCCGAGTACGCCTATCAGGAGGACTGGGACCAGGCCGGCGGTGATTCCGCAGAGGACGCCGACTACGACTGGTACCGGTATCTCGGCCAGGGACTCTCGACGAACGCGAAACCCAGCGCAGCACCCGCCGAGCGACCGTCGGCGACAGGCAAGGGCCCTGCTCGGTCAGCGCAGCCCGGATCAGGCAAGGCAGCACGCCGCGGTGACCGTCGGCCGGGCCGCCGCAAGTCGTCAGCCGGGGACCCGGATCCTGACGCCAGGGCTGCCTCGCATGTTCCAGTTGAGCGGTTGGCTCGGAGTCAGGCGCCCGCGGCTCCGGTCCCCGCCGCTCCGGTCCCCGCCCAGCGGGCACCCGCCCAGTCGGTGCCGAGCACTCAGGTGACGTCCAAACCGGTGCCCAGCGAGCGGTCAGCAGGCAAGGAAGCACTAGACCGACCCGGGCGCCAGGCAGCCCGATCGGCTGCGCGGGCCCGCCGCGGAGGCCGCTCAGGCAAGCATTCCCGCTGGCGGTTCGCCGGCCTGGCGGGCGGCGCGATCGTGCTGGTTGCGTCAGCGGCCGTGGTTCTCTCGGCTCGAACCAGCGGCGGTGTAGCGCACGTGATGGTGACCCCGTCCAAGCTCGGCAACTACGCTCAGGCGCCGTCACTCGCGCGGGATATGGGCGCAGCAGCGCTGCAGAAGCAGATAGTCGCCAGCAGCAGCGGCGAAGCCAAGCACGTGGTGTATGCCGTCTACGAGGAGGCTACTGGCCCAGCTGCTCAGCATGGGCCGCAGATCATCCTGTTCATCGGGGGGAACCGGTCGGGCACATCCGCCAGCTCCTTCATGACCAGCTTCGCGGGCAAGCTTGCAGGCGCCGCGACCACCAGCGCAGGATCCATGGGTGGCGCGGCCGCATGTGTCCCGAGCGTCGGGGGGCGGCTCGCGGAGTGCGCCTGGGCTGACAATGACACATTCGGGGTCATCGCGTCGCCCACGCTGAGCGCGTCTGCCCTGGCCAGTGAGTTGCGTACGGTGCGGCCGCTGGTCGAGAAGCGAGCGGGCTAACTCGGGTAGCTAGGACCTGTCCACCGGCGAGGTACGTCCTCGCTGATCTTGCTGCCCCGTGGTCTTACTGCCCGGTGGTCTTACTGTTCTGTGGTCGAGGCGCGCGCAAAGACAGCCGCGCGATCGCGATGGCGATCGCGCTGGCGAGCACTGCCAGCCCAGCCAGCTGGCCGCCAATGAGACGCGGGTCGAGCGGGAGGGTGGCTGAAGCCGTTACGGCAGTAATGTGGCGCGGACGCCCGGTGGCAGCGCCAGCGGCAGGCGAACTCGGCTTCGAGCTTTTCCCCGGTGAAACGGTAGGGAAGAGGGTGCCCGGGTTCTGCGGAGAAGTTCCCAGGCCAGGCAGGCTGGTCACGCCGCCAGGCAGAGGCGGCACGTCGACGGTGCTGCCAGGCAGAGGCGGCACCGTCGACGGTGGCTGGGTAGGGCTTGGCCGGCTGGATGAGCCGGGCGGGGCCGAGGTGATCAGCACTGTTGCCGTCGCGTTGAAGGAGGCCGCGCGGGTTCCGCGAACCGTGGCGGTCAGCGTGACCTTGGCACCCGGAGCCGCTGAGCGGGCTACGTTCACGCTTGCCAGAAGCTCGTCGGACTGGCCAGTGGGCAGGTCACCTACCGTGCAGACCGAGCCGCTGGCCTGTGGGCAGACCGTGAATCGCGCAGCGGACACATTCGCAACGTGCCGCACATCCGCTGAGACGGTCACGCCGCTAGCATCCGCTCCGGTACTCCAGATCCAGATCGCATATGACGCGGCCTTTCCCTGCCGGACATCGCTGTTCGAGAAAGGCCGGACCGACACGCAGAGCTTGGCGGTCTTCGGCGTGCCGGATGGCGATGGCGACGGGCTCTTGCTTGGTGACGGGCTTTTGCTTGGTGACGGGCTCTTGCTTGGCGATGGGCTCTTGCTTGGCGATGGGCCGCTCGACGTAGGAGTTTTTGTAGGTGTCGGAGTTCCGGTCGGGGTCTTGCTCGGCGTCGGGGTCTTGCTCGGCGTCGCCGTATTGGTCGAGGTCGGAGACTTGCTTGGTGTCGCGGTCTGGCTGG
>Ga0187879_10001536_pt1 | contig 15813 bp, 18 predicted proteins | sample June2016WEW_19_1_FD_132423 | JGI IMG/M metagenome (GOLD analysis project Ga0187879, IMG submission 132423) | Peatland microbial communities from SPRUCE experiment site at the Marcell Experimental Forest, Minnesota, USA - June2016WEW_19_10 | ecosystem: Environmental > Terrestrial > Soil >... | reverse complement strand
GTTCGCTGTTCGTCATTCGCTGTTCGGAACCCGGCGAACTGCCTGCGCCTTTATTGAGGAATCTCAGCTTTGCGAGCATGCACCTTTTCGTTCGGAAGCTGCTAGTTATTTGTTTGCTACCCCCGGTCTGTAACGTACCCCCCCTCCCCCTCCCCCCCCTGTTTTCACGCAAAGTATTCAAGAATAAGGACTTACATTTAAAGTATTCTGGAATAAGGACTTAGCTCGACTGTCTCCACTTTGGGTGCGGCGTGTCTACTCAAAAGATACTATCCGTCGTCACGAAAAATTTTAATACACCGTCCCTTTTAGAATCATAGACTTGACGGAAAATTCCTTTCAAATCTTTGAGGTTAAAGGACTTATTCGTAAAATATTCCGGAATGAGGAGTTAGGTTGTCAAAGAGCGCTGAAAATGGGTTTGGGGCAGATTCGAGGGCCGTCTTGGGAGACGGACGAACCTCGAAACTGCCCCAGTCAGATATTATTGTCGCGCGCGATGGGTCTTAAGTCAATTTATTTCGATGACGGATGGTTTGTGATGAAAAAAGGTTCGGCGTGAGGTTGCGGATGGGGACGTAGCGAAGCGGAGACCTGCACACTGCGGCGGCAAAATACATGGGTCCCTCGCTTCGCTCAGGATGACAAATTGAGGTGAGTTGCTGTGACCACGGGCAACTGCCGAGCTGCGCTCGGCTTGGACGGGGCGCAGCCCCGTCCCCACACGAGCCCACCTCTTCTCGTTTGCTACATTTTGATGGTAGAGCTGTGGCTGGCTACGCATTGCCATTTTCCATCGGACATCTTCATCCAGGTATCAGTCCAGCGCTCGTGAGTATCGATCGGCTTGCCATTCTCGACCGTCCCTTTGCCTGCCCAGTTTCCGGTCGCGATGGCGGTGTTGCCGAATACCGTTACCTTTACATCGCTGATCTGGTTGGTCTGCCACTTGTCCGCCTTGATATTTGCGAGGGTCTCGGCTTTCCCAATCACCTTTCCCTGGGCGTCGGTATTGACGAATTTGTCCGCCAGGAGAGGAGCGAGCAGCTCCGGATTGCTCGCCATCGCGGCGTCTATCCATTTCTGCTCGAGTGCGGCGACCGCCTGCTCGGTTCCGCCGCTCATCTTGTTTTCGTTTGCTTGTGCCGCGACCAGCAGCGACAGCAATGCCACGGCACACCACACGAATGTTCTCTTCATTGATCTTTGCTCCTTCTCCGTTTCAGATTTTAGATTTTCTCGAAGAAGTGGGCAGTTTTCTTGTCGGCTTCTTCGGTGTAGTAGACGGTTACGTGGGCGGTTTTCTCGGTTCCTTTTGCGATGTCCTTGCCGGCATCGTCGGCAGCGTGGCCTGACAGCTTAAATGTTTGCTCCGTACCGTCGGCGGTTTTGACCGCTATGGTCTTGGCGCCGCGATCGATACCGGTGATGGTTCCGTCCACCGCCTTGATACCATCTTTGCCGACTTTATCGACCTCGACCCCTGTTTTCTCGGTGCCTTTTACGGTGTAGTGCGCCACTACTTCTGAGCCTTCCGTGAGCCCGTGAAAGGCGTCTTTGCCGCCCATCTCGGTTTCATGGGCCGCTCCTTTGACACCATGGACCGTGGTCTTGTCGACAAACTTGATGGAATGCTCGGTGCCATCCTTGGCCTTGACGACCATCGTCTTGGTGGCTGAATCCAGTTTGGTAATGGTGCCATGGACGGCGCTGACCACGTCCTGCGCTGCCCAGCCAAGCGCACTCAAGAGCAGAAGGGCGAGAGATGCCAGGACAATGTTTTTGCTTTTCATTTTTTCCAGTCTCCTTGAAGATTTAATCGGAATTTCCTTTTTGAACCCGCAAGCAGGCTAACTCATACGGCGGTTTCGCGCCAGAGCAGTTCGCCGCTATTCGTAGCGGAGGGCCTCGATGGGGTCGAGGCGGGAGGCTCGGATGGCGGGGACCATGCCGCTGATGAGTCCGACGGCCGTGAGGATGAGGACAGCCACGATCAGGGTGAGGGGGTTGATCATGAGGCGGATGTCGCCGGCTTCGGCGTGTTTTGCCATGGCGCTGTAGAGGGTAAGCCGGCCGACGGTGAGAGCAACCACGTAAGCGAGGATGATGCCGAGCACTCCTCCGGTGAAGGTGATGACGAGGGCCTCGGCGAGAAACTGGAGAAAAATGTGGCGGCGGCGCGCGCCCAGGGCTTTCTCGACGCCGATTTCGCGGGTGCGCTGGGTGACGGAGACGAGCATGATGTTCATCAAGCCTACGCCTCCGATGCCGAGCGTGAGGGTGCCGATGAAGGCGAGCAGAACTTTGAGGCCGATGGTGACGAGCTCGAGCTGGTGGACCTGCTCCATCAGATTAAAAACCAACAGGGCGCGGCGGTCGGCGGGATTGAATTTGTGTTGCGCGGCCATGATGTAGCGCACGGATTGCTCGATCCGCAGATAGTCTTTGCTCTCGTAGTTGAACCAGACGGAGTCGAGGTAGTGAGTGTCCTTGAGGTCACTCATGGTGGTAAAGGGGACGTAGACGACGCGATTGATATTGTCGTCGCCGGCCTGCATCTTCGGGTTGAGAACGCCGATGACTTCAAAGCTGATGCCGTCAATGCGGATGTGCTCGCCCAGGGGGTTGCGTCCGGAGAAAAGTTTTTCCCTGGTGTCGGAGCCGATGACGGCGACTCGCGCGTGCTGCGTTTGATCCTGGGGGTTGTAGAAGCGTCCCTGGGCCAGGGTGAGAGCGCGGATGGCGATGGTGTTGGAGTATTCGCCGTTGACGTTGATGTTGTAAGAGCGCGTGTCGTATTGCACGGTCGCTTTCTTAAAGCAGTCGGGAGTGATCTGGGTGATTTGTGGGACGTTGGCAGTGAGCAGATCGAGGTCGTCCAGGGTGAGGCGGATTTGCGCGCCTGCCTTCTCGCCACCGGACTGCATGGAGGAGCGGCCGGGAACCACGATGAAGAGCCTGGTTCCGAAGTTGGCAAAGATGTTGGCGCAAGCACGGCCGAAACCATCGCCGTAGGCGAGGAGCATGACGACGGTGGCGATGCCCCAGGCCATGCCCAGCATGGTAAGGGCGGTGCGGCGCCGGTTGTGGCGCATGGCGTCGTAGGACTCCTGGAGCAGATCGCGGATCATAGAATTTGTGATTTGTAATTTGCAATTTAAAACCTGCGATAGTGCAAATTACCAATTACAAATTACCAATTACAAATGTCTTTACTCCTGCCGCAGAGCCTCGACTGGTTCCAGGCGTGCGGCCTTACGCGCGGGATAGAGTCCGGCGGCGACGCCGGCTAGCGTCAGGCTGGCGATGGCGAGGATCGCGGTTTTTGGAACCAGCCGCGGCGGATCGAAGCCTCCGGGGCCGTTGTAATTGCCGAGCAGGGCCATGAAGCCGCCGGCCAGGGCCATGCCGATGAGTCCGCTGACCAGCGTGAGCAGAACGCCCTCGGCAAAAAATTGCAGCATGATGCTGCGGTTGGTGGCGCCGAGAGCTTTGCGCAATCCGATTTCGCGGGTGCGCTCGGTAACGGCGATGAGCATGATGTTGATCACGCCGATGGCTCCGAGAGCGAGCGTGACCAGGCCGACGGTGCCGAGGAATTCGTTCATGGCATCGAAGATGGTGCCCATCATTTGCGCCTGCTGGACGGTGTCCTCAACTTCGAAGGCGTCTTCATCGTGATAATCAAAGTGGTGATTGCGGGCGATGACGCGGCGAGCCTCATCCTCGGCGAGCAGGTGTTCGTCGGCGACGCGAGGCTGAAAGTTGAGGAAGGAAATGGCGTCGTAGGCCTCTTCGCCCTTGAGCGGGAACTCGCTGCGCATGACCTGGAAGGGAAGGTAGCAGCGCATGTTGGTGGAGTTGTTGTCGCCGCGGCCGACGCGGAGCAAAGTGCCGATCACTTCAAAGCGATGGTCGTTGAGCAGAATGAACGAGCCGACGGCGGGGCGTCCCGGAAAAAGGTGGTGCGTCATCTCATCGCCGAGGACGACGACGTCGCGTTTCTGAACTTCGTCAAGGTCATTGAGCCAGCGCCCCAGTTTCAGCGGGAGGAAGCGAATTCCCCTGTATTGCGGTTCGGCGCCTGTGAGCAGGCCGCTGGCGCTGGCGAACTCGCTGACGGCATGCACGTCGTCGGTGTTGAGAACGGGAGAGACGGCCCGAATGTGCGGAGATTCCCTGCGGATGTCGAGGTAATCCTGGTAGGTGATGCGGTAGGAGCGGGCGGAGTTCATGCTGCCTGCAACGACTGGAGCGCGGCCGGGGTAGAGCCACATGATGTTTTCGCCCATGTCCGAGAGGTTGCGCTTGTTGCCGGTGCGGAAGCCTTCGCCGAGACCGACCAGCAGGAGCAAGGAGCCGACTCCCCAGGCGATGCCGAACATGGTGAGGAACGAACGCAGCTTGTGCGCCCAGAGGGTGCCGAAAATCTGCGCGAAAACGTCGAACACCATTTGCATGGGCGTGGTAACTCGCGGACCGGCTTAGCTGTCAGCTGTCAGCTCTCAGCTCTCAGCAAACCTTGGTCCTCATTAAGGATAGCAAGGGGGGCGGAGTCGGGTACACCGAGTTTTGGCTTTCAAGCGAACGGATAGGGGCTGGCGGTGAGCCTCACTTTCTCGTTACCGCCTGTTGAGGCGGGTGTGGGAGTTTGCCGCGCGGTTTACATAGCTATCTTAGATAGCTATAATACGGTTATGCAAGTCAGTGTCGCAGATGCCAAGAACAAACTTCCGGAATTGATTAAGGCAGTGGAGGACGGAGAGCCTGTGACCATTTGCCGCAGGGGTGTACCCGTAGTGGATATAGTGCGCACACTAGTGCCGACCCGCAAGAAGAGGACGCTCGGAACACTTAAGGGGAAGATCGAGATCCTCGACCCGAACTGGTGGAAGCCCATGACGGACGAAGAAGTGGAAGCCTTCCTCGTGGGGCGTGGTTGAAGTGCGCGTCCTTCTGGACACGGCAATTCTGATCTACGCGGTGGAATCGCCGGAACGGCTTACCAAACGCGCCACCACCGTTTTAGAGAACGCACAAAATGTTCTCGAGGTGAGCGCTATTTCGCTTTCCGAGATCGCAATCAAGACCGCCCTGGGCAAGTTGAGAGTCTCAGCCGATGTCGTGCGCCAGGCGGTTGCGGCTCTGAACATCCGCATTCTTCCTTACACCGCCGATCATGCATTCCAGTTGTTCGACTTGCCCCTTCACCATGCTGACCGCTTTGATCGGCAGATCATTGCCCAGGCCTTGTCCGAGAAGATTCCCATTCTGACCTCTGACGAAAAATTCAGCCTTTACAAAGGGCTGAGACTCATCTGGTGACAGGTGGCCAATTCCGGCCGGGGCGGGGAGAGAATCTTCATCCCAGAAACCGATTGACAACCCTATCTCCACTGCCCTAGTATCGTGCCCAGTATGACTTCGCTGACTCATCACCATCGCCATCATCACCATGCGACGAGCGTGTCGGCGGGGGACATCGGATAACCAAGAGCACTTATAGGAATCCAAGCCCGCTGGCGCGGAACTCGCCCAGCGGGCTTTTTGCTGTCGTGCGAGCTTTGCAAATCGGGCACACGATTCTTGAACCGCGATTCTTTAGCGAAGATTTAGGAGGGTTCGATGGAGATCGATTTCGACAAGATGCAAGGCCTGGTTCCGGCCGTTATTCAGGATGCGGGCACCGGGGAGCTGCTGATGGTGGGCTTTATGAACCGGCAGGCGCTGGATATGACCTTGCACAATAGATTCGTGACGTTCTACAGCCGTACCCGCCAGACCCTGTGGACCAAGGGAGAAACTTCCGGCAATCGTCTGCAGGTGGTTGCCGCCTGGACTGACTGCGACCGGGATACGGTGCTGTTGCGCGTCCGTGTGCTGGGCGAGGGCAAGGTCTGCCACACCGGGACACGGTCTTGCTTTATGCAGGAACTTCCTCTGGGAAGCGCGCTGGTGGGACAGGAGAAGGATGGGCAAGAGAGGGCGGAGCGATGAAATTGCGACTGGGGATTCCTAAAGGAAGTTTGCAGGAAGCGACGCTGAGTCTGTTCACGCGCGCCGGACTGCGCGTGTATACCAACGCCCGCTCTTATTTCGCCGCCACGGATGATCCGGAAATCGAATGCATGCTGATTCGTGCCCAGGAAATGGCGCGGTATGTCGAGCACGGCGCGCTGGATGCGGGCTTGACTGGCCTGGACTGGGTGCTCGAAAGCGGCCTCGATGTGGTCAAGGTCTGCGACCTGATCTATGCCAAGCAAAGCATGGGCAAGGTCAAATGGGTGCTGGCCGTCCCGGAGGAATCGAGTTTCCAGAAACTCGAAGACCTTGCCGGCCGAATCATTGCCACTGAGTTGGTCAGTTTCACGCGCAATTATTTCGCGAATCGGAAGGTTGACGTGCGCGTCGAGTTCTCCTGGGGCGCAACCGAGGTGAAGCCGCCTTTGCTGGCGGACGCCATTGTCGAAGTGACGGAGACGGGAAGTTCACTGCGCGCCAATCATTTGCGAATCCTCGAGACCGTCCTGGAGTCGAATACGCAACTGGTCGCGAACACGGCCGCCTGGGCCGATCCGGCGCGGCGGCAAAAGATTGAGAACCTGGCGGTCATGCTGAGTGGGGCTATCGCCGCACTGGGGCGGGTCGGTCTGATGCTTAACGTGCGCAAGCCAGACTTGCCCGGTGTTCTCGGTCTTCTGCCCGCGCTGCAGAATCCGACAGTCGCGCCCCTGGCCGATGGCGAGTGGGTCGCGGTGAACACGGTGATTGAGGAGCAGGCCGCCTGGGCGCTGATTCCGAAGCTGAAGCAGGCCAACGCTCAGGGCATCGTCGAATATCCGCTGAATAAGGTGGTGATGTGATGCGGGATCGGGCGGCGGGCGACAAGGCGAGGCGCAGTAAGGTGGTGCGCGATGGCGCCATGCGCATTTTCGAAGGCCCCGCGCAGGCTCGCCTGGTGACGGCGCTGGCCGGGCGCGGTGCTACCGATCTGGCCGAGGTGGAACCGGCGGTGCGGCGCATTGTGAATGACGTCCGGCGTAACGGCAATCGCGCCGTGCGCCGCTACGCCACACGTTGGGACGGATTGGGCGAGGGCGAGCCGTTGCGTGTTTCTGAAGATGAGCTCCACCAGGCTTGGGAGCAAACGGATATTGCGTTGCAGAACGCTATTGAGCAGGCTGCAGGCAATATCCGTCGCTATGCGGAGTGGCAGGCGGCCGGGGCATTCAATGAGTGGCGGCGCGAAATTCAGCCTGGCGTCAGCGTGGGCCAGTTGGTGCGCCCTCTGGAATCGGTCGGATGCTATGTCCCAGGCGGGCGCTATCCTTTGCCTTCCACGGTGCTCATGACAGTGATTCCGGCGCAGGTTGCCGGCGTTCGGCAGATTCGCGTGGCGTCTCCGCGCCCGGCGCAGGCGACGCTGGCGGCGGCGGGATTCCTCGGCGTGCGCGAGTTCTACCGCGTCGGCGGAGCGCAGGCGATTGCTGCCCTTGCTTATGGAACTGAAGAGATTCCGCGCGTGGACAAGATCGTTGGCCCGGGCAACCGCTACGTCACCGCTGCCAAGAAATTGGTGGCTTTCGATTGCGCCATTGAATTTCTGGCCGGTCCCACCGAAGCTGTCGTCATCAGCGCAGATGGCGATCCGGCTTGCATCGCATCCGACCTGGTGGCGCAGGCGGAACATGATCCCGACGCGCTGTGCGTCTTCATAACAACTTCACGCGCGTTGGCGAAAAAAGTTCAGAACGAGGTGCGCACGCGCGTGCGCGAAAACCCGATTGGCGCCGAAGCGCTCTCCCGGCGCGGCGCCATTCTTTTGGTTGCTTCGCTTGAACAGGCCGTCGAAGCGTCGAATCGCATTGCGCCCGAGCATCTCACGCTTCCGGCGGCGTTGGCGCCGGCAGTTCAGCATGCGGGTGCGGTTTTCCTGGATGAGTTCACACCTCAGGCCGCGGGCGACTATATCTCCGGACCAAACCATGTGCTGCCCACGGGTGCGATGGCTCGGGTGCGTGGCGGCCTCAGCGTGCTTGATTTCGTACGCGTCATTGGCTGTCAGCAAGTGTCGAGTGCAGGAATCCGCGGGATCGGGCCGCCGGGTATTACGCTGGCAACTGCCGAAGGATTGACAGGACACGCGGAGGCGTTCCGAGTGAGGTGCTCCCATGCTTGAAGCTCGCGATGCGGTAAAGAAGTTGCACGTTTATCGGCCCCCGTTGGCTGGCCGCACCGGACTGCGCCTTGATTTCAACGAGAGCACAATCGGATGTTCGCCGCGCGTGTTGGCCGGGCTGCGATCGCTCGATGCCGATTGCCTGGCGCGTTATCCCGAGCGTGAGCCGGTGGAAAAACTGGTTGCGCGTTTTCTCGGACTCGATCCGGCGCAGGTCTTGCTTACGAACGGCGTTGACGAAGCGATTCATCTGCTTTGTTCCACGTATCTCGACCCGGGGGACGAAGCGCTTATTGTTGTGCCAACCTTCGCCATGTATGCGATCTTTGCTTTGGCCGAAGGCGCGCGCGTTATCGAGGTGCCTGCCAGCGACAATTTTGTATTTCCCACGCAGCAACTGCTCGCTCAAATTAGCCCGCGCACGCGGCTCATCGCCGTGGCGAATCCTAACAATCCGACCGGAGCCGCGGTGGCGGGCAATGTCCTCACTCAGATTGCGCAAGCAGCGCCGCAAGCGGCCGTGCTCGTCGATGAGGCGTATTTCGAATTTCACGGAGAAACGATCATTGACCGCACCCGGCAAATCGAGAATCTTTTCGTGGCGCGCACTTTTTCCAAGGCCTACGGACTTGCCGGTCTGAGAATTGGCATCCTTGCGGGAGACGCGCGACAGATGGCGATGGTGCGTCGCGTTGCCTCGCCCTACAGCGTCAACGTGGCAGCGCTCGCAATTCTTCCGGCGGCGATTCACGATCAGGAATATGTGAACGGCTATGTTGCGCAGGTGCGACGCAATCGCGAGAGACTACAGCTGGAACTTGGCAGTCTCGCTCTGCATTACTGGCCGAGCCACGCGAATTTTGTCTTGGTCCGCATCGGCTTAGGCCACGCGGAATTTGTTCGCGCGCTGCGCGATCGCGGAATTCTGGTGCGCGACCGGCACTTTGATCCGGGATGCGAAGGCTGCGTCCGCCTCACCGTGGGGACGGACGAACACACGCAAACTCTCATTCTTGCTATGCGCGACGTAATCAATCAAATTGGGTTGCGAACCGGGTTGCGGAGGCCGTTTCCAAACGAGGTGCAGTCGTGAGGAAAGCTAAACTGCATCGCAAAACCGCGGAAACGGAAATTCAAATTGCCCTCAACGTCGACGGCCGCGGAAAGTACGAAGTCTCCACCGGAATCCGTTTTCTCGACCACATGCTCGAACTGTTCACGCGGCACGGCGGATTCGATTTGAAACTCGCCGCTCGGGGCGACCTGGATGTGGATCAGCACCACACCGTGGAAGATGTGGGAATCGCGTTGGGTGAGGCGTTCGACCGCGCTATGGGCGACCGGCGCGGCATCTGGCGAGCCGGCTATTTTCTGATGACCATGGACGAGACTCTCGGACTGGCGGCGGTGGACTTTGGCGGCCGCGCGGTGGCCGTGGTCGAGACTAAGGTTCGAGCGGCGCGAGTCGGCGATCTGCAAACGGAACTGGTGTGCGACTTCTTCGAGGGCTTCGCCCGCGGCGCGCGCGCCAATGTTCATGCGCGCGTGCTATACGGGCGCTCCAGCCATCACAAGATCGAAGCGCTGTTCAAAGCTTTTGCGCGCGCTCTGCGTGTTGCCTGCTCGCGCGACCGCCGGTTGGGACGCATGCTGCCGAGCACCAAGGGGCTTCTATGATCGGGCCTTCTATGAGAGCGCCGACGATCGCGATCGTGGATTACGGCGCCGGCAATTTGAATTCGGTGAAGAAAGCGTTTGACTATCTTGGCGCGAACGTTGTTTTAACCACGCAGCCTGAAACCGTTGCGGCGGCGGAAAAGATCGTGCTGCCTGGGGTCGGTCACTTCTCCGCGTTGGGCGCGCTCGACAACACGGGCTTGCGCGACGCCGTGCTGCAAGGCGCGAGCGCCGGCAAGCCGTTCCTTGGGATCTGCCTGGGAATGCAGTGGCTGTTCGAGGGCAGCGACGAGGCTCCCGAGTTTGCGGGAGCGGGAATTTTTGCCGGCCGATGCCGGCCGTTTCCTTCTTCGGTAAAATCGCCGCACGTCGGATGGAACTCGCTGGCGGTGCGGGAAGGTTCGCGCTTGTTGCGTAACGTCGCGCCTGAATCCTATGTCTACTACACCCATTCTTTTCAAGCGCCGGTGGTTGCCGCTACCGCGGCGTCGACCGAGTACGGAACGCAGTTTTCCGCCGTGGTCGAACAGGGAAATATTTTCGGAGTGCAGTTTCATCCGGAAAAATCGTGGACCGTGGGGTTGCTCATGCTGAAGAATTTCTGTGAGGTATGAATGCTGACAAAACGCATCATCGCCTGTCTCGATATGGATGACGGCCGGGTCGTGAAAGGCGTGCAGTTCGTGAATCTGCGCGACGCCGGCGATCCGGCGGAATGTGCCGCCGCCCACGCCCGCGATGGCGCCGACGAGATCGTTCTGCTCGATATTACGGCCACCAGCGATAACCGGCGAACCATGCTCGACGTGGTCTCCCGCACGGCGCGTTGTTTGTTTATTCCGTTCACGGTCGGCGGAGGAATCCGTGAACTTTACGACGCCGAGGCCGTGTTCGAGGCGGGCGCCGATAAAATCGCGATCAACTCGGCCGCGGTGAAGGATTCGACACTGATCGGAAAAATCGCGGCTCGTTTTGGCTCGCAGGCGGTGGTGGTGGCCATCGACGCCAAGCGCGTAAACGGAGGTCTCGGAGGCTTCGAGGTGTTCGTTGCCGGCGGGCGCATTCCTACGGGCCAGGACGCGATTCTCTGGGCGCGGGAAGCGGCGGCTTGCGGCGCGGGAGAAATCATGCTCACTTCGATGGACCGCGACGGGACCAAGGCTGGTTTCGATTGTGAGTTGACGCAACTGGTGGCCGACGCAGTTTCTATTCCCGTGATCGCATCGGGCGGCGCCGGTTCGGCGCGAGACTTCATTGAAGTCTTCCAGAGCGGGCGCGCGGATGCGGCTTTGGCCGCTTCCATTTTTCATTTCGGTCTCGAAAACATCGGACAATTAAAACTTGAACTGCGCGCTGCCAACGTGCCGGTGAGGTGGCCATGCTGATTCCGTCAATCGACCTGATGGGCGGAAAGATTGTGCAGTTGGTTCAGGGAGAAAAGAAGAAACTTGAGTTCGACAATTTCGATTACTGGATCGAGCGCTTCTCGAAGTATCCCGTAGTCCAACTCATCGACCTCGACGCGGCCATCGGCACCGGCGACAACCGGACGTTGGTGAAGCAGATCGCCGGACGCTTGCCTTGCCAGGTTGGCGGCGGCATTCGCACGCTCGAAACTGCCCAGGAACTTCTGAACCTGGGCGCGCGCAAGGTGATCATCGGGTCCGCATTGATGACTGAAGGCCGGATCAACCAGGAGTATGCTCGCGCACTTGCGGACCGGCTCCCAAGGGCGGCGCTCATGTTTGCTCTCGATTCCCGCGGAGGCCGGGTTGCGATTGACGGCTGGCGCACGCAGACTGCTGTCACCGCCTTCGATATGATTCGCGAGCTGGAACCTTTTTGTGAGACCTTCCTCTATACGCACATCGACACGGAAGGACTGATGGGCGGAATTCCGATGGAGACGGTTCACGCCATCCGGCGCGCCACCGAACGACACCTGGTGGTCGCCGGCGGCATCACTGAACAGCACGAAATCGACAGCCTCGACGCGCTCGGAATTGATGCGGTGGTGGGCATGGCGCTGTACTCCGGAAAAATTCGCGGGTGAAAACAGCCTGCGCTTTTCTGCCTCACAGTTTCTGCCTCACATTTTCTGTTTCACATTTCCTGCCTGACATTTCCTAATTCACAATGGTGCGGGCTCGCGAACCGTCGTATTCAGCGCGCCTCCGCAGTACGGGCAAAACACATCGCCCGGCTGAACTCCGCGCTGGCATTGCGGGCAGACTGGCTGCAAGCGGTAGCGGCACTTGGGACAGAAACCGAAGCCCGGCTCCACGTGCGTCCCGCATTGCGGGCAGGACCCAAGACGGGGTTTGCGCAGAATGAAGTAGAGGACGATTCCCAGCGCGTTCGGAACGAAGATCGCCACCAGCGTCCACAGAAGGCGGCTCATGCCCCGGCGGCCGGCGTCCCGGTTTACGTATCCGATGAGCAGAACCCACACGGACAGCACGCTGCCACAGAGGAGTACGAGGCCTTCCCGGGGCCAGAAGGGAGGGGCCTTCGGATCGCTGGCCACCACCGCGGAAAAAAGAATCTGCATTCCGGCAAAGGACAGGAAGGCGATGAAATAGGCAATCGGGGAAATGATGCGGATCTCGTCCGAGAATCGGGTCCGGGTTTCGTTTCGCACTTGCATCGGTGTGTCTCCTTCTCTCAATCCTGTTCTTAATCCCTGTGTTCAGCGGTTGTGATCGGCCAGGTGCGTTCCCTGGGCGAGCAGCAGCACACTGGCAGCTAGCGCGGGCACGATAAAGAGCGCGACAAAGGGGACCGGCCAGGCGGCTGCGGAAATATGGGTGCGCTCCACCAGCCAGGTAAAACCGCGCCAGCATGCGAGATTCGTAAGGACGGCGGTCAGCGTCACCACTACACAAGAGACGCCGACCAGCCACAGGCGTTCATCGCGTTGTCGGAGTTCCCGGGCACGCAACCGCACGCGAACTTGGGTGGCGGCGACCAGGGTGCGGTCGGCGGCCACAGGAATCGAACGCAGCGCTCGGACAAGGTCGCCGGCGTCCTGGGCAAAGGCGCGGCAAGAGTCGCACGTTTCCAGGTGGCTTTCCAGCCAAGCGCGGTCTGCGGCGGGCAGCTGCACGGCGTCGGCGAGGGCGAGCATCTGGCGGGCGCGTAGGTGCTCGTTATTAGTTATCCCACGGTTAGTTACCCCCGTGTTGGTCATCCCCTTGTCAGTCATGCCTGTATTCCTTTCAACAACGGCTGAAGCGCGCTCAGGCCGCGGTATACGCGGGACTTCACGGTACCAAGCGGTGCGCCGGTGACCACGGCGATCTCGTCCAATGACAGTCCTTCCTGGAAACGAAGTACGAGGGCTTCACGATATTCGGCAGCCACGTGATCGAGGCCGGCGGCGATGCGCTCACTCAGTTCGCGATGAGCCACCAGATCAAACGCAGAGGGCTGTCCCGACGCGGGCGGGTCCATCGGTTTGTCCTCGTCCTCGAGCAGGCCGTTGAGACTGGCCGGCTGTTTGCGACGGAAAAAGTCGATGACGAGGTGGCGGCTCACGGAGAATAGCCAGGTGCTGAACTCGTGTTTTCCGTCGTATTGATGTCCGCGTTCCAGAACGCGAAGCCAGGTTTCCTGGAAAAGGTCTTCGGCGGTGGCCCGGTTGCGGGTCAGCGACAACAGGTACCGCAGCAGCCGATGCTGGTATTGCTCGATGAGGCGGTCGAGCAGGTCAGGATCGCGACGACGCAGGCCGTACGCGATCTCGCTCTTCTCATCCGCCATCGCATTGACGAAATAACAGGTCGTTGCGTGCATACTACTGGGAATACGCAGGAAGGCCAAGAAAAGACGCAAGGCGAACGAACGGCGAAATACTTTCACCCCTTAAGACCGCCTTCGAGTGGTGGAGGTGTCGCGCGACTCTAATATGATAGTGACCGTCGTTCTTGCATGGTTTTGCCCCGCGGAGAGGCCGCTCTCGGGGAAGCTCATGCTGGCTGACCAAGGGAGAGCCGCTGATGGCATTGGTTGAGAATCAAGGGACAAAGATTTATTGGGACGAACAGGGGCAGGGAGCGCCGCTTCTGCTGATCATGGGCCTCGGCTATACGTCGGCCATGTGGTATCGCACACGACCGGCGCTGGCGCAACATTTCCGCACGATCGCGTTCGACAATCGAGGCGTGGGGCTGAGCGACGTTCCTACCGGGCCCTATTCGATTGCGACCATGGCAGCGGACGCAGCCGCCGTTCTCGATGCCGCCGGCGTTGCCCGCGCCCACGTTTTCGGCGTTTCCATGGGCGGCATGATCGCGCAGGAATTCGCGCTGCAATATCCGGCGAGAACGCGCTCGTTGATTCTGGGCTGCACCGGAGCCGGCGGACCTTCGGCGGTGCGCGCGGAGAGCAACGTGATAGACATACTGGTGGCGCGCGGCATGACTCTGGAGCAAGCGCGGGAAGCCGTTCTTCCCTACATCTATGATCCGGCCACGCCGCGAGAGAAGATCGACGAAGATACCAGGGTGCGCCAGCGCTGGCTGCCTTCGCTCGAAGGCTACATGGCACAGCTGCTCGGGATCCTGGCGTGGGAGAGCTACAGCCGGATCGCCCAGATTACGGCGCCAACGCTGGTCATCCATGGAAAGTCGGATGCGCTGGTACCCCCGGGCAATGGGGAGTTGATCGCAGGGCGGATTCCTGGCGCAAAACTCGTCCTGCTCGAGCACGCGAGTCACTTGTTTACTACCGACCAGCCCGAAAAGGCAAACCAGGAAATCCTCGAATTTCTTTTGTCGCAAGCTGGCGAGAGCCGGACCTGAAAGCCGCGAGGTCATGAGTCCGTGTTAGCCCGTGTCGTGGCCAAAGGCGAACCGCAAATCGGGCTGCGTGGAGCGAATCCGGAGTTGCTGCGGCCACTGGCAAGTGCCGAGCTGCGCTCGGCTTGGACGGCCGAGGGCGGCCGTCCCTGCACGAGCTTTCCTCAAAGCGCAGCCAGCCGCCTTTGGATTAGCAGGAAGTAGAGGGCCAGCAGAATAAGCAGGAATCCGTTCAGGCTGAGCACCACCGGCGCGGTAAACACGGGAACCAGCCATCCCGACAGCAGATTCCCCATCGGCATGCCGCCGCGGAATGCGAAATTGTAGACGCTCATCACGCGCCCGCGCATTTCGTTGGTGGTAATCAACTGCACCAGCGAATTCACCGTGGCAAAAACCGCCATCATGGATGCGCCCACCAGCACCAGGAAAACCTCGCTCATGGGCAGCGACTTCGACAGGGCAAACCCGGAAATCCCCGCGCCCAGGCAGATGAGCGCGGCGAGAGCAACCAGCCCTTTTTTTCTTATATTGCCCGCGGTCGCGATGGTTAGCGAGCCGCAAATCGAACCGAGTCCCATGAGCGCGAGCAGATTGCCGTAGGTTTCCGGACCGCGATGGAAGATGTCTTTCACGAATACGGGAAAGTAGGTCCGCATGGGCATGCTCAAAAAGGTCATGCAGAAAGCCAGCAAGATCAGCGCTTCCATCGAACTCTGCTTGCGAACGAACTGAATGCCTTGCTTCAGGCTGGTGAACATCGACTCCGTGGCCTTCAGCGGGAGGAAACGGGCGCGAATGATCGACAGCGACAAAATGGGCGCCAGAAAGGAAAGCGCGTTCAGCCCGAAGCACCACTTTTCTCCCAGCCTCGCCAGGGCCTGCCCGGCGAGCGCCGGCCCGACCATGACCGCCACGTTGAACTGGATCGAATTCAAAGCGATGGCGTTCGGCATGTCTTCTCTCTCGACCAGCGTGGGAATCAGCGCCTGGTAAGCCGGACCGCCGAAGGCCTGAGCGAATCCGGAAACGAAGGAAAGGCAGAGGATGTGCCAGACGTGTACCAGACCGGTCGCCACCAGAATGGTGAGCAGCCCGGCGCTCGCCATCTGCACATACTGGGAGCCGAGCAGAATCTTCCGGCGCTCCACGCGATCG